>ENA-ORBV01017896-ORBV01017896.1-microbial-mat-metagenome-genome-assembly--contig:-NODE-17896-length-10069-cov-4.658827_pt1 | contig 10069 bp, 10 predicted proteins | sample MGYA00237777_ERZ505514 | MGnify/ENA primary metagenome ERZ505514 (study PRJEB26160, sample SAMN06269048) | microbial mat metagenome | isolation source: Oligotrophic lake microbial mat | place... | reverse complement strand
CTTATCCCGAGCTTCGCTTTGAAGCCAGAATCCAAGGTAGGAGCCGTATGCGTGAGTAGCGCCCGTACGGATCTGCGGGGGGGAGGCGGTCAGCGATGATTGTCCCTACCGCGACAGTAACAAAAGCGAGACGCCGGGCATTGCGCGACACTGCGGGTGCCTGGGCACCAATGCCTGCTTCGGCAATACGGTCGCGCATGCCACGATCCGGATCCACCCGCCAAAGGCTGCGCTTCGTTATTACGGGATGTAGCGACAATCAGTTGCCTGCCATCCGCTGTCCTGTCGAGGCCAGTAAGCAAGCCCTTCTCTTGTGTAATGGCTCTCGCACAGGATTCGTTGCCGTCCACCGGGACGCGCCAAAGATGATGCACGGACGCCTCTTTAGCCCGAACGAAGGCAATCCACTTCCCTCCCGGCTGAACATGGGCTTGCCGGTCACCCTGAAAGTCTTTCGCCGGATGGGTCAATGCGGCCTTCTTGCCATCGGACATGGATATTTTCACCAAATGTGTAGGCCCGAATTCTGAGTCGCGGTCTGCGGCAATGATAGATGCTCCGTCTGCCAAAAAACTGAGCGATGAACGTACTACAACTTCTGTCAATTCACGCGCACTGGCACCGGCTTGGGCCATCCACATCAATGCAAAGCTGGCACCGGTTTTCTCCCTCAAAAATGCGATGGCACCCAGGCTCGGCCATGCGGGCTCGTAGTTCTTGACTGCGACGCTGGTAATTGCCGTGGCCGTGCGGGAAGCCACCGATTGACTGTAGATATGAGACCAACTGCCATTGCCGTCACGAGAGAACAGCACTGTCTCGCCGTCTGGTGAGAACACCGGCGTTCGCGAAAAATCCTGGTTTCCAGTCAGCAGCCAAGGAGCGCTGATCGACGTCTTTGTGCGCAGCATCGTCCAGCTGCCGAATCCTGCGATGGCGAGGATGAGCGCGACTGCAATCGGCATTTGCCACGAAACGGCCGTCGGCGGCGCTCCCCCGGTTTAGCTGAGTTGCTTTTGTAACTCGAGGTCAATTGCCGATAGGAACTCTTCCGTCGTCAGATACGGATGATCCGGGCGAATCAGAATCGCAAGGTCCTTGGTCATTCGGCCAGACTCCACTACATCGACGCAAACCTTCTCAAGCGCCGTCGCAAAGTCCACCAAATCCTGCGTGCCATCCATCCGGCCGCGATACTGAAGCCCGCGAGTCCATGCATAAATCGATGCAATCGGATTGGTCGAAGTCGGCTTGCCCTGCTGGTGCATCCGGTAGTGGCGCGTCACCGTGCCGTGTGCCGCTTCGGCTTCCACCGTCTTGCCATCGGGCGACATCAACACTGAAGTCATCAGGCCAAGCGAACCATAACCCTGCGCAACCGTATCTGACTGCACGTCGCCATCGTAGTTCTTGCAGGCCCACAGATAACCGCCAGACCACTTCAAGTTCGATGCCACCATGTCGTCGATCAGGCGGTGCTCATAAGTCAGGCCCTTAGCCTCAAACGCCGCCTTAAACTCTGCCTCATAGATCTCCTCAAACAGATTCTTGAAACGCCCGTCATAGGCCTTCAGAATCGTGTTCTTAGTCGAGAGATAAACCGGATACTCGCGACCCAATCCATAGTTAAAACAGGCGCGAGCAAATCCAGCGATCGAGCTATCCAAGTTGAACATCCCAAGCGCAATTCCGGCGCTTGGCGCCTTGATGATCTCGCGTTCAATCGGTGCGCTGCCGTCGTCTGGAGTAAACGTCAGCTTGAGCGTACCGGCGCTAGGAAACAAAAAGTCCTGTGCGCGATACTGATCGCCAAATCCATGACGGGCAACCACCACAGGCTTGTCCCAATGGCCCACAAGGCGCGGCACATTCTTGCAAATGATCGGCTCGCGGAAAATCGTTCCATCCAGGATGTTGCGAATCGTGCCGTTCGGGCTGCGCCACATCTGCTTCAGGCCAAACTCCTTCACCCGCGCCTCATCCGGCGTAATCGTCGCGCACTTTACCGCTACTCCATACTCGCGTGCGGCATGGGCCGAATCGATCGTGATCTGGTCATTGGTCTCATCGCGCTTCTGCACCGAGAGATCGTAATATTTCAGATCGATATCCAGGTAGGGAAGAATCAGACGCTCCCGAATCGATTGCCAAATGATGCGTGTCATCTCATCGCCGTCCATCTCGACGACGGGGTTCATTACTTTGATTTTTGCCATGGGGTAAAAGGGCTCCGAGCCTTGCGTAATTTTCGATTGTCTCTCAATTGCAATTTTCTTGCTGAGACATCCGGTTCACGTCCAGGCGATTTTTATTTTTGCCCTGTTTTCAACAAGTTCCGGCGCGCCCTCAAATAAGCCTGTCATTCACATCTTCTATCTTCAAACCGGTGAGAGTGAAAGGCTTCGCCACTCGGCCGCGCCTCTTGGCGACGGCCGCAACTAATTTCCCCTTTCGGTTTTGAGGTCTCTTCATGATTCAGCCCAGTGCCCCGTCGTTCCCTCGTCCGGCTTCCATCCAGCCAGCGGGAGCGGCAACTCTTGATGTTTGTACAATGATTTCCAATCCCGTGCGGTATGCCTCGCGCTACCGCTTGTTTGAAGGCTTCAAAGCTCAGAATGAAGGCACCCACATTCGCCATTGGACTGTGGAAGTCGCCTACGGCAATCGCCCCTTTGCCGTCACCGATCCAACCAACCCGCGCCACCTCCAGGTCCGCACAACCAGTGAACTATGGCACAAAGAAAACGCGCTCAACCTCCTCTTCGCCCATGTCCTGCGCCACAATCCCGATGCCGAATACTTCGCCTGGGTAGATGCCGACGTTACCTTTGCCCGCCCCGATTGGGCTTATGAGACGATCCAGCAGCTCCAGCACTACCAGGTTGTTCAGATGTTCAGCCATGCCCTCGATCTCGGCCCCAAATATCAACCCGTTGGCATCATAAAAAACAGCTTCGCCTGGATGTACTACAACGAACCCAAATCCGAGCGCAGCCCGCGGGCCGGTTCCATGCGCACCGCCGAAGGCTATTACGGCTACTCCAAGGGCGGCTATTGGCACCCCGGATTCGCCTGGGCCGCCCGCAGGTCTGCCCTCGATGCCCTCGGTTGCCTGCTCGACTTTTGCATCGTCGGCTCAGCCGACTGGCACATGGCCGCCTCTCTCATCGGCGAAGGCGAGAAGACCGTCTCCCGCCACCTCCATCCCACCTACAAACGCGAAGTCCTCGAATGGCAGGATCGCGCAACCAAACTCGTCAAGGGCAATATTGGATATGTCGACGGTCTGCTCAATCACCACTGGCATGGCCGAAAAGTGGATCGACACTACTCCGACCGCTGGAAGATCCTCGTCGACAACAAATACAATCCCGAAAGCGACCTGAAACGCGATGCTCAAGGGCTCTACAGCCTCACCGATCGCAGCCCCGGTTTGCGTGACGGCATTCGCACCTACTTCCGCTCTCGCAACGAAGATTCAATCGACCTTGTCTAGAATAAGACCAGCATGCCGAATTTTAAGGAATCTCCGCGACAACTCCGTCGCCGCGCCTTCCAACTCTTCGGCAATCTTCGCATTCGGCCCAAGCTGCTCGTCCTGCACAACCTGTTTTTCCTTGTGCTGACGATCGGCGTTTACTGGAGTGTGATCCCGCTGTTTGAGCGCCGCGTTGCCAGCGCCAAGCAGCGGGAATTCACCCTCCTCGCCCAGCTCTTCACCGACGACGGTGGCCTGCCTGCTCTCCAGCTTATGGGCCTCTACTCTTACAGCCAGGGCGACGAGGCCACCCTTGCCATGCCGCGAGAAGCCATTGACTACCTAAACGAAAACCCCACCCGCGTCTACATGAATCCGGCCGTCTCGGCCACCATCTACAAGCGTTCTCCACTAGCCGGGCTCTACCGTGCCATCACAATCCCCGAGCTCTATTACGACGGCCTGGTCACCCGAGCCCAATATACCCTCTTCATTGTGCTCGCGATTCTCTATCTTGCCGCCATTCTCCTGCTCGAATTCCTCGTCATGCCTGCCTATGTCTATCGCCCAATCCAACTCTTTCTCGATGCCGACGATGCCGCCAGAGTCGACGACCGTGACCGTGAACTCATCGGCGAACAGGACATCCTCGAAGACGAAATCGGCAAGATCATGCTCTCGCGCAACGACACGATGCGCCGTCTTCGAAAACAAAACGAAGAACTCGCAGCCGCCCGCTCGAAGCTCCTCGAACAAGACCGCCTTGCCTCACTAGGTCTGCTCTCCGCCTCGGTCGCTCACGAACTCAACACCCCTCTCGCAGTCCTGCAAGGCTACATCGAAAAGTTCGCCGAAGAAAGCCAAAGCGCCCATAGCACCGAACGCCTCGCCCGCATGCTCAAGATGACCCAGCGACTCAGACGCATCTCGGAATCCCTCGTCGGCTTCTCACGTGTCCGTCGCGAAGCAAACGAACCCGTTGCCGTTCGCGATCTGATCGAAGAAGCCTGGCAGATCGCCTCCATCGAAGAAAAAGCCGCCCGCGTCACTTTCTCAAACGAAGCCAAACCCGGCGACTCCGTCCTTGGCAACGCCGACCGCCTCCTCCAGGTTTTCCTGAATCTGATTCGAAACGCTCTGCAGGCCGTCCCCGAAAAGGGTGGTCAGATCCGCGTCACTACCTGCCAGCTCCGCACAGACGGCAAACCAATACTTTCAATTCGCGTGGAAGACAACGGCCCTGGCATCCCGCCAGACGTGCTCCCGGATATTTTTGACGCCTTCGTTTCCACCAGACTCGACTCCAAGGGCACCGGCCTTGGTCTTACCGTCTCTGAAGGCATAGTCCACCAGCACGGTGGCTCCATTTCGGCATCCAACCGCAGCGGCGGCGGTGCCTCCCTCGACGTTCGTCTCCTAGACAGCGCGGCGAACGCGAAGGTCGTCCAACCCGGCCGAACCGGGTAGGCGGCGCGGATCCTCAAACACCAATTGCCCTTGCCGGGAAGTCACGTTCGCACACTCTTTGAGCACTTCAATTTGCTCTTGCCAGTCTTCGATTAATAAAACTTCATCTTCGATTGCCGCCATCCCAGGGAAATCACGTCGTTTTCCACGCCATTCTGGCATCCGTTTCGAACTAATCCCAAAAGACTCCAGTTCCGCCGCAAAGCCCGTAGCTCCCCCGTGAATCAGCTGGCCATCCACCCTCACCAGACTCCGGGCCATACCCCTCACTCCCGGCGCGATCTTCTCCCATTTCGACGATCCGCCCACGCCCTCCACCTGCAGGTGGATCCCCCTCGGCTCGGTCACCGTACGCAGCGCTTCCCACTCCCCAACCACGCCAAACACTGGAGAAACAAAGACTTGTTTCGTATGCACCGTCACCTGATCAGTCACCGTTGCCGGCGTCAGACTCATCGTTTCAGCGTCCAGATCGGCAAAAACCGGTTCCATACCCTGCCACGCAATTCCAGCCAGCACCTCTGCAGGTGCCAATACCGGAACAATAACCTCGTCGTTTCTAACCATGAAGCTTAACTATTCCACCACACCACTATCGACTCAGACAATCGAAATCGTAAGGGCAAATGTCGAATTCCTTTATTTCCTTTACTTTGCAAGTACTTGTTGTGCTAATCTAGCAAATTGTCATGCGTGTCCCCGAACTCATACAGCGTAAGCGCGAAGGTGAAGAACTAGAGCAAGAAGAGCTGGCATTCCTCATCGAAGGCTACATGCGGGGTGAAATTCCCGATTACCAGATATCCGCATTCTTGATGGCCGTCTTCTTTAAAGGACTCACCGAAGCCGAAACAGACAATCTCACCGCCCTGATGATTGCTTCTGGAGAGAAACTCGATCTCTCAGACATCCCCGGCCTCAAAGTGGACAAACACTCCACTGGCGGCGTCGGCGACAAGACCAGCTTAATTGCTGCTCCCATCGCTGCCGCAGCCGGTGTTATTGTTCCCATGATCAGCGGCCGTTCCTTAGGACATACCGGTGGAACCCTCGACAAGCTCGAGTCCATCCCCGGCTTCAACGTCAACCTCACTCTCGACCAATTTAAAGCCCAGCTCACCGAGCACGGCCTCGCCTTTATCGGCCAGACCGATCAGATCGCCCCCGTCGATGGCAAGCTTTACGCCATGCGTGACGTCACCGGCACTGTCGAATCGATTCCGCTCATTGCCAGCTCGATCATGTCTAAAAAGATCGCCGCCGGTGTGGATGCTCTCGTTCTCGACGTCAAAGTCGGCGCTGGTGCATTCATGAAAAGCCAGGTCAACGCGCGCCGTCTGGCCCAGTTGATGGTTGGCATCGGTCGCCGCCTCGACAAGAAGGTTCAGGCTCTGATCACCGACATGAACCAGCCTCTGGGCTTCGCCGTCGGCAATGCGCTCGAAGTCATGGAAGTCTCCCAGACACTCCAGAACTCCGGCCCCATCGATCTCACCCGGTTGAGTCTCGAACTCGCCGCTCGCATGATCTTCCTGGCCAAGATCACCCCTACGCTCGAAGCTGCCCGCGAACTCGCCCAAACCAAGCTGCTCGACGGCTCCGGTTACCGCAAGTTCAAGGACGTTATCACCGCTCAGGGTGGCAACGCACAGGTTCTCGATCGCTTCGACTTGCTCCCCAACGCAACCGGTATGCGTGAAATCGTCACCACCCGTGGTGGCTATGTCAGCGCTATCGACGCCGAAGGGATCGGCAAGGCCGTAGTCATGATTGGCGGCGGTCGCAATGCCGTCGACGACACGATCGATCACGCCGTGGGCATCATCCTTGAAGTCAAGGTCGGCTCTAAGGTAGATGCAGGCGCAGTCCTCTGCCGCCTCTATCACACCAGCGAAAACAACCTCGAAGAAGCGGCTGAGGTCGTCGAAGATTCCTTCAAAATCGCAAATAATGCTCCAGAGCAGCGCGAGATCGTCCTTGAAGTTGTAGGCTAGTTCTCATGATCGGCCTACTTGGCCTGGTTGTCATCGTGGCAACCTGCTACCTACTATCGACAAATCGACAAGCAATCAAACCGAGGCTCCTCTTATGGGGCCTCGGTTTGCAATTTGGCTTCGCCATTATTGTTCTCAAAACTCCCGTGGGCTCCGCCTTTCAGGTTGCCTCCGGGGCTGTAAACAATCTCCTCAAATACTCTGAAGACGGTGCTTCCTTCCTCTTTGGCGACAAGCTCGGCAAAGCAAACCCTGAGTTTGGCGTCCTCTTCGCCTTCCAGGTTCTCCCTATTGTCATCTTCATCGCCAGCCTCTTCTCGGTCCTTTACTATTTCGGCGTGATGCAGATTGTCATCGGCGTGATGGCCAAAGTCATGCGTCGCACTATGGGTGGCTCCGGCGCAGAATCAACCAACGTTGCCGCTTCCATCTTCATGGGCCAAACCGAAGCCCCTCTAACGATTCGCCCCTTTCTCGCCAAGCTCACCGAATCGGAACTCTTCACCATCATGACCAGTGGCATGGCTCACGTCTCTGGTGCCACCATGGCCGCTTACGTCAAATTCGCCGGTGTTTCGATCGAACACCTGCTCACCGCCGTCATCATGACCGCCCCTGCCACCATCATGCTCGCCAAAATGCTCGTGCCTGAAACCGAAGTCCCCGAGACCTCCGGCGACATTAACCTCCAAGTCGAGAAACCCGGCATCAACGTCATCGACGCCGCCGCACGCGGCGCTGGCGACGGTCTCCAACTCGCACTCAACATCGCTGGCATGCTCATTGCTTTTCTCAGTCTCATCGCGCTGGTCAACGGCTGCCTGGTAGGCCTCGGCGCACCCAAACTTCAAACCATCCTCGGTTACGCCTTTGCACCCGTTGCCTGGCTCCTCGGTGTGGCCTGGAACGATTGCCAAACTATCGGTCAGTTCCTCGGTACCCGCCTCGTCCTCAACGAATTTGTAGCCTTCATCGAACTCGGCAAAGTCAAGGCGATGCTCGATCCCCGCTCCTTCACCATTGCCACCTTCGCACTCTGCGGCTTCGCCAACCTCAGCTCAGTCGCAATTCAGGTTGGCGGCATGGGCGCGCTGATGCCCACCCGCAAGTCCGACATCGCCCGCCTCGGCCTCAAGGCCGTCATGGCCGGCACCATGGCCAACTTCATGTCGGCATGCATCGCAGGAATGCTCCTATGAAAGAACAAATCGACTACCTCGAATCCCGCCTCAAAGCCCGCCCCGAAATTGCCATCGTACTCGGCTCTGGCCTTGGCCCCATGGCCGATGAAGTCTCCGACCCAACTGTAATTCCATACGAAGACATCCCAGGCTGGCCCCACAGCACCGCCGTCGGTCACGCTGGCAAGCTCATATTCGGCCAACTCGAAGGCCGCAATGTCGTTGTGATGTCCGGCCGCGCCCATCTCTACGAAGGCCATTCAATCGATAAAGTCGTCCTTGGCGCACGCGTCATGGCCCGCCTCGGCGCAAGCAAAGTGATCCTCACCAACGCCGCTGGCGGCATCAACCTCAGCTACAACCGTGGCGCACTCGTCCTGATCACCGATCACCTCAACCTCCAGGGCACTAACCCTCTACTCGGCCCCAATGACGATTCTCTGGGCCCTCGCTTCCCAGACATGACCTTCTGCTACTCGCCCCGTCTGCGGCAAGTCGCCCTCGACACCGCTCAGCGCATCGGCAGCACCCTCCACCAGGGCGTCTACGCCTGCCTCTCCGGCCCCACCTACGAAACTCCAGCCGAAATCCGCTACCTCCGCATCATCGGTGCTGACCTTGTCGGCATGTCCACCGTGCCCGAGGCGATCGCGCTCAACCACATGGGGGCCGAGGTCGTTGCCTTCTCCTGCGTCACCAACATGGCCGCTGGCATCACCAACGAAAAGATCCATCACGGCGAAGTCCTCGAAACCGGCCGCGACGTAAGCGCTCAATTCATCAACCTCATTCGCGCTATGCTTCCCTCTGTATAGATTCAACTGTATGAGCCTCATTGAGCAAGCCCGCACCGCCCAACGTTCCGCCTACGCTCCCTACTCGAAATATCAGGTCGGCTGCGCCTTGGAAACCAGCGACGGCACCATCTTCACTGGCTGCAACATCGAAAACGCAAGCTACGGCGCAACTCTCTGTGCCGAACGTGTCGCCATCTTTAAGGCCGTATCCGAAGGCCATCGTCACTTCCGCCGCATCGTCATCTGTACCGATTCCAGCACCCCAGCCGCTCCCTGCGGCCTTTGCCGTCAGGTGATGGCAGAATTCTTTGGCCCCGAACTTGAGATCATTCTATGTGGAGCCAATGAAACAGAACGCCGTTATACCTTCGCCGAACTTCTTCCGCACCCCTTCAATCAGTCGTCGTTCGTTTAGCCTCGCCCTCGCCGGCTCGGCCGCGATGGCCGCCCCTCAACGCACCATCCTCAGCGCCGGCACCATTGTCACGATGGATTCCCAGCGCCGCGTCCTCACCGACGGTGCCATCGCCATTGAAGGCCCAAAGATTCTCGCCGTCGGCCCTCGTGCCGAAATCGAGCGCGAGTACAAAGGTGCGCGCCGCGTCGCCCACCCCAATTCAATTCTCATCCCGGGCCTGATCAACACCCACGCCCACATCCCAATGTCGCTCTTCCGGGGCATCGCCGACGACAAGCGACTCCAGGACTGGCTCGAAAAATTCATCTTTCCTGCCGAAGCCGGCAACTTAACACGCGAGTTTTGTTATTGGGGCACCATGCTCGGTTGCCTCGAGATGATGCTCTCCGGCACAACCACCTACACCGACATGTATTACTTCGAGGAAGAGATCGCCCGTGCAACCAAAATTGCAGGCCTCCGCGCTGTCCTCGGCCAAACCATTATCGGCTTCCCCGTCGCTGATGCTAAAACCCCCACAGACTCCCTCGCCCGCACCGAAGACTTCTTCAAGAAATTCTCCAACGACCCGCTCATTACCCCGGCCGTCGCCCCTCACGCCCTCTACACCAACACCCGCGAAACCCTCCAAAACTGCCGCAAACTCGCCAACCAGTACAACAAGCCCTGTCTCTTATACACATCTGACGCTGCCGACGAATAGAGAGGTGTAGATCTCGGTGGTCGCCGTATCA
>ENA-ORBV01017894-ORBV01017894.1-microbial-mat-metagenome-genome-assembly--contig:-NODE-17894-length-10070-cov-3.005704_pt1 | contig 10070 bp, 16 predicted proteins | sample MGYA00237777_ERZ505514 | MGnify/ENA primary metagenome ERZ505514 (study PRJEB26160, sample SAMN06269048) | microbial mat metagenome | isolation source: Oligotrophic lake microbial mat | place... | reverse complement strand
CAGCATGTCCCACTCCGCGAACGTGATGAGCTTGGCTTGGCGCAGGCGGTACAGGTGTGCCAGCAGCCCCGTCAGTAGAGGAGTCGGCACTGTGAGCATGAAATAGATGACACGCGAATTAGGCCATCTTCAGGATGGGCCACAACAGCATCACTCATCAAAGGACAGTACCGTCATGCTGGGCTCGCCCGACTCGCCGGGATCGCGCTACTACAGAGGACGGTTGAGCGGCTCGCCTCCATCGGCCGCCCAGTCGCACTAGAGTGTCCATCAGATCCGTCAAGTCGCCGCTGTCACGATACCTGAGCATGCGTCACCATGATTAGCCAGCCCCCAGAGCCAGCAGACACCACGCAGACCCGTGCTTCATGTCGGCAATAACATACTGGTACAGAGCCGCTTCGAGGGCCACATCACCGGACACCAACAGATCCTTTAGGTAGCGGGAGCACGTGACGCTTAGTACTCTGCCGTGCTGTCATTGGATTCAACAGAGAAGGGAAGGATGAGACAAGCAGTCATGTAGAGCTCACATAACGCGAGCTGATACCTCCACCTCCCGCAGCAGATCAATGACGCGACACAGCTGCCCCACCAAGGAATGAGCGCCAGGACCCGGCAGAGCAGCCCTGGCAGCAGGCTGCTTCAATACAAGAAGTAAACATCAGTATGTCCAGATAAGGACAAGAGCGATGGCAGACAGCGGTACAATTCCCACCTTGTTCATGGCGCCATGTTGAGGACTGCGCAGCATCTCCGATAGTCGAGCTGGTCGAGCCAAGCCAAACAGCACAGCACAGCACAGCCACGCACTTTACAGTCAGTGACTGCTGCTCCACATCTGCAACGCCAGTCAGCTCCGTACCCACTCGACCCTTGGAGTCCAGCACAGAGCGCCTAGACTCCAGCATCTGCTGACGCCGCTTGCGGGGCACGATGATGTGCACCAGCGTGTCCCAGAAGTCAAGCCAGCCCAGCCTGGAGTAACCCGTGTCACGGTACACGGCCCACGCGGCTGCCACGAGGGGGACGAATCAACACAGAAGATATGGTTAGCGCGATGTGATCATCAATCGACCTGCTGCAGCCACCACTTACCCAGCAACACTGGCTCGCGGGTCAATACACACACGCGTAGCTTCTCGGCTGCATTGACAGACAGGCTGCGCCGGGACTGCAGAGCCGCGATCATCTGTAACAGACCGTGACTGTCGGCTCCGGTTCGAGAGGGCCACCTGAACACAATCACACAGTGACCGTTACAGGACATCACAATCATATGCGTGTCAACAGCAGTGCACTTACCTGCGAGCTAACCTGGCCAGCGTGTCCATTAGCTCTGCCTCATCACCGGTGCTCTCGTACAGCGAGAATGCAGCCAGCAGCGCAGGGTCAGCGCGCACCTCCGGAGCCGGAGTCCCGTTGAGAGGCGCTGTGTGCACTGATATTGACAGTGGCGGTGGTGACGGTGAGCGTGATAATGACTGGGGAGTGGAGGACGATGATGACTTGACACCTCCACACAGCATGCGTAGGTAGGTGAGGCTTGATAGGCCGCCTAGCGTAGCCACCAGTTGAGGAGACCTGTACGATGCAGCACACGGAGATGTCAGCTGTGGTAACGCGTCACAGAAGGCTCATCTCTGAGTAGATACCGAAGGTGCTAATCCACTACAGTACCTGCTAGCGTGCGCTATCATGCGCAGCGCCATGCCCCGCAGAGCCTCCTGGTCCTGCTCAAACTTGGCGCTCAGCTCGATCCCAATGGTCTGCAGCAGTGCAGTCCACGCGTGCTGCTGCACCTGCTGGCTCTTGGCAGCATAGCTTCGGTAAGTGTCTTGCTCGGGATTCGAGTGATGAACAAACATGACCAGCCGATTGATCAACGCGTCGGCCGCTGTGAAGCGCTGCCCAGTCAGAGTTGCTTGAGCGGTGCTGCCGGGGGACAGGCCCAGAGAGTGCGGGGACACGCTCAGGTAGATGCGGGCCTCGAGGTGCCACAGATCGGCTCGAGAGAGCTGTTTGGACTCATGCAGCTGCCGCAATACATCCAGCCCCATCCTAACCTCGGATGATATCAGCGTGCGGCGCCAGCGGGACGCCAGCCTCTTGAGGGTATCCAGCATGTCCTCCATTGCAGACTCAGTGCTCTCTGCTGGATCACCGTCACGGTGAAGGGACGCGGCTGATCGCACGGCTTCCTCGTATACCGACAGGGCTGCGAACACAGCCTCGTCCGGGAACGGGTGAGGATCACTGCCCGGGGCTGGAGGCGCAGAGGCCGCTGAAGCAGGGCCTGCAGATCCACGACGACGAGCCCTATTGTTACGGTGAGATGCCTGTGCATTTGGGGCAGCTGCATGCAGCAGGTCCCGCAGGTACATGAAGTCAGCAGTGGGCATATCGTGCTCTGACGCAGACCACTGTGACACTCGGAAGAACTCCAGCACCGCGCTGGTCATCACGCGGGCCAGTCGCTGACAGGTCTTGCGATACCGCCGAGTCAGCAGTTTGGTCACGGTGGTATAGAGCTGCGCGCCGATCATCTCAGCAGCCGCATTAACATAGGGACCTGTGGAAACAAGTCATTGCGGATGAGTGGCATGCAACAGGTAAGCGAATGTGCTGCTGCGCCTACCATTCAGCTGAGTGAGCAGTGTGAACTGCTGTTGTGCAATACTCCAGGCGGAGATGAGGGCTGGCTCACCCATATAGACTAGATACTCGAGGTAGTCCCATTGGGCGAAGCTGACCAGGCGCTTCTGCACACGCACGATGATATCAGTCACATCACCCTATGCCCTATGGCTGGCCTGCTATTTCATGCACGCCCTTCACACGCACCTGCTCTGATGCTGGAGGTATGCCGCGAGGCTGATTAGAGTCACCAGCCAGGGACAGCAGGAACATCAGCAGATATCTGAAAGGAGACCGCTTGCGCCACGTGTGAGATAGCGTGACCAGCGTGTCGTGGAACTCCTTCAGGGATCCGGCTGTCACAGTGACGTTAGCGACATATCTGTGAGGTTGCAGACACGTGACTTGCATGATTACAGCACACAGAGAGCCATACCCTCATTCGCAGTCTCGATGAATGACAGATACGCCGCCTGCAGCACTGCCTCTGCCTGCGCCCTATCTGCTGGGTCCAGCACAGCTGCATTGCGGGACTTGTGAGTGCTCTGCTGGCGAACCGGAGACCGCAGTAGATCCAGCAGATACACGCGCTCAGTGGAGGAGATGCGGCGCTGCACGTGCAGATCAGACACAGCCTCTGCAATGTGCTCGGCGTGAGTGATCAGGTCTGAGTTTAGACCACCTCGGACGCGCCCAATGGCTAGAGGTCGGACGTCGGATCCGGCATCCGATGCAGGTCCTTGTTGGGCGAATGACACCTGCAAACAACAAGTCGCCGCATCATCAAATCGATCGTGAGAATATCAACAACCACAGGGGGCCAATGTACCCTCTGCTTGGTGCGGGCAGCGTCTCCATGACTGGAGTCTGAAGGCTGACGCGGCAGGTCAGGCTTGCCATGGGTGTGCATACCCACCCCGAACCCGAGTACCGGCACCTGAGTCTCGAGCACTGTGAACAGAGGCACGATCTTCTCCGCCCGCACGCAGCGAGTGAGGGTGTCCCACAGCTCCGACCATGCCGCTGACTGAAGAGCGGAGGCCGCGCTCTGCACGACTCCTGCCGGACCCACCTGCTCGGCGTACACGGCGAAGGCAGCGGTCACACAGGGATTCCGTTTGTACCAGAGGCTCTCCAGTAGGTCCGCTAGATCCGCTGATATGCGATTGGAGTCCTGTAGAGTAGACAGCCAGGCCTGTACACCGCGTGTGCGTCAAGACATGCAGAGCACAGCCAACCAGATGAAAGTATCCGCATAGCGTACCAGAAATGATGTAGTGAGGCCGTCAGCATCTGCCCCTCGCTTCCAGGTCTCAGCCAGCGCTAGCAGCGCCTCATCACGCTCGTGCTCAGCTGCCGCACACAGTGGGCCTGCACCAGACATCTCGAACTGCGCGAATATGGCGAGGAGTGCTGGATGCTGAGCCCCCAGCTGACTGCAGAGCGCCAGGATGGATGACCGCGAGGCGCTGCTCTGACCTTCACCAGGGACCGAGTCCTCCTTCTGAGATATCACGTCATGCAGATACTGCCGGGCGCGGTCACGCAGCTGCGCAAGTGCGTCAGTCAGACCAAGAAATAAGCAGTGCTACGAGTGCGCAGAATCAAGGTGTGTCATGTGTCTCACATGTGTAATTCCAGTGCACAATACCTGTTGCAGGACCCGCTGGTCCTCGATTGAAGCCAGCATCTGCCATGCCGTACACAGCTGTTCGAACGCAAGCTGCACTGGGTCACTGCTATCAACAGCGTCGTCTAGATCATCATGCTTTGCATCGTCATGCTGCTCGTCCTGCCGGCTCAGAACAGCGGCAAACGAGGCGAATGAATTCATCAGCGCGAGGTCCCCACGGTAGAGCAGCGTCTGCAGCTGTTGCGCCTGCGATGACGTCAGCATTTGAAGTGACACCATGTCCTCGATCGCTTTGAGAATGGCCTCTGCTGCTAGCGCTGGGTCAGAGCTGTGGTGCGGGGACCAACCCTTTGATAAACGGCTGCTAGCCCCACTGGATCTGCTGGCACGCTTGGAGCGCCATGATCGACCCAACCGCTGCAAGGTGTCTGCGATCTCTGCTGTTAGATACAGCTTGTAACGACCACTGCCACCACTGCCCACAGTCTGTTGCTGCTGCTGCTGCTCCTCGTGTTGAGACCACGCATTAGCAACACACGCCAGCAGAGCGGGGTGGTCGGTGCGGGCTAGATGCAGCAGGTGCAGCAGATCACAGTATGGCACCACCAGCGGTGCTGGACTGTCAAGCGAGTACAAGGCGGATGGACCTGATGAGGTGCCGTGCTGTCGAGGCTGCACGATCAGCAGTGGTGGCCGAGTGATGACCGACACGGGATGGGAGCGGAGCTGCAGCTGATACAGCAGTTCCAGCACCATGGATGGATACATGGATCCAGTCACCTCCAGATACCACTGCATCCATGGGACAGCGTGATTCACCATTAGAGACGTGACAACAGTCCTATCATCAGGGATGACGCATGCACTCACGTGTTGATCAATCAGCTGGAACACAGCCTTGGTAAGCTCTCTGAACGCGATCAGTTCATCCTCGCGAGCTTCTTCTTCGTCCAGCTCAGCCTGATCGGTAACACACGTGGCAAGTCAGCCATTCCGAACAGAGCGATAATAATGACGCATCACCTACCCCGATGGCGTCTGTGGCTTCAGTCCACTCTGACTGAGCGCGAGGTCTGCCATGTCCACCGCTGTTGAACCGGCCCTGCGCTTGGGTGTCCGGGGACTCATCAGTAGTGCTGGCAGTGATTGTGGTCGCTGTGGCCGCACCAGCAGCATAGTTGGAGCTCATCATGGCAGCAGCTCCTGATGTGCCGATACTAGCACCAACAGAGTCACCTGACGTTACACCTCTTGTTGCCTCCAAAGGTGCAGCTGGGACAGAAGACGCGGTCTCCGTTGTGGTAGCAGCAGCAGCGGCGGCCAGGATGGGCTGTGTGAATCCAACACGAGCACCCACTGTGCCGACAGTGGGCGGGGATGATGAACCTGATAGGCTAGCTGGTGCTGACAGCTCGATGGAGGCGGTGGCAACAGCTGCCGCTGCAGAACCGGTTGGCTTGAAAGCGCTGGCGCGATCCGGAGACCGGCCTCCGATGGCGGCCATCATGCCGCCTGACGGCAATGGACTCGTCACGGGAGACGAAGACAGGGCAACGCCAGTCTTGGGTGCAGCAGAGGCTACGGCAGAGGTGCCGGTGCTATCGGTGGCGGTATTTCCATGCCGATCATCCGCATCAGCGTGCTCATCATCGCCATCACCGCTATTGTGGGCACTGGAGGATGATGATGAGGCTCGTGAGTCCACATCCTCGTGATCCTCCGGTATGGCTCCAAACATCTGCTGGGCAGCGTGCACTTGCTGTACTCGCTCTCGCCGCACCGCCTCCTCTTGCTCAATCACCATTCGGCCGATGTCCAGACGACCAGGATCGTTGCTCAGACCCAACAGTCGACTGACAGAGACCCCGCCTGCACCAGATGAGCCTGCAGTAGTGGAAGCCACCGCCTCGATCTCAGCGTGTAGCACACGCAGCAGCTCGTCGCTCTGACCAGTGCGAGTCTGATGCTGTCGATACACGACCCGAGGCTCAGGATTCCTGTCATCGTCACTGCCCACCTCCATCTGAGCCAGATCAGTCAGATCAAACAGATCTGTCTGGCTGCGCGCCCTTGAGTGACTAGCCGGTGACATGCCGGTACGAAGACGGCGCTCTCGCCGGACCAAATACCGATCATAGGCTTGCTGTAGATTGCCGTCAGCGGAGTAAGCCAGCTGGAGCAGCCGTTCCCACTCGTCAAATGAGAGGCTGAAGTCTCGCTTGATCACCTCGATGGCAGCATACAGCGAGTCCTCTGGCAGAGCGATCTCTTCAGGCTCAATCTCCAGCACATCAGACGCCCGATAGCCATAACCTGCCCCAGCCCAGGCTGATGAATTGCGCTGCGAGTGAGGCATGGTCAGCTGTCTCCAGCCCGTAGCCACATGCACCAGCACATCGCACAGCGAGTGCACTGCGGTCAGCTGGCGGAATGTGCTCCAGTACTGGGGTAACAGACTCAAGTTGGAAGAGAGCCCTACAAGCACGCTAGGCGTCAGCTCAAAGCTGAACCTGCGCAGCGCCCCCTCCACCATAGGGTCACCCTCTCGAGTGTCGAAGCGGGCTCGTAAGAAGCTGCAGGCAATCAGAGCCACGTGTCAGGGCAGTAACCAACACACGGGCAGCATGAGACCAAACCACACAGATACGCACCTGATGTCGGCCAATGTGATGTTCCTGCTCTTCCTAGTGCGGCACAGGTCCTCCAGACAGAGGTCAAACAGCGCCACCTCCCACTGCTTGGGCAGGGGTCCCACAGCCTCAGACTGGCCGCTTGATCGAGCCTGAGCCTTGCGGAGCAGCACCGTCAGCGTGTGCCAGAACTCTGCCCAAGCACGAGCCATGCCGACATCGCGCTCCATGGTGGCGGTGGGTTGAGCGAGGTAGGCTACATTGCCAGCACACGAGTGCAGACAGCATGCGGTGAGTGATGCTGAGAGACGAGGAAATGAGTGTGATTTGATGCACATACCGGAGAGCTGGTCCAGCAGCAGGGCATAGGATGCGATGAGCACGGGTTGATTAGCAATGATCATCATTTCAAGCGCTGTCAGGTCTGCGCGTGTTAGCACTGGGTGGAGCTGGAGCACAGCCTCCTCGGGTGCTGCACGAGCAGCGTGTGATGCGTTGAAATATGCTGCAGGTCCATCCAGACCCAGCACTGCTGCAGCTCGAAGCACACCCGCGTGATACGCGTCTTGCTCCTGCGACAGTGCCAGCAGCTGTTCGGGGCTGATAGTAACCCCAGCAGGGGCACCTGACGAGGATTGAGCGAGATACCAGCCCAACAACAATAGGGAGGCACGCAAAGGATCAGAACGCAGGATTCCGCCTCGCCACCTTGCGGCACAACGCAGCACGGAGTCCACCAGATCCTCCGGAGGCGGCACAGTAAGCTGCAGCTGGTGACTGTTGTGAGCCTGATGCACCTCGAGCGGGCTCTCAGCAACAGCTGCAAAGAGCACTACGTCATGCTCTGATATCTGCGGTCAGAAGCAGAGGCAACGTGATCAACACACGGCACAGCATGGTAGGGGAGTGCTAGGACAGCCACCAGGCGCAAGCAGCACTTACCAAGTGCTGCAGATACAGGCAGTCTGCGGCCGGCAGAGCGGAGTCATTCTGCTGCATCCACGACACCACAGCACGGGCCCTGCCCTGGAGACTGTCACATACTGCATCGAAGTCTGCATCCAGCAGCGAGGTGACCAGAGACCACACGTCCTGCGGATCGGAGGGTGCGTCCTTGGACAGCGCGCCAGAGTACACGCTCATGTCAAGCATTTCTTGCTCTGCGGGAGGCAGGCGTGTGAATGAGTGAGTGCACTCCCCACAGCAAGCGAAGCTGAACAAGGAACAGAGGACAGCACCATCACAAACATGTACCTTGTGACGTGATAAGCCCGTTGTCAATGAAGCCCTGTAGCTGTCTCATCACCTGAGATGATGCTGGGGCATGGCGCCACAGACAGGCCACCCGGCCCAGCGTGTCCGCGAACTCCACTGAATTCTCGTCCTGTCCACGTACGAGCATAAGAGCAATGAACGCGCGAGCAAATGACCCTCAACAGAGGTGGATTACACCAAGATCAAACAGGTATGGACGATAAACCAGTTGATGAACATGCAGTGGCCTATATAGAGATCATACACACCTCGAGGTACTGCAGGAATGCCGCCTCGATCAACAGCTGAGCTGCAGGCAGTGCCCGCTCTCGGCGCAGGCGACCTCGCGTGGAGCGATCCCCGCGCCATGACAGCATAGAGTCAAAGAGGAAGCATGAGTCAGCCGTGCTCAACTTGCCCGAGTGATAGAGCCACCCGATGAACCGGAGAAGTAGAGACAGCATGTAGTCACGCGGCACCAACGACGCCACCTCCGAAGCGAATCCGAAGGGTGCGTGTACAGCAAACTCCGACGGTGCTGAGTCGGCATTGACTCCGAAGGGTAGTGAAGACACGGTTCCGGCAGCCGGTGCATGATCAGGAGTGAAGGCGAAGCCACGGTCACTTGCCCCAAGGCCCTGAGGGGACGAGCGGGCGGCATGATATGTGTATGTGAAGTCACCGGACGGTCCTCCGGAGCTAGCATCATCCAGTCCTTCATACTCCCCGACCATGCCCAGACGGCGTGTCAACCGAGCCACTGTATCCAGGAACTCGGCATCCGCCACCGGGGACACGCCTGCTGGATGAGATTGGCTCATGCCTTGAGCCTGCAGTTCATACAGGGCCTGTTGTGATCCATCCACCCACACTTCGTATGCGGGGAGCAGAACGGGATCGCCTCGATACACGCACAGCTGCAGCAGTGACAGCTGGCGGCCTGAGATGCTGCCTTGCTTGGCCAGCAGTTCCAGCACCGCCAGCAGATCAAGAGCGCTGGATGAGTGCCTGAGGCAGTGCAGCGGGTGCAGCTGCGCGAGGGGGGTGATGGTGGGGTCCACACGCCACTGACGGGACAGATTAGTGACTTCACTCAACAGCTCACAGCGGTCTTCTGGATCCGATAAATTACCTGCAGTGAAGTAAAACAGTCAGGATGCATTACAGCTCCAGCATTGAGCAGTCAACAAAAGTAAGTCACATACCAAACATCTCCAACACAGGAGGGGCTAGGGCCGGATCCGCCAACATGTCTCGGATGCTTTGAAGCCCAGCCAGTGTGATGTTATTGTGCTCCCGCGGGCCCTCGAATTGGGAGAGATATGCCTCAGCAAAGGTGGTGATGTGTTCGGCCTGCGTGACGGTCATAGGCACACGACAGTACAGACAGTACGTCAGGGGAGGGACACGTGAGTGCAGGATCAGAAAACAGAGTATGTGGTGGATCAGCTATGGCTGCATACCTCTTGAGACCGGTACAGTGCCAGCACCTCTCGCAGCCCGTACGGGATCTCGCCAGCCACGTCCAGTCGATGACTGTGCCGGTGCTCGGCTGCGCGCCACAGTCGCAGCAGCGGCACGTACTGCAAGCACCGTATCACATTATTATCACGTTGATGGACACTATACAGTGGCTGAACAGTAGCAGCGCTCATACCCGCGTGAACACCAGGTAGTCAATCTCCGCTCGCTCGGCCAGAGTGAGTTCTCCCTGAATGACCAGGTCTGCGACGGCTCGAAGCAGTCGGGCCTGTGATGTGGACGCATGGACACAAGCGCACGGCTTGTATCGTGTCAGTGGACAGAGACTGACAAGGTAACTAAGCATCAACAACACACCGGAGCATCAGTAACTGCACGCCCCCAACCGCTGTCTCTTATACACATCTGACGCTGCCGACGAATAGAGAGGTGTA
>ENA-ORBV01017893-ORBV01017893.1-microbial-mat-metagenome-genome-assembly--contig:-NODE-17893-length-10071-cov-4.207124_pt1 | contig 10071 bp, 8 predicted proteins | sample MGYA00237777_ERZ505514 | MGnify/ENA primary metagenome ERZ505514 (study PRJEB26160, sample SAMN06269048) | microbial mat metagenome | isolation source: Oligotrophic lake microbial mat | place... | reverse complement strand
TTTTTCAAGCAGAAGACGGCATACGAGATTCGCCTTAGTCTCGTGGGCTCGGAGATGTGTATAAGAGACAGCCTAGCGGAGATTAAAACGAAAGGCGAGCCAGCTCGTTGTGCCTGAGCGCAGGAGCGCAGGGACCTGCGTGGTTGCAGCTCCCTGCACTCCCGTGGCCGTCACCCCTTCCGCGCGGCCCACTTGCCCGCCAGCCAGCCGCAGATGATCAACTGCAGCGGATGGTAGATCATGATCGGGAGCAGGATCAGACCGATCCCGGGATGCGCCCCGAAGATCAACTGGGCCATGGGGATGCCTGAAGCCAAGGTTTTCTTCGAGCCGCAGAAAACCGCGGTGATCCGGTCCTCCGGACTGAAACCGAGCGCGTCGCTGACCGCGCCGACGATCGCCATGACAACGAAGAACAACACCCCGGCGCCGATCACCGCCAAGGCGAGCAGACCGAATCCGTGACCGGACCAGACACCCTGCTTGAAGGAGTCGCAGAACGACGTGTAGACCAGCAGCAAGATCGTCAGGCGATCGACCACCGCGATCCGCTTCTTGTGCAGGGTGATGAACGCGCCGATGAGCGGCCGGCTGAGCTGGCCGAGTGCGAGCGGGAGGAGCAACCAGAGAGCAAGATCGAGGATGACTTTGCCGAGGGGCATCGGTTGTCCCCCGGTCTTGAGCAGGAGTCCGATCCAGAGCGGGGTGAGGAATACGCCGATCAGACTTGAAAGCGTGGCGTTGAAGACCGCGGCCGGCACATTTCCGCGGGCGGCGGCGGTGAGTGCGACGGACGACGAGACCGTGGACGGGAGCGCGCAGAGAAAGAAAATGCCGAGCCTCAAGTCGGGCGCGATCAGGCCGCCGGCGAGCCAGAGACCCAGCAGTCCGATCAGGGGGAAGAGCAGGAACGTGGAGACCTGCACCACCACGTGCAGCGGCCAGCGCAGGGTGCCGGCCTTCAAGGCGGCAAAGGAGAGGGCGGCGCCGTGCAGAAAAAAGATCAGGGCGACCCCCCCCTTGGTCAGAAGTTCGGGATGGAGAATGCCGCCACGGGCACCCGGATCGGGGAGCAGCCAGGCAAGCGCCACGGCAATGACCATGCCGTACATGAACCAGTCGAATTTGAACTTCATGAAAGGGGAAAAGGAATTGCCGGTGATGAACCCAAGACGCGGAGAAGGCTCGGATCTGGCCGGAACCCATGAGCCGGTCTCATGCCTTTTTCCCGCGAATTTTGCCCTTCAGCCAGGTCAGGACCTCGTCCCGGCCCTCCAGTCGCAAAACCCAGAGCAGGACCCCGTAGAGTGGCACGGCGACGGCGATGGTCGCGGCCACCCCGAAGGCATCCCGGACGAGCGAGGGGGGCGCAACCTGTTCGATACCCCGTTGGGCGAGGAAGACGGCGCCCCCCATGAGAACGGTCGCCCCCACGATTCGCGCGACATCGGGGGCGAGGTGGGAGAAAGCGAGCTCGTGCCGTTTCCGGACCAACCGCGATTGGAGGAACCACGCCTGAAGGGCGATCGACACATTGCCGGCGACGGCCAGGCCGAGGGTGCCGAGGGAGTCCATCAGGGCGAGACTGAGCCCGAGATTGACCAGGAAACTGATCAGGGCGGCGCGCACCGGGGTGGTGGTGTCCCTCTGGGCGTAGAAGGCGCGCAGCGCGAGATTGACGAACGAGAGAAAAGGCAGGCCGAGTGCGTAGATGGCAACCACCGGTGCCATCCGAACGGCGTCTTCGGCGGAAAAGGCGCCTCGCTGAAACAGGACCCGAATGACCGGTAGGGCGAGCAGGGCGAGGCCCGCCGCCGCCGGGATGTTGATCACGAGGATCAGCCGCATGCCCTGGCGGTAAGCGGCCGCGAGATTGGCCCAGTCACCTTGGGCGGCGTAGCGGGAGATGAGGGGAAAAACGACGGTGGTCACCGCCACGGCGAACACCCCGATGGGCAGTTCCATCAATCGGCTGGCGAGGTTGAGCAAGGTGGCGGAGGCTTCGTCGAGGGAGAGGCCGATGAGCCGGGAAATCGCCAAGTTGATCAGGTAGATCGCCGAGCCGAAAATCGTCGGTGCCATCAGACGCGCGATCGCCCGGACTTGGTCGTTGACCCTCAGATCGAAACGAGGTCGCCACCCGAGACGCATCAGTGCGAGCGCCGGGACGAGCATTTGCAGCGAACCGCCGAGCAAAACCCCGGCGCAGAGCCAGCGCATGTGGGAGAGCTCGCCGGCATCGGGGCGGGTGACGACGGCGAGGCCGAGCAGGCCGATCATCGCGCAGTTGAGCCAGACCGGCGAGAGGGCGGGCTCGAGGAAATGGCGCAGGGTTTGGAGTGCGGCGCTGAAGGCGGCTGCCAGACAGACGGCGATCAGGTAGGGAAACAACCAGACGGCGAGCTCGGCGGCTTGGAGCCAGCGCGCGATTGTATCCGGCGCGGCGCCCCAGCCGCCGGAACGTGCGATCAGGGCGGGACTCAGCGTCAAGGCCAGCATTGAGACGGCGACGACTCCTGAGGTGACGACGAGCAACCAACTGGCCACCTGACTGACGAGGGCGAACGCGCCGGAGTGCTGACGCGCGGTCAGTTCGTCGTTCAACGTCGGAACGAAGGCGGCGGTCAGGGCACCCTCGCCGAGAAGGCGGCGAAACAGATTAGGCAGGGTGAACGCCGTGTAGAAGGCGCTGGCGAGGGCGCTGGTGCCGAAGACCCCGGCGGTGAGCGAATCGCGAATCAGGCCGAGCACGCGTGAAACCATCGTGACGGCGGACACGATGCTGATGTTTTTCAGACTTTTCGTCACGAGCCCTCGTTTTTCGAGAGCAGGTCCGCCCTTAGCAAGCGCCATCCGGGGCCTGTTGTAAGGTGGCCTGTTGTAGCTGGCCTGTTGTAGGTGGCCTCAGCGAGGCCGCAGGGGATGGCGTCGCGTGTTCCCGAGGACTGTGGACTTGGCAAGACAGCACAGCAGCTCCTCGCTGAGGCCGCAGGGGCCTGTTGTAGGTGGCCTGTTGTAGGTGGCCTGTTGTAGGTGGCCTCGCTGAGGCCGCAGGGGATGGCGTCGCGTGTTCCCTGCGGCCTCAGCGAGGCCACCTACAACAGGCAAACGGGTCGGGCGTTGACGCCTTCGGCCGGCGATCGCAGCCTGCTTGTGCTTTGCCCATGCCGCTCGTCTCGAAACTTGTCGACCGCCTCCAGCGCCATCCCAAGCGCGTGGTATTTCCGGAGGGGAGCGACCCTCGGATCTTACAGGCTGCGCGACAATGGGTTACGCGGCGACTGGGCGCTCCGATTCTTCTGGGGGAGCGCAGTTTGATCAAGGACACCGCGGCGCGGCTCGACCTGAAGCTGCAGGGGATGCGACTGATCGATCCTACACGGAGCGAGGACCTTGAGTCGTTTGCGGTCCACTTGGAGCAGCTTCGCCGGTCGAAAGGCATGAGCATGGAAGAAGCGCGATGGGCGGTACGGGATGGCAATACCTTCGCGACGCTGATGCTGGCCACCGGACAGGCGGATGGTTTGGTGTCCGGGGCCACGATCAGCGCGTCGAGCGCCTTGCGTCCGATCTTCCAGATCATTCCCCGGCTGCAGCACGTGCAGACGGCATCCTCCCTGATGATTCTCGATTTTGAGGACAGACCGGTGGGCAGTGATGGAGCGTTGTTTTTGGCGGACTGCGGGGTGATCCCTGATCCGACAGCCGAGCAGTTGGCGGACATCGCGGTCTCCACGGCGATGATCGCGCGTCACTTGACCAATGAAATGCCCCGGGTGGCGATGCTCAGCTGGGCGTCCAAGGGCAATTCCCTTCATCCCTCCGTCGTGAAAGTGCGGGAGGCGACCGAACTCGCGCGTGCCAAGGCAAGAACGGCGGCGTTCCCGATGGAAATTGATGGTGAACTGCAGGCGGATGCGGCGCTGGATGCGGCGGTGGCGGCGACCAAGAAGGTCAGCAGTGCGGTCACCGGCCATGCCAATGTCCTGATTTTCCCGGATCTGAATTCGGGGAATATCGCCTTCAAACTCGTCCACCAGCTCGCAGGCGGAAATGCCTTTGGCCAGATCATCACCGGGCTGAGTCGTCCGGCAGCTGAGATTAGCCGGGGGGCGAGTGCCCACGATGTTTTCGGAGCGGCCGCGATCGTTGGCTGTCAGGCGATCGATCGACGGTTACTTTATGGAGACGCCTGATCCTGTCGTTTCGTCCCCCGTGCCGCCGCTTCCGGAACCGGTTTTCCCGTTCCTGAGCGTGGCGCTCAATCCCTTTACGGCTCCGCCGCTGCCGCTGCAGTCTGCGCCGACCAATCAGGTGACCAAGCGCTTGTTCGTCGCGGCGACCCGGATGAACGACGGCAAAACGACGACCTGCCTTGGACTTTACGCTGCCATGCAGGGGCTCTATCCGCGCGTGGGATTCATCAAACCGATCGGGCAGCGTTTTGTGGAGGTGCGCGGACAGCAGATCGATGAGGACTCGGTGCTCCTCGACACAATTTTTGATGTGCACGTACCGATCGAGAGCATGAGCCCGGTGGCGGTGGATGCCACCTTCACCCGGCGGTTTCTGAAGAACCCTGATCCGATGCTGGCGGAACTGAAGGACAAGATCTGTCGCGCGTTTGACCGGGTGTCCTGGGAAAAGGATTTTACCCTGATTGAAGGCACGGGGCACGCGGGCGTGGGCAGTGTGTTCGAGCTTTCCAATGCCCGGGTGGCCAAACTGCTCGGGGCCAAGGTGCTGCTGATCTCGCCGGGCGGTATTGGGCGCCCGATCGACGAGATTGCGCTGAACATGGCCCTGTTCGACAAGGAAGGCGTCGAGGTCGTGGGGGTGATTCTGAACAAGGTCGAGCAGGACAAGATCGGCCAAATCGCGGAGTACGCCGGCCGGGGGCTCGCCCGTTTCGGGGTCCCGCTCCTCGGCATCCTGCCGAAGCAGAATCTGCTGTCATCGCCCAACCTGTCGCAGATCGCGGAGGAAATCGGTGGTCGCTGGCTGAATCCACCGGCCTCGCTGGCGATGCGCCGAATCCAACGGGTGATTGTCGGGGCCGGCACGGCGAAAGGGGTGGTCGACTATCTGACCCCTGGCACCCTGATCATCACTCCGGGAGATCGTGATGACATCATCCTCGCCGCGCTTTCATCGCACCGTCAGGCCCTAAGCGGACGCATCGCCGGGCTGATCTTGACGGACGACATAGCGCCTCACGCGCAACTCGCCGGATTGCTCGCGCAGACGGACATTCCGGTGATCACGGCGAGAGACGAATGTTATACGATCACGTCAAAGATCCATGGCATGACGGTAAAAACGTCACCGCAGGACACGGATAAGTTCCCCGTGATCAAGCAGATGATCCTTGATCACGTGAATCTGAACCGGCTGTTGGCCAGTGTTTGAGGCCCAAGGCACGGGCGCTGAACGGGCACCACCCGCGAGTTCGCGCTAGGGCAGCGAGAGCGTGAGGAACTTGCCTTCGATGGTGGCTTGGGAGACCTTTTTCCAACCCGCGACGACATCATCCGGGAGGGATTGTAGATGGCTGAGTTTCGCAATCATCCAGTGATTGAAACGAGGAATCCGATGCACGGCGAGTGAGCCGAAGAAAAACTCCTGAGGATCGAACGCCAAGGATCCGTTGTGAGGGGTAAAGGTGCCACGCGCCTGCACGATGACCGGAAAACTCATGCCGAGGACACTGAGGGTGGCCGGGGAGGCGATTTGCAGGGCTCCCTCGTGGATCCGAAAATTCAACTGGCCGGGGACGAGCGTGGCGGTGGCATCGGCTGCCGGGGGTTTGATGGAGGCGGAGGCCCAAGCGTTGAGCTCCTGTTCGGAGATCACCAGAGCGCCGGATTGTCCTTCCGCCAGAACCTGGCGCTTGCGCAACCACGTTCGGGCCCCGGCGCTATTGGTTTCGCCTGCGACATAATAGACGACCGAAGGACTGGCGTCGACTGAAGGCTCCTTGACGGATTCGACGGGTTTGAGGACCAGCCAGACGGCGGCGAGGACCACGCCGAGGGCGAGGCTGAGCGTGGCGCCAAAGATGATTTCAAAAAGGCCGGGGCCGTGGAGGGCGCGTTCGAGTGGTTGGTCCATGGGAGAAAACGATAAAATCAGTGGCTGCGCGTGCGCGCCTTGCGAGACTCTTCGATGGAGCGGAAGAACGCCGCGTAAAACGTCCAACTCGCACCCAAGGCAATGAACACGGTGAACGTCATCAACGGATAACCCACAACGAGGAGACCGATCAAGGCGAAGGTCGGCACCCAGAAGCGGGCCCGACTTGAGCGGAGCATCGCGCCGAGAATGTGAAGCCGGAGAGCGTCCCGGTAATCTTCGCGTTTCTGGTACTGGTAGATGCCGGCGGCGGTCAGCGGACCGGCCAGCATGACGGCGGGCAGGAGGGGCAGGTAGACGATCACGCCGTACGCCATCAGGCGGAGGGGCCAAGTCAGGACCCAGGCGGCGGCCACGGGCATGACACCGAGAATCACGAAAAGGATGAACGCCGCGACTCCGTTGGTGAAGAGACGTTGCCAGTCCTCCCAAGGTGGAAATTCCACGGCATCACCCCGGCGCGCCCGCGAGATCATCTGATAGAGATAACCGAACGCGAAGAAGTGGGCGATCGGGATCAACAGCAGGATTGCGCCAATCGCGCACCGAACCAACCATGACGGGTCGCTGAAAAGGCGTTTGCAAACGAGTTCGAGCGTCGGCATTTCGGCGGGCAAAGTGGCCAGACCATGGCGGCTTGTCTATGGACTTCACAACCAAATTAAGCGCCTTGGTGCGCCGCGTCGAAACGGGGCTCGATCGCCACCTGCCTTTGGCTTCGACCCGGCCGGCGCGGCTTCACGCCGCCATGCGCTACAGCCTGGAATCCGGGGGCAAACGCATCCGCCCGGTCCTGGTCCTCGCCACCGCCGAACTCTTTGACCCCGCGGGCCGTCGGGATCCGCTCCCGGCGGCGGTCGCGATCGAGTGCCTGCACACTTACTCGTTGATCCATGACGACTTGCCTTGCATGGACAATGATGACTTGCGGCGCGGGCGTGCCACCGTGCATCGGGCCTTCGATGAGGCGACCGCGCTTTTGGCCGGTGATGCCCTGCTGACGCATGCGCTCGGATTGCTGGTTTCACGTTATGCGGCGGATCCGGAGATCGCGGTCCCGTTGGCGGCGGAGATGGCGGATGCGGCCGGCAGTTGCCGTCTCATTGGGGGCCAAGTCGAGGATCTGGCTGCGGAGAAGAGGACGGACGTCACGGGGGCGGACTTGGAATTCATTCACCTGAACAAAACCGCGGCCTTGATCGAACTGGCCTTCTCGATGGGCGCGCGCCTCGGCGGGGCTTCCGAGGATGAACGTCGGGTGCTTGTCGGAGTCGGCCGTGATCTTGGGCTGGCGTTTCAGATCGTCGATGACGTGCTCGATGCCACGGCCGACAGCTTCACCTTGGGGAAAACCGCCGGCAAGGATGCGAAGGCAGGCAAGACCACCTACGTCAGCCTTTACGGGATCGAGGAGGCGCGGCGTCGGGCGCAAGCGCATTCGCGGGCGGCAATCGCCGGCTTGCAGGGTCTGCGCGGCCAGACTGCCTTTCTCGTGGCTCTGGTCAAGGCGCTGACCGTGCGAACGAAGTAGTTGCGACGGCGGTTCTTGTCTTGTCCTTGATCGCACTTTGCCAACGGTGGGCGGGCGTGAGCCGTTCCAGCACTCTCTCCCCACGGTGGTGCGTCTATCTTTTCCTGTTTTTGTTCGCCGGAGGTGTTGCGCTTCGCGCCCAGCAGACCGATGACGAGCGGATTTCCCAGTTGAAGGAGCAGATTCAGGCGATGGACAGCGTGGTCCAGGCGGCCAAGAACGCGTCCGAGAAAACGCGGCTCGAGGCGCGTCAGAAGCGGCTCCGGGAAGAGCTGGGCATCCTTGAGGCAAGGCAGGCGATCGAGGCGCGGCAGCGCGCGCTGTCGGTCAATCTCCGGCGGAGCCCGCTGGAGACGCTACGGGAAAAGCTGCGCACGGTCGATGTCACCCCCGAGGAGGCCGAGGAGCGGGGCAAGACGCTGATGACGCAGCGCAAGAATGTCACCCAGGCACGTGATCATCTGCAGGAACAACTCGCGTTGCTGAGTGGGCCGAACCGTCCTGAGGCTGATGCGCTGAAAGTAGCGGATCTTTCCGAACAGATCTACACGCGCAACGAGGAGTTGCGCGCGCTGGCGCTCCAGCGTGAAGCGGCCGAATTTGAGATCGAGCTGGCCCGGCATGCGGAACGGCTCCGCGAGCGGGTGAAAAGCCTCGATGCCGGAGTCAGCCCGACGCTCAAGGCGCTCTTCGACAGTTACACGGAGCGGGGCGCGGCCCGTAAAGCCACCGACCAGTTTACCCCCCGCTTTGCCAACCTCGAACTGAGCCGCCGGGTGGGTGAGAGTGCGCTCGCGCTCGGCCAGCAAAAACTCGCGAAGTTCGACGAAGAGCTGGCCCTGCTCGACAAGCAGACCGGCTTTTTCTCGACGAATCCAAAGATTGAGCGGTTGCTCTCCGCCCAGCGCAACCAGAAGAAGGCCATCAGCGAGAGGCTGGTCTTTGTCGCAGCCCAAATCGCCGCCCTCAGGGCGTCCCAGGAAACCCTGACTCTTCGGCGCGATCTGGGCGTGCTCGAGCTGGCGGTGATCGAGGAGCAGTTCGCCTTCCTGAAGAACGCGTATTTCGAACGGTTGCGCTGGCCCGTCGCCGTGCTCTTCGGGCTCATCGCGTTGAACCTGACGATTTCGTTGCTCGTCCTGCCGGTCTTCTACAAGAATGAGAGCCTCTTCCTCTCCCGGCGGCTCACCCGTTATCTGACCATCGTCCTCGCGGTCGGCGCGATCGCCAGCTTCATGTTCGACGACCTTTCCATGGTTGCCGCGACCATGGGCATCGTCAGCGCCGCCTTGGTGCTCACGCTGCAGGATGTCTGTGCCTCGGCCTTCGGCTGGTTCGTCATCATGGTCGGCAGCAAGTTCGGCATCGGCGATCGGCTGGAAATCGAGGAGACGCGCGGGGACGTGATCGATATCCAGCTTCTCCGGACCACCCTGCTCGAGGTCAATGGTTGGTTGGGCGTGGATGAACCCACCGGCCGCGTCATCCTCGTCCCCAATAATTTCATCTTCAAAACCAAGATCTTCAACTACAGCCACGGTCATCCGTTCATTTGGGGAAAGATCGATGTCATCGTGGGATTCTCCTGTGCCGAGGCCGCCGCCGCGCTTTTCCAACGCGTCTTGGCGGAGGAGACACTTGAGGAGTTTGCCGCCGCCCGCAAAGCTGCGCAACAGATGCGCCGCCGCTACGGGGTCGATGATGCCATCTACGAGCCGCGGGTGACCTCTGCGATTTCGGGCAACGACGTGGCTTTCACCCTCTTTTATGTGGCCCACCACCGGAAGTTCTCCGATGTGCGCAATCGGATCGACCACCGGTTGATCGAGGAACTGACCCGCTATCCGCATATCCAGCTGGCGGTGACGAGTATCCAGGTGTCTCACAGCGATCCGCCCCCGTCCGCCCCGGCCCTGAAGGATGTCGGCCGGACTTCGGTCATTCCGACGACGGTGGAAGCGATCGGCCGGGCGCCAACGATCCCGCCGGATACGTTGGGCTAGATTACGTACCGTTGATCATTTTGGATCGAGTCCCGGTCGCCCCGACGATGTCCTTGGGGATGGCCAGCCGATACGACGTGATCATGGCGCAGATCGACCCGAAATTAAGCATCGATCCCAGGATATAAGACCAGACTCACCGTCCGAGGATCCGGGGCACCTAGGCGAGCGTTTCATCGAGCTTGATTGCTCTCACTTTGACCGCTGTGGATGTCGTCCCGGTGGTCTGCACCTTACACGAATCCTGGAGCTCGAACATATCCGTTGTAGGTGGCCTCGCCGAGGCCGCGACGGGACCGCCTGGTCCCGCCTCCGCCTGGAGGTGGTCCCGGACAGTCGTTGACGCCAGAACGCGAAAACCGCGATGCGAGGTCTGGGGGTTGCGGCTTCGAGTTGGCAATTCTC
>ENA-ORBV01017891-ORBV01017891.1-microbial-mat-metagenome-genome-assembly--contig:-NODE-17891-length-10071-cov-5.198119_pt1 | contig 10071 bp, 9 predicted proteins | sample MGYA00237777_ERZ505514 | MGnify/ENA primary metagenome ERZ505514 (study PRJEB26160, sample SAMN06269048) | microbial mat metagenome | isolation source: Oligotrophic lake microbial mat | place... | reverse complement strand
ATGATACGGCGACCACCGAGATCTACACCTCTCTATTCGTCGGCAGCGTCAGATGTGTATAAGAGACAGGTGCTCCATTTGATGCAAACAACGTCGCGAGCGATGAAACGCCACGAGACTTCACCCTTAACGATCCTGGCACGTACATATTTAGACTAGCTGCTAAGTACGATAGCTCAACAAAGAGTGCTCGCGGCAATAATGCAGGCAACTGCATTAAACGAGTTACTGTTGAACTAGAACTGCCATGCCAAGAAGCTAAAACCAAAGAAGAACTCGAAGTCTGCCTTGAACTTCACAAAACATCTCGTAACGAAACTCGCGGGCTCGAAAACGCCAACGGTACAGTAGCAAAACCGAACGATATTGTGGTCTACACATTAACCGTCAAAAATACCAGTGGAAACACCCCCATCAATGGCTATGTGTTCGAAGAGAACATGTCTGACGTACTCCAATACGCCGACATTACCGATTTGCACGGCGGCACCAAAGACGATAAAAACATCGTTCGCTGGCCCGCAGTTGATATCGCACCAAACCAAAGTGTCTCAAAAGACATAACAGTCAAAGTAAAAGCCAAAATCCCTCAGACATCGTCTGCCGGAACAAACCCGGGTTCATATGACATGATCATGACAAACGTATTCGGCGACACCGTGAACATCAAGCTCAAAAAATCGGCTCGCAAACAAGTTGAGACCACGACCACTTCTCTGCCGAACACTGGTCCAGGCGAAACACTGCTAGTTGGATTTGTGATTACAATGGCCGCCGGCTACTTCTTTGCTCGATCACGACTAATGGTAAAAGAACTTGAAATTGTGCGTGACGACTACGCATCAGGAGGAACCGCATAAATGAGCGAACATCTACGAGGCTCTCAAGAAAAGGGCGAAAAAGCACCTTCAGCAGAAGCAGCAAAAGACCAGAAGGAAAAACTAGAAAAGCTACTGGACTCTGCCGAGAAATCAACGCATGAGTACGAAAAATCGATTGAAAACATTCGCGACAATATCGAAGATCAGGCCGTCAGCGGCAAAGAAACCAGCGCCGGTGATCACGGCAAAGATGCCAAAAGCCAATCAGTGCCGATTATCGACCGTATCGTAAAACAAGAGTCCTACAAAAAAGTATTGCAACACGTACAACGGCGCCTGCCCAAAGCACAGCGATCATTCAGTAAGTTTATCCATAAACCTGTTGTCGAAGCCTTCAGCGAGACCGGTGCAAAAACAGTTGCTCGCCCTTCTGGGTTATTCGGTGGCGGCTTATGTGCACTGCTCGGGAGTACTGCATTACTGTGGATGAGCCGGCACTACGGATTCCGATATAATTTCTTTGTATTTATTGCGTTCATTGTTGTTGGATTTGCAATTGGCCTGCTTGTGGAGTGGGCTTGGCGCACATACAAGAAACTCCGTAAAGCATAGATCTTAAGATTGTAGCCACATAAAAATAGTGCTCAGAATTAGTTCTGATCACTATTTTTTTGTTGTAGCATCCCTTCTTGGTCAATCGTAATAGTGTCTTCTGCACCGCTAGCTGTCTGTCCACGAAGTGATATCTCCCCAGAGTCCCCCGGCTTTTTCTGGAGTTGCTGCGCTATCTTTGCGACTTCTTCGTTATCAAACTGTGTTGGTGCCAGTTTCTGAGGTGAGGTCGCTCCATACTGAATATTTCCTGGCGTTGTAGCGGAAAGATCAATCGGTGATTGCGGCGCCGGTGTTGGCGATATTGGTGAGGGCGGCACAAACTGTGGCTGAGCTGGCGGCGCTACTGCCGCACCTAATGGCTGCTGGGGTGGTTGAATGACTGGACCTGCAACATTAGGCGTATTTACTGGTTGCGGTGGCACAGACGGCGCGTATGGGTTTTGTGTGGCTCCTGGCTGAGCGGGTTGGATTGGTTGTGGCGGTGCCAAGCGACGCTTTGCCAGCCAATCATCCAAAAATGACGGAGCTGGTGCCCCAGGTCGGCGCGGCGGAGCTGGTCTCTGTGCACCAGCTGCTGATGGCGCACCGGCACGCGCTGGTGCAGCACCAAAGGCAGGCTTTGGGGGATCAACGGTAGCTAAGCGACCAAAAATTGAGGCTTCTACTTTTGCTTTGGGCAGGCCAAACTTTGCAGCCGACAATTGCTTAAGCGCATCGCCCAACTTATAATTTGGATTTCCGAGTGGCGGAACCGTCGACATACTAAACGAGTTGGTTGGCACTCCGCCCACCAGTGTTCGAACAATCGCATTGTGGTTTGGCACACGCAGTAAATCCTCAGGCTCAAATAGCGGCTGAAAATATTTACTCAACATATCAACATCGTTTTGACCAACACGGAACGATACAATTGTACCCATGTTACCAAAGACAGCATCGCGAACTTCATCTGTTAGCTGGGTCGTAAACTGGTTAGCGACAACCAAGTTAAGGTGATACTTTCGGGCCTCGGACATAATCGTGGCGAACGAATCTGTCGAGAAGTTCTGGAACTCATCCACGTACAGACAAAAATCCGTGCGATCTTCTTCTGGTATGTTGGCGCGACTCATCGCAGCAGCCTGGAATTTCATCACAAAAATCATACCGAGCAATTTAGAGTTGAGCTCGCCCGTTCGCCCCTTACTGAGGTTCACGATCAAGATTTTTTTGTTATCCATAATGTCGCGCAGATTAAAAGCACTCTTGGTCTGACCGATGATATTTCGCATCATTTCGTTCGACAAAAACGCACCGAACTTACTAACAAACCAGCCCAGTACTTCACTCTTGTGGTAATCGCTGGTCGAGGCCATTTCTTTGTTCCAGAAATCCAGTACAGTTTGATCTTTTACGTACCCTTTGAGGCGCTTTTCGAACTCTTTGTCGGTAAAAACCTTTGGAATATCAATGAACGTTCCGCCGTCAGGGTTAGCCATAACGGTGAGTGCGGCGTTACGGAACCAGTGTTCGTAGCGCGGCCCGATAATACCCTGGCGCTGTGGGTCGTACAGTTTATACAGCATGTTAATGGCTTCCTGGATCAAGAAATCCTTTTGCTCGCTGGTATGGAACTCGAACATATTGAGACCCATTGGATAATCCATTTCGGCCGGGCAAAAATACACCACATCTTCGGTGCGCTCTTTTGGCACCATTGCCAACAATCGCTCAGCTGTGTCGCCGTGCGGATCTATAAATGCAAAACCATCCCCGCTCACCATGTCCTGAAATGCCAAGTTTTCTAGGAATGTCGACTTACCGGTACCTGTTTGCCCAACGACGTACATGTGACGCTGACGATCTATAAGTGCTAAACGAATTGCCTTTTTAACACCTCTAAATACGTTGTAGCCCATGAACAAACCTTCATTTGGAATGTTGCGCGGCGCGTCAACTTGCTTCGAGGCTTGGCGCTCCAACTGCGACGTTGGAATATTTTTTTGATCAGGAAAGTGGAAAATACTAGCTAGCTCCACGGCGTTCAAAACGTTCTGATTGTTTTCTTGCGGGAAAAATCGCAGGATAAATGCGGTGACAAACTGTTCGATATCTTTTGCGGCGGTAAATTTAAAGCCATTTTTGCCCTGGGCATTAAATACCGCAAACGCGGCTACGACATTATTCAGCACCGCTTGAGCCCGCTGCGAGACGTTTGATGACGCTACGATCCTGATCGAGGTTTCGTACCCTGCGTGGCGTGTTTTATCATCAATGGCGTCTAAAACAGATTGGTCAAGATTAGAAAGATCGTGTTTCTCGCCACCGCCGCTATCTTTACCCTCTGGTGGCTTCCAGAATGCCTGCGCAAACTCCATCATCTGGGCGCCACCCTTTTTCTCTTTGCCTTTTCGTTTTTTTCCGGCAACTGCAGAAGCTTTTTTACGCCAGCCCGAATCTGCTGGACGCATCAAAATCTGGATACCGAGCCCGTCTTCTTTGTCGAGCGTTGAAAGCGAGTTCAATAACGACTGGATAGGATCACGCTTTAAATCTTGGTACGTCGCAATCGGATATGCAAAATGCTCTTTTAGGCTTAATTCGCCACCAACCGTTCCATTGGCCTTACCAACCGGACTAAACACATTGTGCTCAGCAACTTCCTCGAGGCGAGCGCTTGGATACGCACTAATAACCGCCTGGGTAACGACATCAACCATTGTTACCGGCACTGCAGCGTAAAATCGCACAAAACCATACGTTGCAATAATTTCGAATGCAAAGTGTCGCTGGCCATAAAATTTACTTCTTAGGCCTTTTTGAAGCGTACTGGCGATGATCGTATAGAGCACTTGGGCCTTAGAAATATTCTCGTCATTAATTTCTCGTTCGTCTCTGGCTCCAACTTCTTTGTCTTCACTGCTTGGCGGCAAATGGATAAGCAATGGCACCATTTTAAGGCCACGCTCGTAGTTTTTTTGTTCACGCAAAAGACGTCTTGAATGCAAATATATGATTGGTCCAGCGACTGCCCCGCAAACCAAGAATGCTAGAAGTATAAAAATGAGTACTGATGCCATATATGGATTCGCCCTTGCCTACGTACGCAGATCTTTATTAAAACGTTGCTTGATGTAGTCTGCTTTTACTTTGTTCAGTTCCTGACTTTGCAGCTTTGGATCGTGTTTTGTTTTATTCACGATATCCTTGGCCCGGTCAACCCACTCTTTCTCTATCAGATCAACATCGTCAGCAATCTGTGAAGCAGCTGCACCAGACTGGTCGGTCTTTATTTGAGCAGTGAGATCGTCATGCGCCGCATTCGTTACAGGAGCAACAACTGGTTGCAGGGCTACAGTAGGATCATTTTGGGCAGCAGGCTGCGCCGGCAAAAATTCTGGGTTCACCTCAGTACCCTGTTGCTTAACAGGTTCTTGTGCGTCAATGTTACTTTCTGCACCTTGAGGCATAGCAACAGGCGGTAGATCTAGCAGAGACTCGTTATTATCAGTTGGTGGCACACTCATAGCTGATCAGAAGTATATCAAATTACTTATGCTGATAACAGGTAAAAATAGGTAGTTATTTTTTATGCATATACCAAACTAGGATAACGGCGATACCAAGGGCTATGAGGATATCCCGCGCGGTCAATTGGTGCAACGAACTTAGGAGTAGCAGCAGAGTTAATCCTGCTGCAATAATCGCCGCCAACACCTTTGACTTGCTAGAATTATGCATCAATTTCGCAAAAATAAATGCTAGCGTTAGATACCCACAAATAAAGATATACAGAAACGGCGCAACCAGAACTGGAAGTGGTAAGTTATTCGGTGACGACGTCAGAAAAAAAATAATACCCACAGCATAGAGCGCTACTCCGAATGCAATTGTTTTCACTGTTTTTTTATTCATCATGACCTAAAAATCATAAACATAAACAAGTTATAAATAAAGAGCTGGACGGTAAATGCGCCCTTAAATGTGTAATTATTTAGCGCTTACCGTCCTAGCTTGACTGACCGCTCTGCCTGCCTTTAGAGCAAACGAGAGCGACGTATTTGAATTGTTTTTTTGGGCAAGAAGTAAGTTTTTGATTTTTGTAACTTACGATTCTTAATCTACTACAAAATGTGTTCAGAGTCAATCATTTTATGTAGCAATTATAGCAACGTTACATCTTTGACGGTAGTTTAAAGCGAGATACACGTGTGAAAAAATCGTTGTTATTATCTCATCAATATAACCTTTAAGTGCCCCATTTTGTATAAAAAATGCCTGTTTTGGGCTCCAACTACAGTCCATTCGACTAGCTGCCGTACCGTAAAATTATGTCACAGCAATACTGCAATTTTTCCAAAAAAAGGTGCTAGAAAAACGCTCACATTTTATATTTGGTATTGGCCAAAAATTATCTGACACATACTTGCTTGTGCGAGACGTATCGCATATATGACGTGGATTGCCCTTCCCTTTTTTATAAAGCGAAACGCTGAGTATGGATTTTATTATTCCAAAACCAAATCATACCTTTCCCGCCTTGAATAATCCACACGTTTTTTCGCACTGGCGGGCATCATTCACGCAATCAAGCAAAAACCACAGAAAACGAAGGTACTAACAAGCGAATACGAAAATTATAGTAATACCGACGAGCTTAACAGGGGTATCTAGCATTATCTGGCTAGTTGCATTTCCATTAAGTGCTCCCCCCCCCCATTATCCTCAGGTGCCTTTTGAAGCCATAAAACATGCTCTGGATGGCCCAAAATCCAAAAATGTACTCAAAATTTTGATGTATGTAAGGTTTTTTTATGAGTATGCCGATAACAGGACCTTCTGCCAGTCTAATTTGTTGTTTTTATCGTCTCGGCCGCGCCTAACAGTATAATTGTTATGGAAATGTGCCCAAAATATAGCCAAAAGAGCAGCATGGGCGCCGAGTTATACACAGCTTTGTGAACTAAATAATCATAATCGTGTTGACAGTGTTTTAAGCAATTTATAAGATGTATCCAGCACTTGAATAAAAAAAGTGCTCAAAAACAAAAACGACTCAGAAACAACGGCTTCTCGCAAGCCGTTGTTCCACAAAGAACAACTCACAAAAACAAACCAAAACAACACAAAAACTCCGTAAATGAACTGCCGCAACTTATGCGGCAGTTCAAATTTTTACCCTCACCAGGACAGAAAACGAAAGTCGTATACATGAAGATTTTGAGCATTATAGAAAGTGGCTTTGACGGCACAGTTGCCGAAATCGAATGCCAATTATCAAACGGTCTGCCCTCGATTATCATTGTTGGCTTTGCTAACAAAGCTGTCGACGAAGCCAAGGAGCGTCTCCGTAGCGCGTTCGCATCCAGCTCGCTACCATTTCCAAAAAAACGCATTACCGTCAACCTCGCACCTGCTGACGTTCCTAAGAATGCCACATCATTCGACCTTGCCATCGCAGTGTCCATACTAAGTGCAGCAAAACAAGTAACGGTTGCGAACGAACCTCAAACCGCATTTTTGGGCGAGCTAAGTCTGGATGGTTCGGTGCGGCCAATTCGTGGCCTAATCGGGAAACTGCTAACGGCCAGAAAACGAGGTATCACGACCGTATTTGTTCCTGCCAGGAATGCCGCTCAAGCAAAACTCGTGAACGAGCTAACCATCTATCCTGTAAAAAATTTATACGATTTGTACCTTAGTCTTACTGGCGCCAAGCCATTGCAGGAGCTACATTCTGACACCCCAATAAGTGCGGCTTGTACCAACGCACCAGATTTTGCCGAGATTGTTGGGCAAAATACCGCAAAGCGTGCACTGGAAATCGCCGCAGCGGGCAATCACAACCTTCTACTCAACGGTCCTCCTGGAACTGGCAAAAGCATGTTGGCCAAAGCATTACCATCAATCCTGCCACCTATGACTCGTGAGGAAATGCTCGAGGCCACACATTTGCACAGCTTATGCAGCAAGGATTACGACTCACTTATTACCACTCGCCCATTGCGATCCCCGCACCACAGTGCCAGCGACACCGCGATTATCGGTGGTGGGCAAAATCCTCGACCAGGAGAAATCAGCCTCGCCCACAACGGGATTTTATTTTTTGACGAATTCCCCGAATTTCGCCGCACAGCCATCGAAGCGCTACGCCAACCACTTGAAGACGGGTCAATTACGGTATCTAGGGCCAAAGAAACACTCGATTTTCCGGCTCGGTTTATTTTGATTGCAACCGCTAACCCCTGTCCTTGCGGCTATTTCGATACACACCGAAACTGTACGTGTATGCCTGCTGATATCCTCCGTTACCGCCGTAAACTTTCGGGCCCAATTATGGATAGAATTGATCTATACACAAATGTTGAGCACGTAGAACACAAACGCCTGCTCGAACATGACGCGCAAGCAGAAACAAGCCAAACTATTCGCAAAAGAGTCATGTCCGCACGTGAGCAACAAGCAAAACGTAGCAAACAACGCACTAATTCCGCCCTCACCAACAGAGATATCCAAGCTGGAATTGGCCTGTCAACCAACGCCAAACAACTCCTCGATGCTGCAGGCGAAAAGCTAGAATTATCGCCGCGGGCCTACATTCGCACCTTAAAAGTTGCGCGCACTATCGCTGATTTAGACAAATCTGAACACATTTTGACCAAACATATTGCCGAAGCGGTTCAGTATCGTCCGATGATCCGCACGGAACTATAAATTATATGATTTAAGCGAAAACTTATTGACCTCTGTTCCTCAATCTGATAGAATCGTCACAAGCAAGCAATGTATAAAGCTTTGTTATAGAGCTTAAAGGAGATGAGATATCAGTAAAAATGTTCGCCTGAATGGTGCGATTCGGGCATCAGAACTGCGAGTCATTGACCACGAAGGTCGCCAACTCGGCGTTATCTCACGCTCAGAAGCACTGCAGCTTGCCGCACAACAAGATTTGGATCTTGTCGAAATATCACCAAACACAAATCCGCCGGTTGCAAAGATCGTGGACTGGGGTAAATTTAACTACCAGCGCACTAAACTAGCTGCCAAGAACAAGCGAAACACGCGGGTTCAGGATATAAAACAAATGCGTTTGGGCTTAAAAATCGGCGATCACGACTTGGATGTAAAACTTCGAAAAGTCCAGGGATTTCTCGACGACGGACACAAGGCAAAGATAACTGTCTTCTTCCGCGGTCGAGAACTCGCTCACAAGGACATCGGCTTCGCACTAGCCGCCCGTATCATCGAACGATTTGGTGATACAATAGCTGTCGACCAACAGCCGCAATTAAACGGCAAACAACTAATATTTGTCATAAGGAGCACCGAGAATGCCAAAGCTAAAAACCCATAAAGGCACCAAAGCCCGAATCCGAATTACCAAAAACGGTAAGCTTTTGCGCCGTCATGCGACTGCTAGCCACTTTTTCCAAAAGAAAAGCGCTGCACGTAAGCGTGGGTTTGCAGGACTAGACACCTTGGACAAGACTCATACCAAAACAATTAAGAGACAATTAGGAGTATAAAATGCGAGTAAAACGAGGCGTTACCTCCCACCGAAAACACCACAAGATCCGTAAAGCCACCAAAGGCATGACTCACGCCCACCGTGCAAGTGTTCGACGTGGCCGTCAAGCTGTGGTTCGCTCACTACAATTTGCAACCCGCGACCGCAAGAATCGCAAACGAACATTCCGTAGCTTGTGGAATATCCGTATCAACGCTGGTGCACGCCAAAACGGCACCACCTACAGCAAGCTGATCGCTGGTCTTAAAAAAGCTAACATCGCACTTGATCGTAAGATTCTATCAGAGCTCGCGACAAACGAACCGCAAGCGTTCGCCGAAGTCGTAAAAGCCGCTAAATAGTTATTTCGCGTTCTTCAATCAAAAAAGACCTCTGTACTAGGGGTCTTTTAGGGGTCTTTTTTGGTGTCAGGTTATCTATAAGCCGGGTTTTGTCCCAGTAAACTGGGGCTAGCCATCTATCTAGTCTGCCGATTGCTCGGCAGATCGAGCGGTTCTTATGATGAGACTACGAGCGGGACGCTCTCCGGTTTAGCCGGATCGAGACCATCTCCTTGCAGCAGGTAGGGTTTACCGCTTCCTAGTGTCACCACTAGGAACTGTGGGCTTTTACTCCACTCTTTTCACCTTTACCTCTTTGCAGAGGAAGTATCGTTTCTGTGGCACTTTCCCTAGAGTTGCCTCCGGTTGCCGTTAGCAACTACCATTTCCCTGTGCTGCCCGGACTTTCCTCCCACACTTGCATGCAGGCGACTAGCCGATAACCTAACAGGGGCTATTATACCATAATCGTATTGATTATTCTGCAACGCTGTCGAGAATTCGGTTTACTTCGGCGTCGGCTAGTTTATTTTTCTCTCTTGGTACGTGATTAAAATCAATTTGCTCGAACTTATCAGCCAAATGTTTGACGTTTTGATAGACAACTTTTAGTTCTTCGTTGCGGACCTTCCACAATCCACGCATTTGCATCACTACCAACATACTATCCATGTACACGTGAATGATTTTTACGCCCATTTGCAGCGCGCGCTCTAAACCAAGTTTGAGTGAGTGATACTCGGCCTGATTATTTGTCGTGATATTTAAGTATTCACCATTTGTTTCTAGAATCGTATCGTTCATATCC
>ENA-ORBV01017890-ORBV01017890.1-microbial-mat-metagenome-genome-assembly--contig:-NODE-17890-length-10072-cov-4.667634_pt1 | contig 10072 bp, 7 predicted proteins | sample MGYA00237777_ERZ505514 | MGnify/ENA primary metagenome ERZ505514 (study PRJEB26160, sample SAMN06269048) | microbial mat metagenome | isolation source: Oligotrophic lake microbial mat | place... | reverse complement strand
CAGTCCCATGATGCAAGCTAGCTAGCTCTAGCTAGCTAGCTACTGTAGCTAGCTCTAGCTACTAGCTACTAGCTAGCTAGTAGCAGACATTGGTCTCGGCAACTGTCAATTGCCCAATTGCAACAACCAAGCACATGCTTCAATTCTGGATGCAGCACAACCTTTCCTTTGCAGGCCCAACGGAGTGATGTGAACACTTTGGAAAAGAAATCGATGTGGCACCCATTTCATTGTGCATTGAGGGGTCTGTCTCACAACGCTGTTCAGGCAGCTTTGTGTTTTGCATGTGTGCAAAAACACGCCTGAGCGATCTGCACTTTGGTTTCAATGTGACAGCACATGTTTTTTGTGCATCATGCAGTGCCAAAGTCCACCTGCTGGCACATCTGATGCTGCAGCTTGAGGACAGCAATTGCTGCCCTTGGATTTTCACCAAGGAGTGATCAACGATTGTTTTGCACTTCACATCTTTGAATGTTGGTTCATGTGTGGCTGCTCAGAGCTGTGACAGATTGATGGTCCTGTCAAACTTTGAAAAGAGGGAGGAGGGCTGTGTGTTGTCAGCACACGAGGATGTCATTCAGTTGTTTGCTTGTTCAAAGTGGCAAATTGGTGATGATGGCATGGAGGATCAGACAATGTGATTTTGGAAGACACAACATGTGTTTGTGTGTTGATGGTTCACAAGCATGTGGAAATCATTTCCATCAAACCATCCCGACGCTTTGCAACTCAAGGGTGTCATGCAAAACCAAATTCAAAAAAGTTTGCATGTCAGGTTCAATGAACATGCAAGTTTTCTGGCATCTGTGTGTTCTCCAATCCATTTGTTTTTGTTTGTCGTGAGAAAGAGTTCCTTTTCCCTTTTGAAGTTTCAAGTGAAGCATCTGAACGTGAGGAAAATGACACCAAAGGATCACATGTGCTTTTCAACAAATTTCTTTGATTCATTTCTCACCATTCCCAGACTTCTTGGAGTGCAAGATGGTGGAACATGCAATTTTGATCTTCTTGTGCGTGTCATTGTCTGCAACAACAACCAATGGATTCATTCAAGTGGCTGAAAAAGATGCCAAGGAAATGTGATGAACAACTGTCCAGATCATGAATGAGGTGAGGTTGATGGAAGATCGACAATTGCCACTTTCATTTTTCAGCAAACACCTTGGTGCTGCAATTTGAACACATCATCATGACATTGATCAAATGACTGGGCAATTGTCTGTGAATTGTGCCAATCAGTTTGATTCAATTGAATGCACAGTGGACCCAAAACAATTGGATCAAAACTTGCCCCTGTCAGCTTTCAGACCCAAAAGAAACTGAACAACAGAGCGCTGAGAATCATCTCAATTCCAGAAAACTTGTCATTCTGGAATGTGAGAAGTGCAGAGGGTCACAGTGTCCAAACAACCAATCATTGGCATTCCAGTCTGCTGTTCCCACCTTGAGATTGCACACGACCGCAATGAGCACAACAGGAACTGATTGTTGCAGCAACGCGCCACTCTGTGCATCAATGCATGCACCTCAACACAACACATTGACCTTCTGGCTTCCACCAATCATGAATTGTGAATCATCTTTTCATGTTCATTGGTCGGATGAGACACAATTTGGAATGTCGGAAGATGATGGCTTTGATGATGCACTCAACACAGCTGTTCTGCAAGCACCCCAAAGAGTGGCAGAGCTGACGGTGCCAACACACTTTGTGTGTCATGACAAAGCAATTGTTGGCATTGTGTGCAATGATTTTTGTGGTGAAATGGTGTGCAAACATTGACAAACTGACATGAGTCCTGCAAATCTTGCTGCAGCATTGAGCAACAGCTCAGAGGAGTTTGGGAAAATGAGTCCTGAAGAGGTTTTTGGAACCTTGGTGAGGGCACAGTGCACACCATTCACGTGCCAAAGTTGGCCTGCCACTTGTGATTTTCTGCCAACAATGCTCATGTGTCATGGCACAGTGCAAGTTGTGAAAAGCATGTTGATGAACTGGATTCAAAATAAAAAAATCTGACTTGTGGTTCTTGGGTGTGTCATCTGAGAAGTCGGCAAAGTTGCAGTCTGAAGACCAGTTGTGTTGAAAACATGAGCAGTTCGATGTGGTGTGCCATGGGGATCAACATTGTGCACACGGGTTCCTAATGTTTGTTGGTCTTCACCCCTGATGCCCGAAACAAGGCATTCCAGAGCTGTTTCCTTCATCTGTGTGGTCCCTGCTTGTTTCCTTCCTAGCCTTCAGTCCATCCCGGGCCAACACGGGATGGGTCCACTGCTTTTGCTTGCACAGATTATTTTGATGACTTCCTTCGTCAAAAAAACGAGCCCTTGAGCGTGTGGATGGCGATGATTGACAGCTCGACCCCTTCCAAAACAATACAATAGAGGTGGTGACCACTTGTGGCACACTGGTGTGAAAGCATCCCGTTTTTTTAAAGATGATCCGTGAAAAAAGTAAATGATGGATGAGCCAGCACCCACCAACGAAAGAGCCTTCAATAGATTGGGGCACTTTATGCACGCGATGGGATTCCGTCGTATCAATTTAGGGCCCAACTGCAAAACTTACTATGAAAAACTTGACAAAATAATGTTATAGTATTATTACATATATAAATTCCCCCTCAATGCTAGCATCGTCCGCTACTGTGTGCATGGTCAGCATCGGCTGCATGGCACGGAAACATGCAGGTATATTTTGGACTGGATGGTTTGCCATTCTGATGGGCATTCCTTTTTCAGAAGAGCCATGTTCTTCCGACTCTGACTCCTCGGTTGCCACCGTTTGTACCGCCCACAAGCATCAAGTGACCAATTCAGATACTACTTCGCCCCCAAAGCGTTTACGAGACCATGGGATTCTCGTCGCATTGCGGCCTTGCGTTTGCATCGTTCCATTTCCTCCATGCGAGGTTTGACGACCAAATAGACAATGTCGCCTTTTTGAATGTCACAGTCCACAATTTTGCGATGATCCTTATTTTTCAATGATTTCCGGTCATAGATGAGGTGGTCGATGGGCATGGCCTCTTCGGACTGTATTTTTCGTTTCAGGTCGGTGACAGTGTCGGACTCTTTGCACGCAATAGTGAATTTATTTTCTATGAATATATACACAAATAGAAAGAGCTTGTGTCAGTCATATGCAGACAGATGTAGAAATATATGCATGCCACCGCACACAAATGAGCAACCTGGAATGGCTTGCGGCAACTCAATACGCATTCCCTTACCTGTCAACGGGTTTACTGCTGTAATGAAAAAATAATCTTGGGTGTTGTGTTTCCATGCTGCCAGAGAATGCGACAAATTGTGGACAAGGTCATGATCCGACATGATGTAATTGTGGTTATGATCAAGTATCGTATGAGGTTTCTCTTTGATATTTTATATAGCTGGTGATATTTTCTTTGCTCAAGCTGCAACTATACAACTATTTCTGGGCTAATAATACGAGCGAGATAAGACTACTACTAGCTAGCTAGATAGCATCACAAAGACTTCGTTTGGTGGATAAAAATTGTTTACGGGAGTGTGCTCCGCATGCATGCATCAACGGAATATTTGATCAAACCACCGAGTTTTGGCGATCACCGTAAGAAAATGTGAGAGGGTGATGTTGACAGTGAGTTCGCTTTCCAAAAAAAAGGAACTCGTACTTAAAGAAAGCACATTTGCTCCAAGTCGCCGCAGCAGACGGAATTTTTATTTGCTGATGTGTCTATCGATATGCATGCACGATGCTTATGATGAGCGATGCGCTCCCGGGGTTGTGCCCGAACTAGCTGCCAAATAATGAGACATCTACAAGAACAATGGCTGCAGAAATATTTCATTCTTACAGGTAATTGACGATGCACTAGAAAAACAGTAGGAATACGAAAGATTGAAACAGGAAAATTTTCCATCATTGTTGGTTGAGTTTTACCGTTATTACTATGGTTTCTTCGTTGCTCCAGTAGGAGATCGAAGAGCTTTGCGCTGTTCGTATCGTTCCTTTCCTTGCTGGAATAATTTCTTGTCGTCGGCTGTTTTGGGCTCCAAAGGACGCATCGACAAGGCCTTGTTGCTGTTGGGTGCAAGACTCACAAAGGTAAAATAGGCTTGTTGAATGGCCACAATTTCTTCTCGTTGAAATTTGTTGTCATGGCCAAGGGAATAGCGTTCCGCAATGACTTGCAGGGATATTTCAATGGATTTGTTTGACGTAAATATGGGTCGTGCCCGGATCCGCAACACATCCCCCAACCGTACTGGAGCGGCCAAGTCCACAGCATCGACCGAGACTGTCACCACATTGGTACCACAATGACGAACGGCGGCGACACCGGAGGCATTATCCAAAAGTTTCATCACCACACCACCTCCTACCAAACCACCTCCAGTGACACAGTCTGCAGGTAGCATGACTTGAGCCAATTCAACCGCGCTGTCATCGGGAGAAGAAAAGGCCATGGGCTGTTTTTCCTTAGCGCTACTACTAGGAGGGTTGATATCTTTGTCCTCATCCATCATTCCGGAATTTGGAAGCGAGGCTGGATCTGCCTCCTGATGCGCCTTGCGTCTATTATATGCCATAGAAGCTAGTTGATACGCCATAAAGGCTTCTTTGTCGTTTTCCTTTGTGGGTGGATCCAATTTGGGAGCAATGGCCAACTCGAACTTGTCAGCGGAGTCTTCACCACGCACGACGTGACCTACAATCCACATTATGGCTCGATTCCCCACTACAAGATCTTCATGTCTGGTGGCGAGTCGTTCGGATAAGAGTTTCACCGCCACGGCCAACGTATGGTGGGAAGCAAAGACAACTTGTGCCTGGACTTTGGCCACATCCCCCACAAGAAGGGGTTGTTGAAAGGTGAGGCTTTCGACCCGTGCCGTCATGACGTGAATTTTCGCGTCGCTTGCCGCAGAATAGTGATTGAAATAACGACTGGCAGCCACATTGGCGGATTGTTCCATCATTTCCATAATGATACCACCATGCACGTTGCCAGCCACATTGGCATCGGCGGGTACCATCAATCGAGACAGCTCGGCCGTCTTGAAGAACAAGTCGTCATCATTTGTTGAAGATGCCATGACCTGAATAGTAGCTAGTAGTGATTTATATCGTTGTTAAAAGTAAAAGAGTGGATATACCTGAGTTGTATTTTATTGTGGGAAAGAGACCCAGGCATTCACTGTTGTTGTCGCTATTCACCAGCAAGAAAGCGGAAGATATTAGGAGCTTCCGAGAATTTCCAAAGAATTCTTAATCCTACCATGCACGACTTGACCTCTAATTACCAAATTGAGGGTGCCATTTCCTGTAATTAATTCTGGTCTTGCGCCAGGCGACCAGCTCGTAAGGTCACGCTTCAGTTTTGGATGAGAAATCTGGTCCACCTCTCTCTGATCGTACATGTACGTATCTTGTAACTGGGCTAGTTCGATGGAAGGGAACTGAATCCTACCCCAAGCATTATCTTGAGCTATTGACGTTATGATATCTTAAGATCTTATTCTTGTTTTAGTGATTAATTAATTTTGTCGCCCTACTCAATCTCTCTCGCTCTCTCTCTTTCTCTCTCAGACAATCATTTTACTGTGTTCGTAACCGTGTCGTCCACGTCGACTTTGTCTTCGTTGCTGTATCTCTTAAGATCTAACTGACTAGTCAGCTTCATGACATTTGCTGCTATCCATAGCGCCCTTGCAACCATGGTAACCACAAAGGGTACATTTAGGTAATTTTTGCTGTTGCGCTAGTTCTTGGGGCACCTTTTTCGCACGTTGGCTGCGACGCCAGCCAATGGCAACTCTGGTTGTATCCTCTTTTACGAATGCTTTCAAGCCTTCCCATGCGGGATCGTTCAGCAACCCACGTTTTTGGGCATAGTTCGCGCACCATTTAGGAGCATCTTCGATCAACTTTGTCAGCTTTTCCCACGAAGAAGGTTTGCCTGGCCATTTCCATTCGACAAGAATTCTCCAGGTTCCATCCGAATCGATCCTGTGGTGCAAGAAGTTATTAAAGTCATACTTTTCCTCATCATCGACGACAGGATCAGCAGCGTCAGTGACAGCATCCACGGTAGAAAAATCGTCATCTACTTCGTCATCTTCAGCTGTAGTTTCACGAGGATCAGAAGCATCAGAAGCATCCGAAGCCGTCAGGGAAGAAACAGCGTCGTCTGCTTCCTCATCTTCTGCTGCAGATTCGGCAGGATCAGAATCCGCAGATGTGATCACGGTAGAAGCATCGTACTTTACTTCCTCACCTTCAGCGTTAGCTTCATTAGGATCATGCTCGTCAGGAGCATCTAGGGGGGAAACATCGTCTACTCCCTCATCTTCAGCGGTAGATTCGGTAGTATCAGTATCAGCAGCAGCGGCTTCCACGGCAGAAACATCCTCGTCTACAGCCAGCGGGAAAAGACGATCGTCAGCTAATGGCATTGAGGGATCATACTCATCCTCGTGCGCGAAAAGCCGTTTTCTCGTTTCCTTTGCCACCGCTCTAATTTTTGAAAAACGAGGCTGGAGTTGTTTGTTGTTCTCCAATAGAATTGTAGTAAGAATGGCGGAAAAAGAAATACAGGGACTTGCCTCGGGTTGGCAACGAGGAAACGCATCACCAAAGGAAGTGTCAATCCCAATTGACGACAATGAGGCAACTGTATCATCGAGGGCAACGGCTACCTTTCGATTAGAAGGCTGTTGATTCATACTTGCGCAGGAGGATCCTCTACGACCGGGTGGGTCAACCTGAGATGGTTGACGCAGCTTTTGGATTTTAGTCTTTACGCTTGTTTCCAATTCTTGCTTCCTCTTCCTTGCTGCCCCGCCGATTACTTTGGGTGTGTAGGTTTCAGAGGACACCAATTTGTTGACTTTGGTTGCCACTTTGGTATCGCTAACAGAAATGTTGCTGATGTCACGAAAGGGACTTGCTGTTGTATTGCTGGATTCGAAACTTTCGTCTATTGTCATGTGTAGTTTTTTTGGTGTCATTTTGCGTGGATACTTGGTTCTAGCGGTTCGAGGAGTCGGGCTGACTAGACTCTCCTCCAATTCAAGCGACAAGCTGGCAATGTTTTCTTGGGCTAGTTTGTGCTCTCGGTCCCCGATTTCGACATAGTTGGCAATTTTGGCTTTCTTGCCTTCCGACGACTTGTCGTTGTTCAATGGTAGAACAAAGGACACTTGTTTCTCATCCCTGTGCGTATTTTGTTTTCCTTTGGGAGAGGGAATAAGCTGGGTCAACGTGCTCGTGCTCGTCGCATCCGGAATGGAATTGGTCTTGGCAGTCTTTTCCTTTTCGTCGCCATGACGACCCCACGATGATGAATTACCGTTCTCAATTCTCTTATCATTGCGAAGCACGTTGTCAAACATGGAGCGCTGTTCTTCTGGCTTATACGTAGAGATTACAGGTGCAACAGAGGACGTTGTGCCGTCCGTCCTCAGCGATACATCGTTTTCTCTCAAATCTGGGACAAGACATGCATCCAAGGTAGCGATAGTATTTAGACCTTTGGCACAATGGTGCATTCTGCGGGTCAATTGACGTTTGGTGATGGGTATGATTTTCTTTCCTGGATGCTGATATGGTTTGCTTTCGATGTGCTTGATACAATTATTTTGCCTTTCCCTCTTTGCCATGAAAAATGAGGCAACACGATTGCTCTCGGTTGCAACAACGACGAGGCAGATCGCCAAGATTTTCAGTTTCTATAGATGGATGTACCGTTTGTTGTTTTTACATATTTATGGGTGAAGATGATAAGACTTCGACTTTGCCTCGCTTATTACTGTTGCTTCAAGTTTTCCAGCAAAGATATTTCCTTCACGATCCTACTACTAGCTAGTAGTATTGTACCGTTTTCAGTCTTAACTTTTGCCATTATGAGTAATAACGATATGGATGTCGGTTTCAATTTTGCCTCGCCTATTATTGTTGCTTCAAGTTTTCCAGCAAAGATACAGTAATGTAAGAATTTGTTCCTCCGATCCTCTATGGTGTCTCTTTATTGGATTGGGTCACGTGAGCGACCCAAACACCCTCCCGCAGATTCAAATTTAAACACCTAGCAGTAGCTCCTCCGGGCAATTCAAGTTAGTAGCTAGCTAATATGAAGGCTTTAGGTTAACTTGTGTAAGACGAAGTAGTCTTATGAATGCTTGGAAGTGTGTCTTTGTTGGCTGCAAAGATGGCGCGAATTTGGCATTTCGAACGTTGACACCCAAAAAACTGTTCGCTTGCCGTGCTAAGAACAAGACAAAAAAGAGTCGACAATGGCGCACGTCCCAGCAAATAACACACTGAACCACCTCATGCATGGGCTGAACCTATTCACAAAGGATGGGGGACCTAGGATTCAATCTGAAGCATCTGGAGATGAAGAAGAGTCGGTCCATGGACCGGTGGTTTTGAATTTGGAAACGATGCAATGCGAATCCGTTGGTGCAGTCGACAATGATGTCCATGGTCATGATAATGACAATAATTCAACCCCAACAGCACATTCTGCACCCACAAAGCATGCCACCATGGTTAAACCCAAGAAAAAGACAGCGGCAAAGAAAAACAACAGACCAAAGAAGACGCGAAAGCCAAGCAATGACGACAATGCAAAGAACAAGACCAAAGATCCCTCCGACGACCCAGCAAGAAAGAAAGTTCCCAATCCAATAGGAATGGAAGATGCATTTGATAAAGGCTATGATTCAGACGGTTGGACTGGACCTACACGCGGTGCGGATCCAAAAGAAGTGGTGGCGCTCGAAGAAGAAACCGTTGGTGCCGTTGTTAAAGCAACGATTAACACATCAGTTGTCACCGAGCCAACATTTATTCCTATTGCTGAAGCGGCATTGTTAACGTTAACAGTTTCCCAAATTAAAGAAGAACTGCGAATTCGAAATGTCGGATTACCCCGGAGCAAGAAGAAAGCCAGTCTCCTTGCTCATTTGAAGGATGCCCTCGCGAAAAACGTACCGGTGTGTCCGGCCAATCAAATCAGCACAGCCAAAGGCGATGACATGGCAGATTTTTCTGTTGGTGCTGAATGGAAAGAAATTGCCCCTGATGTTGATGTTGACGAACCTGTCAATGTTGCCTTTCCTGCCGCTAGACCACCAACAGCATCAGTGGCCGAAGCCGCGGTTCAACCCAAACCAAAACAAAGTTTCTCGCGACTGTTCGACAGACCTGTCTTCATTGGCAATGTCAGAGGCGGGCCACGACCTGAATTCCTCCAGAAACACGCTCTCTCTAAAGACTCACTGCCAGTTGAATTCGTGGATGCCTTCTTCCCCATGCACGAAAATAAAGAGAAGGACGAGAATGGTGATCCAATGCTGAGCATGGAGCATTTGACAAGGAACACTAACATGAGAGCGAATCTTGCTTTTGCTGGGGAGGCAACATGTGATGAATGGTCCGGTCCATTTACAATCAAAGAACTAAGACAAGATCTTGGGTTGTGCATTGTGAACGGGTTGAGTCCCTCCCCTCAACTGGAATTCAAGTTTGATTCCACTGACAAAGCCAATTACAATCCTTTCATTTGTGAAAATTTTGGTAACAACAATCCCGTGCGTCGTCTTCGGCAGTTTAAATCATTCTTTGGATGTCAAGATCCACTAAAACCAACTCCATTGCGCACGACAAGCCCATTGTTCAAAGTCTTGTCTATTGTGAAGTGGATTCGCCGTGTTGGGCCTATGTCATGGGAGTGTGGTCTACACCTCGGGTTGGACGAACAAACAGCAGGGTTTCAAGGTCGTAATGTTGACAAGATGAGGATAACGCACAAGAATGAAGGTGATGGATTCCAATGTGACGCGCTTTGTGATGAAGGCTTCACACACAGCATCTTCTTTCGTAATGAACCACCACCGGTTGAACACATCCGAGCTGGGCTTTCTCCTATCCACGCTCGCAGCATGTGGTTGTTGGACCAATTGACAAGGCGTCATCATCAGGTGTGGGTCGACAACCTCTACATGTCAGCCAAATTCGCAAAAGCGGGTTTCACATCAAAGAATAAAGTGTTGCTGTCTCTTATACACATCT
>ENA-ORBV01017889-ORBV01017889.1-microbial-mat-metagenome-genome-assembly--contig:-NODE-17889-length-10072-cov-5.244222_pt1 | contig 10072 bp, 8 predicted proteins | sample MGYA00237777_ERZ505514 | MGnify/ENA primary metagenome ERZ505514 (study PRJEB26160, sample SAMN06269048) | microbial mat metagenome | isolation source: Oligotrophic lake microbial mat | place... | reverse complement strand
ACTTGCTGGGCTCGGGCATCCTCACGATCGCGAACAGCATGTTCCACCCCGAGAACCGGTGGTACACGCCGATCGACAACTTCCCCGCCTACGACATCGCCGAGGCGGCGGCGATCGCGGCCGCCTACTGCGCCGACGTCCCCGATCAGTGCGACGGCGAAAAGATCAAGTTCGAGTACAAGACCACGCCGAACGTCGACAACGACCTGATCTTCCAAGCCCTGTCCGAAATGTGGGGCGACGTCGTCACGGTCACCAAGGTGCCCGTCGAGCAGGCGGCCTTCATCACCGAAGCCGCGGTCGGCAACTACAACGCGGTGCTGTGGCGGCAGTTCGGCGCCACCGACCCCGACTCCGACATGCTCTGGCTCGACTCCGAGAGCATCGGGGCGATCTCGGTGAACTGGCCGCGGATCGACGACCCGGAGATCGACGGCTGGCTCGACGAGCAGCGCATCGGCACCGACTTTGAGGCGCGCCGGGCGCTGTGGGCCCAGATCAACGAGAAGCTCAACGAAGACCTCGTCTACATCTGGTTGAACCACACGAGGTCCAGCCGCCCCGTCTCGTCCATCACCACCACCTCGAACCGCGGTTTTCCTCCGCCCCGCACCGGCCGCGTCGCCGTCACCTCTCCCCGCGCCGAGCCGATCTGCCCCGCCACCAGCGCATCGATGGGCGCCTCCGCCTCCAGCCGCTCGTGCCGCAAGGGCAGGTGCGCCAGCAACCCGCCCACCGTCGTCAACCCGAGCGTCCCCAACGCCTCGACCGCCTTGGGCGTCAGCCCCGCCGCGCCCAGCGTCGTCGACAGTTGCAACTCCCCGACCGCCATGTCACGCCCCCGGCGCTTCCTCCCGCGGCAGCGGGCTCCCGCGAGGGGCCGGGCCTTCAGCCCGCGCATCCTCTCCCACCCGCTCCCGCTCCCCCTTCGTCGCCGGATCGATCTCCCGCAGGTACGCCCACGAATAAATCCCCGTGTCGTGCCCATCCGAGAAGATGATCTTGATCGCGTAGTTTCCCACCAACTCCGCCCCCGTCGCCACCAGTTCCCCGCCGCGTCCCTTGGGCGATGGCAGCACCACCAGTGGATTCCGCTCGATCTCCTCGCGCAACTGCCGCACATCCGCCGACGGGCTCATCCGCCGCAAGTACGCGATGGGGTAATACGAGCCCGACCCATCCGCCCACGCGATGGTCAACCCCCGGTCCTTCTTCAGATCAATGGCCGTCGGCACTTCTTCATCACAAAAAACATCTTGTGGAGAAGGGGGTGTAGAACATCACTTCTTTTGACCACTGTTACTAGTACCACACTATTGCTAATAACAAGTGTTACTACCACGCTCACTTGACAACTACCAAACCTTTGCAACACTCCAGTCAGTTCGAACCCCAAGTACAGCCGATCTAGCTAGCAAGCAATATTTTCAAAACGAAGCAATCCACACAAGCCAGTTTGAATCCAGCAAACATGACAGAGATGCGTCGAGAACGGATGTTGGTTCTAAGTTTCCTTGTTGCCGCGGCCTTGCTCCAGTCGACTGCTGCCTTTTCCGCATTTCATGCACCCTTGCCACACACAAGGCACCATGCCATCGGTCCTCTTTATTCTACGACCACCAGCAGTGATTCCAAGACCACCACTACTACTGAAGCCGCCGTCGACCAGAAGGATCCCGATCAGTGGATTGAAGACTCGTTGGAGAAGTATGATCGTTGTGTGATAGGTCCTAAGGAAGTCCTGGTTTACGATACGACGTTGCGAGGTATGTTTTCTTGATAATGCTTTGTCTTGATATTTTGGCATGCAGGGAACGGTGCAAATTTTTTATTGTGAAAAGGGCCTTTTTTTGAAGTCTAAACTTCTTTTATTTAAACCGAATTTTACGTATCCAACACACAACAAATCACTACTACTGCTCTGATCACCAAAAAAAGATGGTACACAAGGTGAAGCAGTGGCTGCCAGTTCCGACGACAAATTGAAAATTGCACGCCGATTGAACCAATTCAATGTGGACTTCATCGAGCTCGGATGGCCGGGGAGCAACCCCAAGGATGCAGAGTGTTTTGAACGGGCCAAGACGGAATTGGATCCCGAGACACGTGCCAAATTGGTGGCCTTTGGATCGACTCGCAGAAAAAATGTCAAGGCCAGTGAAGATGCACAAGTCAAAGCCTTGTTGGAGTCCGAAGCCCCAACGGTGTGCATTGTGGCCAAAGGTCATGCGTGGCAAGTGGAAGAAATTCTAAAAGCAACCCGAGAAGAAAATTTGGAAATGATCCGGGATACTGTCTCGCATTTGTGTAGTCAAGGACGAAGGGTTATGGTGGATCTGGAACACTTTTTTGATGGATACAAACATGATCCTGATTACGCCTTGCAATGTGCGGAAGTTGCTGCCGACGCTGGGGCTTCCTGTCTTGTTTTGTGCGACACAAACGGAGGAAGTATGCCATGGGAAGTGCAAGAAATTTCGAGCAAAGTGGTAGAATACTTTGGTGGCATGAAAACAATCGGTATTCACACTCACAACGACTGTGGGATGGCCGTAGCAAATTCATTGGCAGCCGCACAGGCTGGTGTTGGCCTGATCCAGGGAACAATCAACGGTATTGGCGAAAGAACAGGAAATGCAGACTTGTGCTCCATCGTTCCGTCGCTAAGACTGAAAATGGAGAGCAGCATGACCTGCGGTGACAATTTGGGAGAGATGACAAAATTATCGCGCTTTGTCGATGAAATTCTCAACCGAACACCCAATCAGGTATGTTCAGGATCTCGACATGCATCTTTTCTGCGCATTCTAAATTTTTTATGCATTTACCTGAGCTCACCGCAATATGTTTACCTTATTTCTGTGATTCTAGTCCGCGCCATATGTTGGAGCATCTGCCTTTGCGCATAAGGGTGGCCTTCACGTTGCTGCTATGGAACGATCACCATTGAGTTACCAACACATTGAGCCTCAGTTGGTAGGCAATGAAAAACGTGTCTTAGTCTCGGAACTGAGTGGAAGGTGCGTACCGATGTCATTACCAACATTCTCATTGCTGTGCTACTTTTTCACCGTCACTCACTGGATTTATTGGTTCGTGGCTCAGAGGAAATATTTTGGGAAAAATTCAAGAGGTTGGTTTGGATTGGGGTGAAGTTACCAACGAGCGCGCCATGGCCATTTTGAACAGAGTTAAGGCCTTGGAGAACAAAGGCTACTCCTTCGAGGGCGCCGATGCAAGTGTGCACTTAATGATCCTTCACGCCACCAAAGGATACTGCCCTCCATTTCAGGTACTCGATTACTCCGCAAATGTTAATGACAGCAACATGGACAGTGCATCTCGCGTGTTGAAGTGGGACAGCAAGAAAAAAGAATTAGGTCGTCAGCATGGTTCGAAGAACGATGGACCCACTGCCCGTGCTACCGTCAAAGTACGGACCACGAATGTAAGTTCTTTCGGTGTTTACGTTGATGAAAGCAATACTTCAGGACATGAGCCGACAGATTATGTTTCTCGCAAATACTTCGAAACTAAAACAGAACGACCCTAAATCTGAGACTTTCTTTGAAGATCGTTTAGAAGTCGGGGAAGGCACGGGGCCTGTAGATGCCTTGGCCAGTGCTATGATGAGGGCTCTTCTTCCAGCTCACCCGTATCTGAAAGGAGTTGAACTGGTGGATTACAAGGTCCGCATTCTCGATCCTAAAGCGGCCACTGGTGCAGCAACTCGCGTTTTGATTGAGTTCCGAGACAAGACGAACAACAAAACGTGGACTACAGTTTCGGTGGATCGAAACATTATTTCAGCTAGTCTCAATGCTCTCATCGATGGTCTCGAGTATGCGCTCATCGAAAATGCTGCTATGTGTATGCTATGTGACGACGATGGATCCTATATGGCGTAGATTAAAAACGCAAGTAAAGATCCCATGTACGCTATAATTATGCCTGCCGCTAGTTCGTATTCAATTTCAAATTAGATGCAAAAGTCGAACTTTCTGAACTGGAACAAATCCTGGATTACACCACAATCTACGCCATTCTCTTTTTGGACGGGCCTTAATCATACTGGTATGGGCACGAGCACTAATTGAAAACTTTCCGTCATAATGAAATCGCCCTGGACGCATGGTCCAGGTTTGTGGAGGCTGAACGAAGCGTCCATCCATGCACGGATGGATCGTGTGGGTTGGGGAAATGGAACATCGGAGCAGATGTGGGCCAACAAGTCGGAACAAGTGACTCACTGGCTCACTGACCCTCCTGATTGAAGGACAGACAACAAACAACAATTTGTATCATCGCATCTCAATGAATGAATCGAACGAATCAATGAATCGTCATTCTATTAATTTAGAATTTGGTTTGTCTCTCCTAGCTAGCTTACATACATGTAGTTGGGGTTGTATTGGCACAGCATCGACTTTTCTATCACAGGGATCAATAGCAGACATGCCTTCCTTTTATAACGCCTTCCAAACTAGGCAACAGTCACTCTGTTGGTCGCTTTGGGTTTTGGTTGTCACTTGGTCAGTCTGCGCTGTATCAAGTCAGCGGGCCTCACCTGTCATCGGCATCCTGACCCAACCGACATCTTACGATGACGGATATGTTATTGCTGCCTCGTACGTAAAGTGGCTTGAAAGTGGTGGTGCTCGAAGCATCCCCATCCCTTATGATGCTGATCGCGATCTGGTGTATGATATCTTTCAACAAATTAATGGCGTGTTTTTTCCGGGAGGCGCGAGTGATGTCCCTCCAGCCGCCCAGTATTTAATCGAATTGGCAGCAAACGATACGGATAAGTTTTTCCCTGTCTGGGGGACGTGCTTGGGGTTTGAGTACATTTTACAGGTGCTTTCCAATTCATCTTCATCTACGAATCCAATTTTAGTGGATGGATTTGACGCAGAGAACATCAGTTTGGCACTCGATAATGTGGTTCAGAAAGAGCTATACGAAGAGCCTAGAATATATGACATTGTGACAAATTACAACGTCACCATGAACAACCATCACCGAGGCGTGGAGCCACAAACTTTCCTTGGCAATGCCAAGCTAAATGAGCTCTTTCAAATTACATCCACCAATGTTGATCGAAACGGAAGGCGTTTCGTCTCGACAATCGAACCGAGGTATCCCAACACCTTTCCTTTTTATGGGGTGCAGTATCATCCAGAAAAGAATCCTTTCGAATATGGGACTTATAAAGATACAAACATCCCGTATGAGGCTATTAATCACTCGGATCAAGCCGTGGAGTTTTCAGCGTACCTGGCAAGATTCTTTGTGCGGTTGACAACCAAACAACAGGCGATGAAGACCGGTACTCACTCATACAACAAAGTCAAGAAATACCCGCGAGTCGATTTTTACCCGATGAAGCACGGAACTGCATTTGAGCTTTACTATAAAATCCCTTCTGCCAAGCACTGGTCAACAACTAATGTGATGGAAAGCTGAATAGCGGAAGAGAGTCGTGGTTATGCAGTGGTTGCCCCTTTCTACATTGCCAAAAAGATTTACAAGTTTTGCGATTTCTAGTTTTTTAAGTAGTTCGTAAGCACAAATGTATAAGTGCAGTGCAAATGGTGCCGAGTACTAGTCTAGCTACTCGCAGAAACACGAGGCCACTCCACCAGATGAAGATTTCCCGGATCAAAAAAGTCGAAAAATAGTTTGATGGCAACTACCGTAGATTCCAGGCTCCATTGAAGTCAGATGCAGCAATTTCGTCCAGGCACATTCTGAGTAATAGCAAAGGAGCATCAGTCTGGTAGTCCTTCTTGCAAGTGTTTGCTGGACTATCCTCGCTGTCTGGAAAGGCGGCAACTGTTTCTTCCACCTGAGCCGCGAACGCTTTGCTCTTCAACACCGACGGAAAATTCGCAATGATGTAATTCACAGCGACTTCTCGGAGACTTGCTAGTGAAGTTGAAGAATGCAGACTCTTCCAACAACCAGATGTGAGTTTTTGTTGTGCATTGGTTGCTTGCACTTTTTTGGAATCAAGGCCCGATGCAGATTCGTTTATACAGATGGCAAAATCTAAGACGTAGGATTCTTTGCTTGAAACTGGAAGCTGCGATCCTTCCAGGTGTTGTGCTACCGCGACAACATCAAGGACAGATTCAGGATTAATGAGCGCTGGTGGGCCCTCCACGATATAAACGCATTCATCTCCTCTGTTTTCATACCCACACGGCAAATTGCTTGAACCTGCAGTCGTCGCACTGCTGCATGACCAGCAAAAATATTGCCAGGGGTCTCGCGATATCAGCCGCATTTCGCATTCTCGAGCCAGAGAGGGGGCGAGGAACTCCTCTGAGACAAGCAGTAAATCGACCAGCTCTTGGCAACACTGCTCCCGGGATGAACTTAATCCGCTAACAATTGAGCCATGATACAAGTGTTGAAGCATCATTAGGCAGAGTTTCGTAGGGGTTTCCTTGAGGTCTATTTCAAGCAACTGGTGTTCATGCTGTGCGTTCGAGCTACTCTTAGTGTGATGCTTCGAGCTCATCTTGGCAAAGCGAATGGCTGCAGCAAGTTTGGCGCTATGTTGCGACACGACCGTTCCATGAACAACGAGACGGTGCGCACCATTTTCCGTGACCAGCGCCACAAGGTCTGATTGCAGGGTCTCTCGGGATATAAATTCTAGCTGAGGTTCTTGTCGTTCGCTCATCCATTTGCAAGACACAACAACAGGGTCCTCAAGCATAGCCTTCATCCAGGAACACTGTTGAAGCAGGGCACTCCTATCCTTCATGGTTAAGGCGCTTTTTGCTTCTCCCATATAGATTGCGTCGCGAGAATAGCCTGTACGGAACTTGTAGTGATAATCAAGATCGTGAGCTGCCGAAGTGGTTGAATTAGTGAAAACATCGTCCAACCTCTTAAGATTAGAAGCCTTGAGACTGCATTTCAACCTTGCCAAAGAAACTGCCTCGAACTGAGCCCCCCGAAGAAGTAGCGCAAGGCTGCAAAGCAGGTATGCCTCGCTCAAAGATTGTCCCTTCGTTTCGAGAAAACCAGAAGTCTCGCTGCGGTGAGCAAGAAACAGAGACGTTACCAATGCATCGGACAGAGCAGAATTGCTCTCGTGTTCTTCCATGGCTTCTATTGCGTGAAAAAATGACTCGGGCTGATTACTCAAAGTCGAATCGCGTCTCCGCGAAACTCTTTCGCGTTGTCTATGATAAGAATGGGCGTCCAACAACGCCGAAAGTGTAGCTTCGGAACCCAGTCCAGCCGCTAGACTTAAAGGAGAGGTCTCCAACGCCTCTTTTGTCCCTTGGGAAACCACAGCACCATTTAACGTAGTCACACGGGAATAGCCCTTGTTGGGGATGCCAGACTCCTTGCTTTTGTCGACAGCTTTCGCTTTTCGTTCGGTCTCTGTTGGTTGGATTCCCCAGCTTTGCTTCCCTGGTGCTACAGTCGGATTCGCACCATGCTGCACTAGAACTCTGATGATATCCAGCATTTCTTTGTTAGAATCAATTTCGGTATCACGGGGGAATTGATGCATAGCCGACCTGATGACAGCTTCGTGCAAGGCAGTGTTGAGATCGTAAAGTCCCTCCTCGTCAGTTGACGCAATGCTAGAAAGGCCTGGTTCGTGAAACTCGAGTAGCAGCTGAATCATATCAACTTTACCTGTCGTCATCACTGACCAGACAAGTGGACACTGCGGCGGTGCTTCTCTAGGCGACGCAATAGAGAGCTGCGACGCTTTGATACGATTCTTTGTCCCCTTGTGATGGCGATGGTGATTACTTCTCCACATGAGCAACGTCATGACAAGGTCTGTAGATTGAGATGAGATTGCCGCCAATAGTGGTGTTTGCCCTTGTTCGTCTTCGACGGCAAGAACCTTTATTAAGGCAGAGAAAGCGGACCCGCATCCACATGAAGCGAGAAAGGCTTCGACGAGAGCAATTCTTCCTCCTTGACAAGCTATATGAATTGGAGTCTGTCCCTGTTTATTCCGAGCACCTATTGTTTTCGAAGGAAATGTGCCCCCTGCTGCAACGACGACACCGAGCAAGCGTCTCAATATCACCGGTGAGGCCTCAAAACCTTCTCGTCTGATAGGACTGCATGCCACGCCGCAAGCGTAGTGTAACGCGTTGTTCCCGTTATCATCTTTGCTAGAGATGATTGCCTCAATGAAAGATGCGGATTGCGAAAGTAATATTTGGGTGCATTCTTCCCTACCCAGCCACGCCGCCAACATTAGCGGAGTTGGAAACTCCTTGACCTTCTGTTCATTGCCTTCGAGACAATCCAGAGAAAAACCATTTACTTCTTTTCGCAGTCCCCGCCGGATTGTGTCTTCCTGCATTGAATATAAACGAAGTAATTTTTCTAGCACAACTGGCTTGTCCAGTATTATGGATAGCTGCAATGGCGACCAAGTCAACAAGTCTTCGTTCATAACCTTTCGTTTGGGGACAGCCTGATGTATCGCCGCGACTTTTTCTTTCGGCAAACTGAAAAGATGGCCAAGCGCCTCAAGGTCGTGATTTAGAATTGCATAGTGGACCGGATGGCAACATTCGAAATACGTGTTCAAGCGGTCCATATCAACTGAATCTGATACAGCAGCACGGCTTTTTATGGTCATGATGTGTTGATTGTTTTTTAGCTCGACATACTCCTCTTCTCCATCAGACGACGGTTGCGAATCCCCACTACAATCCTGTCCCAGTCTGGACTCGAGTTCAAGTTGTTGTTGCAGTTGTTGCCTCTTCAGCTCTGCAGACCTTCTTTGCAGCAAGTCCCACCATCTGTCTCGAAGTTTCGATAGCTCCATACGGCGAACCGGTCTTTTAGAGGTTACCGGTAAGCTTTCTTCCGCCTCCTCTACTTGTGATGGCGATAAGTCCTTTCCACTGTGTCTGTCGACATCCAACACGAAAGTGTCGCCATTGGTCATAGCCACTTCTTCTGTGGTGATATTTATCATTTGACTCGTTCTGTTTGGCAATGTAGGCAGCGATACCTTTGGACTTTCGATATTAGAAGTTTCACGACAGTTTTTCAGGAGAGTCAGTCGAGCCCCATTTGCCGTAGACGAACTTAAAAGTAGTGACAAAACTTTCTCTTCTTGAGACAGTATTGGAGTGGGAGTTTTTACTGCAGCAATCGTGGACCAGCCTCCAACAGCAACTGTTTGGTTTCTTACGCCATCATTGCTCTTCCTCAAAACGTGTGCTTCGGCTCTATCACTACCTCCACCAAGAGTTGGAAATTCCATCCAGTCCTGCACGGGTACTAGAGTAGCATGCAGGGGCTCGGTCAATTCCTCACGCTGGTTATTTGCATCATTGTATTCTGATTGCTTTTGTTGAATCCGTTTTTTTCTAAGTTTTGGTTTGGCCTTCGTATCATTCCCATTCTGTCGTGAGGCCGTCTTTTTGTTGCCAGTGTTCTTCTTGCTAGTCTTTTTATTGCTGATGCCGTCTGTTTGGTGAGTGCTGAGATTGTTGGTTTCAGCTGTTGAAGATTTGGCATCCGCAGCATCGTGATTCCTATTATTGGTACGCTTTTTCCTCGCTTTGGATTTATTTGCGCCCTTCTTCTTGCTAGCAGTATTGTTGCTTTGGTTTTTGTTGGACGATGGTCCCATAACAACATCATGATTGTTTACGGCCAAGTTGGAAGGAATAAAGGGGGGAGCATCTGCACGCATAAGAAATCGACTATCTAAGCCCTGATTCAGCTTGCTCAAAGTGTGGCCCTGTAGCACTGTGTTGTTGATCCACTGGGGTACCTCTTTATTTTGATACGAAGCTGGTAATAGAATCAATCAAATGGTTGTACAATTAATAGGATGAGATCGATGAAGGTACTCAACTTACTGTACAAGCAAGGGTTTGCATGAATTTTTTTTTTTTTTGGAAAACGTACAGTAGTAACGCAACATGGCTGTTCGGCGGCACGCTTCAGGTTTTAGGTTCGGAGTGTGCGTCTAAATCAATTTGTTTGTGACGCACATGGGCTCATCCCTCATTTCTGTCTCTTATACACATCTCCGAGCCCACGAGACTAAGGCGAATCT
>ENA-ORBV01017886-ORBV01017886.1-microbial-mat-metagenome-genome-assembly--contig:-NODE-17886-length-10074-cov-5.083825_pt1 | contig 10074 bp, 12 predicted proteins | sample MGYA00237777_ERZ505514 | MGnify/ENA primary metagenome ERZ505514 (study PRJEB26160, sample SAMN06269048) | microbial mat metagenome | isolation source: Oligotrophic lake microbial mat | place... | reverse complement strand
CTGGTACTTCTCACCGCCGGGGACGCGAATCCTCCGGACGATCGACATGTCGATGTTCCTGTTCATGCAGCCGCGCATGTAATTGCGGCCTGATTCCAGGCCCAGACTGTTGTAGCCAAGTTCCGAAAACAATACCTGTTCGTCGGCTCCGGCGTCATTGAAGCGGGCTGCAAAACTGTCGTCGGCCACCGCCTCAAACAGTCCGGCATGTTCTGGACGGTAACCGGCGCCAACTCGATCCTGGCCCTTCGCTGCTCCCACCTTAACGGCCGCTTCGAGGACTACTGGTAAGGCCGCCGGGCGGCTTGATCTCCACTTTCATGTCGCGCACCCCATCTCTTCCTGCCTCGGCTTCCAGCCAATCAAAGCGGCCCTTCTCCAGTCGCTCGGCGCACACCCAGAGTCCGCTACCATCCCAAAACAAAATCTTCAATCTTGTTCTTGTCTTGTTGGCAAACAGGAATAGACGGCCGCTCAGCGGATCCCTAATCGCTCCCTCACTAAACGCCATCCTTGCATCGCCTCATTATATTGGCCATCCGGTTCACAACAATTTCAAGAAATCTTCTTCCCCCTAAACCACTCAACCCAAATCCTTTAGCCGCCAGCTCCACCCGGCGTCCGCAAAACTCAAAACATTCCCACCCGAAAATCTCTAACCGAGGTGACCATTCATGAGCTCAAATTTTGTAGGCTCTAAATTAGGCGGAAAACAACAAGAAAATCCGCAATCATCAAGTCCCGTAAGCTGGGCCATCCAGCACCTCAATTTCATAGCAGACCCGCAACACGCTCAGGTCCTCGACTCATCCCACCGCCGCATCATCGTCAATTGTTGCCGCCAGTGGGGCAAGTCCACAACCGCCGCCGTCCGAGCCCTCCACCACGCCCTCCACAACCCGAATTCCGAAACCATCCTCATCGCCCCCGGCCTCCGTCAATCCACTGAGCTCCTGCGCAAAATCAAAAATCTCTCCCCCGACGAAATCGTAAAATCCGACGGCACCAACCGCCACTCCCTGCAATTCCCCAACGGCGCCCGCATCCTCGCCCTCCCCGGCAATCGCGACAAGATCCGTGGCTTCTCTAACGTCTCGCTGCTAATCATCGACGAAGCCGCCTGGGTCCCCGACTCGCTCTACTTCGCCGTCCGCCCCTTCTTGGCCGCCGCCCCCGATGCCAGCCTCCTCGTCATGTCCACCCCCAACGGCGACGGGGGCTTCTTCTACCAATCCTGGTCGAGCAATCAAACCTGGCAGCGCATCACCGTCAAGGCCACAGACTGCCCCCGCATCAGCCCCACCTTCCTCGAAGAAGAGCGAGCCGCCCTCACAGACCATTTCTTCCGGCAAGAATACATGTGTGAATTCCTCTCCCACAACCGTGCCGTCTTCAGTCGCGAACTCATCGAAGACTGGTTTACACAAAACTATTGACACTCCCCTTTAGTCTTTCGGATTCTGTCCTAATTGCGTTTATCACATCAACAACTGTGAACGTCGTCGGCCTTTTCATCGTTGTGGCCAAATGGATGTATCCTTCAATCCTCAACAATAGAAGTTTGGGGAATCAGACTGAGAAATCAGATTGATGACATCTTGAACACTTGAATCCTTTCACCCTGGTAACCTATACAGATGTGAGTAAAAGTTGCCCTCGTCACCGGTGCCAGCCGGGGCATTGGCCGCAGAATCGCGCAAGAACTCTCCAAAACCCATCAGATCATCGCCACCTACCGTGGCAACCGTGAAGCCGCAGAAAGCCTCCGTGCCGGAACCGGCGCCGAAATCATCCAGAGCGATATCAGCTCCGCCACTGACCGCGAAGCTTTGGTTCAGTTCGCCAAACAAAAATTCAGCCGCATCGACCTCCTCGTCAACAATGCCGCAATCGCCCCCCGCGAGCGCAACGACATCCTCGCCGCCACCCGCGAGAGCTTCGACGAGCTTATCAACACCAACCTCAAAGGCCCGCACTTCCTCACCCAGGCAGTCGCAAATCTGATGCTCGCCCATGGCTCCGGCCGCATCGTCTTCGAGATCCAACCCGGCATCATCCGCACCGGCATGATCAGCAAGGTTGAGTCGATTTATGACGAAAAGATAGCGAATGGCCTCCTCCCCCAGCGCCGCATGGGCGAGACCTCCGACATCGCAAAAGCCCTCCGCTCCATCGCCGAAGGCCACCTCGACTACTGCGCCGGCCAGCGCCTTAACGTCGACGGCGGCTTCCACATGCGAACCCTGTGATAACTTAGGTTTTTCCTATGACTCAAGACAGTGCGCAAAAAAGCTTTTTCGGTTGGTGGATTGTCGCCTTCGCCTTTCTCACCTTCGGCATCGCCGTCGGCATCCCCTACTACGGCATGCCCTTCTTCTATGACTACTACGAGAAGACCTTCGGTTGGACCCGTAAAGAAATTACCCTCGGCTTCCCGCTCGCGGCCACCCTCACCCTCTGGGTCGGCCCGCTGATCGTCCACAAATACTCCCCGCGAAAACTCCTCGCCATCGGCACCGGCTGCACCGCGCTCGCCTTCCTCGGCTTCGGCACAATGGGCGGCTCACTGCCCGTCTATTACGCCTTCTGGGTCCTCTACATCGTCGGCTACATCTTCTCTGGCCCGATCGTCCACCAGGTGATTGTCAGCCAGTGGTTCCGTAAGAATCGCGGCAAGGCCATGGCAGTGGTTTACCTCGGCGTCGGTCTCTTTGGCGGAGTATCGCAGAAACTGATCTCAAAGCCCCTCACAGAAGGCTACGGCTTCCAGCAAGCTCTGATTCTGATCGGCGGCATGATGCTGATCGCATGGCCACTGGCGCTCATCTTCATGCGCGACAAGCCGTCTGAAAAAGGCCAATTCCCCGACGGCGGCCTCTTTGCTCCTGCTGAAATGAATGCCGCGCCCAAGAGTTTCTCCTATCTTCTGGCGCAGCCTTCCTTCTGGCTGCTCCTCATCGGGAGCGCTTGCTCAATTGGGGCCATCGGCTCGATCAATCAGCACATGAAATTCGTCTTCAAAGAGCAAGGCTTCACCGAGCAGGGGGTTCTCAACGGAATGAGCGCCGACGCCACGCTTTACATTTTGTGGAGCTCGATTGCCGGCCGCCTCATCATGGGCTACCTCGCAGATCGCTTCCCCAAAAAAATCGTCATGATGGTCACCTACTTCATGGTTGCCGGAACGATACCGCTTTTGCTGCTTGTCACCCCTGGCCAGGACATCAATCTTTATGTCTTCGCTATCCTCTTCGGCTTCGGTATGGGCGCCGACTATATGTTGATCCCGCTCATGGCTGCCGAACAATTTGGAGTAAATTCTCTCGCCCGGGCGATGGCGATCATCCTACCAACAGATACAATTGGACAGACGTGGTTTCCCTACGGCGTTTCGTGGCTGAGGGAATATTACGGCAATTATGGGGTCGCCTTGAACATAGTGTTCATAATGGCGGCAGTGGGAGCAATCGCCGTGGCACTCTTGCCCGGCTCAAGTAAAGAGGATGAGGTACTTCCAATACAAAGCACTCAGCGAGCTGGAAGCTGAGGCAGTACAACTCAGTTGCCGCAACGTCAGGTTTGTCGGCGAAACGTCCCGTGTCCGTGAGATTCTAGGCCGCAAGGTCGCTGTTGGCGACCGCACCGTCGGCAACAGCATGTGCATCCATCCGATGGAAGGGTGCGATGGAGAACTCGACGGCACCCCAGGCGAGCTCACCACCCGCCGCTACGTCCGCTTTGCCGAAGGTGGTGCCAAGCTGCTCTGGTTTGAGGCCACGGCTATTCGGCAAGACGGCCGGGCGAACCCGCGCCAGCTCTGGATCACCAGAAACAATCTCCCGTCCTACGCGAAGATTCACGCAGACATCCTGTCCAAACACAAAGCCATCTGGGGCAACACCGACGACCTGCTCGTCCCGATGCAGCTTACCCACTCGGGCCGCTACTCTTTCCCTAACAAAACGATCGCCTATCACAACCCGCTCATCGACCAGAAATCGAACACCCCGGCCGACCACCCTGTCATCACCGATGACGAACTTGAGCGTCTGGAAGACTACTACGTCGAAGGTGCCGCCATGGCCAAAGAGGCAGGCTTCACCGCTCTCGATCTTAAGGTCACCCACGGCTACCTCCTCGCAGAGCTAATGGGAGCCAAGCTCCGCGAAGGCCGCTACGGCGGCTCCATCGAGAACCGCACCCGCTTCGCCGTCAACGTCCTCGGCAAGATCCGCGCCAAATTCGGCAACTACTTCACGCTCACCATGCGCCTCGGCTGCTTCGATAGCGTGCCCTACGTCAAGGATGCGTCGAAAGAAAACATCGGCGTCCCGCTCCCCTACGAGCTACCCTATCCGCACGGCTTCGGCGTCAATCCAAACGACCCGCTCAAAGAAGACCTCACCGACGTCAAAGCCGCGATCCAGATCTACAAAGACGCTGGTATCGATCTCCTGAACGTCTCGATTGGTTGCCCCTATTACAACCCCCACGTCGGCCGCCCCTTCGAGAAGCCCGACGAAGGCAACTACGAAATGCCCGAGCATCCGCTGCTCGGCGTCGAGCGCCACTTCCGCATCGCAGGAGAGTTGCAGCGGGAATTTCCCGGCCTGCCGATGGTCGGCACCGGTTATAGCTGGCTGCAGATTTACGCCCCCAATGCCGCAGCAGCCAATCTTGATCGCGGCGACATCCAGTTCTTCGGTTACGGTCGTGGCGCACTAGCCTACCCGCACTTCGCCAAAGACATTCTGGAGAAGGGCCAACTCGATGCGAAGCAAGTCTGCCGCACGGTGACCTTCTGCACCTGGCTCATGCGTCAGAAGCACAATGAATACGGTCAATTCGCCAGCGGCTGCCCGCCTTACGACAAAGAAGTCTACGGGCCGCTAATTAAGGAAGCACGCGAGCTACTTCGGATTCAGGCAGCAAAACCGTCAGCTTGATATAGGCGGTCAACGCCGGATCCCCAGCCGCCTCAACCATCGATTGCCGTATTGCAGACTTCCGCGACCAATCATAAAAACTACGAGCACAGCGGAACCAAACCCGAGGGTTCGCCTCACGCAACCCGCTATTCGCCACAAAGCGGACCCAGTCTTCCATCACTAGGTCCTGCATCGGGCTCGTCGCCATCCGCTCGGCAAAACGCCCATAGAGATATGCCTTTGATTCCTCAGCCGAGCCTGTGGTCCCAGGCTTCTGTTCCAGTCGAAACTGGCTAATCTCGGTCAGCATACTGCGCACCGCAGTATCATCGGCGGGAGCATTGGTCACCTTGTGAGCCAGCGCAAACGTATTGGGCATCACGTCGCGGGTGGTCGTATCGACGGAAATCACCCGCGCCGCTTCCTCCCCCAGAGGCAACACCCCACGCAGCCGCGCAGCCACCTGGTTAAACTCTTCAAAGATGCCTTTGAACTCCTCTTCACGATTCCCGGCGCAACGCCGCCCCGCCAGATTGGTCGCGAGAAATCCCCGGTAGCTACTCAGCAAACTCCGCGCCGGCATCGCTGCGCTCTTCTCTAACAGTTTCATCACGGAGTTATGCAAAGCGGTATAGCGAACAGCCTCAACAAACTCCCGGTCTGACCCAACAGCCACAGACATCATCCGCGACAGCATCGCCACATGCTGCTCATTCCCACCTTCCAGCACAGCCTCTGCGAGCCGGCCCACCTCCACGGCAGACCGTACATTGCGAGTCGCCATAGAGAACTCTTTGCTCCCGGCCTGCAGCGCCCAGCGATAGTAATCCCGAGGATCGGGAACTTCCAAAGAATCACAACCAGCCCGCACACTTTCCGCCCGCAGCGGAAACCCGAGCGCCACATCGCGTTCCTTGTTAAAGTTATCGCGATACGCGATCCACGCTCGCAGGGCGACAGCGGTATCTTTACCCGCAAGCTGATACGCCTCTTGCGCCAGCGGAACTATTTGAGCCGAACTCAACTTGGCCGTTGGCAGCAGCGCAACGATGACGGCGCCGGAATAAGGCGCAGGCAAAGCCCGCGCAAGAGAAAGCCGGTACTCAAGCTCTTTGGGGAGCGGGTCATTGGTCGCAGCGAGAAGAAGAAACAAACTCAGCAACGGCGTCATGCCCGTATCTTAGCGCTTCCGAAACGCCCTCACCAGCAGTCGCAAGCGCTCATTCCCTGCAGCCTCTAACTCGTCGAGTAACGCGGCATCGGATTGCGCCAGCCGGAATAACTTCAAAAACGTCTCCACGTACAGATAATCTTGCTCCGCCCCGCCCTCGATCCGCAAAAGCTTTCGCTTCAACTCAACAAAATCCTCTTCCTCCTCCACCTTCCCAGCCCCACAACTCGGCAACCGCTCATTCTGGCTCTTGAAGTATTCGAAGTCCTCCAGCACCTCATCCCGCATCTCCTCCGGCACCCGGGCCGCAAAGCTCCGCACCACCCCACCAATCCCCTTCGCCTTCTCAAACTCCCGCCGCGACTGCGTCGCCCGTCGCAACCGCTGCACCAACTGCCTCCCCACAACCACCGCCCGCTCATCCTTCCAATTCAGCACCAACTCAAGCCCAGCCTCAATCTCGACAGCCGAACGCAGCGTCGACGCAGCCACCTCAAACTCCGCCGCCCCCACCTCCATCGCCGCCTTCAAATACCGCGACGCATCATCCACCACCCGGTGCTCGCACCGCGCCACACTACTCCGTGCCCGCACAGGAAACTCCCCCACGCGATTCACCTGCCAAGCCTCAACCAGCGCATCCTCAGGCCCGCCAGCCCAAGCCAGTGCCACCGGAAAATCCTTCCCTTCAACCGTGCGATCCAGGCGAGAAGCCACCTCGAAAGCCTCGCGCGCCACCGCCCGCGCCGCCTCGTCCTTCAAATCAAACTCGCGAATCAAGCCCAGCATCACCCGCGACTGAATCAACGTCGGCAGCTGCCGGTACTCCCGCAGCTTCGAATCGAGATCCGCTGCGCTCACAGCCCCGGCAAACACGAATAACCACACCAGCATCAAGACCATGGAAACACATTCGAGCACGCCTGTACTCCCGGCATCATTCACAACAATTCCAAAACATTTTCTTCGCCCTAAAGCCTTCCCCAAATCCTTTAGGCACCAGCCCCAGATCCCCGCGCTTACGCACGGGGTTGGGAAGTGGGGCTTTGCGCAGGAATGCGAATGCGCAGTTTCCAGATATCCGTCTGCTTTTGGGCCACATCATTCCAAAGTGAAGCGGTTGGCTTACCGCCGCACAATCTAGAAGCTCAGACGTCCCGTAAACTGCACCTGCCGCAGACGCCAATACGACTGCTGCATCAACTGAATGCCCGTACCGGCATTAGGATTGACCAGCCCCTGGATATTGAACGCATTAAAGGCATCCACGTTAAACCGCAGCTTCCAGCGCTCCGTGATGGTGAACTCTTTATATAAAGAGATATCGGACTGGAAGTTCTTTGGCCCTTGCAGCACCATCGCATTGTACGGCTGTACACCCGATGGACCCGGCGCGAAGCCCGTCAATACCACCTGTCCGTTGCGCAGCGTCTGGTTTTGTGTTGGCTCAGCGTGAAGATGAGGATGTGAAATTGGTATAAGAGAGAAGATTCCGCCCTGGGGGCGGGGATTTTCAAGGCAGAAGGGTCTATCGATCCGATCCTCCCATTCCGCACTCGGATCGTATTCGCTTCCGAGTGCTCCCGAAAAGCCGGAAATAGACTAGTGCGGGAGCCCTTGACGGGTGCAGGCATACCAGTGGGCATCGTCATCGCCGGATTTCCAGATGCCGATGCGCCGCATTAAAGGGCATTACAAGATGGAATTACATCTTGGCACCAATTCGTAACGTCGATCCGGTTCCCTCCGGTTTCGGTTGATCCAATACACCGGCACTTCCCCCTCACCACATAGTCACGCAAGACATCGTCGGCGATCTTCCAGATGAAGTTAGCATTTGAATTGTGTGTTGAGTGATTCGAGCTATACCCTCTCCACCCAAGGCGTGGCTGATCCTTAATTCTACTTGGGAAATCCATCAGTCTGAACTGTCCCAACCCACCCTTCCATATTCCTCAATGTTCTCGAGGCTTCTCCCCAAAAGCCTACTTCAACTTGTCCTCAGCAAACCCACCCATCTCTCGGCTAATTCGACCGAGTAATTGATAAGGCGCGGCTTAGCTCAAATCCTATGCTCCCTCACGCAAGCCAGATGTTTCCGAATTTCCACTTGAGACAGGTCCACCCGTGCCAATGCCAAACTCTCCTTACAGGCACAAAGCCAGTCTCAACCCGGCAGTCCCTAGTAACAATCTTGATCAATCGACAAAAGACCTCGATCCTCGGCACGCAAACTGAGTCGCCAAGCCAATCGCCACAACTCCCGCAGATGCACCGGACCCAAAACCCGCGACGGCAAATCCTAAGCCAGCCTCAACGCCCTCAAGCAAGTCTTCCAGGGCAACACTCCCGTCATCAAAACCCAGCACCTTCAGCCAAAGCTCACCGCCCGCAGGTTCTCCTGGTCCAGTGGCTTCCCTCAAACGACTCAAGTTGGTGCAACGCTCGTCACCGCAGCAACATATTGACGCTGCCCTTCGAATCGTGTCGCTGCAAGGTTTTCAGCCTTTGCCGCTCAACAAGATTCTTTCCGCCTCGACGAGCGTGATCATCACCGTCATGGGATCGACCGGGGAGGCGATCAACCCATAAGCTTCATAGAAGCGTTTGGCCGCATCCGAAATCTCATGCACCAGCAGCGCTCTGATACCGGCAATCTCAGCGGCTTGCATCGTGCGCAGCACGGCATCCTTCAGCAATCCCGTGCCAATTCCCTTCCTCTGAAACGCCTTGTCAACGGCCAGGCGCCCAAGGATCACGACCGGGATCGGGTCCGGCATATTCCGTTTGATGCGGCCAGAAACCTGCTCATGGGTCGCGGCCCCAACGGCGAGGCTATAGTAGCCGGCGACTCGTGTTCCCGCACAAATGACGTAGGTACGTGATGCCCCGCTGCTCTCATTCTGCGCAGCTCGACGGCGCAACCAATCATCCAGAACCACTTCGCCGGAATCAAAGGCTGCGAGATCATGTGCAGGGGATAATTTCTCAGGTGCCCTGAGGCTTCCTGGTCTTATTTCTCCCATGGAGCTTTGGTTGCCAACAATCGCCTCAGCTTGGGATTGTCCTTCGGCGGTCTATCCAGCATTACGGTGAACTTCCGGAAGGCCTCTTCGGAGAGCACAAAGTAGCGGCGGTCGAGCAGAACGCTTTCTGCTTCACGGCAGACAATGTCGAGCATGAAATCCGACCGGCTACGGCCCAGGGCTTCCGCCGCCTGATCAATCAGGGCCTTCTGCTTCCGGGTGGCCCGCAGGTTGATCGTTTCGCCTCTCCTCCCGGCTAGCGGTGTTTGGGTGACTGCCATTTCGATACTCTCCGTTTCTGTATGCACAACAGCATTACATGACGTGCGCACGTTGTCAAAACGGATGAGTGCGTCAAATTAAGCTATTCACCAGCTCCGGCATTCTAATTGCGAACCAGTTGACGCCAGAACTCCCTGATGCCGAACGCCTACCTCAAATTCCGCAAAGAATCCTCCACCGCCTCCGGGTGCGTTGCAATCACCGCCAACAATACACGCGCCGGTCCATCTGGGTAGGTCCGCCCTTGCTCCCAATTCCGCAAAGTGGCCGCCTGAAAGCCGAACTTCGCGGCATTTGCCGCTTGGCTCAGCCCTGGGTTCCGCCGCGTTTCGCGAACGTCAATCATGGGCACTTCGAGCGTGCTCACCCGAACCGCAACATTCTTGCCCTCCACCCAATCCACAGCTTCCAGCAAGCTCTCCAAAATCCTGCTCCCCGCTCGAACATTCGATTTCATGGCCTTATCTTTCATTTCAAGCTCCTCTTCCGGTATCCTTCCACCAGCCTTGGCATCAGTACCCGCATCTCATTTTGTTCAGCCTTCGTCAAATTGGCCTTCTCATTCTTTGCAAAAACGGCTCTGAGCGAGAATGTGAAGCTGTCTCTTATACACATCTGACGCTGCCGACGAATAGAGAGGTGTAGATCTCGGTGGTCGCCGTATCAT
>ENA-ORBV01017885-ORBV01017885.1-microbial-mat-metagenome-genome-assembly--contig:-NODE-17885-length-10075-cov-5.467794_pt1 | contig 10075 bp, 10 predicted proteins | sample MGYA00237777_ERZ505514 | MGnify/ENA primary metagenome ERZ505514 (study PRJEB26160, sample SAMN06269048) | microbial mat metagenome | isolation source: Oligotrophic lake microbial mat | place... | reverse complement strand
AGTCTCGTGGGCTCGGAGATGTGTATAAGAGACAGGCGCAATGGCGCCTTGGTTGCAGAGAGTTAAAAAAGCCCAAGTCGTTGATGTTCAAATCAGGCGACTGAGCAGGTTGAGTGCACAATCCAATCTTGCCTTCTAGTCCAAGGGCTTCCAACTCGTTGTTGAAGTCTTCATCCGTTGGTTTCAGATGTGACTTGGCTCCGTCCTGCTGGACATTGACTCTTGCAATGGGCGTCGGCCACGAATCCATGACAGCTGGGATGATGTCGTTGAGCAACAAACGCTTGTGCTTGGCTTGATCCACATTCTCAGCCTCCCATTCAGCTGCACCAACCGGTCGACTGACTGATGCCCTTTGAGCACGCTTGAGATGTCCAACAGGCCAGGCGCCAACCTTGCCATCCCACCAAGAGCCGTCGCGCAGTTGTCGAGGTTTGGCAACAGCTGAGACAAACGTTGCCTTTGCAATGTGTGATTTGCGTTTGACTGATCTCGTCGGCGGTTCTTCTTCATCAGCGACAAGGATGCAGGATTCGCCACCGCTGCAAACAAAGAACCGCTTCTCGTCAATGTGGACTTCGTCCAGTTGTTCAACAAACTTGAGAGTCTGTCTTCTGCTGTTGATTGTGAGAGGGTCAATCCTCTCTAGGCAATCCAGCATCCGTTGGTGTTGTTGTGTGGCCGCAAGCTTGGGCTTGAGGTTGTTGGTGTTGCGGAAGAAAATTTTCTCTTGTTTCAGCATTCGGAAGAGGGGTGTCAATGGGACATTGACCTTGGCGGCAAGGTGCCTGCACTTTCTTCTCTCCGCGAGTGGCAATGCCTTTGTTGCATCTTTGAGTGCGCGTCGGTCATGCTTGTGCTTTCCTTTTCGGCGGTTAGCTGCGTTGTTGGCGAACAGAGCATCCGGTGCCATGGCTGGATTGTTGATGCAGTTGGTGTCATTCTCATTGTCATGATTGCTGACAGCGGAGCGAATTTCTTTGAAGACTCGTGCCGCGCTTTGGCGGGAGACGTCACAAAGACTTCCTGCAACAGAAAAACTCCCTCTGACAGGGCCACCATCTTGGACCATGCCGTGCAGCATGACGCAAAGCCCCTTTCGATCAGTCAGCTTTAGCGCCCACGTCTTGGCACCATCTGCACCATCTTCACCCATCTTTCTGTTGGAGTTTTGTCTTAAAACTCAACAGTGAGTGAGCGCGTGGCAACTGAAGATTAGCGCGCAATTTTGTCTAGCTTTGGAGGCAAAATTCGCAAGCTAACTTTGATTTTAGATCACATTGCACACACATGGATGCTGATGTTTTCATTCAAAGCAGCGCCTGGGAGCGCTGGTTTAAACTGGTCGTGTTAGCTTTGCTTAGGACTGGTTGCAACACCCGGCTTGGCATGCCACAAACGGAACGGAGGAAGCGCTTCAAGAAGGTTGGCTTCCGGATGTCCCACCAGCAATGCAAAGCGAGTCTTTCCGCATCTTGCGAGCAGCCAAGGCTGATGGCTTCAACTCAAGTCAGAACAGGCCTAATGAATTGCTTGGCAAATGCGAAGGCAATCGTCCACGTCAACCGCGCATGCCTTGAAGGGGTGAACGCGGACGAGGCCAGTCAGTCACAACTTTGCATGGTTCGGCAGTGCTTCATTAGACAGTTGCCAGCTGTTCAGACTTGTTGCAAATGTCTGCTACCTAGCAGGGTGCTAGCTAGCTAGCTAGTTCGTCCACACACAATCATGGTCCTGCGCTTGCAGCGCCGCATGTCTTCTCTGTTAGCTGCTAGTGCCTTCTAGCTAGCTAGCGCACCAGCTAGCTTTCCAGATTGGATGGGTAGCCTGTTTCAAAAAGACGTGAACCAAATGGTTGCAAGTTTTGACACAGTCAGGTGAACACAATTGTGGCAGATTGCTCAGCACCCAAACAAAAAGGAACCGCCTAGGCAGTTGCTGTCTGCTAGCTGCAGCAGCTGCTAGAATCACTCAGCATCCAAACAGACAACTGCTTGGTGGTGAACTTGTTGCTTTGTGCGACTGAAAACTAACTGACCAGCAGTCATGGTTTTAACATCGACTGAAAGCTGACTAACTGTTGCTGTGGCCACTGTTTCTTTCAAGGATGTGGGCAAACTCAGAAAGCAGACAAACACTTTGTGATCGACGACCCGGGGACACGTGCAACTCAGTGAAGCCAGAGAGTGCACACAAAGCAACACATGCACTTGCAGACAGCATGATGGACGGAAGCGTTCAGAAACAGGCTTCCGTCTCTGCATGCAGCTGCCTGTTCTAGCCATTAGTCGCCACTTAGCCACCTAGTGGAGTCGCTAGAGAACACCTTGTCTGTTGGCACCCCGGGCGGACGGATGCAGTTTAGCTCAACTGTCTCACAGTGGCTAGGTCAACACTGGCAAGAACGGCGAGGAGGGTCATTGTTCCCTTGGGGCAGCAAGCCTGCGGAGTCGTGAAGAAACACAGTTGTTGCTTCTTTCTGGCATTGTGTCAATTTTCTGTTCCCTTCTTGGTTGTGACCTTATCGAGATGTTGAGTAACTTAGTAGTTAGCTACTAGTACAATTAGCCAATAGTAAAGTTAGATTCTCATAGCTAGCTAGCAGAAGCAATGAAACGGATGCAAATCCTCCCAATGGACGAGTCATTGTATCCAAAGAAAAGTGTTCGTTATTACTAATGTTCCATCGTTAGAGTCATTTCGTAGTGTTTGGTTCTGGTCATTTTTACGACTGAAGTCATTCCCCTGGTTCCTCCGTTCTTGGTCAACATACCGACTAAGCCGGATCTTGGACCCTCTCTTTCTTCCAGACTGCTCATTGTTCAAAGTCCTCGACTTTTGCTTCAGTCTAACTATACTAGTCTTCAACCAGTAATATATTTCTTTTTTTTCTTCGGATTTACCATGCCTTCTTCTATCAGCGAGGAGGAATGGACCGTTGACGTGGCCTCGCACTTGTCGAGTGAGTTGAATTGGCAGCCCTCGGACGATGATGAACCATCTAAGAAAAAAGAAAAGCGTAGCCGCAAAGTTGTCAATGTAAGTGGCTTCGCCAACGAGCGGTGTTTCCGTCTCTTTGCTTAGGTTGTTCATGACTAACGGCAAGATAATTGCACGTTACTTCTCTACCTCAGGCTGTGTTCCTTTGTCTGTTCTTCGCCGCAATTGCTTTCGGCTTGGCCACCTTTTACTTGCTCAAAATCTCTCAAGAGAGGCGATTTGAAGCCGCCTTCAAAAGCATCGCCCGAGAGACAGCCGAGCTTGCCGAGGCAAACGCCGAGGGTGTTTTTGGGCAGCTCAAGAGTCTTGCTACCGCCATCACGTCGGTTGCGCAGTCTTCCGAAACTCGCTTTCCCTTCGTGACCGTTCCCCACTTTGACTTGCGTACCCAAGAAATTGCCAGCTTGACAGGTGTTGAAATGATCTTGTTTGTGCCATTCGTTTCGGGCGACGATCGAGACGCTTTTGAACATTATCAGGTAGCGAACCAGCAGTGGATTCTCGAGGATTATGTAAGTAGCACATAAGTGTCCGCATTTGGCTGTCCGGCCATTACTTGTGTTTAATTTATCTTACGGGTGACACGGTATCTACTTCGTAGGACTACCGCGGATGGGATTCAGCTAATCTCGAGGGTTCCCCTGGCAAGATTTACAACTACACTCCTCGCGAGGGAAGTAACGACACACGCAGAGGTTTCGTGAACGACAGCTTCTTCATGGAGGAGATCCTTTCCAATCTTTCCTATAGTGCCAACGAGTTTGGTGTCCCCATCGCCCAATACGGCCCAGGACTCACGGACACATCCTTGGCTATGATGGATCTATTTACACATCCTATTTTCAAGAAGGAAATCACCACAGCGCTGGAGTACAATGTTCCTGTCATATCGGAAACACAAGATGTCGACTTCCTCTTGCAGCACATTCTCACTCAAGGCACGGCCCCCGATGACCATTCCGAGGCTGTCGACAACATTCCTCTGGCACCAACACGCAGCCAATCCATTGCCCTGGGCGAATCCTTCAAAAGTTTTACCCTGGAGGCCGTGAAGGCCGACTTCCGAGAGAATTCAACGACGATTGGCTTTGTAGTGTCAGTTGTTCCGTGGGATGCTTTCTTCTACGACACGCTACCCCGCCACACCAATGGTATTGTCGTCGAAGTCTTTAGTGATTGCGACGGCGGCAACATTACATATGTCTTGAACGGAGGAAAGAGGAATCTTGCCAGAAGGGGAAATTGGCACGATGACAAATATGATCATCTTCAGCAGCAATACATGTTTTTCTGGAAAGAACACGCCAAGGGAACCTCTCGCCATTGTCACTTTGATTTGATGATCTACCCGTCCGATGATTTTGCCCAAGACTATTTAACGAACGACCCAGCGAATTATGCCATCGTTGTTGTTGCAATTGTTGCGTTTGCTGCCGTGCTTTTGTTCGCCTACCACCGTTACCAGGAGCTAAAGCAGGCCCAATTCAAGCATGATAAGGCACGGGCCGATGCTATCTTGGAAAGTCTCTTTCCAAGAATGTCCATGCAGCTTCAGGAAGGCGCGCCAACAGACATCGGCGGAAAACAAGTTTCTTGTGTAATGAAACCAAGGCCAATGGCAGATTTTTACCCGTCAGCTACCATCATGTTTGCTGACATCGTCAATTTCACAAGCTGGTGCTCTGCGAGAGAACCATTCCAAGGTGAGGTGCTATTGATGCTATTGACGACGTGTGCTTGTGTTATTGTGTATCGAAATTGCCTTGGAGAAGCTAACTTGCCTACGTCCCCACCAGTTTTTACTTTGCTCGAAACGCTGTTCCAAGCCTTTGACGCTCTCGGGAAGAAACGACGCATTTTCAAAGTGGAAACGGTGAGCCCCTGCCAGTGTGGAAGAAGCTGCGCTGTTCTTTCTCCGTCTCAAAACTAACCATTTGTTTCGCTCGTCTACTCATGTCAAGATTGGAGATTGTTATGTTGGTAAGTCCGCCTTGGATTTGGAATAAGCTTTGCAACCGGCATGATCCTGTATTACCTCTCACTTGCTTCCAATCAATCCATAATTTGCTACAAAAGCTGTTACAGGGCTTCCGGATCCACGCCCCGATCATGCCGCGACCATGGCAAAATTTGCCATGGATATTCTCATCAAATTCCAAGAACTTGTGAAAACACTCGAGGTGGAGCTGGGGCCAGACACGGGAGACCTTGCCTTGCGTATTGGAATGCACTCGGGAAGTGTCACGGCTGGCATTCTTCACGTGGAGCGGCCACGTTTCCAGGTACGTCTATTGTTGGGTGTACTTATCAGACTAGTCGCTTCACGCGTGGTATTGCGTTCTCATACCGCATCCTCTGTTGGTCGAGCACAGCTCTTTGGCGATGCCGTGAACAAAACTGCGCGAATGGAGTCGTCAGGTGTTGGCGGACGGATTCACCTTTCCCAGGAATGTGCGGATGAACTTGCAAAGTGGAACAAATCGCACTGGGTTGTCCCACGTAACGACATGGTCCATGCCAAAGGTTTGGGCGCATTGAATACGTACTGGCTACAAGTCAAGCGTTGTGGTAAAGATGTTAGCGCCGATTCGTGCGAGAGCTGGATTACGGACGTCGCTGGCAATCTTTCCACAGGGCTGGAGGTCGGTAGCTCCACCAACAGCCCAAGCACTCTGGTTCCCGCTAATAGCTTTAGCGAGTTGGATCCCAAGACGGAACGATTGGTTGATTGGAACACCGACACGCTTCGCCGACTTCTGCAGCATGTTGTTGCAAAGCGAGCTGTATCTCCCTCGTCGTCTTGCTTTTTCCAACCTACTTTGACAGCAAAAGACGAGGAGGAGGTTGACACGAAGCTTCGACGGGGCAAAATGATCGTGGAAGAAGTCTCCGAGGTAATTCATCTGCCCCAGCATGACCCGATGTGCGCCTTCGCTCAGGCCCACTCCCGGGAGATGGAGCTCTGCGCTGAGCTAAGTGAAGACATTGTGGAGCAGATCCGTGCATTTGTCACCGACATTGCTGAGCTTTACCGTCCCAACGCATTTCACAATTTCGAGCATGCCTCGTGAGTTACTAGCTGTGCTTCGTTTTCGTTGATTGCTCATGGTATGACTCATTGACTCTCAAACACTATCATATTTTCGCTTCACCGTTTCAGCCATGTTGCCATGTCGGTGAGCAAGCTCTTGTCCCGGATTGTGGCACCCAATTTGGATGACTTGGAGCTTTCCCGCAACATGACGTTGGAAGCGAAAATTCATGACAAGAGCTACGGCATCACAGGCGACCCCATCGTCGCCTTTGCATGTGTTTTCTCCGCCATCATCCACGATGCCGAGCACCGGGGTAAGTTCATTATTGCCTCTGGTTCATTGTTGCTGTTGCGGTTGCAAGGGGCTCGTACGTATATCGACGTTTTCCTTCTTCTGTGACTTACACCTTTGTCTACGGCTACCAAAAGGTGTACCCAACGATCAACTCGTCCAAGAAAACTGCGTGTTGGCTAAAAAGTACAAGAATGTTTCCGTGGCGGAACAAAACAGCCTCGATGTTGCCTGGAACATTCTCATGGAATCGCGCTTTGACAAATTTCGTGGATGTATTTACACCACCGAGTCGGAAATGGTTCGCTTTCGACAGCTGGTCGTCAACGTAAGATTGTTGATTTCTCTTTCGTCCGACGGTAGTCGCTTTTGGTACTTGCGCCTTTTCTCACTCGTGTACCTTGTTTGGTCTTCTCGTTGCTCAGTCCGTCATGGCCACGGATATCTGCGATAAGAATCTAAAAGCTCTCCGCAACCAACGTTGGAACAAGGCGTTTGATACTACCACTGCCAAGCCGGAAGGACCCTTGTCGTTGAACAGTAATGCCGCGAAGGAGGATAACTTATTGGTTGACGACGGCGATGATTTGGAGCACATTCATCGCAAGGCGACCATTGTCATTGAGCGTAAGTCCTTGTCGTCGTGCATTGTAATTATGTACCCGCAATGAATCCACTCCCTCTTCATCATGAGGACCGCTACGCTACTCTTTACACGAATCTCACGATTGATTCTTGCTTGTATACCTGAACCGTACAGATTTGATTCAAGCCAGTGATGTGGCCCACACCATGCAACATTGGCAAGTCTATGTGAAATGGAACCAACGTCTGTTTCAAGAAGTCTATGGAACCTACCACCGCAACCTGGAAGCTGCTCGCCAAGGCGGAGCCTCCGTTCGCCACCATCAGCAAAGTAAAAATCCGGCCGACTTTTGGTATCATGGTGAGCTGGCCTTCTTTGATCACTATGTGATTCCCTTGGCCCACAAGTTGAAGGAGTGCGGAGTCTTTGGTGTGTCCTCGGACGAACATTTGATGGGGGCCTTGAGCAACCGACGCGAATGGGAACACAAGGGTCGTGCTCTGGTCGAAGGACACATTGCTGACTTTCACGGCGACAACGCCACGACGAACACTACCGGCAACAAGGCGACCAACGAGGAACACACCGTCTGAGCACCCGAAGGAAAAAAGACAAGAGAAGACAAGACAAGACAAGCCGAAAGCAGAATAACGAATAGGAAGGAATCCCGAAAGACATGTAATCAGAAACAAGAAAACGCACATGCAATAACCAAAGATCAAGATCAACGTCAACAGCAAACAAGTCTTACCGTTTCGCATTAGCATTCCTATTCCAAACAACTAGCTTGAACATGTGGCATGGATTGTAGCAACCGTGACAGATTGTGGTCAAACTTTGTCGCCAATAACTGTTGTAGATCGTCCTTCATTTGGGCCACTTGAATATCGAGCACCACATTGGCGGCTTGATGGACGGCCACCATCAAGGGTTCGGATTGATAAAAGGCGCGGGGAATCTCGTCGCCGTCAGAAGTCCAATACCATGTGGGACGGCACGACTGGATCCGTTCCCGAGGCGTCCCTTGTTCGGGCCATGGCAGTTGGAGGAGGTAGTGGAGGACACACATGCTTTCGTGCATGCGTTCCGTCACGCCGACCCAGATCATGTCGTTGCTTCTTCGGTGCTGATTGTGGTCGTCGAGTGTGTCCATACCACTCAAGAATTCCAAAGCACCACGATGATAGGCGGCCATGACATCTCTCTGCTTGTCGTCCCTAATCGTATTGTCGTTATCCTCAATGACGGGCACGGTGCATTTGGCATAGGTTCCATGATGATGAAAGGTTTTCTTGTAGCCCGCCGACTTCAAAAAGGATGGGACCGAAGCACAATCGGGCATGTCATCCAAATAGGCGTCGTCCATGCCATGCTGTTCATAGCGCAAACATTTGGGGCGTTGATGTCGCGACAATTTCTTGAGTTGCGCGGCTGTCTTGTTACCACAGGTCTTGCGATTAAAGTCCATGCGAACCTTGGTCAATTCCTCCAACGAATAGTATCCCTTGCAACCTCCCTTTTTACTTCCTCGGTCGTCCGTGGATTCCAGATTGTGGGTAAACGGCCGACCCTGTTGGGTGGCCAAGTTCGTCCATTTGGCAATCCGACAATACCATTCGTGCCAATTGGATGCGACCAGGGCGAGGGGTTCCCGAATCATGGTCAAATGCCGGACCCGTTTGCAGCTTGGCAAATTCTTGTCCAACAACGAGAAAACACCCGTCGTGTTGTTAGTGGCATCGCGATGGCAGCTCCGAAAATTGTTGTGGGAGAATAGGACGCGTCGATCTTCCCACCATTGTGTCTCATTAAAGACACCACTTGGTGCAGTGTTGGAAGAAGATTGTTTTTGGAAATGACGCTGTTGTTTGCACCAGGCCTCCCGATCCAGTTGCAATCCATATCTGTGGCGTTTGAAATTAAAATTGTTGGACCGTCCCGATCCTGGAATGACGCCTCCCAATTGTTCCAAAATGTCGCTGACCGATGTCCCGCCGGTTTTGAGAGGATGATAAAAGACCAAGACATCGCGATTGGAATCGTACTTGTAGTGCGGGTCCAACTTGTGATTCCAAATGCGCTTTACAAGATCTTGAGCCGTTGGGTCGTTGTGGATGTGCCACTTGGCAAGAATGGAATCCAAAAAGGAGGCCAAGTTTTCGACAGTAGGCGAAGTAGTAGGATCCCTGTCGGATGAAGTTGCCACGTTTGCTGCTGTTCTTCGTAAATCAGCTCTGGCAGCAGATGTTGACTTGGCCCAAGTTATACTGTGGCCTTGCAGTAACGCCTTTCCAGCTACCCTCCTCGGCCTGGTGGCTTCTGACGCTGTGGGATCGTCATGATCCACTACTGCCACGGGATGATCTAGTTCCTTGTTGCTGCTCCCATCCTGCTGCCAAAATACTTGTCGATGAAAGTGAAGGGTCGTCGACGAGAGGACCAACCAAAAGACACTCAAGATTGCTACAAAGGCCTTGGCCGAAGACCAAGAGGCTGGCATGATATTATATACTATAGGAGTATAGGAGGCTTCTGGTTTTTGGTCTCTGCCACAAATGAATTCCAGAAGACTACTAGTAGCCTTTATAGTTAGGAGCCTTCCCTACTATCTATCTATATAAGTTTGGGGACTTTTTTTTCTTCCTCCGTTGGTAAAGACAATCACAAACAATAATAGTGACTCCAGATTATTCTTGTGCAGCATAGTTGAAAATGGATTCCTTGTATTACCATTACGACAATCGCAAGAACTTAAATTAACACATACTTGTAATTTACTAGATAGTAAGTACGTCGTACACTACTGTACCGGTGGGACCTGCTGTCAGTCAGTAGGCTGGTGTTACTGGATTGTTAATAAATAGCGGTGGTGGTGGTTGTTACGCTCCAAAAGTTGATCGCGCCCACAGTCATGAACGTGAATGCTGTAGATCCTGGAGATGTGTGCGTGCCTTTTGTTTTTGTAGAATTTTACGCACAGTTGTCGAGTATCTAGTACAAGTCAAGGGAGATGTGGCCGGACGACCTCCCCCAAGGTGGCAGGTTCGAGTCCATGGTGGAAAGTAGTATTGGGAAATTTCCAATTTGGAACAAGCCTTCTCCTCCCTACTGATAGTTTTTCCAAGTGAAACCTATGCCTGCACCTCTCATGTGTGCGCATCTG
>ENA-ORBV01017884-ORBV01017884.1-microbial-mat-metagenome-genome-assembly--contig:-NODE-17884-length-10075-cov-5.845669_pt1 | contig 10075 bp, 11 predicted proteins | sample MGYA00237777_ERZ505514 | MGnify/ENA primary metagenome ERZ505514 (study PRJEB26160, sample SAMN06269048) | microbial mat metagenome | isolation source: Oligotrophic lake microbial mat | place... | reverse complement strand
TTGACGCCGAGCAGAAGTCCGCGTGATATTGTGAACGTCGGTGGAACCGGCTTTTCAACTAACGGAGGGACATTCTCGCGGCGAGTTCGACAATGCGATCTTGGTAAGCTTGGGCAACAGGGCAATGGTTACAAGTGAAGATGACGACCACGGCTTTGGCGTTAGCAAGATCACTGAGGCTGTGCTTCTGGTCATCCACGCCCTCTAAATCCTGCCACTTGGGGGCGGGGCCGCCGATAGCAAAGGCCTTGGCCTCCGCCGCCGGGGTTACGGGATCGGCCGCGTGGGTTGGGGCTTCAACCAGGGCCAAGAGGGCCGCAGTGGTAAAGACGCTCAGCAAAAACTTCATGGAATAATCCTTGGTTTAAGACAGCTCAACTGGTTGAATAAGGCCTAATTTCCCTATTAAGGGCTTACTACGCCGAGGTTCGAGTGAGGGTTCACTTGGCCGGGAAGTATTTTTTCCAGCCCCTTTTTTGGCGAGAATTCGCCGTTCCGAGCCTTTGTGATTTGCCGCCTGCAAATTACTAGGGGGCACTTCTCTTGACAGGACAATCATTTACGTATAAATTAAATATGTATCAATCAACAACAACACGAAAGTTATTCGATGACCCTCAGCCGACTCCAATATGAACTCAAAAAGAAACGGCAATTCGAGTCGGCGGAGCAAGAAGTTGTTTTGAATGTGCTTCGTACCGGTGACTGGATCGATAACAGGCTTGGCAGATTGTTTCGTAACCATGGCCTGACCAACTCGCAATATAATGTGTTGCGAATTTTGCGTGGTGAAGGTCAACCGCTGCCTTCACTCGAAATTGCTAATCGCATGATCCAGGTCGTTCCAGCCATCACCGGGCTGATTGATCGACTAGAAAAGCTCGAGCTGGTTATTCGCCGCCGCTGTTTGGAAGACCGCCGCGTGGTGTTTGTCGAGATCACTTCTAAAGGCTTGGTTTTGCTGAAACAACTCGACGGACCGCTCGATGAGTTGCACAAGAATCTTGTGGGCCATCTCACACGGTCGGAGCTCAAAGACCTTTCGACTCTCTTGGAGAAAGCGCGCTGTGTGCCAGATGATCTAGCCGCCGGCTAGGCTCTCTTTTTTTGACTAAATACTTTACATGTAAACTTTCTACGCGGACTTTATTGGGAGAGCACAATGATTACCATTCGCATAGCCGCTGACCGTGGCCACGCCGACCATGGCTGGCTCAAGACCCATCACACGTTCTCGTTTGGTTCGTACCGCGATCCCGCGCATGTGCATTTCCGTGCGTTGCGGGTGATGAACGAAGATTTCGTGGCACCCGGCCAAGGTTTTGGCACGCACCCCCATGAGAACATGGAGATCGTGACTTACGTGCTCGCGGGGGCTTTGGAGCACAAAGACTCGATGGGCAACGGTGAAGTGCTGCGGCCCGGCGAGTTCCAACGCATGTCCGCCGGCACGGGAATCACGCACAGCGAGTTCAATCCCTCGCCGACCGAGCCGGTTCATCTGTACCAAATCTGGCTGTTTCCCACAGAGAAGGGGATCGAGCCCAGCTACGAACAAAAGCGGTTCGCCGAGGAAGAGCGCCGCAATCAACTGCGCTTGGTGGCGTCGCGCGATGCCGCCGAGAATTCACTATTGATTCACCAAGACGCCCGGATTTTTCTCTCCACTTTGGATCATGACAAGCAGGCGACGCATGACCTGGCGAGTAATCGCCATGCGTGGCTGCAAGTCTTGCGCGGAAGCGTGTCACTTAACGGTCAGCAATTGCAGACCGGTGATGGCGCGGCTGTTAGCGAAGAAAATCGACTCGCGATCACCGCTACGCAAGATGCCGAGATCATGTTGTTTGATCTGGCTTGAGTAATTTTGAAAACACCTTCAAGTTTTGGCAACTGATATTACAGTTTTGAAACCCCCATTTGTTTTTTACTAGGAGTTAACGACGATGGCCAACATTCTACCCAATACCGACCAAGGCTTGATCACTGCTGACAATACTGCCTTGGTATTTATCGATCATCAACCACAAATGTCTTTCGGCGTTGCCAGTGGGATTGATCGGCAATTATTGATGAACAATGTTCTGATGCTCGCCAAGGGGGCAAAAGAATTTGGCGTTCCCACAATTTTAACGACGGTCGAAACCGAATCATTTAGCGGTGCGATGTGGCCGCAACTGCTCGACATCTTTCCCAAGCAAACACCCATCGAACGCACCGGCATGAACTCCTGGGACACACCTGCTTTCCGCGAAGCCGTCAAAGCGACAGGCAAGAAGAACATTCTGCTTTCTGGTTTGTGGACTGAAGTGTGCATCACCTGGCCGACGCTCAACATGCTGACCGAAGGCTACAATATTTATGTTGTCGAAGACGCCTGTGCCGGCACCTCGGCAGCGGCTCATGAAGCAGCCCTCTCGCGGATGGTGCAAGCCGGCGCGGTGCGAATGACAACAATTGCCACGGTTTTGGAATTTCAGCGCGACTGGGCTCATCGCGATCATTACAACGCAATCATGGAGATAGTCCGTGAGCACGGCGGTGCTTATGGCATCGGCGTGGAATACGCCTACACAATGGTTCACAAAGCGCCAGCGAATCGCAAGAATCTCAAGTAAAAGTGTTGTCATGCCCGCGCAGGCGGGAATCCAGTCTTGAATTCATTACTACGAATTCCCGCCTGCACGGAAATGCTGGGACTGTCCAGCGAATCGCAACATTGTTTTCGAGAAATCCCATGAGCCAAGTTCATATTGCGATCACGCGATAAGTGAAACCGGGGAAAGAGCGAGAGTTCGAGCAAGCGCTCCGCGTGTTCGCTCGCGAATCCTTGCATCTCCCGGGAACAACAGGCATTCATTTAATTGGTCCAAGCCCTGGTAGCGCGAATTGTGAATATGGAATACTGCGTTCCTTCGAAAGTGACGCAGCTTGCCAAGCGTTTTACGATTCGGTTTTGTTTCGCCAGTGGCAAGAACAAGTCGTTGAATTTGTCGACGGTGAACCGATTCAGCGCCCACTCACGGGTCTCGAAGCCTTCTTTCGAGAGTCAGGCAGTTCGCTTCCCCCGCGTTGGAAGATGGGCCTCGTGACTTGGCTCGGGGTTTTCCCCACTGTCTTGGTATGGTCAACACTATTGCCGAGCGTGCTTAGCGGTCTGCACTACGTGATTGTGATGGGTATCGTGACGGCTTGTGTCGTCGTGACACTCACTTGGGCCGTGATGCCGATACTGACGAAATTATTGCACCGTTGGTTGCACCACTGACATTCAGATCAAGGAATAATGATATGGCTCCTGATGTCATACTCTATCGTGGCAAGATCACCACGCTGGCAAAAGATAAGCCCGAGGTCTCCGCACTGGCCATAAATGACGGCCTCGTTTCAGCGTTAGGGACAGATGATGAGATTCTCGCGCTGGCCGATCATAATACGCAGAAAATTGACCTGAATCATCGCCGAGTGATCCCGGGGCTCAATGATTCGCACCTACATGTGATTCGGGCTGGATTGTTCTACAATCTAGAGCTCCGCTGGGACGGCGTGCCAAGCCTAGCGCAAGCGCTCGAGCAATTACGTCGGCAAGCCGAGAACACACCGCCACCACAATGGGTTCGGGTGATCGGCGGTTGGAATGAATTTCAATTTGCCGAGGGACGGATGCCCACGCTCGATGAAATCAACAAAGCCGTACCCGACACGCCTGTCTTCTTGTTGCACCTTTACGATTCAGCGCTACTCAATCGTGCAGCGCTGCGAGTGCTTGGTTTCGACAAGCAAACGCCTAACCCACCAGGCGGATTGATTGCTCGCGATGGCCAAGGCAATCCCACGGGATTGCTGATTGCCGAGCCGAGTGCCTTGATTCTTTATTCCACGATTGCCAACGCGCCGAAGCTTTCGTTCGAGGATCAGTTCAACTCAAACCGACATTACATGCGCGAGTTGAACCGCTTTGGAGTGACGAGTGTTGCTGATGCTGGCGGCGGCGGGCAAAACTATCCCGATGACTACGCCGTTGTGAAAAAACTCGACGACGAAGGATACCTCACCGTGCGGGTCGCCTACAGTTTATTCGCTCAGAAATCAGGCGCGGAGTTGGCCGACTATACACGTTGGCTGGGCATGCCCAAGTCCGGCGCGGGGAGCGACATGCTGCAAGTGAATGGGGCAGGCGAAAATTTAGTGTGGTCGGCCGCCGATTTCGAAAACTTTCTGCAGCCCAGGCCTGATCTCAAGCCAGTCATGGAAACGGAGCTTGAGCCCATCGTGCGGATGCTGGCGGAAGCCCGCTGGCCTTGGCGCATTCATGCCACTTACGACGAATCCATCGGTCGGTTTCTCGACATCTTCGAGCGCGTGCATCGTGAGATTCCGATTAACGAACTGCGCTGGTTCATTGATCACGCCGAGACAATCTCCGAAAAGAATATGGAGCGTATTCAGGCTCTCGGCGGTGGCATCGCCACGCAACATCACATGGCATATCAAGGGGAATACTACATTCGCCGCTATGGCATGGAATCCGCCCAACGCAAACCGCCACTGCGACAGATGCTCAAGATGGGTCTTCCCGTTGGTGCGGGAACAGACGGAACTCGCGTGGCCAGTTATCATCCATGGACTTGCCTGTGGTGGATGGTCACTTCCAAGACCGTGGGTGGCACGGTGCTGCATGACGAGGCGGATCGGCTCACGCGTGAAGAGGCACTGCAACTTTACACCCACGGCAGCGCGTGGTTCAGTAATGAAGATAACAAGAAGGGGACTCTCACTACCGGCCGCTTTGCCGATCTCGCCGTGCTGAGCGAAGATTATTTCGCCGTTGAGGAGGACGCGATCCGTGGCCTAATGCGTGCTTCTTTTACCTCTAGCGCCCTCTGCGCAAGTGGGGTAAATTAGGTTCACCCTAAAAGGAGGTGGGCTGAATGGAAGCGTATTCGAAGGAGTTTAGGCGCGACGTTTTGTCGGCCTGTGATGCAGGCGAGGGCACGCGCTCGGTGGCCCTGCGATTCAAGGTTTCGGAATCGTGGGTCCGTCGGATCAAGCAAGAGCGTCGCGAACAAGGCAAGGTCGCTCCCTCGTCGACGCGGCGTCGCCGCAAGATCTGGGAGCCTTACGCGGAGTGGATTCTAGCGCAGCTCGATGCGCGACCGGACATTTATCTGCGCGAGCTCCAAGTGGCAGCCCAAGCAGAACTGGATTGGGAGGTTTCGGACGTGACGCTCAGTCGCGCGTGCCGCGCGCTGCGTCGCACGCGAAAAAAAAGACGTGTCCTCCGACCGAACAGCAGCGGGAAGACGTTGTCGAATCACGCCGCCAGTGGGCCGCCAACCAACTGCATCTCGACCCGGATCGGGCCGTCTTTGTCGATGAAACCTGGGCCAAGACCAATATGACGCGGACCTACGGTCGCAGTCCTCGCGGAGAGCGTTTGGTGGAGCGTGTGCCTTATGGACGTTGGGAGACGACGACCTTTCTCGGCGCGATGCGTTCGACAGGCTTTGTGGCACCTCTGTGCGTCGAAGGCGCGATCCATGGTGCGTTGTTCCAGGCCTGGGTCGAACAGCATCTCACCAAAGTGCTGCGGCCGGGCGACATTGTCGTGATGGACAATCTCTCCAGTCACAAAGGGGCCGGCGTGGCCGCGGCCATCGCAGCGGTGGGCGCTGAGGTACGCTACCTGCCTCCGTATTCGCCCGATCTCAACCCCATTGAGCTGGCCTTCAGCAAGTTCAAAAAACTACTCCGCGACGGGGCCCAACGGACCACCGAAAAGCTCTGGCAACTCTGCGGAAAAGTCCTCGAATTGTTCACCGAACACGAATGTCGTAACTACATCGCGCACTGCGGATACCGCTACACTTAACGGTTGAACGCATTAGAAAGCGTACTCACTATAGTCGGCGGCAAAGTGGTTCATGGCAGCGAAGAATTTGTTAAGCTTGCACCGGACTTGCCAGCCGTCAGTCCAGACTGGTCGCCGGTCGCTCGTTTCGGGGGCTACGACAATTCGCAACCCACACCACCGGTATTCGCGCACACGCCCATCATGTCGCCCGATGGCCGCGTCTGGGAGACTGGTTGCGGTTGCGGAATCTAAGCGATTTCTGATTCGCGCGTAAGTTTTTGCGGGGGGCCGTTTGTCTCGGAGATCGAAATGTCTAGAGCGCCATTTTGTTCAGATCGCTGGCAACTGATTGCCAATACTCGCATCCCAGAGCTTGGAAGTTAAAATAATACTGTTGCTCACCTCGCCAGAAACTCGCCTCGCAAATCTTATCTATGACTTTCCGTAAACGGGGAAACTTTGTCTCCCCTCGAACGCCATGGCCCAGGTGACACCATGACCCCCGCTGAGACTCTGCCCCTCAGGATCGCGCTGGCCGAGGATGAGCCAGCGAGCCGCAATATCTTGGTTCGCCTGTTGGTGGCTCTCGGACATGAGGTGGTTTATGCCGTGGGGGATGGCGCGGAATTGATCGAAGTGTGCGTCGACGAAATCGATCTCGTGTTCGTCGATTTGGACATGCCAGTCATGGACGGGCTGGCCACGGCGGAGTTTATGTCGAACCGGGGGATACCGGTGATTCTCATTTCAGGGCATCCCGACGCTCAAGAGCTGGTGCTCGAACACGAACCAGTGGACGCATGCGTGCGCAAACCGGCGAGCTTGCAAACTCTGCGCGCGGCGATTGCCGAGGCGCTGGGGAGTCGGCGCTGAATGGCGAAGGAAAGCGCGCACCACTCAGGAACTCGTTGATGCGATTCTCACTGAGCGAGCTTAAACCAAATCTCGCCGGTGTATGGTTCCACGGCAAGTTCTTGATCGACGGTCACGGTTTGCTTCAGATCGTGAGCTGCGGTCTGCGGATTCCAGAGCCCCACGTTGACAAGTTGAATGGCATATTCGGTCCGATGCTGCAAGCGTGGCTTGGGGTCGGGCAACCTGAGAAACAACTCGAACTTCCCTGGCGGCATGTTTTTAGGGATACCAATGGCAAACCGTAATAATTGTGGTTCGCCGGGAAGCCATTCCCGAGGATCGGTCGGGACTGTTACCTGAAATTCGTCAGAACTTTCCGGGGACTTCAACACCAGTTTCACGTCTCTGGGATTGAACGGAGCGGCCCAGCCCAAGTTCTGGATTTTGAGCGTGATGTTCCAAGTCGCTCCCGCCGCGACGCGCGAATCGCAGGAACTCGTGAGCAGAGCAAGCCGATAGCCCAGATGCTTTTTGGCCTCGTCCAGCAAGCCTGATTGTTCCCAAGCCTTGATTACCGCCGGATGAAATTCTTGGTTCAAATACGACCAATGCATGCGCTGCAATTGCGCGCGGGCAGACTTGCTTTCGGTAAATGAGCTCGGAGAACATGTTTCACCACCCATGGGGACGTATCGGGTATCGGTTGCAACGTAGTTTTTATCCCACGAGAGCCGGGCCGGATCATAGGTGCCAAGGTCGGTGTCGTCCGCCAAAAAACAGTCGTTATGATGACCCAAGCGTGCTTGCGGAGTGCCGGTGAACGCGCTGGCAATGTCAAGAGGCTGGTCGTGACCCACGATGGTCCGTTTGAAAGTGGGCGTACGGATCTGAACACTACGCGAGACAGGCAGCGATTTTAACAACCGCTCGGCAATGGCGCGCACGGCCTCATCAGTTTCTAAATTGTTCGTGGAACCGTGCCATTCTCCCCAGGCACCAATAAAGCCCGCTTGCAGCACCGCGATCACGTCGGCATTGTCGCGCCAGAGGGGTTCAAGTTGTTCGATATGCCGCTGTACAATTTTGAGCGGGGCATCGGGCTTGCCAATGTTGGAGCTGTAAGCAAAACGTAGGATGCACTTGCACCCCGCCTGCCGAATCGCGCGAAAGTCTTCCTCGATCAATTGCAATTGCGTGTCGCTCAAATCCGCCGCGCGAAACTTGTCGAGATAGTACATCCGCAAGAGCAGCGTCAGACCTTGTTCGCGCAGCCTGCGGAGCCTCTTCGCGTCAAGGGCCTTGCCCTCCGCATGCGCGGTCAATTGTTGGTACAACCCTCTCTCGGGGTTCGTCAGAATGGCGTCGCTGAGTTGATAGAGAACTTCAGCCGCGCGGACTGAGCAAACGGACAACCAGCAAGCGATTGCCAGGTTCGAGAAAATCGCAATTGGGCCAAATTTTAGCATCGATGTCCGTGCGTCCCGGTGAGTGACCGCCGCGTTTTTCAGATTCGCAAGAATAATTGCCGCTTGTACATCCAGAAACAGATCAACCACAAGCACCCGCCCACCGCAAGATTCATGAGCAGCGGTTGATACGCATCACCCCACGCGGCAAACACACTTTTTCCCAAATGAGTTTGCAGATTCTTGGCGAGCCAGCCGGCAATCATGTAGATCAGGCAATAGATGGCCATGGAATTCATCCCCACGACCCGCGCGGGAAAGGAAACCCTGCGCCAGCCCAAGATATCGACGCAGTAGTACAGCAAGGCCAGCACCCACAAGCAGATGCCACTCGACACGAGCGCGAAACTGGGGGTCCAAATCTTTTTTACGATGGGGCAAACTCCCGCGACGTGCAGCAACATGCCGACAGCAATCGCACCCACGCCCCATAAAACCAAGCGACGTAGCTTGGAAATAGGAGCGGATTGATCAGCCAAGACATTGCCAGCCAGGAGGCCGAAAATCATCGTGGCGAGCGAGGGAATAAAGTTGAGGGTGTAGTAACCCCCGTCATTGGCCACAAACGGCGTCTCACGGGGAAATAGATTAAGAAACCATTGATCGACGTACTGCGCGGGGTTACCCGACTTGTTCCAGTGAGCCAGGAAGCCACTGTACGGATTACCCGTGGGAGTGGGCCACAACGCGAACAATAACCAGTAGCCAACAAGAATCAAGACGATGGCACCAAGTTGAACTGCCGGTCGTCGGCCCCAAAGCAAAAACAACGGCACGTAGCCCAAGCCGATCTGCGTCACCACATCTTCAAAAGTCCAATACGTGCGATCCTTGTCGAGCGATCTGAGGAACACTCCCAGCAGAATCAGCAGGAGTGACCGGATAACGGCATGGACGAACATGCGTGAATAAGTGTGCCCGCGTCGGACCCTGGCATTGTAGGAATAGACGAGCGACACGCCGACCATAAACATGAACGAGGGTTGAATCATGTCCCAGAGCACGATGCCTGGCCACTCGACATGATCGAACTGGCGCATGAGTGCTTGAATCCAGCTCGAATCGGGGTGCGCCTCGGCAATCCGCGCTGCCCAATCATAATTGGGCACCGTCAGAGCCAAGAGCAGTATCGTCAGACCGCGGTAGGTATCCAGCGAGTCCAACCGCACACTTATCTCAGCAGGTTTACTGGTCGCTGAACTTCCGGAAACTGGTGCGATCATGATTTTTCAGCGACTAGCCGTTACATCCGGACAAAGCATCGTCGGCATAAACTTTCCGACTGCTTGTGACACAAGACGATGGCATCTCGTGCCAAGGAGGCATCGAGAATCTGGGAGCGCTCTTCGCGGCGGGCGCAGCGCAAAACTTCTTGCAACTCGGCGGCAAAGGCGTGCATCGGATCGCCGTCGGGCATTTCCGGGTGCTGCACTTTGCCACCCACGAGAATCGTGGGCTTGACTAAGTAAGCGCCTTGATCGCCCAGGATGGCGAACTCAAACAGGAGGGTCGCCTTTTCCAGGTGAATCTCAAATCCGTGATTGAAGGACCGCCCCTGCTGGTCGATGGTTCCGCTGGTGGCGGAGACGACGGGGCCTTCAGGGCCGTAATCAAATTGGCTATGCCAAAACTGGGCGAGCCCTTCGCGCATCCTGCCGCGACAGACGACGGAATGGGGTTTGCCAAACAACAAGCGAATGAAGTGCGCATCGTGAACGTGCAGGTCGAGCATGGGGCCGCCCACCTGATCAGCGTTCCAATAGTTCGCCAGCCAGGTCGGCTCGGAGATCACGCGCCGAAAGCTGCCACCGAGAAGCGTGCCAAATTTGCCGCTCTGAATCGTTTTCAGCGCCCAGGCATATTCGGGAAAGAACGGCAGTACATGTCCGATGAACAATAG
>ENA-ORBV01017883-ORBV01017883.1-microbial-mat-metagenome-genome-assembly--contig:-NODE-17883-length-10076-cov-3.020202_pt1 | contig 10076 bp, 7 predicted proteins | sample MGYA00237777_ERZ505514 | MGnify/ENA primary metagenome ERZ505514 (study PRJEB26160, sample SAMN06269048) | microbial mat metagenome | isolation source: Oligotrophic lake microbial mat | place... | reverse complement strand
CACCGTCTGAAGCTCAAGAACTTTTGAAGGGCCAAGATGCTGATTCTGACTATGGTATCGAAGAGGGTTTTGAATTTTTAGAGACGCTCCAACAAGAAGCTAAAAACAGCGGCCGCTTAGGGGCTTTTGCCTACCGTTACCAGCACACTTATTTGCCAGATTACATTTTACCGAACTCAGATCGCGCAGCCATGCTCAATTCTGTCGAACTTCGCGCACCACTTTTAGACATAAAACTCACCCGCGAGCTCAATCTCATCGCAGATAATTTGAAGATGCGCGGCCTTTCTACAAAATACCTCATGAAACGAATTGCGAGACATTATCTGCCGAACAACCTGATTCATCGTAAAAAAATTGGTTTTACCGTGCCGATCGCATCTCTTCTGAGAGAAGACCTAAAGCCCACACTTTTAGACCATTTTGAAAGCTCAAAACTGAAAGCCCAGGGTCTCTTTGAACCAAAAATGGTGGAGAATCTGCTAGAAAGACATTTTTCAGGCCGCGAAAACCTTTATAAACCACTTTGGACCCTCTATACTCTCCAAAGTTGGCTTTTAAAAAACGGCTATTCATAGTATGACCACTACTAATATGATGACGCCGTTCACATCGTTTGGAAAATCCTTAACTTTTGTCATTCCTGTCAAAGACGAGCGCGATAGTATTGCAATTTTGTGTGAACAGATTGAACAGGTCATGCGCACTCTTCAAGGTTTTGAATGGCAGATCGTGATCGTTGATGATGGCTCAATTGACGGCACCATCGAGATTGTTGAAGAACTCGCGCGTAAATCTCCACATATTACTTCGATCATCTTAAGAAAAAATTTTGGTAAATCAGCCGCACTCATGGCCGCGTTTGAAATTATTGAAAGCGAAGTGGTCATCACAATGGATGGCGATTTACAAGATGAGCCAAAAGAAATTCCGAATCTCCTTAAAAAATTGGATGAAGGCTACGACATGGTTTCGGGATGGAAACATCTTCGCCAAGATCCCACCGAAAAACGTTGGGCTTCAAAAATGTTTAATGGAGTGGTTTCACGGCTAACAAAAGTTGATATCCATGATTTTAACTGTGGATTTAAGGCATATCGGCTTTGGACGATCAAATCTTTGAGACTTTTTGGGAACCAATACCGCTTTATTCCGGCACTCCTCGCTTGGATGGGCGCAAAAGTCACCGAGATCCCAGTGACTCATCACAAACGCAAATTTGGCAAAAGCAAATACGGCCTCACTCGCTACTTCCATGGGGCCTTTGATCTTTTCACTGTGCTTTTACTTACGCGCTTCTCGGCTCACCCGCTTTACTTTTTTGGATTGGTGGCCGTGCCTTTTATTTCGCTGGGCACTTTGATTGGTATTTACCTTTTAGGAAGCCACCTACTGTTCCATATCACTGTAGGTACTGTCGGTGAAAATCTTAACAATCGCCCACTTCTGATCATTTCTTTTTCGCTCGTGCTCATTGGGATTCAAATTTTTCTCATCGGCCTTTTATCAGAACTAATCACACGCATGTCACAAAACGTGCAGAGCTACAGCATTCGAAATACCGTTCGACAAAAATCTCTTGGACGCAGCGGTAGTGGTGATGAAAAACACCTTTAGAGCCTTATGGATTTTTGTTGTTTTCTTTTTACCGGTGCACACATTCGCTCAAACCAATATTGTTGCTACAACACCCGACATTCAGATTTTGATCAAAAGCCTTGTTCCCTCTGCGAAGGTTCAATCTCTTACGGATGGCCGCCAGAGCCCTCATCATCTCGACATCAGACCAAGCCACTTAGTGATCGTGCAACAGGCTCAAGCAATCTTTGCAGTTGGTCTTGGTTATGAAGAGTGGCTCTCAAAACTCAACGTTTCAAAAAAGCCTGTGGTTTTCTTAGGTCCCCTCATGTCGCCTGAAAAAGATGCTCTTTTAGATGATAAGAGTCATGCCGCCGGTAACCCCCATCTTTTTTTAGATCCCAAGCGTGTAGGAGACGTCATCACTCCCCTGAGCCTTGAACTCATCAGACTTTTTCCAGATCAAAAAGAACAAATTGAGGCGCGGCCGCTGGCCGGCCGTGACGGCACCTTCGTCACGTCGCGCCACCTGCGCGACCGGCTCGACAAGGAACTGCTCGGCAACGTGTCGCTGCGCGTGGAACCCACGGCCACGCCCGAGCAGATGAAGGTGCTCGGCCGCGGTGAGCTGCAGCTCGCCATCTTGATCGAGATGATGCGCCGCGAGGGTCACGAAGTGCAGGTTTCGCGGCCCGAGATCGTCACCAAGGACATCAACGGCGTGAAGATGGAGCCGATCGAGGATCTGGTCATCGACGTGGCCGAAGAGTTCCAGGGCGCGGTGATTGCCGGCGTCGGCATACGTCGCGGCACCATGACCAAGATGGTCAATCATGGCAGCGGCCGCGTGCGCCTCGAGTTCCGCATCCCGGCGCGCGGGCTGATTGGCTTCCGTTCGCAGTTCCTGACCGACACCAAGGGCACCGGCATGATGAACCACGTGTTCGCCGAGTGGGAACCCTGGCACGGGCCGATCCAGGCGCGGCCCACCGGCGCGATGGTGTCCGACCGCACGGGCGTGGCCACGGCCTTTGCCATGGCCAACCTGCAGGAACGCGCGACGATGATGATCGAGCCGACCACTGAGGTCTACGAGGGCATGATCGTCGGCGAGAACTCGCGCGTCAACGACCTCGACGTGAACATCTGCAAGGAGAAGAAGCAGACCAACATGCGCGCCTCGTCGGCCGACGAGGCCATCCGCATCGTGCCGCCCCGGCTGATGGGGCTGGAGCAGGCGATCGAGTTCATCAACGACGACGAGCTCGTCGAGATCACGCCCAAGAGCATCCGCCTGCGCAAGAAGGTGCTCGAGAGCAATCGCCGGCCGAAGCGGCAGGACGACAGCGCGTAGCGCGCGCTAGTTCTGCCGCCGGTAGTCGGCCATCATCCGCGCGATGTGCTGCTCGCGCATCCGGTCGCGGTCGGCCGCACTGATCGGCTTGGCGCCGCGCACCACTTCGCCCGGGTCGTCGGCAACGATGCACGCAGCCTCGATTGAACGGACGCTGCCGAGTTCTACCCTGGTGGCCCCTGTGAAGGCGAAGAGCGCGCGCCGCCAGTTCCGGGCTACCGGTAGGCGCCGGTTCGGTCTGAGTGTGGCAGCCGGTCGGTGAACGTCGTCGCGGTAGGTGGGTGTTGCGATGGTGCTCATGCCCGGCATGACTTCAAGGGACATGCCAATCCCAGGAACTGCGCCAATGCCCCATTCGTCGACCTGGTGGCCGAATTAGGTAGTACCCAGCCAGAGTAAAGGTGCCCGTTCGGCGGGCGATCTACCGTTCGGGGCGACGCTTGGCATCGGCTTCCCTGAGGCGCGCCAGCACTCGGTCGGCGATGTCGTCGGCCAGCCCCTCGCCGGCCAGAATCGGCCCGGCCACCCGGCCGAGCGGCGGGGGACCCGCAGGCACACCCGACAGGCGGCGGTCGGCCAGATGGTCGGCCGCGTCCTGCGAGTCGATGCCGGTGGCAATCTCGTGCAGCAGCCCGTCCTTCAGGTCGTAGACGAGGCCATGCAGCAGGGGCCGGCGGCCGCGCGCCCAGGCCTGCTGGATGATCGGCGTTTCCGACAGGTGGTAGAGCTGTTCGAGCACATTCAACTCGACGAGCCGGTCGAAGCGGGCCTGTGCATCGGGAATGGCGTTGAGCTCCTGCGCATTCCAGCGCAGCACGTTGCGGATCGGGCCCAGCCAGTGGTCGACGAGACCGTGCTGCTGGCCCGACATCGCCGCCTTCACGCCGCCGCAACCGTAGTGGCCAGTCACCAGGACGTGCTTCACGTCGAGCACTTCCACGGCGTACTGCAACACGCTCATCGCGTTGATGTCACTGGGCATCACCAGGTTGGCGATGTTGCGGTGCACGAACAGCTCGCCCGGCTTGGTCCCGGTCACGGTGTTGGCTGGCACGCGGCTGTCGGCGCAGCCGATGTAGAGAAACAGCGGTTCCTGGCGCTGGGCGGACTCGCTGAAGAACGCCGGGTTCTCGGCCATCACTTTGGCCGACCACGCGCGATTGCCTTCGATGATGCGACGATACTCTTCCATCTGGCGTCTCCGGCGTCAGCGCGCGCCGCGGTGGTGGGTGGGCGTCAATTCGGTGTCGGGAATGCCGACCAGGCGGTAGTCGATGCCCCGCAGCCGGGCGGTCTCGCGAAAGATGTGCAGCACTTCGAGCGCGTCGTGGTCGAAGCGGGTCGTGCGGCGGCCGTCGATCTCCACGCGCGTGCCGGGCTGCAGTCCATTCAGGGCCCGCGAGATGCTGGCCTTGCTGAGGAACGTCACCTGCTCGGGCAAGGCGTAGCGGGTGAGCACGGCGCCCGGTGGGCTGACCCGCGACAGCACCGGGCTGCGCAGGTGCTCGACCACGATGAAGACCGCGCCCACCACGACGCCGATCCCGATGCCGCGCAGGACATCGGTGAACACGATGGCCACGATGGTGACGGCAAACGAGACGAAGTGGGCGTAGCCGAGGTGCCAGGCGTTGCTCCAGAGCGACGGCGCGGCGAGCCGGAACCCGGTGACGAGCAGCACTGACGCAATGGCGGCCAGGGGAATGCGATTGAGCAACGCGCCCAGCGCGAGCAGCGCAAACAGCATCAGGGCCGCGTGCACCATGACCGACAGCCGCGAGCGGGCGCCCGCGTCGACGTTGGCCGACGAGCGGACGATCACGCCGGCAATCGGCAAGGCGCCGAGCAGCCCGGCCAGCATGTTGCCGGCCCCCTGCGCCATCAGCTCGCGGTTCACGGGGGCATCACGACGCAGCGGATCGAGCTTGCGCGTGGCCTCGAGACTGAGCAGCGACTCGAAGCTGGCGACGAGACCGATGATGAGCGCCAGTTGCCACACGAGCGGGTTCGACAGCGCGCTCCAGTCGGGCCGCGCGAGCTGCTGCAGCAGGCTGCCGTTCTCGATGGTCGGCAACGACACCAGATGGGTGTCACGCACGGCCAGCATCGGCAGGTAGAGGCGCAGCAGTTCGTTCACGGCCACGCCCGCGCCCACCGCGAAGAGCGGCGCCGGCAGCAGGCGCACGCGCCCAAAGGGCGAGCGCGGCCACCACATCATCACCACCACGCCGACCAGCGCGGCCAGCGCGGCGCCAGGCTGGATCTGCTGCATGGCTTCGGCCAGCGTGCTGAGCGTCGTCTGGCCCGACGATTCCCAGAAGGCCATGTCGCCTTCGGCGTCGCGGTCGTAGCCGACGGCATGCGGCACCTGCTTGAGGATCAGCGTGATGCCGATGCCAGCCAGCATGCCTTTGATGACCGATGACGGCACGTAGTAGGCCACCGTGCCGGCCCGGATCGCGCCGAGCAGCACTTGCAGACCACCGGCGAGCACGACGGCGGGGAGCAGCCGCTCGAAGCCGCCGACCTGCGGAATGCCGAGCAGGACGATCGGCGCCAGCCCCGCCGCCGGGCCGCTCACCATCAGCGACGACCCCGACAGCGCGCTGGCCACCAGCCCGCCGATGATCCCGGCCATCACGCCCGAGATGAGCGGGGCGCCCGAAGTGACTGCGATGCCCAGGCAGAGCGGAAGGGCCACCAGGAACACGACGATGCCGGCCGGTACATCGTCCCGCCAGCTCTCGAAGAGTCTGATGCGGGAGGCGGTCTTGACCGCTGGTGAGGCGATGTCCACGGGGTGGACGACTTGTGCTGCCATGGCGCGTCTTCCGTCGGGCGTGGAACCGAGAACGTGCCGGGCTCGATCGTCGAGCCAGTGCTCCGATCATGATAAGCGAACCGCCTCGCGGAGCGGAATCGCGGCGGTCTAACGCCGGCGGACCGCTGACGGCTACCGTGCGACCAGCGCCACGCGGAAGCCGATGAACGCGCGCCGCGCGCCGGGTTCCGCCGCGCCGCGCGCCGAGGCGCGCACGAGCCGCACCGGGTCGTTGAACGCCCCACCCCGCATCACCCAGAGCGCGTCGGCCTCGAGTCCACTGCGGTCGTCGGCCTCGTCGTAGGGATACGGCTGATACGGACTGCGCGTCCACTCCCAGACGTTGCCGGCCATGTCGGTGAGACCGTAGGCGCATTCAGGACACGCGATCTGTCCGGCGGCCACCGGAGCCGCGCTCTCGTAATTGGCCCGGTCGCGCCGGGGTGTGTCCCCCCACGGATAGCGCCGGTGGTCGCCGCCGCGGGCGGCCTTCTCCCACTGCGCCTCGGTGGGCAGCGTCACGCGCCAGCCGTCGCGCAGGTGTTGCGCGATCTCGGGCGCGGTGCCCGACGACGCTTTCAGCGTGGCCTCGAGCCAGCGGCAGTAGGCGAGCGCGTCGGGCCACGACACGAACGCCACGGGCTGCGCGGCCGGCGCGTCGAGGGCGCGGGGGTCTGCCTTGGCACCGGTGGCCGCGACGAACGCGCCGAAGGCCGCGACCGTCACTTCGGTGCGGCTCAGATAGAAGAGCGGCAGGTCGAGCGTGCCCTCGCCCTGCGCCGCCGACCAGCGTTCGTTGTCGAAGGCCTGCGGGTCACGCGTCGCATCGGCGCCCATCGTCATGGGGCCGGGCCCAATCGCCACGAACTCGGGCCGGAGTTTGGCGGTGGGCTGCGTCTGTGCGGCCAGCGGCGCACCAACCAGGCAGAGGCCAAGCAGGCAGGAGCCGACCAGGTCGGGGCCGCGCGTGGCCAGCCGGCCCGCACCGACCCACGCGCGCACGATCATCGCGACGCCGATGTCTTCTCGCACGCGAAGGTCCAGCCGTGGCGGCAGGCGCGCGCGTAGAGCTCGGGCTCGGGCGTGTCGGTCAGGTTGAGGCCGCCCTCGCGCACGAGCAGGCGCAGATCGAAGGCGCGCGGGTTGGCGCGGGTCGGGGCCGCCGGATCGAGCAGGTTGACGCAGCCCGCCTGGAACCGCCCCTCGCAGGCGCGCGAGAAGTAGGCGAGCGCGCGGTGGCCATCGGCCGGCACGAGCCGACCCTCGGCGTAGTGCAGGCCCAGTTCGTTGCACGCCCAGCCGGCGTTGTCGGTGCAGTACGAGCCCTCGATGCGCAGCAACCGCGCGCACGCCTGCGGGCGATCGGCCTGGCACGCCTCGACCCAGAAGGGCAGCGCGTCGCCGCGCTGCATGCCGTCGGTGCGGCCGGCCAGGGTCATCACCGCGAAGAACGCGATCCACACGGCCATGTGGGCGAGGTTGCGGCGGCCGAGCGGCGGGTCGAGCCCCAGCGTGGTGATGAGCGGCCGGTCGCCGATGCGCGTGACCAGTCGGTCGATCGACGGCACGAGCAGATTGAGGAGCGGTACGCACAGCAGCTTGTCGTAGAAGGTCGGCACGCCGAGCGCCCCGAGCAGTGCGTAGAGGGCGAAGACGCCGAGCCCATAGGCCACTCCGAAGATGACCCGGCCGAGCGGCGAGCGCGGCGAGGTCGACGGGTCGGTCACGAGCAAGTGCAAGCCGAGGAAGACCGCCGATGGAATCTCGGTGTCGACGAAGTAGGGCACGCCGGTGACGGCGCCGTAGAGAGCGCTCACGCCGAAGAGCGTTGCTGCCGCCGACGCGGTCACGTAGGTGGTCGAGAAGAAGTACATCACCACCAGGCCGATGAGGAAGAGCACGAGGTAGATGCGCGGCCCCAGGCCGAAGGTGGTGTTGATCTCTTGCGCCCAGGTCACCGAGGTCGTGCCGGTCGCGATCAGCACCAGCGAGAAGAGCGCCAGGGCGAACGCCGACGGGTTGAAGATGTGCGTGCGGCGGCCCTCACGTTCCCACTGGAGGAACGCCTTGCCGAGGAAGCCCACCGCGATCAGCAGGAACTGGAACGCGAACCAGTCGTCGCGGAACCACAGGAACAGGTTGGTGCTGAAGACGATCGGAAACGGGCCGAAGCCCATGGCGAACGGACGCCGGCGCGACCAGGCCAACAGGATGTCGAAGGCGTAGGCGAAGAGCACCTGCGCGATCAGCAGCGGAAAGTAGGGATAGACCGGCGCGAAGTAGTAGCCCCAGTAGCCGTAGACGCTGAGGTGACAGCACATCTGGATGTAGTGCTGCGGCCGGGGTGGGGTGCTGACGAAGCCGGGCAGCGCGCCCTTCGCGCGCAGGGCCAGCACCGCCTGCCACACGAGCAGGCCGGCGCCCGCCGCCCAGAACGCCGCGCTCAGCCGGGGGTTGCCCTGCACGCGCGGGAGCAGCGACGCAGCCAGCAGCCCAAGGGTGAAGGCAAGGGGTACGGCCAGCCCGGCCAGCGACCCGGTTCGGACGGCGACGTCGGACGAGTGGGGAGAACGCGGCGCGGGTGTTCGGCGGTTGGGGGCGGGCATGCTTCAGGACAGGCGACCTTCAGCTTGTACACCACCGGTCTCCGGCCTGCAACCGCGCGCGGCGCGAACCCATGCGTGAAGAGCATGCGCGCCACCCGCACGCGCGCGGCGCAGCCATGTCACCGGTTGACATCCACCCTGCGGTGGCAGCATTCTTGGCCCAGCCGCAGGACTATTTTGACGGCGTATTCACGGAGTACAGGTACCTATGAAGATTGCAGAACGTCGACGCTGGACGTCCCACGCACTGATCGGTGCGGCGGCCGTGATGATCACGCTCGTGGTCGCCAGCCTACCAGGTGGTGCCCAGCAGAAGGGTGATTGGACCTCGATCACCGGCGGCGACACGTCCACGCGCTATTCGCCGGTCGACCAGATCACCGCCGCGAACTTCAACAACCTGAAGCTGGCCTGGGAGTGGAAGGGCGCCGACGTCGCGCCCGGCGTCGAAATCGGCGAGATCAACGCGCGCGGCCTGCCGATTTACGTCGAGGGCATGCTCATCACCGTGTCGGGTCCGCGCCGCACCGTGGTGTCGCTCGACCCGGCCACCGGCAAGACGCTGTGGACGTTCCAGGAACCGACCACGCCGCGTCACGACTACTCGATGCGCTCGAACCACGGCAAGGGCGTGGCCTTCACCAAAATCAACGGCAAGAGCGTCGTCATCGTGACCACGCCCGGCTTCTTCGTGCACGCGCTCGACGCGAAGACCGGCAAGCCGATCGAAGGCTGGGGCGAGGCCGTGCCGGTGGCCGGCTTCGGCAAGTCGGGTTCGGTCGACATGCTCAAGGACCTGATTGCCGACTGGCAGCCCTGGAAGCAGACCGAGCAGAAGTACGACGCCACCAAGGGCCTGCCGCTCGAACTGGGCTACATCACCACCTCGTCGCCGCCCATCATCGTGAACGACGTGCTGGTCATCGGCAACTCCGCCGAGCAGGGCTACAACCAGACGCGCGTCGAGAACGTGCCTGGCGACATCCTCGGCTACGACGTCAAGACCGGCAAGTTCCTGTGGAAGTTCCACGTCATCCCGCGTCCGGGCGAGTTCGGCCACGACACGTGGGAGAACGACGCGTGGCGCTGGACCGGCGATGTGTCGTCGTGGGCGCCGATGTCGGCTGACCCGGCCCGTGGTCTGGTCTACATCCCGACCAACGGCGCGACCATCGACTACTTCGGCGGCTTCCGTCCGGGCGACAACCTGTTCAGCACGAGCCTGATTGCCCTCGACGTGAAGACCGGCAAACGGGTGTGGCACCAGCAACTCGTCAAACACGACATCTGGAACTACGACCTGCCGACCGCGCCGATCCTGCTCGACGTCAACGTCCTTGGCCGGCGCGTGCCGGGCGTGTTCCAGATCACCAAGCAGTCGTGGGTCTACTCCTACAACCGCCTCACCGGCGAGCCGATCTGGCCGATCGAGATGCGGCCCGCGCCGCAATCGAAGGTGCCTACCGAGAAGCTGTCGGCGACGCAGCCTTACGTCACCAAGCCGAAGCCGTACGACTTCCAGGGGCGCAAGGAATCGGACGTCATCGACTACACGCCCGAGGTCAAGAAGCTGGCCCTCGAGCGCGTGCAGAAGCTCGACCTGCTGGCCGACCTCTTCGAGCCGCCGCGCCACCGCGGCAACGCCGAAGGCAAGGGCCCGGCCAACATCTGCCCCGGCGGCGGCGGCGGCGCCAACATCACCGGACCGCCGGCGGCC
>ENA-ORBV01017880-ORBV01017880.1-microbial-mat-metagenome-genome-assembly--contig:-NODE-17880-length-10077-cov-6.950900_pt1 | contig 10077 bp, 10 predicted proteins | sample MGYA00237777_ERZ505514 | MGnify/ENA primary metagenome ERZ505514 (study PRJEB26160, sample SAMN06269048) | microbial mat metagenome | isolation source: Oligotrophic lake microbial mat | place... | reverse complement strand
GGGTTTGCCTGTGCTGTTCCAAGGTTCCCACCAGGGTTTTCTCCTAAATAATTAGTTAATTCACTACGACGGGAGCCATGGGCATGCCCATGGTCCCTGATAAATGTCAACAACCAACCAACACACAACCAAATCCAAATCCATATTCGTAGCGATGCCAAAGCCCCCCTTCATCATCCTCCATCAACCAACTCGCCCTCGAACTCTCTTCCAACACCACAACGACCCCATGCTATTGTTGCTTTACCAACATGCCAATCCAAGGGCGATGGCCCTTCCGAACAGACCAGAAGGCAGGTTGTCATCTTATCCTCCAACTCGTGGAGCCAATCAACTCGTAGAAGTCGATCATCCGGTGAGGTTCCACCATGTCAACAAGCAAACTCGACGCCGGGGCAAGCCCGGAAGGCCGAGTCCTCAGCCGCTCCATGTGCAAGGGCCCTCACACACAGAGAAGGGGAGGCAGAGCGGCTCATAGCAACCTGTGGTTCCCCCACAGGCCCATGGCCAACGGTGCTTCATCAATGGTTTTTGCCTCAAGCGCGGATGGATGACAGACCCTGCCCGTAGGAATTGTACAGGGACCAAAACGCGAACCACCAACAGCAACAACAACAACGCAGCGTCCATCTAAATAGCTCCAATTAGCTAATAGTTCCTCCCCACCATGTCGTTAACACCAACACCATCCATAGATCATCTTCTAACAGTCGATAAGAGACTGTAGCTGTAGGGCTTATCCTCCTGCTTCGTTAGCTAGACGAAGGGGAGCTCTCCTGCATGTGTCCAGTTGTGTGAGCGGTGCAGATCTTGGAATCTTGGTGTGATCAATTATGAACAGCAACTGAGTGGGGTCATCTTGAAATTTAAGTGCCTCTGACCTGAGTTCAGTGGATGACAAGGAGTTGATCACTGAGTCAGAAAAAGATGTCAAACTGGATGACACATTTTGAATTGTTGCAACATTTTCATAGTCATTGCCAGAAATCTCAACCTCAATGCTGTTTTGAGGTCTGCTGAGCAGCCCCAATTTGTAAGCATGCCTGGTTTCCTGGTTTCCAGGGATGGTTGCTTCCATGATTGGAGCTTGATCTGTTGCACATCCATTGTCACTCTTGCTTTTGCAGGGAGGGAGAGGGAATGGAAAATGAGGAGGAGGAGGAGGAGGAGGATGTAGAAGAAAAAAATGAAAAGGAATTGGAAGATGCCGCTGTGAAGCATTTGATGAGAACAAAAGTTGGTCCATGTTCTTCATGAATGACGAAAAAATTCTGTTCTTGGACAATTTCATGATGACATGCCAAAGTCAAGTGACGTCAAATCAAAAGACAGAAAAAAAATAACACTGCATAGCTGATTTTTAATTTTTGATTGCATCAAACCAGAGTTTTGCCCTGTGCCATGCACACCTCATTGCTTCATTGGTGGACACAGGGCCCCACTTCCATTCTTGCTTCTGAAGACTCAACACTCATCGCTTTGGATGTGGCTCTCTCTCTTCGTCTGGCTTTCGTCAGTTTACACTCCTGAGCAGCGGGAGGCTTTAACGGATTGAATATCCAATGTTAATGGCTCTTGAGATAATCTGGGGAGGCAAAGATCTCTCGTCGCGCCTCGCATTGCTTGCGCCCAATCAATGAATGCGAGACGAAAATCCAATGCAGGGCGCTTTGTTGTCTGTTGCGCTATGGTACTTGTGCTTAGTTAGTACTACAGTACTGGTACGGTAGGTCGTAACGTCGCGCTGTAGCCATGCAACCAGCAAGATACGACGAGTACAAGCTGTCGCTCAACTGATGAAGGCTCTCCACTCTTGTACTACAAGTTTCGTTCTGGCTACGATACTAATAACTCGTCACCCCGTATTTTATTAGCATAGCTGTATGTACCACCGCCACTAAGCAAGACAGCATCACACTTGGCAACATTCGACTCTTGTAGCAGAGCCTCTGTATTTCCACAATGGCAAAAACACAAAAAAATCTTACTCATCTCAATCCAAATGGTCCAACCGATTTGGACGCGGATCAACTAGGCAAAATAAACGACACGAAATGGCCTGATGCGTTACCGTCGAAATACGAGAAGAACGTGCTCTCCATCATGTGTGGTAACACCCATCTCCATTGGGGTCTTCATCTCGGTTACGAGAGCAGTTTTACTCCCAACCTTTTCTGGCGGTAGGTGCAAGAAAACCCGAACAGAACATACTAATTTTGGTCATTGTTTGATTTGTACAGTACACCGCTCACAACACCAACCCCTGCTTGCTTCTACTACCTGGTACAGAACTCCGGTACTGGGCGCGGAAGATTGCGTGGACGTCGAACCTTCCTCGTTATTGGACCGCTTTTTGCCCCCCGGCGCCATTCAACTCATTTTTGCCTCGGAGGATCATGAACTCAACAAGACACACGTCGTCAAAGCAGCCGCGGAACGTCGCATTCCCACGCTCAGCATTTACGTTATTTCCACAAACCGCGAAAACGAGGCCTGCATTGAGATGCTGTTTCGGGAGGTTCCCTGTCGCATTTACCGAATGAAAGCAGCCGACTTTTTTACCGAGCAAGAGGGTGGCTATGAAGGGATCGGCATAGATCGGCTGTCCAATCTCAAAGCGGCGGAACATTTTTACAAACCGCCTCTCGTTGTCTTTGATGGGGGAACCTGCATGACATACACAGCTACCAACGCCAGGGGCAAAATTGTGGGAGGAGGCATTTATCCCGGCATTCATGCCTTGCACAGATGCATGCACGACTATACAGGAGCATTGCCGCTCATCCCGTACGAAAAAACCAAAAAGCTCATGGATGATGCCATGGAAACCAAAACACCGATGCCCTTGTTCTCTACCAATACCCAAGGAGCCATGGTTGTGACTACGCTCAAAGCCGTAGCGGAAGTCTGTTGGGGTGCGGTTGATAATTTCAAGACGATGATTTTGGCCGATAAGGAAAGCGCCGAAAACGGCGAGAATGGCGACAAAACGAACAGCAATGACGATGGAAGCAAAGAAAAAGAAAAAGACGTGGTAATGGTCGACGCGGACGGGGAAAAAATTGACGACGATGAAGATCGACTCTTTACGGTAGTCGTTACTGGTGGGGATGGAAATTTGATTTCACAATTATTGGAGCCCGATTACTCGTCGCTGATTCCGGGACCCCCTAGACCTGCTGAGGCATTGGATGGCGTCCATATTCAGAAGCACAAACACCTGTGTCATTATGGAGTGCAATATGTCCTTAAGACCAAAATGGCTGAGGTCCCTCCTGAGACGAACCTCTCCAAAATTCGGGACGAAATTCGCGGGCAACGCATTGCCAAAAAATTCAAGATTCGAAACGAAGAAAGGATTTTCCGTGGTTCGGTGGCTGCCGTTGCTCCTGGAAAGATAGGGATGGAATTGGATTGGTATTTTGTGCGGTACGACGATGGTGATACGGAGCATTTGGGAATCACAGATCTCTACGGTGCGTTTGTTGGAAAACTTTCCTCTTGCTTATTTTCGAGTTGTTCCTATTGGCTGAACTTTCGCTCAATTTGTTTTCGTGTTTGTTTGGATTGTCTGGCGCTTTTGGTCGGTCACGATGTGATAAACAGATGCGTTGCTGTTGTACCGCGAAGTGGGTGAGGTGGATGTGACTGCCGGTTCCGAAACGGCAAATATCAAGAAGAAAATGGATGATGCGAAAGAGAGTGCCGCCTTGCTGGAAAAGGAAAGTGAGGTCGTGAAGAAACACTCTGAAACACCACTCGAAGTAAGGAAAGAGAACAGTCGGAAACGAGCTGCTGAAGGTACTGCGAAAGGCGCTCCGTCCGCGAAAATTGCTAAAACCAAGTCGTTTTCCAAGAAAGTCGACCCCAAAACGTATGAAAAAATGCGCGTCTCAAAGTATTTTGGGGAGGATTTATTCTTTGGGACGATTACGCATTACATTGCTGGGGAAGATGGTTCAAGGTAAGTAAAAAGAAAAAAATGCAGGAACCTATAGTGCGACGTGGTTTTCTAACTGTTGATTTTCCCTCTTATTTCGCAGTTTATGGCACGTTGTGTATGATGACGACGATTCCGAGGACTACGACGCAAAGGATCTCAGAAAGGCGCTCAATCTCTACAAACAAAAGTCTGCGCAAGACAAAAAAAAGCCGGTTGAAGTAACCGTGGACGAAGGTGCTGCAGAGGAAGAGCAGGAAGAGGCAGCTTCAGTTCCCGCCGTTGCTGAACCTGCCGCAGCACCTGTTGCCGCAGCCCCGGCAGCAGCAGCAGCAGCGCCCGCAGCAGCGCCCGCAGCAGCTTCAGATAAGGAAGCTGCGCCTACCGAGACAGTTGGGCCCCCGCCGTCTGAGAGTGTCTAAAACGATCTAGTTCTTTGTATAGGAAAACCCATTGCATTTCTATTGTTCTTTTGGAGTCAGCTGTGAACATGTGTTTGACTATTTTGCCCTCAACTTTAGTGTAGTGTTTGACAAAGTTTTATTCATCATCTGTCTGTCTTTCTGTCTGTCTATATGTATGTCACATAAGGGTCATGTCACAGTGGTTACCAATCACATGAGAGGAATGTCACAGTGGCAACTTGCAGGACAGAAAACCAGAATTTTAATGTTACTGAGGGCAGTGTTTGATCCCTAAAATTTTAGGGAGCATAATGGGAAAGTGTGCATCCAACACAAGTGTTGCCAGTCGTCAGTGCAAATTGGTGAATTCGATTCAAGTTCTATGCTACTAGCTAGCTAGCTAGCTAGCTAGTAGTATGCTACGATAGCTACAGTAGACTAGTAGTAGTAGAATAAAACGGGGCAGTGGGGCACATCAACCATTCATTGACACATTAGGGTTAGGGCGAGAAAACATCAGGATGTGGACAGTCGTAGAAACCGACGAATCTTGGCGGGATATCCGGTATCCAGTTCGGGGTATGTTTGGTGGTTACAGACTTACAGTGTGTGGTTATTAATTCGAAGTGTTCTTTTTTCGACAAACGAAAGAACAAGCTGATCGGGGCAGATTCCATGAGTTCGTGTCGTCGAACGTGTCGCAGTCTCAATTCTATCCATGCCCAGAAGATGTGAATTGTAAGATTTTTTTAAGAATTTGCGAAGCATAAAATTGGGCGTTGAATGGTGTCTTACTCGGAGTACCTTCGCATAAAATTGCTGTTGAATGGTTTACTCGGTTTGGTACGATTTGGTACGATTAAAATACCAGCTTAACACCCATCCGTAAGATTCAAACAAAAAAATACTTCTCTGAGTATAAGTAAAGTTGTACTAAACAAGTGTTTTCCTTTATTTAAAGGAAGTGAGAGTAGATGCCGCTTGACCGCAAATGCAATAAACAAATTTCTTAAATAAGTTTTCCTTCCTGTAATCTCTATGTAGCAGTTAGTAGACTCTGAGGATATCCTTTATTCATAAAAGGATAAAAAAATAGTAAACGGAAGCGCTCTAATGCGAACATATGTTTCATTATAGACTGTAAAGTACAAGTCAACTCGAAGAGTAAAACGAACCATGTAGTCAAGATTCTGGCTCTCAGACAACCAAACGTCACGGTCTCCCTTATAAAAAACTCTCTCGTCTCGTCTTCAGTTTGCCTATTATATTCCTATAATTACTTGCTAACCCATCTGATCACCATGGTCTATCGCAACGCACTTGAATCTTCCGCTGCAGCTCCAATGGCAAACTCCCCCGCAGAAGATACAGGCTCAGTGTCTGCTCTCTTGCGCGCTGCTCAAGTTGCTCCTTCTCCGGTGCTTGAGTCCATCAACGCCACAGCCAACGCGGCAAACTCGCTTTTCAGATCGTCGTTGACGGAGGAGCAGAAGGCTTACGTTGCGGCTCGCATGGGATCTCTGGATCCCGTTGCGTCTTCGCAGCTTGCGCTTGCCAAGATACATGCCAGGCAGCTCATCCTTGAACGTGCTCAACAGAATCTCAAGTTGGAAGAGTTGCGAGCCCAAGCCATTGCCGCTCAGCTGAACTTCCCCGGCGCCGGCCCAGGTCTATCGGGCCTATCAGGACTGTTTGGAAGTCAAAATCCCTTTTCTGCGCATCTCGGGGCTTCCTTATTTCCAACAGAAGGTACTCTGTCTTCCTTGTTCCATGCGAATCCCACACAGATGCTCGCTGCTTCTGGTACCAGCACACTCCCCGCCACCGCAGCTGCCGGCGCATGCATGGAAGGTGGTAAAGGTACTTTTCCCATGAAGCTTCACCAGATGCTTTCTGACTTGGAAGCTACCGGCCGCCAAGACATTGCTTCCTTTCTTCAGCACGGAAAGTCCTTCGCCATTCACAAGCCGCGAGAATTCGTTCGTCATGTCATGCCAAAGTACTTCCGCATGTCGCGCTTCTCAAGTTTCCAGCGTCAGCTGAACTTGTATGATTTCATTCGAGTCACAGAGGGAGTGGACCGCGGTGCCTACCACCACCACATGTTTTTGTATGGACAGCCGCAGTTGACGACCGGCATGAAGAGGAATAAGATCAAGGGAGTGAAGAAGGCAAAGGAAGAAGCCAAGGCAGCAGCGGCCGCCGCCGCCGCAGGTCGAGCTGTGTCCGACCATGAAGATTGTTCTGTTTCTTCCGAGACCGAGGCAAAGTAGGAAAGAGATCCTTTTGAATGCCTGAGTCTCAGTTCCGTTGCAGTCGTCTGAACCCGACGGTACTTCCTGACAAAGCGACGATGACCCAGTGAGTGTTTCCTGGGTAGACAGTTCCATACTAAAACAGGGATTTACAGTGTTTTACTACATAAATATGTTAACCATTCATTTTTTCACGATGATGTCTTTGATACTACTGTAGTCCAGTCTCTTCAGTAGGAGTCTTTTAGTGAATCACAGCTCGAGTAAGACTATATACTTGCTCTGGAATTCCAGTAACACAGTTTGTCCAGTCTGTGAATATGCCGACTTGCGGGGCACTGACTGATCAGCCCATACATCCCTTTATCTCACATTATGTGACTCGTCCACTGCTCGGGCCAACGAGCATCCGTTCGTGGGCATACTCAATAGGAAGTGCAGTTCCGCAGGAGAAGGAGATGATGACAACAGCGATAATTAAGTATACGAGCCATGCACAGAGTGCCGCGTTCACGCTGCAAGAATATCCCAGGGGACGGCCGAGGCAGGATTAACCTCTTCCCCAGTACAACACCTTTCCTTATAACCTACTACGGCTGATAGGCTACCGGAGGAAGCAACACTCATCCATCAAGGTGACCCCGACAAAGCCAATACGCCTGAAAAGAGGAACGAGTCAAATCTGAAGTTAGTAGTCAATGCCAGTGCACCCCCCAAAATGACGACCATTCAAGAGCAGGATACCAAACTTGTTGAAGGCGGGGCCAGCAGACAAGAAGAGAGGTCTCGATATGGACTTGCAAGAGCCCCGCTTCGCGAAACTCCAGAGATATCCACAAACAGGAAAGTGACAACAAGAACATACGTTGCGTTCACGCAACGTGTAGGTAATATGAGCTGCGGTGCATCACGACAGGGCCTCAAGGGCCAGATGAAGTCCACCTCTCTAGCTCGCTTAGAAGTGGTCCGATCTAATGTTATCATGCCCAAACCTAATGGGTGTTACAACTTATGTATGTGTCATTGTCAAATTTAACAGCCGCGAGGATGTCCACCAGGTTTAGAGGCTCAACCGCACTCACTGAGCAGTCGTGTCTAAAAAATTGGTCCGCAAAAAGACAGTTTGCGCAGTTCAGAGGCGGCAACAGCAGATGACATGTCCAGGGTTGGTTTTTCATTGGAATTCAAGCCAAATCATACGCGCGCCTTTTGTCTTGAATTCCTGCGGGCAATCACCGCGGCAGAAACCAGGCTGGTCGTTCCAATCATGTTTTCGGAGGCCGATATGTCGGCGGTGGAGCTTGCCAACCCAAGACTATAGCCATGGCGGTGTCAATGCATGACCCCGGTTCACCCTATGTGACTTTGGTACTGCCACGCATCGCAACATTACCTGCCCCAGAGCAGGTTGCTGTGGTGGTGGGCACCACAATGGTCGAGGTCGCCAAAGCTGCCATGGAGAGGAAGTTTAGGGTCCCACTGTGATCCGACTACAAAGTCTTGTTCTTACATATTGGCATCAGTCCCCGCCTTCGCGTTCCCAAAGTTACTCGTGTTCCGGTTCTAGCTAGAACACCCTTTGGACGCTTGGTTGAAAGAGTCTCGCAAATGTGCGGAACACATTGCGTCTCGCGGAATGAATTTGCGATGCCTTGTATGCCTTCCTACGCCTTACATCTACACGAAAGGATTATTACCCTTTTCCTGTAGAATTATCAAACCAACGTCTACGATGTCGAAAGTCTGTTTCTAAATTGCTTACTTTACAAGATGAAAATACACACGTATGGGCGTACTAGCTAGCGTTCCGGTTTCGGTGGCTGTTGGAGCAAGGGACCCTTCTTATTGTCCGAGCGGAACTTGGCTGCTTTCAGACCTTTGATCAAGAACGGTAATGAAAGGGCCAGCATTTCAACTCGCTGAGTATATCCAATGACGTTGAGACTTTGGCCAACAGAGACTTTGTAGAAAAAGATAGGAGGGAGAAATGAGTGCAGTGTGGTTCACACAATTGACACGCTATCATATCCGTTTTGGAGCTGAACTTACCGAGACCAGCCCAAGCTGCCACCAGCAGGTTTAGTTTGACGAAGGCCGTCGATGTCATTTCCTCTCGATCTGCCGCGTCTTTCAGCGAAAGAATTATGGTTGATATGAGGAAGAGCCGGGCGACTCCAGACCACTGGAGACTAATGTCGAACAATGTTTTCCCCACGGCTGAGCCGTAGTACTGAAGTATGGATGGAGCAATGAAACAGTGAGTCAACAGCACTTTCACGCAGAAAGAGCGTCCAGAGAGAAGATCCTTTCAGAGCATCTATTTATGAGCTCACCCGAATGTAGAAGATACCTTCAGCCAAACTGGACAACATACTAGCCGACACTAACAGCAAGCAGTTCCGGTAAGTGAGCGACCTCTTTCTATTTTCTTTCCGAACTTTGAGGCTCTTGAAGGTTGTGGTAATCCCATCGGTTATTTCATTCAGCAGTTTTCTGGGTCCCATGAGCGGAATTCTTCCAGATGATTGTTGGGCCATGACGCAAATGCTCCAACCACTGTACGCTACTATCGCACCTCCAATTCTTGCTACAGTCATAATTGCAGATAGAACAATGGCGGGTCCAGCTGTCGTGAAAAAAGCTGCCTCTCCTGGCACCGACGGTACCCCCAAAATAGAAAATCCCAATAAGCCAGTCGATAATCGTTTGTTGGTGGCATGAGAAAGCTTTCCTTGGGCAGAAGCATCCGACAGCATCCAGGCTATAAAAGCGGCAACACCAAAACCTGCGGCTCCGCCAAGTTTAGTGGCCAACTTCTTAGTCAATGTTCGGTCGGGCATAAGAAAGAGAGTCGCCGCTAGCCCTGCATAGACCAATCGCAATATCTTGTATCTTTGCCTCATTGATCCCAGTTGGGCAGAATTTGAATGCCTATCTTCTCCATCTTCTTCATTCCAAGCCACCACGCCGGGTTCTTTAAAATTCAGGATAATGAGCTGCAAGTGGCGGGTTCTCGGCGGCGACAGTGACGATCTGTTCGTATCAAACTGACCAGGAAATGGATTTCCCTTCAATCCACTGGTGCTAATAGAAGAGGTGTGTCTACGGCCACCGGCAAGCAGGGAATCAGCCTGAATGAGGTTTAGTAGCAGCAAGACCAAGGCAACAAACAGCATGATTCTTTGACTGTTGTGCGCTTATATCAGTAAATTTGTTCAGATTACGGTAGGTAGATACCCATTAGCAATCAGAGTATCAGAGCATGTGAATTTTTTATTAGTATCATCGTCGCCTCATCAGTGCTATTGTAGAGTTTAAATTGTGATAATAGTACTGGATATCATAGACTGTTAACATCAATAAGCAAGTGAATCAATAGAGAGTCCACACTGCATAGGAGGTTGTGGGAATTCGTGACTTGGTCGCACCTGTCTCTTATACACATCTGACGCTGCCGACGAATAGAGAGGTGTAGATC
>ENA-ORBV01017877-ORBV01017877.1-microbial-mat-metagenome-genome-assembly--contig:-NODE-17877-length-10078-cov-5.498450_pt1 | contig 10078 bp, 7 predicted proteins | sample MGYA00237777_ERZ505514 | MGnify/ENA primary metagenome ERZ505514 (study PRJEB26160, sample SAMN06269048) | microbial mat metagenome | isolation source: Oligotrophic lake microbial mat | place... | reverse complement strand
CGCACCATTATAAACACAGTCGCGCACAAGCCTATTGACTGTGCGCGATGCGCGATTTTTCCTGGCTCTGGGATGAAGGTGCTGCTGCTGTGCCGTGCAGCACTCAGAAAATTCGAGCGCGACCGTTGATGGCCATCAAGATCTCGCTACAATGTACAGTTGAGTACGTACAATTGCAGGACTGTTCGTTCATTGTTTTGATGGACGTCGTCAAACTCAAACGGTATGGTGCTTGTTTAGTTAGGATGTTTAGTTAGTAGCTACAGTAGTAGCTACTAGAACTGGTAGAGTAGGAAGATCTACGTAGCACGTCGCATCCATGTGATGTGTGCCGTATTGCAACTTTGTTGCGGTAGCAGATTCGCATCCATGGCGTGATGGACAAAAGCAAGGCACAGGCACGAGGAAACCAGACGTTATGTACAATTCCTCGTTCTCATCAACCGATCAGTGACCGAACAAGCATGGAAATCTTGAAGCATTGATTGCATTCAATTGCGTTGATTGGATTTCATTTTGTTTTTCATCGGATTTGTGACGTGATCCGCAGTTCAAGGAAAATAATGGCTGCTGCGCATTGATTTTACGAACGGAAATCGGTTGAAAGACAGCTAACGGCTGCTGCAGAGGGCTCAATTGAATACGACACAGAGCAATTATTTTACAAAAATTTATTAATTTCGGGGAACCTGACGATGTCAACTAATATACTCTGGAATGCTGCGCCGACGAGTTGACCTTTTTTATAGTTGTCCAAGGTGAAGCTGACTAGCGAGACCGTCTTTGCACTGGTAATGTCTTGGACAACCCTTTCAAGGTGAGGCCTTGCGGTGTTGGTGTTTACCTCTGTTGTGCTAGAACTCGCAATGATGAATGTAAATCAATGGGAATCTCTCTGAAAACCCAATGTAGAAACAACGATAGTTAATTACTGCTTCTGAGCCGAGTTGGCCATTTGATGATGCTAAATTTACTGTTGATCATTGTCTTTGCACCAATTGGTTTATTCACCTTCCTCTTTTTGTTTTTACACGCATTTCTTTTCCATTCAAGCGTCTTATATACGCCGAAGCAATCGATATTTTGAAAAAGGCGGTCGCAGATGGAGTCGAAGTTGAGGAGTCCTCTGACTGGGGGATCGACATGCGCATGTTGGGGCTAGCCCAAAGGTTGCGAATCGCGAACAAGCCGAAAACAGGAACAGACTGTAAATGCAGTCTTTTCTTTGGTTTCCGAGTTACGAAACGGTGTCAGATTCTTCAACTCCCAAAATTATTGCGTGCTTTCTGGTGCGACAAGAAGAGCAAGAAATTTCTTTGGAGAGAAGAGAAAATAGCTCGAGCACCAAGCACAGCACGATCAGATCTTCAAACAGCAGCAACAGGACAAAACAAAGAGGACATGCAGCGGTGTTGGTGACGAGCATTCAACCACGAACATCATAAACGGAATGATCACGAATTTCTCAACGGTACACAACAGGCAGCAAACGAAATCTTCCCTAGAGATGCCACTACCAGAAGGAGCACCAGCAGCAAAAATCTTGGTGTTAAAAGAAGTATTTCTAAAAAGTTGGCGGCTCCTCCGCAAAATGTTGTTTACCATGAAGGAAGAAATCGACGCTTGGTCGTTTGATGATATTTTTTTAATGGACTTGAGATGGGGCTAACGGCAAACGCTGTCGCTGCTACCGCCACAAAAACCATGGGCCCATCACCCCGCCGTCGGAATGGCTGGCCAGCCTTGGGATGTCAATTTCCTGTCCCGCCAATGCACAATACGTAGCTGTCGCTACACGGAGACCCCATATCTGGAAGGCAAAACACTTGCTTTAGCACAGGTGTTTGCCCAGGGTGGTTGGAACTCTACGGCTGCCCTAAACAATATAGTGCGCTGTACCTAGCTCTTGACTCTGGGTCTTGATGTTTCTTTCTTCCGCCCAGCTCTTGCTGTTTCTTTCTTTGGCCCGGCTTACATGCGTCTTCCTGACAGACCATCTTTGCCAATGTCAACTACATGTACGAACGACAACACAACAAGACGGAACCAATGACTTCCCCTCCACTCTTATCTTCCGCACGTTGACGGAACAAGATCTGGCGGAACAGAAACGCACTGTGCGGAAGCAACCGGGCCATGGGCAAGGAAATATCATACCAAGCTGCTAGCTAGCTAGCAAACAAGCAAGCTAGTCTACTAACTTATGCATTATATAATGCATGTAAGAGCTCAGCATCCGGTAGTCACCACAAGATCATTATTTTTCAAACTTCGGGCAATGAATTGCGTGGTAGCGGGGCAGCTACCAAAAACCGTCGTGAGAACTGAATCCACTTTGTGTGCTGTCCATCCTTCTCAAAGGGATGATGATGCCCATAGAGAATGCCTGTTGCGTTCGTTGTTCGACTGGAGTAACAGAAACCCCAATGAAGGGGGATAGGGTCTCAGGCGTGTGGCGTCAAAGTGGGAGAGCATCAACTCCCGGCGGCGATCGACGAGGGATGGATGAAGTCTTCCTTTTCCCTTGTTTCGTCCGCTGTGTCATCTTGTTTGCTGATGCGGTGGCGGCCCCTCTCTCGACGACGAAGTCGACGATGGGTGGGAATGAACACAAAATTGTTTGTGCACACGGTCCAGATAACGGAAGATCCTCGTGGGGCCTCCGGAGGCTTGACGGCCATGAGTGGATGGTATCTGTTTTTCGAGTCTGGTACCTTTAAGATCATGCATATGATTGCCAGCCCATTTATTATGAGTTCCATTGCTCTTCCAATGGCAACAGGCCTGCTCGCTGAGACAAAGCGGAGGCGACGAGCAACTTCCGAAAGTTTTTCAGCGGATTCGGAAGTGGTTCTTTCATGAGGCGATGTCGTCAGACTTTGGAATGGTAACAGTTTCCTTTTGGTGGTGACCGGGGAGGCATGGGCTCGTTGACGCATGACAGTGATGCGGATCGTTTTGCGTCAAGCTGGAAAACTCTGAACGGCCACGAGCAGGATGGCTTCCGGCTCTTGTGCGCTACCCGGTTGACGCCCTATGCCTTTTGGTTCGGAATGGCCGTCATACAGCGCAAGCAATCCAATCGAAGTGACTCGACTTGTACTGCTCCAGTGTCACGCTTTGGTGCTTTTGCGGACCCGTCTCTTCTTGAGGCGTCTCTTTTGGCTTGCAAGCACTGCAGTTTATCGCTATTTTCGCGAGCGAGGTGCGGTGAGGAATGGCGCCCTTACGGTTGTCAGCGAGTCTCTCTTTCAAGCCTCCTCATCGTGGTAGTGACGATCAACACTCCTTGCGGGATGATTATGCAGACTCGACCAGCCCAAAAAGTTGCGCTTCGCCGTCAAACCCAATATCTTTCGAAGGAACGATTGGCTGCGACTAGCAAGGCATGGAGCGCACAACGTCGAAACGTAAGGCGATGGCACAACATGAAAAAGGCGCGCAAAGAATCGACAGTCATTGTTTGTTATACATCGATTTACAAAGGTTTATTCAATGGCTCGCAGAGTTCTATCTTTGACCGAGGACTCTTTTTCATTGATTGGGCGCGACGCACTTTCGAGTACTGCTGGGTACAATCATCCATGTCTGTCAAGCGGTTATCGCCGACTGAGCTGTGTTGATCTCGTCGAACAACTGCAGAGAGTGATCATGGTAGAGGCGCCCTTCGCAGGCATCATCATGGTGGAGGTGGTTTTCTCTCAAGCAGTATCATGTTGGTGGCCCTTGCCATACACACACCGTCGTGATCAAGATCTATTCATCGTGCTGGAGTTAAATTTCGGGCAATCCAAGCTCCTACTCCTAAGATTTTGCAGGTACGACGCAAGCGTATCACGAATTTTTCATTACTTTCTCCAAGAAAGAAAGAACGAGTCGCCTTGTCAAGACGTCAAGACTCTCGATCGTCTAGCTAGCAGACACCCTTGGATCCACCCTTGAATTGACTGCTAGCTAGTAGCCAGCAACTAGCTAGGCGAACTAGCCCTTGTGGCAGAGGACTAGCTCGGATGAATACACGTGCAAGAACGCAACAACCAAGCACGCAACGACGGTTCCCTTTTTCCTGGTAGAGCACTTCTCCACAATCTACTACCTTCTACTAGCTGGTCGGAGTTCAGAACACCTAACAAAGATGAAACGCGTTGCTGACCTACTGCTGATACAACCCCTCCGACTACCTAGTACTACTGGTAGTAGCACTACTGTCATCTTGGCAACCATGATGGAGATGGAGATGATGGCATGCCCTCGTCATCCGACTTCCTTACATGTACACTGTCATTTATTGCTGTCAGGTAGACTTACTGTATTGACTTGATCTTACATGATCTTGGACGGCAGAAGCAGGCTACTCCGAAGAAAACGTTTCGCTCACGTGCACTCTTACGGAAGGATAGATCTCCGTAAAAAGCCCACTGCAGGGCAACGTCAGCTCCAAAGTTTACGGAATGTTAACAAAGATTCCCAGTTTCTGAGTTTTGTGTACTCAGGATTGCAAGTCCTGGGGCGGACTGCATGACGTCAGAGCTACCTTGTCCCAATAAGTGACAGGTTTTAGGTGAGAATGTTAACATCATTCCTTCTTGTGTTTATTTATTGTCGATTTCGGACAGCTGATCCGTGACATCATTACTTCCATCTCTGACTTATAGCCCATTTCTGGCAACTGAGACGTGATAGCGTTCTGCGGACTTGAACGCGTTTTGACATCCTATGTTTCTCCGAAAGAAGCTCACAACATGATTTGGGAATCCCGAAATGAATTCTTTGCTGATTTTACTTAAGGGAGTGGTTCTCCGGAATACGTCGAAGTAGATGACACTTTCTTGCGGAAGTAACTTAGCTGACGTGGTTTTTAACTTTAATTTGTCGGTACTTCAACTAGTCCAAACATTCTCGATGACCTCATCTCGACGTCTTCCTGTGACATGGAGGGCCAATCAGATAGCTCAAAATGAAGATCGTAAAATGGTAAGCCAATCAAAGCGCTCCATTCCAACCTATTTTTCTTGCTGACATCACCCACCTCACAAATGTGCTGACGTTAATCAAAATCTTTCTTTCTCGGTACACTTCCTACATAACTTTACTCCGACAATTCACGGAAGTGGACGGAAATTTCGCGGAGTAAGCGTCGAATACCATCAGCCTCAGCCCGATTTGCAATTGATTGATTGATGTTTCAAATCTCGACTCTCCAAATCTCAACAACATACAGAGCTCACAATTTTCTCATCTTGACTCTCGCAACTCGAAAGTCAAAAGCTGAGCTTATCATCTTCATCGTCGAACTTTGATCTCTTTTTCCTTCCCGCCTCGATCCTTCACCATGAGTTTCGTTGATGCCCGCATTCCCAAGTTTAACCTTGATGATCCTACCAACCGTCAGGGACCTCCCTCCAACGACGAGATCGACCCCGATGCCGGAAAGGTCCACCTCGACCCTGCGCAGCCATGGGGCCGTGGTATCATGAATGATTTCAAGAACACTGTTGGAACCTGGTGGTTTAAGGATGTGACCAATTTCAACCAGAAGACCATTGCTGTTTCCTGTTTGATGTTCATTACCATCATCCCTCCTACCTTGGCCTTTGGTGCCAGTTATGGAAGGATGAGTGGAGGAAGGATTGGAGCTATTGAGACCATTCTTGCCACTGCTTACTACGGTGTTGCCTACTCCCTGATTGGTGGTATGCCCATGTGTATCGTTGGTTCCACTGGTCCCGCCTTGGCCATTTCCACCTCCATCAGGACCATGGCTGATGGTTTGGATGTCAACTACTTGCCTTTCTATGCCTGGGTCTCCGTCTGGTTGTGCGTCTACTGCTTTGTGGCAGCCTTCTTTGACCTTACCCGTTATGTCAAGTTGGCTACCCGCTTCACTGATGAGATCTTTGCCCTCCTCATTGTGATCATCTTTGTGTTGGATGCTGTCGGTCACCCTTTGAAACAATCTGGTCTCTTTCGCTACTTGGATCCCAAACACAAAGCCCATGTGAAAGGCTTGGAAATGGACCCCGAAGAGTACGAATATTTGACCTCGGCCCTCCTCTCCATCATCATTGGTTTTGGAACAACTATGTTGATCTTCTGGTTCCGTGGTTTCAAGTTCTCCTCCTACTTCTGCAGTGACACTGTCCGCTGCATGATCCATGATTTTGCTGTCACTATGTCTGTGCTCTTCTGGACTCTCATTGCCAACTTGGTCTTTCCCCAGGTCCAGCTTGAAGGTTTGGCTGTCCCCAGCCAGTTTGAACCTACTTTCCAGTGCTGCACTGCTGACTGTCGCACTGGCTGGCCCATTGATTGCCCTGAACAAGAAGCATCTTATGGAACACGCCCGTGGTTCGCTAACCTTGGAGATCTTCCAGGTTGGGCTCCATTCGCTGCTGCAGGACCCGCTGTCATGGCTTTCTTGCTTGCCTACCTTGACAACGGTATCACATGGCATTTGATCATGCACAAGCACAACAAATTGTCTCACGGAGAAGCATACAACTACGATCTTGTCATCAATGGAGTCTTCAACATGATCAACGGTTTGATGGGTCTCCCCTGGTTGGTTGCTACCACTGTTCCCTGCATGATCCACTTGGCTGCTCTTGCTGAGAAGGATGTCCACGGAAACATCCTCAGTGTCCAGGAAACTCGTCTTACCATGTTCTTCTCCCACTTCCTATTGGGATGCATGATGGCTGCCCTCAATGTCCTCAAGTTGCTTCCTCTTCCAGTCCTCCTTGGAGTCTTTCTCTTCATGGGTCTCTCCTCTCTTCCTGGAATCCAGATGTGGAACCGCATGCTCCTCTGGGGGCAGCAGCCCAGCAAATATCCCCAGACTGTTTTCCTCAAGTACATGGAACCCAAGCGTGTGCACATGTACACACTCTTCCAGCTCATCTACTTTTTGGGTATCTTTGTTGTGATGAACATCAAGAGCATCTCCATTCTCTTCCCTTTCATGACCTTCTTGTGCATCCCCTCCCGTCTCTGGCTTTTCCCCAAATACTTCAAGGGCTGGGAATTGTGCTTGTTGGATGGTGAAGAAGAAATGATTGAAGAATGGCTCCATGCCAAGGCTGAATCCATGCGCGGCTTCGAGGGCTGGGACGAGAAGAACGACCAGACCAAGGACATCGAGAGCATTGACGACAAGAGTGCTACTGACTCTGCCATCCCTGCTCGCCCTATGGTCGATGACGACAAGGAAAGCATCTGTGACATCTCCGTTTAAGCGTCGAGATTTTAACGAGTTGTTTTTAGCCAGTCCGGGTTCCAAGTGTGCCTGCGACAGGCTCTGTATGTTGAAAGAAAAAGAAATGAAGCTACCAAGATGAAGACCGTACACGCGGAAGTCCAAACGATGTTGTGGCGTCCGCGAGTATGAAAATAATATAGAAATGCAAAGTTCTAAAAAGTATAAGAGATAAAAAAAAACGTGACTTTGAATTTAAAAAACTGGAGACTAGAAAGACTGACTAAAAGTAGATCTTCGATCTGATATGCTCGGCGAAAGAATGCGCCACTAGATGAGAGAGTAAATTAAGATGGGTGCCTTCATATGCGCACGAATTCCTCAATAGGGTCCATTGATCCTTGGAGGTACTGTACGAAAGCTGATGATGCTCTACGGGCAGGAGAACGGAATGCTTCCAGGACTTCGCAATAACAGTACGCGAGTGAGTCCGTCCAGTTGGTCTGGCCATGAAAAGTAGCCGTTTGTAGTAGGATGAAATTCGTGTGCCTATGATTTTGCTCTTGAGTTGGGTCATTGCCATATGTGATTATGATTATTTGACTCCCTATATCACAGCTTTACTTACCTGCTGACTCGTCGGCGGCGCGGGGCACATCTTTCAATTGTAGCTGATGGGCTGAAGCACTTCTGTACAACCGAAGCAGCGCTAGCCACTCTCCGCAACGCATCGTACTTAGCTGCACACTATGTTTTCCTGCCGGCCGTCGCTTAGGAAGGGGCACACCATAATGTGATCCATCTTGAAAGCCGTCATATCATACGGCGCGCATGGCTTCGGGGTTCGCTCTGGCTGCTTGTTGGAACCACCCACTCAGGGCAACGTCACGTTGAGTTCCCCTGCATGATAGAGCTTTGTACCGCTGTTGCTGCGGCCATTTTTCTTTTTGCCCCTCCACACATGCCACAAAACAAAAAGGAACATGGGTTTTCATCAAACTGGCAAGCCTCACAACTCCAAAGCTTTGGTGTCCCACAATGGCCACAAAACTTCATAAAGCCGTTGATTTCCACATCACAGTCGTCACACTTCCATGCATTCGGAGCATTCGGAGCAACGGGAAGCAACACGAGCTGACCTTGACGGAGTGTCAGTGCCATCATCTCCTGGTTTTTCGTCGAAGTATTAGGTGCAGCAGCTGTACCAGTTGTACTTGACGTCGTGGTAGCAGAAGCTGTGGCGTCTGTACTTTGCGAAGTAAAAGCACTGGTGTCGCCAAGCTTACTTTGATTCCCATGAAAGGGTTGTAGTGTGGGTTCTACTTTTGTGTTCGGTGTCGTCGTCGTTTTAGGCCAAGGCTCGGTTGTGGAAAACGCATTATCATCATCACTGCCATCACCACTATCAATATCATTCTCATATTGATAATGCTCATCAATACTGGCAACGAATGGAAAACTCCGCCTCGAGGGCCGTGCAGGTGCTTTGGAGGAAGCGGATGGCTCAAGGGGTCCACTCGACGACCGAACAAAGTTAGTTAGAGGAGGAGGTACCGGGTCGTCCAAGTCTTCGTCCGAAATTTTTGTCCCTTGACGCACCAAGGCAATAAATGCCTTGGCGGCGCTGTTCCCTTCAATTCGAGTATCACTAATTCTCCTATATTTGGACTTTGTGGACAAAATGGGTCCGGTGGTAGATCGATCCAAAGACATCGTAAGCGGAAGTGGTGGTGGTGATGGCGGCGGTGTTTCGTCTGTGGTGGTTTCATCTGTCTTGCTCTTACTGCCCGGACTGCCAGACAAGGGAGACTTGCCCGTTTTGAGTAGTAGATGTTGTTGCTGTCTGGCAAGCCTTCTTCCAGGGGATTTAGAAAAACCGCTTGTAGTGCTACTGCTTGGTCCAGGAGATTTACCACCTGCCGTGCGACTGCTTTGTCCAAGAGATTTGCCACGTCGTGGAGCGCTCCTGCTTCGACTTCGGCGCTGTACATCTGCAGAGGATGAGGAAAGACGTGCAGAGGATGAAGAAAGACGGCCAATAGAGGAGCTTCCCGGCTGTCGTTGGGGAGGGGCGGGGAAACTGCAATTACCAAGATTGCTGTAATCCTTAGCATCTGTGGTGGTGGCGGTGGCGGTGGTGGTAGTAGTACTAGTAATAGTAGGGGTGTTCAGAGCAGTGATGGATCGACGCCTGCTGCGTCGTCTGGTGCTATTATCTCCAGAGGGCACATCGCGTTCAGAGGATGGAAGCATCATGCGGCGGGCAGAACGACGACCGTGACTGGACCCACTATTGCGCTTGAGCTTGTTGTTAGGGTTGATTTCTTGTAAAAAAGAAGCGTGTTTTTCATCATCGTCATTGTCGTCGGCATCATCCTCGGTGGACGTAAAAGTAGTCGTTGCCCTCTCATCTTCCTCCAAAGTGAGTGTATTTGACGTGCTACTTGGAGAGGTTTCGTCATCACTGGTACTGAAACTCTGATCGCTAAGCTCTGCCAAAAGTGCCAACTGGCGTAGTTCTTTATTCACGCTCTTTCTGCTGTTGCTGGTGCCAGCAGGAGCTTTCGATGGCGTTGCTAGGACCCTTTTCAAGGTGTTTGCAATGGCTGATGCTGTGGTTGTTGCCGGCATGATTGATGGATGGATGCTTTGGCTTGCTTCTAGTTCCTTTAGAACAGTTAGGGCTGCTTCGGCCTTTCAAATCCTAGATGGCGTCAAACACTCAAATAGATAGATTTAGATTGTGTGTTATTAGTTGTGATACCTTTGTGCTGATCAAGTCTCTTGTCGTAGTAAGAACTGTTTGACAATGAAGCTGTCTCTTATACACATCTGACGCTGCCGACGAATAGAGAGGTGTAGATCTCGGTGGTCGCCGTATCA
>ENA-ORBV01017874-ORBV01017874.1-microbial-mat-metagenome-genome-assembly--contig:-NODE-17874-length-10079-cov-3.912018_pt1 | contig 10079 bp, 12 predicted proteins | sample MGYA00237777_ERZ505514 | MGnify/ENA primary metagenome ERZ505514 (study PRJEB26160, sample SAMN06269048) | microbial mat metagenome | isolation source: Oligotrophic lake microbial mat | place... | reverse complement strand
CTGTAATATAGCAATATCAAGGCTTTATGTCTCCTCACTCAGCGGAACCAGTGCCAGCTAGTACCCGAAAATATTAGCCTTGAGCATATACTTTGTCAGTCTAATAATGATAAGGAAATTATTGGAAAAATTGGTAATCTTTTACCCTTAAGCCAAGAGCTTAACGAAAGGGCAAGAGATAAGCTGATTGTTGATAAACTATCAATTTACCAGCAATCTCAATATTTCCTACCAAAAGAGTTCGCAGCAGAGTATTCAACACCTTGGAACGCTCATTCGATAGAAAGAAGGACGGCAAACCTCGCTAACTATTGCTACCACAGGCTTTGGGGAATCTAGCAAAAGTACTACTGAACCACAGAAAGTTATTTAAGAGAGCATGGATGGGAGAGTTCGGGTTGTATAAGGAGGCTGAAGAGCGACTCAAGGCGATCGCCCCCAAACTCTCAGCGTTGGGCGATCGCCCCCAAATTCCCAGCCTCATGCGATCGCCCCAATTCTCAGCATTAAGCGATCGCCCCTGCTGGATGATGAGGTTGAAGACGCCGATGCCGATGATCCAGCGATCTACGTCCATCCCACTGATTCCGCCTCCAGCCTGGTGATTACAGCAGTCAAAAATGGCGGCCTGCGGGTGTATGACTTGGCGGGCGAGTTGGTGCAGACCGTTAATCCGGGCGAGATTCGCTACAACAACGTTGACCTGATCTATGGGTTTGAACTCAAGAACTTTGCCTTCGAAGATTTGGAAAATCTCCGCCGTTCTAGAGGAGCCAACGCCGCCCTTAGCAACATTTTGTTCGATGGGCAAACCGCCATCGAAGGCAGCTTTGATGTGTTCAACGCCGACTGGAACTACAGTCGAGTCTTCAACCGCAACACCGTGACTTTCCTCAATGACTTAGATAACACGATTAAAGGGTTTACAATTTCCGACGATGTGATCAATGCTCAAGGCGGCAGTGATCGGATTAACGGCCTAAGTGGCGACGATATCTTGCGCGGCGGTCAGGGCGATGATCGCTTGACGGGAGGATCTGGCAACGACCAACTCACGGGAGACGCTGGGGCGGATCAATTTATCTTCGATTCCGGCCGAGCATTCGCCAGAAGGGATTTGGGCATAAATACTCTCACCGATTTTAGCCAAGTCGATGGCGACAAAATCGTTTTGAGCCGCACTACGTTTACCCGACTGAGCGGTGCCGAAGCGTCGCTTGCCGCCAGCGACTTCGCAGTGGTTTCTGGTGCCAATGGCGCAACCCTATCTGCTGCTAGCACCGCCCGGATCGTCTTCAACCAGTCCACTGGCGACCTCTATTACAACCAGAACGGGGCTAACTCCGGCTTTGGCTCTGGTGGTCAGTTTGCTACCCTCACAGGCGTCTCATCCCTGAACACGACTGATTTCATCCTGCGCAGATAAGGCGGCGATCGTAGAGACGTGATTCATCGCGTCTCTACGCCTTCACGCCATATTCCGTGAGCACAGGCATCAGATCGAGTTCACGCGGATAGATCAGCCAAGTGCGTTGCAATGGCTGCGTCAGAGTTTTAACCAGTGGCGACAGCTCGCTCAACTCCTGTAAGCCTGTTTCCGATTGCAGTTTGATGCCTCGCTGGTAAAGGGTGTAGCCTCGGCTGAGGGCGATCCGAATCCCGCCATAATAGGTTGGATCGAAGCCTACTTGAGCCAGTAAGTGATGCACATGGCTCAGCAATTTGGGGTGCAGGGCTGGATCGACGTGGCCTAAATCGAGCGATTTGAACAAATCTCGATTGATAAACCGACCGCATAGATCGGCCAGCACTGGATCGGGGTGCTGCTGCCAGCGCTGGAGATGATAGGTAAACACGCCGTCGTCGGCAGCCAGGTATTGCGCTAAGGGCAGGTGGTTGCAGTCGCCTTGCAGCCATGCTGTCAGGGTATCATCGGCAAATAAAGACGCGGTGGCAAATACTTCCTGGGCGCGCTGAAAAGCTTTTTCTAAGAGCCAGGTAGCGGCCACATTTTTGGGATGGTTATACACCTGGGCATACATAAAATAGCGGACGACTAGGTAGTGCTCGATCGCCGCCATGCCTTTACGCGCCACCACAAGCTGCTGGCTAGGAGGGTCATATTCCATGGCCATCAAAATCCGATCGAGGTCGAGTTTGCCGTAGGAGGTGCCGGTAGAATGGCTGTCGCGCATGAGATAGTCGAGGCGATCGCAATCCAACTGGCTAGACACTAGCTGCCACACCAGCGGCACCGGGTGCTGTTTTTGATAGACCTGCTCTAGCTGCGGCAATAGATCGGGGTCAAATTGGTCGAGCAGCGTCCGCAGCGGCAGCGATTCCCGCAAAATTCGCCCCGTCCAATGCTCGTGCTGGCTGCCAAAAATTTCTTCGCAGGTGTGGCTAAATGGCCCATGCCCCACATCATGCAGCAAGGCGGCACAGAGCACTGTCGCCCGGTAGGGTTTGAGGATGGGATGGCGGCGGATCAGGCGGTCGAAGGCGCGACGGGCGATCGCCATTACCCCCAAGGAATGGGTAAACCGCGAACTCTCGGCTCCATGAAATGTGAGGCTAGCGGGGCCAAGCTGACGAATTCGCCGCAGCCGTTGAAAGGCGGGCGTATCAATTAGCTGAATTAGCAGCGCTTCAACCGGATCGCTCTGGTCTAGGGCGATCGCCCCATGCAATGGATCGTGATAGGTGCGACCAGAACCAGACAGGCCAGCAACAGACATGGAGATCACCCACTCACAGGGTCGCTTTTGGCAATCATCGTTGGGTTGAGCAACCGCTGAATGGCAGCTTGGTATTGGGTGTCGTCTGGGGTGGCCAGCTGGTCGCGGCTGATGGGCTGTAGGGCGATCGCCTCATCGGGTTCGATGCCTTGCCGGTTGATGTCATGGTGGTTGGGGGTTTCGTAATGGGCGATCGTGACCGCCAGCCCTGACCCATCAGACAGATTAAACAGCGACTGAATTAGCCCTTTGCCGAAGGTTTTCTCACCCATTAACTGGGCGCGGCCATTGTCTTGCAGCGCCCCAGCCAAAATCTCGCTGGCACTAGCCGTGCCCTGGTTCACCAATACCACTAACGGGTCATCGGTTAAAGGTTCGCCCCCAGCCTCAAAGCTATCTTGCACGCCCTGGCGATTGACGGTGTAAACAATGGTAGATTCCTTCAGCCAGAGGCGGGCAATGTCAATCCCAGACTGCAACAGCCCACCCGGATTGTTGCGCAGATCTAGGATGTAGCCGTTGGCTCCTTTGGCTTCCATCCGGGCGATCGCATGGGCCACTTCGGCAGCAGCGTTGGCGTTGAACTGGGTCAGCCGAATGTAGCCGATGCTGTTGCCGTTCGCCTGAGGCCGCAGATCGGCATACACCGGATTGAGCGTAATGCGATCGCGGATTAGTTCAATTACCTGGGAGTCCAGCACTTTGGAAGCTGGGGAAACGCTGCTATCGGGCGATTTGCCAGACGCCGCTTTGCCTGAGGTATCCGTGGGGGCATCCGTGGGGGCATCCGTGGGCGATCGCCCAAGAAATTCGCCCTGAGCCGGCACAATCGTCAAGACCACGCGGCTACCAATAGGCCCGCGCATCCGCTCAGCCGCCTCGTCTAGGGTCAAATCTATAGCCGAGGTGCCGTCGATTTTGAGAATGCGATCGCGCGCTTTAATCCCCGCTTGGTCTGCGGGTGACCCTTCAATCGGGGCAATCACCTGTAGCTCACCCGTGCTGGTTTCCTGGGTAATCTGTAAGCCCACGCCTGTGAGTTCACCGGAAGTATTCGTTTGCAGGCTGCGATACTGGTCGGGTTTTAACAGGCGAGTGTAAGGATCGTCTAAACTACCGAGAATTTCTTGAATGGCACTGTAGGTTTCTTCCCGATTGCGCAGGGGCTGCTTCAACCTGCGCTGACGCACCAGCCACCAGTTTTGGTGATTAAACGTATCATCCACATACGCCCGATCGACAATCCGCCAAACTTCATTTAGCAGTTTTTGCTCGTCTGTCAATGCTTGGGCCGCCGGAGCGCTGACGTTCAAAACCAGCATCAGCACCAGCGCCAAGAATAGTCCAACTCGAATTATCCGGTTCTTCATAGCTATAGATCTTAAACGTCAATCTTAGAAGTTGCCTAGGGCAATCTGAAACAGTTCCTCGGAAGAAACCCCCAAAATCACGGACACATTAGCTTCTACAGATTCACGTCAGCCGTTTAATCTCGCTATATTAACAGAACCCGATCTAGGAAACCTCCAAAAATCAGGCATTCTATCGCGAAATCTGATAGATAGCCATGCTACATTTTTAGAGACAGCCATACATTTTTCTTGGAACTCTTGCTTCATGTTTACAAAGCAGGTAACTGACTCAAAAGCTTATCAGTGGTTTGATGAACGGCTGGAAATCCAGGCGCTCGCTGATGACATCAGCAGCAAATACGTTCCTCCCCACGTTAATATTTTCTACTGTCTAGGTGGCATCACCTTGACATGCTTCATCATCCAGTTTGCCACTGGGTTTGCGATGACTTTTTACTATAAGCCTACGGTCACTGACGCATTTGAGTCCGTCCAGTACCTGATGACTCAAGTCAACTTTGGTTGGCTAATCCGCTCCGTCCACCGCTGGTCTGCCAGCATGATGGTGCTGATGATGATTCTCCATGTGTTCCGGGTCTACCTCACAGGCGGTTTCAAAAAGCCCCGTGAACTCACCTGGATTACAGGAGTGGTTCTAGCCGTGATTACCGTTGGCTTTGGAGTGACAGGCTACTCCCTCCCCTGGGATCAGCTGGGCTACTGGGCCGTCAAAATCGTATCTGGGGTTCCCAGTGCTATTCCAATTGTGGGCGATCAAATTGTCGAACTGATGCGCGGTGGCGACAGTGTGGGTCAGGCTACCTTGACTCGCTTCTATAGCCTGCATACGTTTGTACTGCCTTGGTCGATTGCCGTATTCATGCTGCTCCATTTCTTGATGATCCGCAAGCAGGGCATTTCTGGCCCTCTGTAAGTGGCTCAACAATTGGTTCAGTATTACTTATCTGCTCTTTGGACGCTAAGGAGAACACCCCTAAACTATGGCAACTATAAAGAAGCCGGATCTAACCGATCCCGCGTTGCGTGAAAAGCTGAAGCAGGGCATGGGTCACAACTATTATGGTGAACCTGCTTGGCCCAACGATTTGCTCTACATTTTCCCCGTCGTAATTTTTGGCACCATTGCCTGTTGTGTGGCATTAGCAGTGCTAGACCCGGCTATGGTTGGCGAAGCGGCTGATCCGTTTGCGACTCCTCTAGAAATTTTGCCAGAGTGGTATTTGTACCCGGCCTTCCAAATTCTGCGGATTGTGCCCAACAAGCTTTTGGGTGTGGCGCTACAGTCTGCCATTCCTCTGGGCTTGATGTTGGTGCCGTTCATTGAGAACGTCAACAAGTTTCAGAATCCCTTCCGTCGGCCAGTTGCTACCACAATTTTCATGTTTGGGACAATTGTTACCCTCTGGATGGGCATTGGTGCCACCTTCCCAATTGACAAGTCCCTAACGCTGGGTTTGTTTTAAGTCTAGCTTTATCGCCTTTAGCGCCTCTATCGGTTTTCAGAATGTAGCTTTTGCATATCTGACTCTGGTTTGGGCGCTAACGTTTTCTAAGTGATATACCGTAGATGATGTAGCGTCAATCTTGCGGCGATTTTTCATCCCACTGCGTGTGAACGTATTACAGCACGAACGTCTTGTTGTGACCAGTGACTTAGCTACCCTCAACGCAGTGCAGGGTTGGTTTAATGACTGCTGCACTTTTAATGCTTATAAGATTCCTTGGCTTAAAAATCAGATTTATCCTTTAAATTTGGCATTGGCAGAGGGCTTTTCAAATGCTGTACGTCATGCCCATCGGAATTTGCCACCCGAGACAGTGGTCGAAATTGATCTAGCTTTTTGGGATGATTGGCTAGAACTGCGGGTTTGGGATCGCGGACCACCGTTTGACCCAGATATCTTAAAAGAGCCGGAACCGGGCACTCTGCGTAAAGGTGGATATGGCTGGTTTTTGCTAAGGCGTTTAGCCGATCGCGTCTCTTACGATCGCTACTTAGACGGGCGCAACTGTTTGCTGATTGTGAAATATGGATTTCAGCGGTGAAGCCGCCATCGTACCTGTTTCTGTTTCTAGAAATTTTTGAGCAGGAAGGCGGGATTCAGTCCTACATTCAAGCTGTGCTCAGTAGCTATGGGGAGCTAAACGATGTCCCCCCGGCTGTTATATTTTTGCTGCGCGATCGCCTAGAGCACTCTACTCTCCCGGCCTCACCCAATATTCGGCTGCGATCGCTTTGGCATCCCAATCCTCAGGTGGCAAGGCTAAAGCTGGCGATCGCCCTCCTCGGGTTTTTGTGGCACCAGCGCCCGCAGCGGGTGGTTTGCGGGCATATTTACCTAGCGCCCCTGGTAGCAATCTGCTGCCTGCCGCTGCGCATTCCCTATACGGTGATCACCTACGGGAAAGAGGTGTGGCAGCCGTTGCCCCAGCGGTTGCGCTTAGCCTTGCAGCACGCCAGTCAAATTTGGACTATTAGCCGCTATACCCGCGATCGCACCTGCACCGCAAACCAGCTTTCGCCCGATCGGTTTCGGCTATTGCCCTGTTGTGTAGATGGCGATCGCTTTTTCCCTGGCTCCAAGTCTGCAATCTTGTTAGAACAGTATGGACTAACAGGCGCAAAGGTCTTACTGACCGTGGCTCGGCTGTGGTCTGGCGATCGCTACAAGGGAGTAGATGTCACCATTCGGGCGTTAGCGGCGATCGCCCAGGCGATTCCCACGGTCAAATATTTGGTGATTGGTCGCGGCGACGATCAGCCGCGACTGGCTGCCCTAGCGCAAACCCTGCACGTTGCCGATCGAGTTGTGTTTGCCGGGTTTGTGCCCACCGCTGCCCTGCCCGAGTACTATCGGCTGGCCGATGGCTATGTGATGCCGTCGCAAGAAGGGTTTGGCGTGGTCTATTTGGAAGCGACGGCCTGCGGAGTGCCCGTGCTGGCAGGCGATGCCGACGGATCGGCAGACCCGTTGCAAGACGGACGCCTGGGCTGGCAAGTCGATCACCGTGACCCGACCGCTGTGGCAACCGCCTGCATTGAGCTGCTTCAGTGCCCCACTCAATGCCCGCCTCTCAATGCGGGGGCAGCGGGCATTGCCGATCCGCGATGCGATCGCCAGTGGTTGCGGCAGCAGGCGATCGCCAACTTTGGCAAAGCCACCTTGCCACAGCGGCTGCGTGCCCTTTTGACCACGCCTGCTTGAGCGCCTCTAGTTTGGCTGGTGAGCCAGAAGCACCTGTGAGAAACGGTATCATTTGGTAGGGGCTTGGCACTGCCATGCCCCACAGGATGTGTCGCATCTGGGATTAAACCCAGATCAAGTTTCCGTTTTGCGTGTGTTGTTCCTAGAATCGCCATGTCTTCTGCTGATAAAAACATCCGTACCCTGATTATTGCCGTTGTGTTGAGTGGGCTAGCTGTGGGTTGCCAGGAGAGCAAACTTGCTCAGTGCAACCGCCTGACTCAGGTCGCCAACAAAACCGCAGAAGAGGTGCAAACGGTGGTGCGAAATCATACCGTTCCGGATAACGGCGCGTTTTTGAAAGTGGCTGCTCAATATGCACAGGGTCAAGTAGCCATGAAGGCTGTAAACCTCTTTGACCCTCAGCTTCAAGCCTATCAGCAGCGGTTCATGGCGCTTTATACTGAGGTGGCTACTTCTGCCAAAAATGTAGCCCAGGGCATGGCTGCACAAAACTTAGACGCTACTACCCAAGCCCACACTACGTTTCAATCGGCTACGAGTTTAGAGCTGCCGTTGGTGGAAGCGGTCAACACCTACTGTGGCAGCTCATCGACCCCGCAATAGCCCCTGCCAAGCGCTCCGTTCCATTCAGCCTGTGGCTTCTCTATGACTAAAAATTCTCCGCACCCGGCAGAACAGCGACTGGTCTTGTCAGATGTGAGCTACCAGCAGTTTGAAAACCTGCTGGTAGAGCTAGGTCAGCACCGCACTGCCCGTCTTACCTATGTGCGAGGCAAGCTCGAAATGATGACGCCGATGGCAGAGCATGAACGCTGCCGGAAATTGTTGGAGTCATTAATTTTGGTCTTGGCAGATGAGGCTGGCATGGCAGTAGAGGCGATCGCCCCCGTCTTAGTCATCCACCCCGAGCTACAGTGCAGCATCCAACCCGACGCCTGCTACTACTGGCAAGCGTCTGCTAAGGCGGAGCGATCGCCAAGTCCTGATGAAATCGTTACGATTCAGCTACCTCAGCAGCCGATTCCAGACCTGTTGGTGGAGGTCAGCATGACCAAAAGTGCGCTCAACAAACTCGCCATTTGCGCCAGTTTGGACATCCCCGAACTGTGGCAATATATCACCACGGGCGGAGAAGATGTATTGAAAGGAGCCATCCGAATTTATCGGTTGCACAATCAAGCCTATGTGGAATCTACACACAGCTACGCGTTTCCAGGGTTGACCCCCAACCAGATTTTGCAATTTCTCCAGCACAGCGACACCCTCGGTCTACAAAAGGCGATCGCTCTTTTGCGAGATTGGTGTTCACAGCAGCGATAACGGCTGCGAATACGAGTCTCGAAATCGGGCGATCGCCCACAGCACACCCGCCAGATCTACCCAATCACACGGGGCGATCGCACCAACGCCGTGTCTGACCGCCGTCGCTACTGCTCATGATCGTTTATCCTTAAATCAGACTAGCCCGATTTCCTTCAACAGAAATCAATAAGCGTTGTAATTTCTGACGACATCCTTCAGGCCACCAAGATGACCGAGGATGAATTGAAGCTAGAAATTGCCATCATGTTGTACAAGCAACAAAAAATCAGTAGCGGCAAAGTCCGTGCTTGGACTGGGCTAATGGTCATTGAATTCCAACATGAATTGGCAAAACGAGGACTTTGCGTCAATTATGATGTAGAAGACTTTCAAGCGGATGCGATCGCCCCGTCCGTTTTAGTGAACCTGTAGAACTCAATTGAGGGAGGCGATCGCACATCCTAATGGTTGAGTTGATTACGCTGGCGGGGCGATCGCACGGGTAATTATGGAGAAACAGTACAATATTAGTAGCTGATTTTGGCAGGGACGATGGTTCAAGTAACCGACTATCTTTACGTGGTCAGGGATGACGAGATTTTAAGCGGTGAACCCATCATCCGAGGAACCCGTACACCTATCAGAGCTATTGTTGAAACTTGGCGAATGGGCATTGCCCCCGAAGAAATCCCAAATGGAATGCCCCATCTAAGCCTAGGGCAAGTATTTGGTGCATTGACTTATTACAGTGATCATCAGGCTGAAATTAATAGCTATATTGAACAGAACCGTATCCCTGATGAGTTAATTGATCCGTTGCTTAGAAATCTGTAAGCAGTCTTTTTATTTGTTTGTATTTAGATGAAGATTTCAATGTCTTGATTGCTAATCTGCTTAGTGCAAGAGGATTTGACGCAATTACTACACGAGATGCAGGGCAACTTAATGCAACAGATGCAGAGCAGTTTGCTTATGCTGTGAGCCATGCCAGAACGTTAATTACTCACAATAGAATTGACTTTGAAGAACTCGTGCAGGCTTACTTTGACTCAGGTCAGACCCATCATGGGGTCATCTTTGCGGTTCGTCGATCACCTCAAGAAATTGCACAACGCTTGCTTGTAATTCTTGATCAAGTGACGGCAGACGAGATGCTAAATCAAGTTCGATATATTTAGCTGTAGCTGCATCAATGTGGCGATCGCACATCCTAATGGTTGAGTTGATTACGCTGATGGGGCGATCGCACTATCAACTTATCAGAGTGCATCGTGAGGCATAGCAGGAGATTGGCGATCGCATAACGATTGAGTTCAGCGGCAGTCAAAAAACTTGTAACCCTTCAAGGGGGTTACGCAAAATAAAAGAGCGAGGGTAGGGCGTTGAGGTAGAGTAGAAGCCATGGGAACAGTCTCGCCTCTAGATGGAATCGAGTTAAATGCGGTGGATTGGGTCGA
>ENA-ORBV01017871-ORBV01017871.1-microbial-mat-metagenome-genome-assembly--contig:-NODE-17871-length-10080-cov-3.765770_pt1 | contig 10080 bp, 10 predicted proteins | sample MGYA00237777_ERZ505514 | MGnify/ENA primary metagenome ERZ505514 (study PRJEB26160, sample SAMN06269048) | microbial mat metagenome | isolation source: Oligotrophic lake microbial mat | place... | reverse complement strand
CGAGATCTACACCTCTCTATTCGTCGGCAGCGTCAGATGTGTATAAGAGACAGACTTTATGCTTGGCCGGCAGCACCAGGCGGGATTTTGGTGGGAAGAACTGACGGCGGATACGACGCTTGAGTCGGATTACATTTTATTTCAGTTGTGGTTGCACCGGGCGGAGAACGGGATTTGGAATCCTCCAACGCGGGCGACGATTGATCGCGCAGTGGAATCGATTCTGGCCCGGCAATTGCCTGAAGGCGGTTTCAATATCTATCCTCAGGGGCCGGTGGAGATTTCCGCTTGTGTGAAGGCTTATTTCTCACTGAAGGTGGCAGGGATTCCTGCGAGCGACGAACGGATGGTGCGGCTGCGGGATCAGATTCTTGGTCTTGGCGGGATTCAGGCGGCGAACAGTTATACGAAGCTGAATCTAAGCCTGTTTGGGTTGTATCCGAAGGACTGCGTGCCGAGTGTGCCGCCGGAGATGATGTTACTGGGAAACTTCATTTACGAGATGTCGAGTTGGTCGCGAGCTATTGTGATTCCGCTTTCGATAATCGCTTCGTCGGATTTGCGATGCCCGGTGCCTGCGGGATTCGATCTAAAGGAAATCGAAAAGCCTGGAGTAAGTTTTGACTTCCGGCCAGCGGATGAATTCTGGAGCTTCAAGAACTTTTTCTACACGGCGGATTCGGTGCTGAAGATTTATGAGAAGTCTCCGCTGAAATCGTTGTTGAGGCCGATGTCGATTGAGAAGTGCGAGAAGTGGATGCTGGAGCGATTGCATTATTCCGACGGTCTGGCGGCAATCTATCCTCCGATGATGTATTCGGTGATGGCGATGGATGTGCTTGGATATGCCAAGGATGACCAGCGCCGGGTGGATGCGCTGAAGCATTTTGAAGACTTGATGGTGGATGACGATGCCAAGGGATTTTACTTTCAACCCTGTTTCTCGGTTGTGTGGGATACGGCGATTGCGGCTTATGCACTGGCTGAGGTAGAGGCGACTCCGGCGAATCTGGATGTGCAGCAGGCACTGAGCCGATGTGCGGACTGGTTGCTGACCAAGGAATGCCGGCGCAAGGGTGACTGGGCTGTGAAGCGGCCCAAGCTTGAGCCCTCGGGTTGGTACTTCGAATTTGCAAATGAGTTTTATCCGGATATCGACGATACGGCGATGGTGCTGATTGGACTGGATAAGGCCAAGGCAACGAACCTGACCGGACAGGAGGCTGGGGCTCGCCGCGCGGTGAACTGGCTGATCGGGATGCAGGGCAAGGATGGCGGCTGGGCGGCGTTTGACGTCGATAACAAATGGGAATTCCTGAGTGATGTACCGTTTGCCGATCACAATGCGATGCTCGATCCGTCGTGCCCCGATATTACAGGACGAGTGATCGATGCCCTGGCGCGATACGGGATTGGTGCAAACGACCCGGCGATGCGGCGCGGGATCCAGTATTTGATCGATTCGCAGGAAGCGGATGGATCCTGGTACGGACGATGGGGCGTAAATTACATTTATGGGACGTTTTTGGCCTTGAAGGGATTGCGGCAGGCTGGGGTTAGCGATCGCGAGGTTTATGTTTTGCGGGCAGGGGAATGGTTGAGGTCGAATCAGAATTCGGATGGCGGCTGGGGCGAATCGTGTCTGAGCTATGACAAGCATACTTATGTGAACGGGCCTTCTACGGCGAGCCAAACGGCTTGGGCGGTAATGGGTTTGCTGGCTGGTGGAGACCATACCAGCGAGAGCGTTCGCAAGGGGGTCGAACAGCTGATCGAGACGCAGCGCGAGGACGGGAGCTGGGATGAAGAACTGGCGACTGGAACCGGGTTCCCTAAAGTTTTCTATCTGACTTATCACATGTATCGAAACGCCTTTCCGATGATGGCGATCGCAATGTATCTGAATCGCGGGAAAGAAGCCAAGTGAGCTTTGCCGTTGTGGTGGTGGGCACGCAGCAGTGAAGCGGGCACTGGTTACAGGTGCTACCGGATTTGTGGGGTGGCACGTGGCACGGAAGTTGAGAGAGCGCGGAGTTGAAGTCCGCGCTTTGTCGCGTTCTGGTGTCGTTGCAGAGTTGGATGTCGAGACGGTGCGGGGGGATTTGCGGGATCGCGGGTCGCTTGATCAAGCTATGGCTGGGTGTAGCCATGTGTTTCATGTGGCGGCGGATTACCGGCTTTGGGTGGCAAATGAGGCGGAGATGTATGCGTCCAATGTCGAGGGTACCCGGAATGTGATGGGGGCGGCTAAAGCGGCTGGCGTGGAGCGGGTGGTTTATTGTTCGACTGTGGGCGCGGTAGGGATGCGTAAGGGGCTGGTGGCGGATGAGGATTCGCCTGTTGGGGTGGAGGACATGAGAGGGCATTACAAGAGGTCGAAGTATCTGGCTGAGCAGGTGGCGCTCGAGGCAGCCAAGGATGGGGTGCCGGTGGTTGTGGTGAACCCGACGACGCCTGTTGGGGATCATGACTTTAAGCCGACGCCGACGGGGAAGGTGATTGTCGATTTTCTTGAGGGGCGGATTCCGGCCTATATCGACACTGGTTTGAATTACGTGGATGTGGTGGATGTTGCGGAGGGGCATTTGCTGGCGGCAGAGAAGGGAAGAGTGGGGGAGCGGTACATTTTGGGGAGTGAGAATCTGACGTTGAAGCAGATGCTGGACCGGCTGGCAGCCGTGAGTGGGCTGAAGGCTCCTACGGTGGAGATCCCGTATGCGATCGCTTATGCGGCGGCTTATTGTTCGACGTGGTGGGCTGGGTTGTCGGGGAAGCATCCGGGGATTGCGCTCGACGGGGTGAGGTATGCGCATATCAAGATGTGGGTGAGCCAGGAGAAGGCCGAGCGAGAGCTTGGGTACCGGCCTGTGGCTGTGGATGGGGCTTTGGGGCGCGCGGTGGAGTGGTTTCGGAGGCGTAGATGAAGGATGTGTTGGTGATTTGCGCGATGGGGATGGAGGCTCGGGCGATTCCTGGCGGGTACCGGGTAGTGGAGTGTGGACCTGGGTTTCGTGCCGCTCGGGCGGCGCTCGATCTTGCCGTTGCGGCGGAGCGTCCGCGGTTGGTGATTTCCGCTGGGACTTGCGGGGCTTTGGATCCTGGCCTCGCGATTGGGGACGTGCGGGTAGTGAGCCGGATCGAGTCTCCACTGGGGACATTTGAGCCGCAGGCATTGGTTGGGGTGCCTGCGGTTTTGCGAAGTCAGGACCGGGTGGCGGTGACTGCTCGTGATAAGAAGCGGTTGTTTGAGGATGGGGCAGAGATTGTGGATATGGAGGCGGCAGCGATTGCGTATGGGTGTGAGGCGCATGGGATCGCATTTGCCTGCATCAAAGCGGTGAGTGATTTGGCAGGTGAAGATTTACCGCTGGATTTTAATCTTTACCGGGACGAAACGGGTGGATTTCAAACCGCCCGGATTGCATTTGCTGGCATCATGAAGATAGCTGACTTAATGCGGCTGAAGCGTCAAGCGACACTGGCCGTGCAACAACTTGGAGAAGCGTTTGAATCATCCGTCGCCGGAATTGCCTAAGAGCATGAGAGCTGCCGTTTATCGCGGCAAGCAGAGAGTTGAAATCGAAGAGTTGCCTGTTCCCGAAATTGGGGCAGGAGAGATTCTGATTCGGGTGGAGGCGTGCGGGATTTGTCATACGGATCTGAAGAAGATTGAGTATGGGTTGCTTGAGCCACCACGTGTATTTGGACATGAGACGGCCGGAATTGTAGCGGCTGTTGGTGAGGGCGTAACGAAGTTTGCGGTTGGAGACGCGGTGATTGGGTTTCACCACATTCCTTGCAAGAAATGTTTTTATTGCGCGCGGAAATTGTATGCCCAGTGCGCCGTCTATAAGAAGGTGGGGATCACTGCTGGATTTGAGGCGGCTGGTGGAGGCTATGCGCAGTATGCGCGGGTGATGCCGTGGATTGTGGAGCATGGAGTGGAGAAAATTCCGGCTGGGGTTTCGTTTGAGCAAGCCAGTTTTGTCGAGCCGGTGAACACTTGCCTGAAGGCTGTGGAGCAGTCTGGGGTGAAGGCAGGGGATTTAGCGCTGGTGCTTGGGCAGGGGCCTATTGGATTGATCTTTACGATGCTGCTGAAGCAACGGGGGATTGAGACCGTGACTACGGACACGATGGAGACACGTCGAGAGAAGTCGCGAAGATTTGGAGCGGCGCTGTCGCTCGATCCGTTGGGTGAGGATTTGGGTGCTGAGGCACGGGCGCGGACCGAAGGGCGTGGAGCAGATGTTGTTTTTGTCGCTGCCAGTGCGCCGGGGATTGTTGAGCAGGCGATACAGGCGACCCGGCCTGGTGCGAGAATTGTATTGTTTGCGCAAACATCGGATAAAGAACGAATCGAGATCTCAGGTGCGGACATCTGTAAGGATGAACGGATGCTGATGGGAGCATATTCAGCCGATGTCGATTTGCAGCTAGAATCAGCTAGGCTAGTATTTTCGGGAGAAATTCCAGTTGGAGATCTGGTGACCCATATCTTTCCGCTGCCGGAGATTATGACGGGGGTGAAGTTGGCCACCCATCCGGATGAAAAATCGTTGAAGATAGTAATACTGCCTCAGCAAGTATAAAGAACGGGATATCAAGACATAAACGCTGTGAAGCCTGAAATGCTCGCTGCCGTCCTGTACGGTAAAGAACACGTTAAAATTCAAAAAGTTGCCGTCCCAGAATTGGGCGAAGGCGATGTATTGGTTCGCGTTCGTGCGGCACTGACCTGCGGTACGGATGTAAAGGTTTTTCGTCGTGGGTACCATGCGCGGATGATTGTGCCTCCAGCTTTGTTTGGGCATGAGTTGGCTGGGGATATTGTTGGAGTTGGGGCGAGCGTCCGATCCTTCAAGGTTGGGCAACGAGTTGTGGCTGCCAATTCGGCACCTTGCGGGGAGTGTTTCTACTGCAAGCGAAACAATGAAAATCTTTGCGAGAACTTGCTTTTTAACAACGGAGCTTACGCCGAGTTCATTCGAATTCCCTCACGTATTGTTGAGCGGAACATGTACGAGATTCCAGAGCATGTGGCTTACCAAGACGCGGCGCTTGTGGAGCCGCTGGCTTGCGTGATTCGTGGCATCGATGAGACGAAGGTGCGAGCTGGGGATACGGTAGTCGTGATTGGCGTTGGGCCGATCGGGTTGATGTTTGTGCGACTTTTGAGCATGCGTGGTTGCAAGGTGCTTGCGATCGGACGGCGGCGTCCGCAACTGGACCGGGCCACGAAATTGGGTGCGCAGGCAACGCTTTCTATTCTTGATGAGAAAGACATTGTGAAGGCTGTGCGCCGTGAGACTGACGGTTATGGCGCCGATGTGGTGATGGAAGCAGTGGGGACGACGGAGACCTGGCAGCAGGCGGTTTCGATGCTGCGGCGTGGTGGGGTGGCGAATTTCTTTGGGGGATGCCCGGCCGATACGGTGGTGAAGCTGGATACGCAGTTGATGCATTATTCGGAAATCACTTGTACGGCGAGCTTCCACCATACGCCAGCGCATGTGCGCAAGGCGCTTGAGGCGGTGGTGTCAGGCTACATCACGGCTTATGATTTCGTTACCGGAGAAGAGCCTCTCAGCAATCTGAACGAAGTACTTACGCATCAGCTACGCAAGAATGGCGCGATCAAAACAGCCATCATTCCTTGAGCCGGCGGCATTCGTCCGTGATGCGGCTTCGATGGAGCGGCGCTGGGGCCTGGACGAATCGTTTGCTTATACCCGCTGGTTGTCTACACACCATTATGAGAATTTCCATGTAGTGAGCGTGTTGTTGCCCAAAGAGCTGCATCAGGATTTTTACAATGTCTATGCGTTCTGCCGGTGGGCGGACGATTTGGGGGATGAGATTGGGGACACGGCTGAGTCTTTGCGGTTACTTTCGTGGTGGCGGGATTTATTGTTGGGAGATGGGGGTGGGCATCCGGTGTTTGTTGCACTGCGGCCGACTATGGTGGCGCGGCGATTGCCGATGGTTTGTTTCGACAATCTGATTCGAGCCTTTGAGCATGATCAGGTTGTGACTCGATATCAGAGCTGGGATGAGGTGTTCGCCTATTGTGTGAACTCGGCCAATCCGGTAGGTCGGTTGGTGCTGGCGCTGTGCGGGTATCACGACGAAGAGCGGGCGGTGCTGAGCGACTACACTTGCACTGGGTTGCAACTGGCTAATTTCTGGCAGGATGTGCGGGTGGATGTTGGTAAGGACCGGATCTATATGCCGCTTGATCTGCTTGCCCGGCATGGGGTGCCAGAGAGCGATGTGATGGAGTTGCGGCAGAGTGCGGGGTTTGAGGCGGCACTTGTTGAGGCAGTGGGTGTGGCGCGCGAGTTCTTTGTGAAGGGGTTTCCGCTGATTCCGAGCCTTGATGCCCGGTTGGCGCTTGATATCGAGTTGTTCTCTCGTGGTGGAATGGCTATTCTCGACAAGATTGAGGCTGGCGGGTACAAGGTACTCGATGCGCGGCCAAAGATTGAGAAGGGTGAGCGGGTTTGGCTGCTGGTGAAAACGATTCTGAGCTGGAGCAAGAAACGGATGTTTGTGTAGGGTCAGTGAGGCCTAAGCTCAGACTATGAAGGAGCTTGTATGAGTGTGACGATTCCTGTCGACCCGATCGGGTATGTTAGCCAGTATCTGCGGGATCATTGCGATGAGGCCGTGTCGCTGGAGGACATGGCCCGGATCACCGGGTTTAGCGCTTTTCATTTGCAGCGGAAGTTTAAAGCGGCTGTGGGGGTGAGCCCGAAGCAGTTTCAGGCTCGGTGCCGGATGGAGAGGGTGAAGCAGGTGTTGCATGGAGAGGGCACTGTTACCAGTGCCATTTATGAGGCGGGGTTTGGATCGTCGAGCCGTTTGTATGAACGGGTGGATCGTGAGCTTGGGATGACGCCGGCGCAGTATAAGGCTCGGGGTAAGGGGGTGGGGATTTCGTATGTAGTACTTGAGACCTCGCTTGGGTTGATTCTGATTGCGGCGACCGACCGGGGGCTTTGTAGCTTGAGGCTGGCGGATGATGAGGCTAGCTTGTTGCGCGAGTTGAAGGAGGAGTATCCTGCGGCGGAATTGCAGCGTGTCGAGGCTCCGTTTCATGAGGCGCTGCGCGTTTGGCATGAGACTATATGTGGTTATCTGGTGGGGAAGCGGATTGAGCCGGGGTTGCCGCTGGATGTGAGGGGAACGGCTTTTCAGGCGCGAGTTTGGCAGTATTTGCAGACGATTCCGGTGGGCGAGACGCGCAGTTATTCCGAAGTGGCGGCTGGGATAGGGCAGGCGACTGCGACGAGAGCTGTGGCGACGGCTTGCGCTGCGAATCAAGTGGCGCTGGCGATTCCATGCCATCGGGTGATTCGGAGCAATGGGCAGTTGGGCGGCTACAGATGGGGGATGGAGCGGAAAAGGAAAATTCTAAGTAGTGAAGGGGCGTCACCAGTTGCTATAAGTGGCGGAAGTTCCTAACATGTATTATGCGATTTGGTATCATCCTACCGCTCGCGTTTATCATGTTCGGTAACCGAGGTGATGCCAGTTCGATTTTTCAACTTAGGGACAACTCTCCGGCAGAGCAAAACAAGACATATGCATTCAATGTCGTTCCATTCGAAGTAAAGCCAATGGAGCTCTCTCCTAACGCTCTCAATCGGCGAATGCTTCGCCTTACCCTTAGCAACAGGATTCAGATTGCCGTTGCGATGGACACTGAGACTCTTGTACCGATCCAGTGCGGATTGGGGGAGGTTAAGGTTGCGGGGGTGCAGATCGCAAAGATCGACACTAGCCAGATCTATTGTGTCTGGTTAGGGAACGGGGATCTTGTGGCTGGACTGGCGACACGTATTGAGGGATTATTTCCGATCGTTGTCATCGAGATCGCCGATCTGTTTCAGCGCAGGCGCCCTGGAGTTCGGACTATTGGCAAGTAGCGGAATTCGAGCGATACTGGCTTAGGAAAGACTATCTGTGATTTCAGTTGTCGAATCGTACGAGTACTGCGTGGGCGTGGCGAAAGCACGTGCAAAGAATTTCTACTATTCGTTTTTGGTGTTGCCGAAGCAGAAGCGGCTGGCAATGTGTGCGGTTTATGCGTTTATGCGGGAATGTGACGATCTGAGCGATGAGGCAGGGGCTACTCGTATAGCACTCGACGGTTGGCGTGAACAGTTGGACCTGGCTCTTGATGGCGGAGAGGTTGCGCATCCGATCTGGCCTGCATTTGTGGATTCAGTTGTCCGGTACCGGATTCCTCGCTCCTATCTCTACGACATGATCGAGGGTGTGACTAGCGATTTAAGTTTTTCTCAGCCGCAGTCGTTTCAGGATCTCTACCAATATTGCTACCGCGTGGCCGGGGTGGTGGGACTTACGATTACGCATATTTTTGGGTTTCAGAGTGCGAAGGCGCTGGAGATGGCGGAGAAATGCGGGATTGCGTTTCAGTTGACGAATATCCTGCGGGATGTGGGCGAGGATGCCGGGTTAGGGCGGAGCTATCTGCCGATGGATCTGATGCAGCAGTATGGAGTGGGTGAAGAAGACCTTAAGAAGGGGAAGGTGTCGCCGCGATTACATGCTTTGCTTGAAGACTTAGGGAAGCGGGCCCGGGAGTATTATCAGTTTTCGCGACCAATGATCGAGATGGTGGACCGGGATTCGCGCTCGAGCCTGTGGGCGCTGATTGAGATCTACTCGCGGTTGTTCGGGCGGATTGAGGCTTCCGGTTTTGAGGTGTTGCGGGCGCGGCACCGGTTGCCGACCTGGGAGAAGCTTTCGATTGTCGCGATGGCTGCGGTGAAGTAGCTAGACTAGACTTCGACTTTGGGGCTGGAGAAGGTCTTGGTGATGTGATCGTGCCAGGTGAGTTTTTCTTCGTCGAAGAGACACCAGAGGAGGCCTACGCCCATAGAGGCAAAGCTGACGATTGAGACGAGTACGCGGAGCAGGCGTTCTTCGCGGCTGGGACGGTTGCCATCGAAATTGATCAGGCGGAGCTGGACGGCAGCCATTCCGGGCGTATCGCCGCCGCTGAGAGCCCACAGGACCTTGTAGAGGAGGGCGACACAGGCAGTGACAACAGCGTAGGTGCTGATGTCGAGTTTTGCCAGGCCGAACTGTACGCCACCGAAATAGTAAATCGTGACCAGGATGCCAACACCGATGGCGATCATGGCCATGTCGTAGGCGACAGCCATGGCGCGGTGAGTGGGGATCGCAACTGGAGCGTTGATGTAAAGGGCTCGCTCGACGGTGCGGGTTTCGAGATGCTCTGAAGGGAAGGCGAGTTCCTTTTGGATTTCTTCGGTGTCGTCCGGGTTGAGCGACATGTTGCGTTGCCTGCCGCGGGCTTTGGCATTGCGCTCCTGGGTGGAGCGGGCGGTTTTGGCGGCGTCGGGAGACAGTGATTCGAAAGGGATGACGCGCTTGGGTTCCTGAACGGGGAAGAGGCGAGGCTGGAAGGGTTGGCGCGAGCGAACGTCTTCGGAGACCAAGCGTTCTTCGAGAACATCGAGCCGGTGGGCTACGTTGCCGTAAGTGGCAGGAACGAGGACGGGCCCGGACAAGCGACGACCGCAGAGATGGCAACGGAGATCTTCCGCTGCGTTCTCGCTGCTGCAATAGCCGCACTTGATTGCCAAAGCCACACCCCTTTCTTCGGAGAGTCGATTCCAGTACTTTAGAGTAGCGTTGCTTGTGCCGCTCTAGCCCGTCTTGTTAACCTGAGCCTTGAGCCGCACACGTATATCCCCAAAGAACTACTCTTATTTGCATAACACGGTTGAAGCTACTTGTCACGTAATTTCTTCATTTCATTGGGTTTCGCTCTTTGTTTGTATTCCGCTTTTTGCTCAGTATAGGCCTCCTGTTATGGGGGCACCGCAGTCGCCAAATGCGGCTGTGAGTGGGACTACGGCGAATCCCAACATTAAACTTCCTTTTGTACGACCGGGTGCGCCACCACGGGACAAGGTGAACGTGAAGGCCTTAGGTTCGCAGACGGTGGAGGGGGATTGGGTGAAGTCTGTCTCTTATACACATCTCCGAGCCCACGAGACTAAGGCGAATCTCGTATGCCGT
>ENA-ORBV01017868-ORBV01017868.1-microbial-mat-metagenome-genome-assembly--contig:-NODE-17868-length-10082-cov-3.633083_pt1 | contig 10082 bp, 7 predicted proteins | sample MGYA00237777_ERZ505514 | MGnify/ENA primary metagenome ERZ505514 (study PRJEB26160, sample SAMN06269048) | microbial mat metagenome | isolation source: Oligotrophic lake microbial mat | place... | reverse complement strand
GCGAGATGGCGTTCATCGCCGAGGGCGCAGCGGGACTCCAAGTCGTCAATTTCGTTGGCCTCGATACCCAGCGACAGGCTCCAACAGTTTCATTCAGCGCGACCTCCCTTGATGTCGATGCCGCGGCCCCGGGCATCCAGGCATTTGGCGGTACACTCGCCACGCTCCGTCCAACGGTGACCGACGATGTTCAGGTCCGTTCCGTCGAGTTGCTTATGAATGGGCAGGTCGTGGCGACCGACCTCTCATTCCCGTTTGAACTCTCGGCCCGCCTGCCGTTTCGTACCAACGCGGCCCCTACTGCCTCGCTCCAGATTCGGGCGATCGACACCGGCGGTAATATCGGCGTCTCTTCCATTGTGCAGATCGATCTGCGCACTGACACCGGCGCGCCGCTCCTCTCCGCGATTGAACCGCCGACAGGCGCAGCCCGCGGCACCGCATTCCGCGCCATTACGTTGACATTTTCCGAGGCGCTCGATCCTGTCAGCATCGGCACGATGCGGTTCATGCTCACTGGCCCGGGTAGTTCCCTCACCCCCGACAACGTGCAACTCCGTGCCAATAGCCGCCAGGTGCGCATCACCTACCCAACCCTCGTACCGGGTAACTGGGTCTTCTCTGCTGACCTGGCGGGCATTGCCGACCTTGCAGGCAACGCAATGCCCGTGCAAACGGTGACGAGTAACTTCAACATCGTCGCGTACACCAACGTGTGGACGGGCAGTGTTTCCGGTTTCTGGGATGATGCTGGCAACTGGGATGCCGGTACAGTGCCGACCGCGGCGGATCGCGTGTACATCCCCGCCGCCAGCGCAGTCACCGTTCGGACGAACGCTGTGTCTGGCGGCCCGACGGGGCGCTGGTGGAGGTCGAGGCATGAACCCATCGTCCGCATCCGGCATCGCCTCCTGGTCGGGCGACCTGCTCTGGCCCCGCGATCTGCCCGCCGCCGAGGTCATCGACCTCAGCGCCGTGCAGGCGCTGGGCGTATGGTGCCATGCCTGGTTCCGCGCCCGCCCGGGCACCGCGGTGGTCGGCGGCGCGGCGTTCCGCGCTGCCGTCCGCGAAGAAGTGGTGCAGTGGGTTCACGTCGCTCTGGCGGACATCCGGATTATGTTCCAGGTAATGACTGGTATCAAAGAAGGGATACGGATCGCGTCCTTCGCGGGCGCCGAAGCGGATGAAGTGCTCGAGCGGATTGGCGCCCGCATGGCGCACGTCCGGGTTTCCATCGAGATAGAAGACGGTGTCGAAAAGGGAATGCGGATTACGCCCTTCGCCGGTGCCCGAAAGCACGTAGTGCAAGAGCGGGTTGGCTCCGGTCTGAACTACATCCGGGTTCTGCTCGAGGTAGTAGCTCGAGTCGAACAAAGGGTGGGGATCCCGGCCTTCGGCCCATCCTGCCGCGAGGTAGTGAAGCAGTGGGTTGACTCCGGCCGCTCGGATGTCGGGATTCCGCTCAAGGTAGTAGCTCAAGTCGAACAGCGGGTGGGGATCCCGATCTTCAATGAACCCGTTGGAACAGAAATGGATGAGCGGGTTGACTCCGTTGCTACGGACGTCGGGGTTTTCTTGAAGGTAGAAGGCGGTCCGGAACAACGGGTGGGGGTCGCGGCCTTCCAGTGCGCCGTGGACCAGATAGTGAGTGCTTGCCTTCATACCAGAGACTTGCGCGTCAGGGTTTTGGTCCAGATAGAAGCCTGGGTCGAACAGACCGCAGGTCTCGACAAGGCGTTCCTGGGATCGTCGAGACGGCCATCCCCTGATCTGGGAAATACGTCTCCGGATCGCACGATCGAGTCGACGCAAGGGTGCGCGCTCCGCCCTTTCGAGCCCCTGCCGGAGGGTTTTCAAGCGACGCTCGGTGTGTGCGACCGCGTGCCACGCCATCTCGCTCCGGACCGACGACCTCGCATCGGCCACGAAGCCCAGCAGTCGCGCCATCTCCCGCGCCTCTTCGACGGCCTCACTGTCAGCACCCCGTCGGGAGACCCCGCTCGACGTGAGGCTCGGAGCTCGGGCCTCTTGAGCGAGACGGCGGAGCAACTGGGTTCTTGTGGCAGCACGCGCGACGAGCACCTCAACCTGCTCCTTCATGCCCCAAAGCTCGGAGCCCAAAAGCGTGAGTCCTCCATCGCGTTCGGCAATCTGGCGTTCGAGGGACTCGATGGTGTCGCCCCGCTCTTCCATCGCCTGCGTGGCCGACTCCAGACGGGCCTTGTACTCCTCCAAGTCTACTCGAAGGCTCGCGATCAATGTTTCACGCGTCCTGAGCATGGATTCGAGGTTTGTCAGATCCAGCCGGGATGACCGCAGGTCACGCACCTGCTGCCCGGACATTGTCTTCAGCGCCTCGAAGTCTCCCAGAACTCGTTGCGAGTTCGTCCCGGCCTTCTCGATGTCGCCACGTAAGGTCTCCAACTCTCGCTGGTGGTCAGCCTGGACCCGCGTGTGTTCCTGGGCCATCGCGACACGCACACCCTCAACCTTCGCTTCTGCAACGGCTACACTCTGTCGAAGCAATTCCAACCGGGTCTGGTGGTCAGCGAGAAGGCTCTCCGTGCTCTGCAAGAACTCGGTCTTCAGTGCCTCGGTTTGGGCGAGCGACGCCTTCAGCGCCTCAATTTCCACGTCCAACTGCGCCTGGCGGTTTGCTCCCTTGGTCTCACTCTCGCCGAGCGCCTGGCGCAGGGTCTGGATCTGCTCATCGACGCTTCTTCGGTTGGCTTGCTCAGTATCGAGCTGGCCCGTAAGAGCCAGAAGCCGCTCGTTGGCGGCGGCGGCTTTTCGAGCGAGGGCCACGAACGGCAGGCGCCGCCCGACGGCAAAGGACAGCTGCGAGCACGCGGCCAGGCCTTGCAGGCCAGCCAAATGGTCCTCGGGCCGCCCGCCGCCCACCTTGGTCTGCAGCTCTGCCTCGGCGGCCCATAATCGTTCCCGTATCGCGGTGCCGACGGGTGTCCCGCACAGGTTTCCCATGGCCTCCGCGAGCTCAGCGACGGTCGCTTCTGGCGGCCAGGGATGCTGGACGCCGCGAATGACGAGATCGACCGCGAACCAGAACAGGCCCCGGGCGCAGGCAACATCCGCGTCGATGGCGCTTGCTGCCTGCCATTCCGGATCTATGTAATGAACGACGCCCTCGGCATCGACTATGAAATTTGCGAGGCCGACGTCTATGTACTGTGGTGGAAGAAGGTGCTTTGATTCGGTCGACCGAAAGGGATGTGGCTGGGCCTCCGCCTCGCCGCCCGCTCCTTCGAGACGCCGCAAGTGCGTTCGCCACTGGGTCAGCACATCGCGCAGGGGTTCAAGGCCAAGTTCGCAGGCCTCGAGCGTGCGCTGTTCCAGCGATTCTCCGGCGACTCTCGGAAAGGCCCCAGGCCGAGCCTGATGCAGCCAGCCTCGCGTTGTGAGTTTCTCCCGGCGACGCGGCGTCGCGAGGACCTGATCCGCGGTGAAACGCTTTGTGGCCAGCCAGCGGCGCATGCGGTCATCACCAAAGTGCCAGGCCAGACTCCGTGAATCCAGCAGCCCCTCGACATCGCGCGCTTTCGCCGCGGCTGCGATCAAGAAAGCGGGTGCGACCTCCGGACCAAGTCCCGCCTCCAGAAATCCCCGGTGGGCCCGCCGCTCGTCGCAGACCCGCGGACGTCGAGGCCCATGGCTCTCGAAGGGCCATCGAACGAGCTGGTCCACGAAAGCGGGACCGCCTGCTTTCCCATAGGCCCCCTGGCTGAGCACGACGCGAGGAAAATCCGGACCCGGAAAAGGAAAAAGCCAGTTCTGGAAACCGAAACCCGCGTCTGCGAGCTTCTGGCTCAAACGGTAACGCGTAAGCGCCGGATCCACATGCTCGATGCTGGCCCAGGCCTCTCCGGAGGGATTCTCCTGGTGCCCGAGCAGTTCTGCGAGTCCAAGGGGGTTGCGGGAAGCCACGATCAGCGCCCCCCGGCTCCAGCCCTGAAGTCTTGGGAGCCATCGAAGCCAGTCGGGCTCAGCAACTGCGGAGGGGGAGGCGACGCAGAGCACCGCATCGAAACCGTCGCTATCCTCGAACGACTCGACCGGTCCGGCGACGACCCGGACGTTCGCGAGTCCCTCACATCGAGCGGCCGCGCAACCCGCCAGTGAAAGGTCCGGCTCAAGTGCTACGACCTCGGCTCCGGTCTCCCCGAGGTACCTCGTGAGAGGGCCACTCCGCGCTCCTACTTCGAGAATTCTTTGACCGGGCGAGAACGAGAAAGGTCGCAGGAGGTTTGCTCGCTGGCGCGAGAAAGCGAACCGTGATGGACCATCGACCCCATGCCCGTGGAGTTCATCGGAGCCGTCGCTCCGGTCACCGCTGTTCAGAATCAGATCGTACAGAGGATTGGTTGTTTCGGAAACCGCGTCTGTGGGGGCAGGGGACGCAACCAGCGGGCTTCTACTCTCGAGATCTTCCGTCACGTCAGCCGAGGCAGAAGCCATTGGTTCCCATCGAGAGTCGCGATAGTATCAGATGCTAGGCGGCCCAAGAAGACAGTTTTGAGCACTTCTGAAAGACGGACCGCGCGGCGGCAAATAACTCTGGAATAGCCCTTCCAAACGCGTGGGCAATGTTGGTTTCTCGGTGTTTCGAAGCCGGGCGACGGGTGCGAAGGTTCCTGCCGCTGGGGAAAGCCAACACCCGAAAGCTCCTTGACGCTGAGGTGCAGGGCGTCCACTCTCTCGCCTCTCCCTTGTGAGCCCGGCGCTGCAAACGGTGGACCCCAGCAACGAGTACCGGTCCTGCACACAGGGGAGGCCCGAATGATTCCGGTTCGTGGCGTCTCTCAAAGGTGGCCGCGGACACGCGCTCGACCTGAACCCAGCCTCCAACGGCTCGCTCATCGTCCAGACGCACAGGGTCGACGGGAACGACTCCGATGACGTCACACCACGACAGGTGCAGTTATGGGCCGAGGATTCAGCCGCATACCGTAGGCGAGCTGCGCATCGGACCGAGTGATCTAGAACCTTCCCCTGGTTTCTTCTCGCTCTAACCCTACGCAACGGCCCTGGGGTTGAGTGGCGCGAAAATTGATTCGAATCACGACGCCTAAAAGCGAGAATCGGGATTGAGGCCAGAATAGCGGCAAGCCATTTGTTCAACTGCTCCCGCCGCACGGCCCGAATGCAGCCGCACGCCCCCGCGAGGCCGATGCCCATATAGGACATGGGTCCAGTCCTCCCCATGATGCGCTTCGTCGGGGCTCTCGAAAATCGGGACCGCGAAGGACCACGCTACCAGGAGCAGCGCGGCAAAACCGATGACCACCAGCCCGCCGCGGAACTCCGCGCGATCCTTGCTCAAAAGCTTCGCGGCGACCAGCATCGCCGGCTGCCCCCCCCGTCTACTAGTGATGGCCACGGAGCCGGACGTCCCACACTCCATCCTTCCCCCCAAGCCACGACCCGTTTTCTAAGACCAGAGCGGAAACGAGTCGTCTCGGTCGGAGACAAGGGGTTCCGGTAGCGGCCAATCTATGCCGAATGCGGGGTCGTTCCACCGCGCGCCGCGCGCGTGTTCGGGTGAGTAAAACTCACCCATCAGATAAAGCACCGAGCAGTCGTCCGCCAGGGTTTGGAAGCCGTGAGCGAAGCCTTCCGGGATGTAGAGCATTCGTCGGTTGGTCGATGACAGTTCGAATCCTTCCCACTGGCGGAAGGTTGGGGACAGCGGCCGCAGGTCCACGATCACGTCGTAAATACTTCCGGTGCCGCACTGAACAACTTTGGTCTCGGCGCGAGGTTCGACCTGGTAGTGCATACCCCGCAGCGTCCCGCGGCTGCGATTGTGCGAAACGTTGGCCTGTGCGATTTCCGACCGCAGGCCGTGGGCTTCGAACTCCCCGCGGCAGAAGGTGCGGGCGAAGAAGCCACGGTCGTCCTCCCTCCGCTCGAGATCCAGAACGAAAGCGCCCGCGAGCCGGGCGGGGGTGAAAATCACGAGTGGACCTGCACCTTCGGAATGAAGGTCACGAACTTCCCGCCCCACTCGCGGATTCCTGCCATCTGCTCCATCACCTCATCCCGCAGATTCCAGGGCAGAATGACGACGTAGTCGGGATGCTCCTGGGCGATTCGCTCGGGGGCGGAGATGGGGATGTGAACCCCGGGCAGGAACTTTCCCTGCTTGTGCGGACTGCGGTCCACGGTGAAAGACATGAGATCCGAACGCACGCCGCAGTAGTTGAGAAGCGTGTTTCCCTTGGCCGGAGCTCCGTAGCCCGCCACTTTGCGTCCTTCCCGTTTAGCCTTTATAAGGAATTCGAGAACGGACAACCGGTTCTCTCCGACCTGTTTCGCGAAGGCGAGGTAGGTCTCGCGGCGGTCCAGGCCAAACGCGGCTTCCGCCTTGCGGACACGATCCACCCCGTCCTCGATCTTTCGACCTGCCTCGCGCCTTTGTGCGAAGACCCGCAACGAGCCTCCGTGGGTAGGAATCTCCTCGACGTCGAAAACCGAGAGGCCGTGGGCTGCTAACACCTTCTCCACCGAAAGCAGCGAGAGGTAAGAGAAATGCTCGTGATACACGGTGTCGTACTGGTTACCTTCGATCAGCCTCAGGAGGTGCGGAAACTCCAGAGTGGCGACACCTTCAGGCTTCAACACGATCTGGATGCCGGCCACGAAATCATTGATGTCCGGAACATGGGCGAAGACATTGTTCCCGGCCAGCAGGTCGGCCTGGCGACCAGAGGCCGCCAGTTCATTGGCCAGGGTCCGGCCGAAGAAACGCACCAGGCTCGGGACGCCCTTCTTCTCCGCCTCCGCGGCCACGTTGGCGGCGGGTTCGATCCCAAGCGCGGGAATGCCCGCTTCCACGAAGAACTGAAGGAGGTAGCCGTCGTTGCTGGCCACTTCCATCACCTGGCTCGACGGACCCAGGGAGAAGCGGGGAATCATCGTCTGCGCGTAACGCCGCGCGTGGCTCACCCAGGAGTCGGAGTACGAGGAGAAGTACGCGTAGTCCGAGAAGATCGCCTCTGGTGTTTCGAACTCCTCGAGTTGGACCAGGAAGCACGCGTCGCAGACCCAGACGTAAAGCGGGAAGAACCGTTCCATGTCCCCGGTCTGGCGCGCGTCAAGGTAGGAGTTCGAGAGCGGCGACATGCCAAGGTCGACGAACGTTGTCTTCAGGATGGCGTCGCAGAAACGACAGTGGCCTCGATTGCTCATGGTTGTGCGGTCTCCTTAAAGGAAGCTAACGGTACGACTCGATGGTGCGGCCGAGTCCTTCTTCGAGGCTCAGGCGGGGACGGAAGCCGACCTCGTTGTTGAGTCTGCCGGTGTCGGCAAAGATTGCCGGGACCTCTCCCGGCCGCGTGGGAAGGGCTCCAAACTCGACCAGTTCGGGACGCCCGATCAGCCGGGCGATGATCTCGACAATCGCGCGGACGGAGACAGCCTCGCCCGAGGCTATATTGACCGGCCCTTTGGCATCGTGGTCGACAAGCGCGGCGAATGCTCCTCCGACATCCTGCACATGGAGGAAGTCCCTCACCTGGAGCCCCTCGGTGCATTTCGCCGAGCGTCCCTCGATAAGAGAGCGGATGACCGAAGCTACCAGACGGTCCGGATGTTCGTTCGGCCCGTGGAGAAAGAAGATCCGCCCCCAGGCGCTGCTGAGACCCGTGGTCTGGGCATAGCCCGCGAGAATTTCCTGCACCGCGTTCTTGCAGACACCGTAGAGGTTCGCCGGCTTCCGCGCCGTGCGTTCTTCATGGCACGCCCCGGCCTGACTCTCATACTCGGCGCAGCTTCCCGCACCCACGAAACGCACGCCCCCGGCGTCGCGGAAGTGCCGGAGGAGTGAAAGCGTCGCCTCCACCCAGCGGAGATTTTCGGGCGACGCCCAGAAGAGTCCGTGCGCCGCATACCACGCGAAGTGCAGAAGGTGGGAGGGTTGGGCCGCCGCGAGGAGATCTCGACAGGAGACCGGATTGAGCAGGTCGGTGTCGTACCAGAGGACGCCTTCGGGCACAAAGGGCGCGCGGGGCCCAAGACCCGCCGCGTGAACTTCGTACCCCCGCTCCATAAGTGGAGCAAGGGAGTGCCGCCCTACGAAACCGTTGGCTCCGGTGACCAGAACCCGCTTCAAGCCGATCGCCCCGCGGACCTCACACGCCGAGGCGGCGCGCGAAATTCGCGACTTGTTCGAGGGTGATTTCACGCACATCCTCACCCTTCTGGCGCCGCTCAAACCATTCGGCCGTCATCTCAAGCCCCTGCTCAAGCGTCACCAGGGGCTCCCATCCGAGGCGCGCTTTGACCTTGGAGCAATCGAGATGGAGGAAGGTTGTCTCATGCGGGCTCGCGCCCCCGTCGATGCGGACTCCCCTGGCTCCGGGAAAGCGGGTGGTCAGGCGATCCGCGATCCACGCCACGGTTCGAGCCCCGTCTTCGCCGGGCCCGAAGTTCCACGCCTCGGCGAAGACCGGCCCTTCCTCGAAAAGCCGCTGAGCGAGGAGGAGGTAACCGCGCAGGGGTTCGAGAACGTGCTGCCAAGGCCGCACCGCAGCGGGCCGTCGAATCACGATCTCCTGGCCCCCGAGCAGGGCTCTCATGCAGTCCGGGACCAGCCGGTCGTTCGCCCAGTCTCCACCGCCGAATACATTCCCGGCGCGCGCCGAAGCCACGGCGACTCCGTGGGCCCCGTACTGTTCTTTTGGGAAGAAGGACAATCGGTAGGCTTCGGTGACCATTTCCGAACACGCCTTGCTGTTGCTGTACGGATCGTGTCCGCCCAGGCGATCGTTTTCGCGATAACCCCACACCCACTCGCGGTTCTCGTAGACCTTGTCGGTTGTGACGTTCACGACAGCGCGAATACCGGGCGTCGTGCGCACGGCTTCGAGAAGGTGAACCGTGCCCATCACATTGGTCGAGAACGTATCGACCGGGATGCGGTAGGAGTCCCGCACCAGGGGCTGTGCCGCCATATGAATCACGATTTCTGGCTGGAATGCCTTGATTTCCGTGGCCAGACGCACCGCGTCTCTCACATCGGCCTCGATCGAAACCATGCCCTCGCCGACCCTCGCCTCCTGGAAGTGGGACGGGGACGTGGGCGGCGACAGCGAATAGCCGGCGGTCTCGGCCCCCATGGCCTTGAGCCACAGTGACAGCCACGAGCCCTTGAAGCCGGTGTGTCCGGTGAGAAAGACGCGACGTCCACGCCAGAATGCGGGATCGATCTGATTCTTCGAGGTTGTCACTTCCAGATCTTCCAGGGGGCTTCGCCGCTTTCCCACATTCGATTCAGGAGCACGTACTCGCGCATGGTGTCCATCGGTTCCCAGAAACCGTCGTGGGAGTACATGCGGAGGTCGCTGGCGGTAACCAGCCGACTCATGGGAGCGGTTTCGAGCATGGTGTCACCGCACTGGTGAAGGGTCTCGAAAAAACCTCGCCTGAAGACGAAGAAGCCACCGTTCACGAGACCGCCACCGGCGTCTTTCTTCTCCGTAAACTCGGTAACAGTGTCGCCTTCTACGGCCATCGCGCCGAACCTTCCCCGGGGCCGCACTCCGGTTACCGTGCCGAGCCGGCTGTGGTCGAGGTGAAAGCGGTGAAGCTCCTCGACGTTCACATCACCAAGGCCGTCCCCATAGGTCACCATGAAATCGTCAGTGTCCACGTAGGGCTCGCAGGCCAGAACCCGGCCGCCGGTCTGGGTGGACTCTCCAGTCTCGACGAATGTGATGGACCAGTCGAGACGCTGGCGCCGGGTGAGGAACTCGGCCGGCCCGTCCCCACCCAGTTCGAGACGGAAGTCGCTGGTCATGGCGCGGAAGTTCAAGAAGAACTCCTTGATTAACCAGCCTTTGTAGCCGAGGGCCAGGATGAACCGCCTGTAACCGTGCGCCTCGTAGATCTTCATTATGTGCCACAGAATCGGCAGACCGCCCACCGGCACCATGGGCTTTGGCAGCGACTCACTGACGTCGCGGATCCTGGTCCCCTGGCCTCCGCAGAGGATGATGCTGTCTCTTATACACATCTCCGAGCCCACGAGACTAAGGCGAATCTCGTATGCCGTCTTCTGCTTGAAA
>ENA-ORBV01017867-ORBV01017867.1-microbial-mat-metagenome-genome-assembly--contig:-NODE-17867-length-10082-cov-4.196502_pt1 | contig 10082 bp, 6 predicted proteins | sample MGYA00237777_ERZ505514 | MGnify/ENA primary metagenome ERZ505514 (study PRJEB26160, sample SAMN06269048) | microbial mat metagenome | isolation source: Oligotrophic lake microbial mat | place... | reverse complement strand
ATCATTTTCGCCGTCTTTGCAGACAATGGTAGTTGAATATGTTTTGGTCCTGATCTGCTCACGACCGCGCCGCTGATAACTGCAATTTGTGCCTGTTGATTTTCAGGTCCTGCCGCAAAGCTAGGTGAAGGATCATTGGCGTTAGTGGAGATGCTGGGCCACAATCCATGGAAAGGCACTCGTTGCCAAAGCAAAATCGTGTCTGGCATCTCTAGCGGCGTTACGTTCGTGGTCTTCCCCGGCAGCCGCTACTCTGGAGATCCATCCAATGTGACTGCGCTTCAGGCGTACGGTCGTACTGTATGGCAGCAGGCGTTGGGATTTGCTGCTCCCTCAGGATCCCCTCCAGCTCGTGCGGCGTGCCCTTAGTATGTCCACCTTGTGTTTGCTAGGATGAAGCTCGCAATGACGTGAAGGGCGGTTTGCATGTGCATGCATGAGGTTGAGAAGCGTTGATCAATGTGTATCAATAGCAAGCGTTGTTTCGTAAGGCGATCCGCTAGCCTGTCGCAAGCTACACGGATGCTGATGTTACGGCACGACACCTCTGCGGGAGGATGATATGATTGGAAATGATTTTTGATAGCAAGATGGCCGAAAAAGCTGTTCAGCGCACAACGTTCATACCACGCACTGCCACAGATACCTGAATCATCGCCGACCACTGTGATTGCGTTTCTTCTAAAATCGGATGGCTGCGTTCCTAGACTCTCAACCGGCTGTGCAGCTGGGGATAAAGCGGATACGGGCATGACAGAGGAAAGCGATACGTGCGGTTATGCGACAGGCGAGGAATCCCTTGAGCCAGCGGGTTGCGCACGGTTGGCCACGCCAGGTTCAACGTCGTCGATGTCCATAGGGGCCGCAGGAGCTTGAGTGCACGTGTCACGTTGACGACTCACTCAATTACAGATACAGTCGAGGGCTCAGAGAAACGAGTGGTACCCTGCGCATCTCCGATGGCCGCCATAATGTTGGACTGGGGTGCTAACGACGAACCGGGGGCATTCTGACACAAACAGAGACAATATATGGACCTAGTGGGTCAAACCAATCGCCTAACATGCAGCTGCACGAAACTGATACATGTCGCCACAATCTGAATAGCCCAAACAAACGACACCTGCGAAGATGGTCCAGCCGAAGACGCAGATGAAGAGGTCACTCCCTGTAAGCAAAAACAATTAGTGAACAGCTTGCAGAGGCTAACGCAACACGACCACAAACCGGTGAAGAGCTCAGGCGTGTCTTCTTTGAGCCTAACGGTGCCGAAGGAAGCTTTCGTTTGTGCGAAGCAATCTGCATGCTCTTGGTCATCTCATGCTCTGGGACGGTCTCACACCTCTTCGGCGACACGGCCGAGGAAAACTGCAAATGAGCTTCGGTAACTTTGAATTTCAACTTTTGCTGTGGTCTTTCTGCAGGTCACAAGGTAGTGTCAAGCAAGAGACCTTTGAAATAACGATTCAGAGCTGATATACCTGAAGTCGCAGAAGGTAGCTTGCAACGTGCACGCAGCGCTTCATGGAGCACCGATCCAAAAAAAAGGTCCGATGACTGCATCAACACGATCGGGGTTGATTCGTGCGCCACGTTGTACCGGCTGATGGCTCGGATGACATGCGGGACGAAGCCGTTCACGCTGAAGACGATTCGAATCACCCGTTGGTTCAAACGCCTATTCTGAGTGAAAAAGGCTGCAACATGATTCCGAGGCGAAAAACCTTCAAACGGCAGAGATTTGCGATTCGTCAGGCAGAAGAAACCTGGATTTGTGGACAACAACGCTTGTGCAAAGTCGGCGTTTCGCTGAGCCTTGCACTGGAAGCTCAATATCACTGGTTCAAACCCCGCCTTTTCGTCGTCGTTTTTTTTATTCTGGAGCGGCGTCCAGCCGAATCCCAACAAATCAGGTCCAAATGCCTCGGGAGGGTAGAATACGCGACGCCCCGCATCTGTTCGGATCCGATCCAGAAGAGACGGGCCTTGGTCGGCATCAATGGTTTCACCGCGCTCAAACCGACACGTCACGTCGATCAGCCAATCCGGCACATTCACTTCAGGTACAACTCCGGGCCACTGTGACAGAGGCACATCCAAACTGGACATGCGAAATAAACTCCAAGCCAAAACATGCTCGGCGTGAGTTCCCTTCTCTGCGCCAGCCGGGTTGACGTTGCACACCCGAGCAGCCAAGTGTCCGAATGCGCGATCATCCTTGGGCGAGCGAGGCAGGCCCAATGCTTTGATCAACGACTCAAACAAAACCGGCTCGGCAGACAAATCGAACGTGATGTCACCCGAATCCCCTTGCGCTGCTGCGTGTGGTGGTAGATGAGCGATACCGGCCGTAACAAGAGTGCGTACATCGGTCACCGCACAATGGTACTTGCCCCCTCGCAATCTTGCTTCCACACATGCCTGCAACATCAGCGCTTCTTTGGATGACATGTAGTTGCCGGGTATAAAGGGAGCGGTCACAGCGCGTAAGGTGTGCTGGATCATAGTGGCCGCACGATCTCGACTAAGCTCTAAAGATGAGTCAACGCTGGTCCTCACCACAGCGTCGAAGGCAGAAGGACCGATAGAGCGGTTAGCTGCATGTCTGGCTTTGAGTGTCTGCCATAAAGTAGGCAAGAAGTCAGCAAAGAAAAAGAGCGGACGACCTTCTAGCGGCCTAAGAACTTCAAGCAGAACTGCCCGGTCGCCGATGTGGAAGTGCTGCTCCAGAAACGAGTACATGTCCGCGGCGTTGATACGATGAAGATCATGCATCTTGCGAATACCCAGTCGAGTTGGTGACGAAGTCGACAGAACAGTCTGCCACACTGAAAAGTGCGTGTCCGCCATGAGCTGAGGGACTTTGAGGTCCAGAAGGTCGAACACCATCGACCGGAACATGTAGAACAAGCTTGTGATGCCCACATATGGAGACCCATGCGGGATGGTACGGTGCCGTTTCTCCCAATTGCGAATTGTCACTTGTTCTTCACGACTTGCGTTTACACCTCTGAGCTGGTTGTGCAAGAAGAAGCCTTGACAATGCATGAGCAGCTGTGTTACCTCATCGTAAATAATGTACAGCTGATGATTCGGAGAATTCGCAACCGCAAAGGTCGTAGATTGAAGCCGGTCCCAAGCACGCTGGTCTGTGAAGATCGTAGAGTCGGTGGACTGGCACAATAGTTGATCGCACGCTTGGTTCCACTTATCGTGGAATTGGCATCGCACCAGTGCCTCCGCAATCAACACGTCATCAACCTTCTCATTCGCCAGTACGACGGCCATCTTGGCAACCATGCTCACGCGCGATAGCACGTACAACTCACATACACGCTTCGACAGGATGGTCAGTTGCTCATAGGCCGCGTATTGTTCGTCGAACGGTTTAGCTTTCACGCTGGCTTCAATCATGCTCTCCGCACGGTTGAGAACTTGAACGATGTACCGGTCCACAGAGTCATGAAGCTGTCGACGCTTCGTCAAGCGGATGAAAACGGGAAAGAGGAACGGTAGCTGGGTGCGGCACATACCAACTGAGAACGCCAACTTCGTTTTGCCAGCGCCACTACATTGAGCGATTGCAAGGAGTTTGCGCTCTGCGTCCATCTTTTGCGCATCTTCAAGCAGAAATGTAGCTGCTTCGAGGTGTCTTGAATGGATCGGGTCACGCAAAAGCAATGGCTCTAGCTTTCCGTCAACAAGAGGCATGACTTTCTTCAGGCAATCACCCACTAAACTTTGTTGGTCCACCAGCGTATGCCTCAACTCAGCAGCGACATCCGCTCCTATAACACGGATCCAGTCTACCCCTCCTGTCAAAAGAGGTGGCTGATAGACACTTTGGAACCATTGCGAGTCGAACACAGCTAGCCATGCCATTATCAAGTTCTCCGTAGGACAAATAGTAATCAATAGTCTGACAGAGTCCACAAAGGCGCCAAACTTCGCCTCCGAGCGAAAAGGGGGTGGCCGCTCCGACGTGTCTTCAGTCAACTGGAAAGAACTTTCAATCAAAGAAGCACTGTCAAAAGTGGAATGGAGCATATGTTTTGCACGTAACTGGTGACATAGAGTGTCATGTATCATGTCAGTGCGAACGCATCTCCATGACCTGTAATTGCCGTCCGAAGCTCGCGTCGTTCACATGAGGAGAGCGCTGATTGGTACGATCACCCATCATTGAAGCAGATCTTGTCCTTGCATTGTGAATGCGGTGCTCTCATCCCCTGACGACCGAATGGGCTTCGGTTTTCTCGCGATCGACATGTCGCTAGTGTGGCTCATCCAAGCGTCAGAGAAGACACGTCCAGCCGCATATCCGCATCGTTGTTTATCCGAGTTGTTTACAGCTCAAGAACGTGACATTTTGGCCATGACGAGCATTTTGGGTAACATGGCTCCGATGCCACCGATGGCAGCGGAGACAACTGGGCCCGGCGCTCCGTGTTTTGGAAGAAGAGCTCTCAAACCGGGATGATCGCGATGGTTCGTCCTCATCTTTCCTAGTCTGTGACGAATGCTCCACACACCTGGGAGTCAGTGGTGGTTTGCCTCGTGCTGGCGACGACAATTCTGTGTGTCGCCAGTCGCTGCGCTTGCACATCGACACCATGGAAAAAGCTCGCCGAACCACACTAGCCACTACCACGCCCACCAGTACAGGCCCCGACGTACCTGCGACGAGTGCTGCAACTTTTCTTTCTCGCGTCTCTAAAGCACCAAGGGACTCAAACGCCAGGTACAGAACGCTCAAGGGTAATTGAACCTTTTATTCCTCGTGACCACACTGGCTTCGTGACCTATTGCACTTGCAGACTTCAACCTCCTGGGACTATGCGGGTAAAGCGATCGACGCCAACAAGGTTCCATATTTCGTTCTGCCTTTGCGCTACAGTAAAGGCTCGACCAAGTTCCCAGACACCAAGATTGGAGCCGTTGCGGCTGTCATCCGAGGCAGCTCTGTTATTTTCGCCGTCTTTGCAGACAATTTTAGTCAATATGGATTCGAGTTCTGATCTGCTCAAACACCGCCCTGATAATAACTGCATCAGCTCTTTCACTATATCGCATTCACCGAGACATCCGCGCTTCGTTGGTAGGAGAAGCCTAGTTTACCTAGTCGCCTTCCCTGACAACGAAGAGGGCGCGGTGCATGGCATGTCTGGCTGAAGTGTGTGCGAGCTCAGTACAAGCAGAAATTGGCTGCGTGCATTAAGTGTCAGGCTGTATTATGTGCGAATCCAGAGCGCTCAGAAATTTCCATCCACTTCGTAACCGCCGCGAGGAGTGACTGCAATCCATGTCGCCCAGATGAACGTTCGCTTGTAACAAATGCATAGAGCCCCACGGGCTTCACGAAGCTGCGCGCTCAGCGTAGTTCGTATCGTAGTTCCTGCGAAACGTGAGTGCGCACATTCTGCTGCAGCTCGTCGATCTCAGTGTTAGTCAAGGATCGCTCCATGGACCGATACGTGATGCGATAGCAGCGGCTTTGCCTTCCAGTCTTGCCATGAGTGAATTCATCGATGACCTGCACCCGCTCCACCAGATCCCCCGCGATGTCGCGCACCGCAGAGCAGAAGTCGTTCTCGTGAAAGCCCGGCGGACACCAAAAAGTGATGTCCTTGTATACAGGCGGATACTTGCTAAACGGTTTGAAGCGGTTGCTGATATTGCCATCAGAAAACTGCTCCAGAAAACGCTTGTCTTGGGTCCAGAACAACCGAATGTCAGGAACATCGAACAACACCATCGCGATACGCTCAATGCCGATACCAAAGGCCCAGCCGATGCGATCTGTTCGATCGCATAGCTTCAACACGTCGGTGTGAATGACCCCGCTTCCGAGAACCTCCAACCAGCTGCCGTGAAAGAAGGCTTCCAGCTCCAATGAAGGATGCGTGAACGGAAAATACGCGTCCACCCAGCGCAACGGCACATCACCCAGCAGCGATCGCACCAAGCCTTCTAACGTTCGTTTCAGATCTTCCAGGACTGCTTCTGCAGTGAACGATGCCAGCTCACTGGGCGCAAACAATCGAACGCCCTCCATCTGGTGGAACACGGGGTAGTGCGATGCGTCGATCTCGTCTCGCCGGTAGCAGTCTGCTGTCACGAGGAAGGCGTTCTCTCCGCGCCGCAACAGCTCGGATTGATGCGCGCTGGTGTGTGTCCGCAGTACGTGCGCCTGGTCTACATAGAAGGTGTCCGTGGGGCGGCGGCCCGGATGATCCTTGGGGACGAGCAAATCGTCAAAGTTTTGAGTGGTGGTGACCACGGGTGGAAACTCATCGTAAGTGCGAAACAGCGGCATGCCTTGCATGTCCTTGTGGGAGCGCGCGAAGTACTGATAAATGTGGCTCTTGATAATCTGGATGGGATGATTCCGCTGAAGGTGCAGGTTGCGACCCACCTTGTCCCATACGCCAGCAGGCACGTTGGAATGAGGTCCAGACGGCATCGGCCTCGAGGTCACTGGTGAAATCTTAGGCGGTGACCCTGTTGCCGGAGTGGAAACATGAGGATGTGCCGTGGTAGCGGTCGAGGCACACCGTCCTGACAGAGGGCAACCACATGAACGATTCAAGCAGCTACCACTTAGTAACTACGCTGTCTCTTCCACTGCAAGACAGAGAGCTTACCAATGCAGCGCATCAAGCTATGTTGCGCAGCAGGAGCACATGGAGCTGTCGTGATCGCCAATGCTCTGGAGCTCCAAAGGGTGGCTACGCCTGCACCAGCCCAAATCAGCGAAGCAGACCGAACACAGAGTCATGCTCGAGTCGTACCCATCCGAGGAGCGAGCCGGAGAGAATGGCGCACGCAAGCACCAACCAGCATGTTCGCACAGATTGTTGCACCCAGGATATATCAAATGAGTCGCTGTTTGAGGCAAAATGTGCGCTGATGCACCTGAGCGCGATCGTGCCGTCGGAGCTATTTAGCGAGGCCGTGATCTGTTTCGTCGCATGCAGTCACAGCCACAGGTTGTTGTCGTTCGTGGCCTATCGAGCATGTCAGAGACTGGAACTCATGTGATCGTATGTCATCTTGCATCTTGAATAGGATCCGCAGTTCTTCGACTCGTTGCTGGGCAAGCTCCGTCAGAACCGGTCGCAGTTAGAGGCGGTGGCTCAGCAGACGCAAGAAGCTGTACAGCAGGTGCGAACACTCCAGTGCACGACCTGTGTATTCGAAGATGACCTCGTGCAACATCAATCTTTGAATGGTCGATCGATTATCTTAGCGCAAGATGCATGGAAACATTCCGAAGGCATCCACTCACGGTAAGTTGCCGCAAGTTTGGTTTTATTGACGGACAGTTGCTGAGCCGGTTTTACATATGGGATCTTCAGACGCAGCACCATCATCCAGCGAACGCAAGCGTCCCGCGCCTGTAATTCTTGTTGAAGATGACCCGCCTACTGCACCCCCTGGAATGCAGATCAACGTGACGCCCGCAGATGGTAGTCGACAGCATCGGTCACAGTCTCAACCGGACACTGCTAATGCGCTAGGGTTTGGCTTTCATATACAAGTGCTACCACCCACGCCTAATGCGGCGAGTAATCGCGATCGCAGCCCGCAATTATTCAAGTTTGCTGACTCTGACGATTCAGACGACGACCAGATCGGCGCTGGCGCTGATCGATCACGCGAGCAGCGCTACGCTGATGGCTCTGCCGCTAGTATCCTCTCTGAGGATCTGGTAGGCACTGATAAAGGACCCGCCCAGGACGGCTCAGACCCTCCTGCGATGCAACGTGCAGACAGCGATTTTGACTTGAGCGCCTCGCGAAACTCGGATCGCATCCAGGTCGAGATGCAGACGTTCTCCGAGAAGATGAACGTGATCGCAGATCATCGCGTTGCAGATCCACAGCAGTCGCCAGTTGCCGCTGGTCAGGTCAGCAATGTAGGACTGGCTGGACCGCAGGCTGCAGCGGGATTTCATTCCATTCAGCAACCCTTCCGGGAGATGTCAATGGATGACGTGCGACGCTGATTCGGTGCCACGATGATTCCAGGCAGCGCCAACTGCCTGCACGCGCGAGTGCCTGCGGTCAACGCGCTGGATATATCGAGGTGTCGTGTATGCCACCCCTGCTGGCTCTATCGATCATTCGATGTGATCAATGCTGATGCTTTATCGAGAAAAACAGATTGCGCAAAAAATACTGCACGCGCGTAGTGCATGTCGACCACACTCATCTAGAGAATACAGTGCGTTTTAAACATCATTCAAATCGTGAGTCGACCGAACAATCCAGCACATTGAAATCACAATCGGCTTCGCACCGCAGCTGCGGCCGCTCCAGCGGGCTCTCCTGCGGCCTCATATCGGTCGATGCATCGAGACAGCGCAGCCCCTATCGCCGCGATGCGGCGAGGACCCATACCACGATGGACAGGCAGGTAGATGCAGTGCTGCATGATGTCCTCACTCTGCACTGAACGAGGCAGGTTCCCTAGATCCACTGGGGTACTCACAGCTGCGAGCTGCGTGGCGCCCCTGTATGCGTCCACGCCGTTGCGATTCAGCTCCTCGACCATCCACTCCGCGTCTGGCACCAGCAAAGGAAACAGCCAGTAGTTGCACTGCGCAGCCCCTGTACCTGGATGCATCACCCGAGCAAATGATCCCCCGCGAGTGGTCGGGGCTGCATCGGCGGCAGCTGGAACGACAGATGGAGGAGCCCCACGCTCAATGCGGTTCACAATCTCCAGCATGTGATCTCCGTTGTGCTTGCCCTTGGCGAACGCATTGCGATCAAAGTGCGTCAAGCGATCCAAAAATACCGTCAACAAAGGCGTGGCGGGCTGCTGTCGCAACTGTTTGATCAGATCGTCGCCAGGAAAACCGCGCAACATCGCGACAACATATGGCTTCGAGTCGATGCCTAATCCCCGTCGCAGCAACAGAGTACCCCATTTGTTGACAGAGTTGAGATTCAGTAGGGTCATGATAGCAATGTTCTTCATGATCTTCTTGAGGTACATAGATCTCGGCTGAACAGGGAACGAGCGATGCAGTTGCCGCATTCGGTCAAGCACGATGCGGTCGTTTGGCACTCGGACCAGCGCACCACCGAACGCAGTGCCCACTTTGATGGAGCCAAATGAGAACAGTGCGATATCGGACCGATCATCTCCACGATAGTCCGGGCCGGAGTACGCCTCAGCGCAGTCCTCGATGAACGACAGGTTATGGTGCCTCGCGAACTTGAGAGCGGTATCCAGGGCAATGCGCTTACCCCATAGATGCGCTACCAGGAATGCCGACACCGATTTGCCTTGCTTGTGCAAAGCCCGCAAGGTGGATTCGCAGTGTGCTATGTTGGGCTGTAGCGTGACAGCGTCAATATCGACAGGGACTGGAACGAGACCGTTCTGACGGATAACGTAGCTCATGTCGGGTATGTTGATCCCAGTCATCAAGATGCAACTACCTTGGGCATATCTCTTCGCTTGCAGAAACAGATCCAAGCCAGTGCGCACGGAGATACACACCAGCGAATCCGATCCTGTCGAGCAGTCCACATCCGTGGTCGATCGCTTGGTTGACGGCGGTGTCGCAGTTAGCCGAGAGGAGTCAACGGGTACTGTCTTACTTGCTGCAAAGTCCGAGGGTCTGGTTTCGACCTGGGCTCGACCCGTTGACCAGAGTGCTTCAATCTGCTCCATGAGGGAGCCCCGTTCATCATCCTTGGTGTGGACGACCGCGCTGAAGGCGGTCAGCAGGGTAGACCATGGCATATCAATGTAGAGACATGAGCCCGGCAGCTGTGTATTGGCAGGGCTGCAGTGCGCCACCATACGTTGAGAGTCTACACGAGGTAGCATTTCTTGGCACAAGTCGAACGTGAACGGCTGTCGTTGTGAGACAACAATAGTTTTTTCCATCAGAGGGCGGAATCAGGTTGTTGATCAATGAATATGTTGATGGTGATCGCACTGCAAATTCTCGCGAAGACAGAAAAGACGAAAACGCCAAATTGCACCGTCATGGACGAGCAAGATGTCGACGCCGTGCTCGAGCACGAGATCGAGGACATATTCGGCAGTGACGCGGAGGAGTC
>ENA-ORBV01017865-ORBV01017865.1-microbial-mat-metagenome-genome-assembly--contig:-NODE-17865-length-10084-cov-2.995003_pt1 | contig 10084 bp, 15 predicted proteins | sample MGYA00237777_ERZ505514 | MGnify/ENA primary metagenome ERZ505514 (study PRJEB26160, sample SAMN06269048) | microbial mat metagenome | isolation source: Oligotrophic lake microbial mat | place... | reverse complement strand
AACATATGCATGCAATGCATTGCGGTTTCCCGGTGTATCCACACACATGCACCATACCATGCGATGTCCTTGTCCAACTTCGCGGATGTGACATCATCTTTCAGCGGCGCGGAAGCTGATACAGCCTGCTGCAGAGAGTGCTTGGTGCTGGCCTCCTGGCGAAGCTTGTCCACGCTGTCGCGATTATCAAAAAATAATTACAAAGTGAGCAGGATAACATGAGATTCGTGCGGGGTAAGTCGCAAAATAAAGCAAAATAACGAATCCGTACGTCTCCACCAGTGGCTGCAGCGTCGATTCATACTCCTGAATCTTTTCTTGCAGCTCCTGTGCATGCTTGTCCATCTGCTGGATGACCTTTACTTGATTCTGCAACACCGCGTTCACACGCGCTTCCGTGTCCTGCATTGATTATAGACATCAGACAGCGTGTATGAGCGTTGTTATTGAAACAATATCTTCAAGTGTAAGGAGCAGAAGTCTTGAACTGACCATGGTCAGCTCTTCAGTGTTCGACATGCCCAGGCACTTCTGCTGCAGCTCAGACAGTCCCTTCGAACCACGCTCGACGGAGGCCACGCGGAGCAATACTGCCATGTCCACTGTGTTCTGGCGCTGTCACCATTGAAACCGAACAGAGTGAGGTAATTTGACAGTCTGCATATGAATTGAATTGATTTGCAGAGATAATGCTATGAGAATGAGCCTACCAGTGCATTTTCTTGCTCAACTCGCAGGGCGGTGACGTAATCATCCCGTTCTGCCATGTACGCATTGTATTCTGAACAGACACAGCAGAGTGAAGTGTTATATTCAGCACTCGTCTGAATCGATTGCAGTCACAGCTCAGCGTAACCAACATGCGTCTTAAGCAGATGGTATGGAACAATAGAGACATTGGCGCACGCTTACTTGTTGCGACGATGTTGCCCATCTGCTGTACATCCTTGCGCATCTGTGTGAGCTGTGCCTTGACCTGTTGAAGCTTGTGCTCACCCGAGGCGACGCTCTCCACTAGAACATTGAGAATGAGCATGCATTTTCAGGAGATGTTAGCTCATTCTCTTATGTGCTAAGGAGGAGGGTCAGGCATAACAGCATACCCAGCGTTTCCATTGCGTTTTGAATCTGGGACTCCTCCATGGACAGCACGTCCTCGCGAGCCAAATGCTCTAGGAAGCCCTGTTTGGCCTCTAGTTCCAAGTATGCATCCTTCAGCTCCAGGAACGTGTTCTGGATAGACACAAGATCGTGTCAAGTCAGTACAAAACACCAAATTGTTGCTGGCAACAATGCGATCATACCGTGAGCTTGCGAAGCTCAGCAGGAACAGATTTGTTCCAATCCATCAGCTGCTGAGCCTTGTTGAAATGCATTTCTTGACAGGATGCAGCGGCTTCTTGCAGGAATCTACCAAGTGGATGAGCTGTGAGTAACAGCACAATGAGGGTGCCTTGCAGACCATCAGGGAACGTACTTTTGAGCAGGTTCCTGATAAGAACCCGCGGGGTTGGATGCGACAACCTCTGCGTCCATGTTTGCAACACTCGAGCTGGCCATTACGAAATTTATCGGATTGGGTCCACAAGATATATGCAAGCAACTCGCCGACAACACAAGTTAGCAACCGTCAAAAATTTTGAACGATGGGCAGTGTTTCCCACCACCGATTGTCGCACGATCACAACTGAATTCCGCTATTTGCAGTGGTCTGAGACTCGACGACGCTTGATGATTCGAGTCAGTCCTCAGACTCCTGAGAAGGTAGCGATTGCGCTGAGCATAGGCTGCCCGGATAAAAGATGCCCGTGCTTTGAATTCCGTCAGCACTGCGTAAATTTGCAATACTATTTACCGTCGACAGATCGATGGTAGGCTACGAATGATGCGAGCACGGTAAATTCATCCTACAGCTGCGCGAGTCAGGTTTACTGACTTTCCGCGCATGTAATCATTGGCATCCTTGCTCGCAGGGACTCGATGCATTCACTAGCTGCAAATAACAACTTAAAAAAAAAGTCCAGATGGTGTAAACCGCACCACAGCGCTCGGTTAGAGCATGTCGGATGCGAGATAACGCCACACGATCCAGCCTGCCAGTACAAGAATCACAATCAACAGCACGTATTTGCCATATTGACTGAAGGCGTGCAGTCGGGGGAAGTGCTTCTGGGTGACAGTTTCAATCGTATCGCCGTAGTTCAGGTGCATAGCTGCCTCCGTTGCCACGTCCATAGCCCGCGCTGTATCGATCAAAGGCTGACCAAAGTCCACTGGGTCTCGCTGCAGACGAAGCCAGCGCAGCCCTCGTGTCGGCTCGATGAGCGCGGCAGCACCCTGCTGCCACGCCGCCTTGGCCCCGCGCACACCTTGCCGAGAGGCTCCAAACAGCGCGCCCATAGACACCAGCGCAAATATATGGCGAATATACTGTGGTAGTCGAGTTAAACCCAGCACCAATGTAGGCAAGATGCCACTATGAGCATGGATGGCCTGGTAAGACTGCCGCAAAGGGTCACCATAAAAGCATGATAAAGGCAGCGAGGTCCGAGAGAGTGCGACGAGATCTCGCAGTTGCGTTCCGCTACTGGACGTGATGATAACGAGACGGACGTCCATGCGATCCAAGATCGAGACAGCGTCTGCGGTAGCAAGCGCATCGATCTGGATCTGCCAGCAGACTCACGCCGCGTTGCGCGTCCACAGAATTAAACAAGCTTTGTCCTTCCACAACGACGAGATCTTGACAGGACCGTGGCCTGCTTCCACAGGCTCAACATAAAGGCTTCCTAAGCGCTGAAGCATTGATTTGACACGTAGCAAGATCTGCCGAATGAGCAGTGCAACAAATCACAACCACTGAATGAAATCAAGCAGAATCACGGCAAGATCAATATTGAGATCCTAGGAAGGAGTTCCTGGCTTTTTTCGACAATGTTTGTTCGAACGACAGTTTTGTTCGCTACGTACTTAATACCTGTCTCGATCTCTTGTTTGGCGCTTTACTTTATATACCCGTTTTGGCTTAGTCGCGAAATCTCATTTCAGTACCAGCTGGGTGCCATCAGCGACTCCAGTGTGCGTGTTTGGGTCCAAGCACCTCGAGCGCAGCAGTGCCGTCTGCATGTGGCTGACGACCGCGATGTACATACCGGCGAATGGCGTATAGTGGATCCATCATTACACTCTGTTGTGTTGGAGATGAAGGGATTGCAGCCCGCCGCGTCGTATCGCTATCAGATCGAATGCGATCCCGAAGGCTCAGCAGAAGAGACTGCGGCTGCACCTTCGGTTTTCAGGACCTTCCCAGCTCACGCGAGCCATGACACAGCTGCCAGCGCTCAAACGCTCTCGTTCGTGTTCTCTTCGTGTCTGAGACCATCGTTTCCGTGGCCATTTGGCATGCCAACGCAGTCCCTGTTGAGCTGGATTCGAGACCACATCAATCCTGCATTTGTATTGCTGCTTGGTCAGTATCGTCCTCTCCATAAGCCGATCGATCGATTCCCCAATCACCTACTGTTCATCAAGCATGTAAACACCTGTCTTACCAACCTGTGCATTGCATGCCTTTCTCAGGAGACAACGCATATGCGGATTTCCCGCCGTTCGACACGGCTCGGGCATATCAGCAGGTGTGGGAGGATGAAGCTGGCTTGCGAGCGCTGGGTGGCGGTGTACCAGTGTTCATGATGTATGATGATCATGAGATCAAAAATGATTGGAGGTAAGAGTAGCATTTGAGAGAAGACCCTCTTTAGCTGCATGCAATCGTTGGGCTTGCGATTCGAATTCACTTCAAGCCTGTTTTTACTGCTGCCGATCGATGTAGCGCTTCCGGCTCTCAAAATGACGCGGTGTTGTTCAACAAGTCAATGCGATATTATGAAGCGTATGTGCACTCCCGTAATCCGGAGCCCTTAGAGTTCGGAGAGTATTACTACGCATTTGATTACGGCACAGCGGCCTCCGTGTTCGTGTTGGATACGGTACGCTACGGCGTCACTGTGCGATCAAGCGCTCGTGCATGAGCCCCTTTGTGACCATGAAGTGGTATCTCGGTCTGAAAAACAATTGTTTGTTTATGATGTACCTGATGTGCACCATTTCAAATAGCGCAAGCACGCCTCCCACACTTCCATGCCGGATGGCGCCACCAAGACCAAGCTGGGCTTCAAGCAGAAGCAGCATCTGTTTGCATGGTTGCTGCGGCAGCAACACCAAGCCGCACCCTCATCTACCGGAGCCATCGGAGGTCAGCTCAAGTTCAAAATCCTCGCTTCACCCGTAGCGTGGAGCTCCACTGCCGCAAAGCCTACCGTGCAGGATGGCTGGGCAGGCTATGAGGCGGAACGAGACGAGATATTCAACTTCATTCGCGTGCATAACATATCGGGTGTGCTGCTAATCTCTGGGGACCTCCATTATGCGTTGGTCACGCAATTCAACGCGCATCCGCATCTGTTCGAGTTCTCGGCTTCACCGCTGCAGCAGTTCCCTCTGCCTGCTTGGATCTATCCCCAACCTGACAGAGAACGCGTTCTCTACGCGGCAGGGTTCAAATACCATTTCGGGGTGGTGGATGTACACGTGCCTTCGTGCGATCATGCTCGCGCCACCACTGCCGCCGCTGTCCCGGACACAATGGCCTGCGGGACGGGCTCTGCTGCGACGGTCACAGTCGGAATATTTGCCGCTGGCGCCTGGGGCGAGCCAGCCGTTGTGTACTCCAAGACGTTAACAGCCCAGGAGCTCACAGTGCAGCCCGCGGATAATGCTGATGCCGCCGCAGGGGCCCAGGCTGCTGTGCTAGCCCACACTGCGAGCACAGCTGCCGCTGCTGCACATGCCAGTGACGCTGCACCACCAGCACGGACAGCAGAGCTTTGAAGGAATGCTCGGTCATGGCAGCGCTGCTGACTAAACAGCTGTATTCTCAATAGAGAGCTCTGCGTTCGTATTTGGTTGCAGTTTTTATCTTCAACTGTTCAATAAAACACTATCAACGATGAATGACGTAGAGCACACAAGCAAGATACACAATGACACGCAGAGCCCAGCAACATCATAAATGCACAACAAATACAGCGCTGACAGCTAATCCTTTCGTCGTCTTGACAGTAAGGCTTCCAGCATCTCATGCAACAGCGCCATATCCTTCCTGAGCCCCTCCAAATCTTGCTCCAGCCGAGTGATCACCGTAGCTGACGCGGATGCCGAAACCGGAGCCGAACAAGAGTCTTCGGAGCCGTGATGACCACCGCCCGGCCACAGAAAGGAGAGCAGCAACACCACCTGCAGCACGAAGGTGGCGGCTACCAGCACCGGCAGGAGCTGTGATCAAGGCAACAGCAAAGACAAGGGATCGTGAAAATGATTCGAGAGTTCACGCGCAAGCGAAACGTGGATCACGTTTGTATTTGACTGGGGAACTAAGAAGATGGATGAGCGCACAAAGAGGCACGCATCACTAACCCGTGTGAAGATACTTGCAGAAGCCTTGCCTGTACAGTCACAACAAACCGCACAGGCATCAAGATCAGCGGAATGCGTCGATTCCACTGTCAGTAGATCAACAACTAGAATGCGTGAAGTGTACACCAAGTATCGGCTTCTCACAAGCAGACCGCACAAGCAGATATATGAAAGATCACTCGCTCGCACAATATGGGGGGGTGTTTGGGCAGCATGCTGATGGTGCTGTGAGCGTGTGCTGTATGTGTTCACAGTGGGCGCTACCGTGGTGTCGCTACAAGCGTGATAACGTGTGTGGCAATGCAACAGAGAGTCAAGCACAGAAAACGTATGCAATGTTGAAGGAATGTGCAGTGGCATGTGAAATGCATATGATATGTGAAATGTGTGCTGTGGGTGACCTGGGCTACTATGTCAATCACAAACACTTGCTCACAGCTTCCACACGCACTCATCAATTCAAGTCCCCACAGCATGCACACACAGATACCTGCATAGAGTATGCAGGGCACCTTCACAAACACGCTTATCGACACACTCAACACTCCACGGCATCAACGAGCACCCAGTCTGTACCCTCTGCTCCTTCGAACGCTCTGCTACTGCTCACAAGCAGGGCCGATGCCGGTGCCGATGATGCACCAGCAGATACCGGTGCGGGTGATGGTGAAGGCACCCCTGCACCGATGACGAGATGTGCGGGACGCGGGGACACGGGCAAAGGGGGAGGACGACGGTGCTGTAGATGTGAGTAAGAGCAAACAGCGATGGGTATCAGGCTAGATTCGAGGCCATGAGTGACTAATCGCGCATTAACAGCAGTAATCACGTACCCGGAGACCGTCGGCTGCACCAGCTGTTTGCACGCGATCATCAGCAGAGGGCTCAACTGGTGTAGGGGTGGAGGCAGAACGACTCAACTGATCCTATGACAGGGGCAGAATACATTAGCACCCACACCATATCACTATCACGTAACAACAACTGGCGCCGTTTGAATCATGATTATATCATAACCATAGAGCACCTGTAATTGACAGATTACGCATTCAGAAATTCTCACCTTGCATTGCTCGATAGTTTCACCCGCGAATCGTGCCCACACTTCCAGTGCAGCTTTGGTTTCATCGCGGCCGCGTCGCAGGATGATACCTAAGCAATATGACGACACGCATACGCTTACGTCAGTGCCGTGACCAGTGAACTAATACACGATCTCTGTACGTGGGCACCAGCGCATAGGATGGGAGTGCGTGCACAAGAAAATTGCAACAAGGTGCATATTGGACAATTATTTGCAGTCTGTAAAACATGGCTTCCCTAATAATCAATTACCACACCTTACCTTGCACGCCCCATACGCGCGAGGTGAAGCGAACGCCGAACGAGACCTGCACGTGACACGTGTCCTCGCTCCGGCCACGCACCTCCCATTTCTCAATCATGTGAAATGAATTGCCTGTGCGTGCAGCCACGCATATGAATAAGTTATCGCTGTCACTCGCGCTGCGCACAAACTATATTGCTTCACAAAGGGAGATGAGCAGCTACAGCATGCAATGTGTATTCATAATAAGCACACGTACCGTACGGCACGTCCAGCGTCACCGTGTCGACGTCCATCAGCAGCACATCACTCTTGACGAAGCGATACCGCATCACCTTCTGAATACGCGTGGACTTGGGTGACAGGGGAGGCGGGTCTAATCATGGATTAGTTCAACGTTAATCAGCACTGCTGGGGCACTGTGGCGACACCATCTCGAAGTGAGCGATCGCACCTTTCACATTGGAGCGAATGCAGAGGTTCCGGGAGCGTCCCAATTGGGGATGCTGAATCCACTTGCTGAGCAGGATCTCCGAGTCGCCTTGCTTCTCGTGAAAATGAGCTGAGGCCATCACACACGGTTCACAACCCAGCATACACCTAGTCAAGCCTCGTGCACAGCGTGACCAAGCAAGCTGGATGATGGATCAAGAGTACTGCAGCTGAAACGCAACGTTCATCTGCATCACTTCTCGATCGCATTGATTCAATATCATGTAGCGTACCGAATGAGAACTTGGCCTCATCCGCCAGGAAGAGCGCGAAGAATTGCGCGGGCGTGCACTTGAAATCGTTCTCCAGAATGGGCGTCATATCCACACCCTGGAAGAGCTGCTCGAACTCTGACTGCACCTTCTGCATCTCGTCATCCGTCTTGGCTGAGGCTTGAATGTCCTGCATGAGAAGAGAAGACCAATCGCGCAGAGTGTTGATTTGTTGAGCCAAAAACAGTGCACATACACACAGCGAAGGGGAGAGCAATACTCTACATCCTAATCACACTGATGTCATAACCGACAGCAACCAAGAATGACCTCATGAATAAGCAACATACAGTGCCATATAACGGCTGTGCAGACAGACACGAGTACCTCTAACTTCACGCCCAGTCGTTGAGCCATTCGAAGCGTATCTTCACGCGTCAGCGGAGGTGCAGTGTTGTCCTAAGCACGTGCAAAGAACTCAAGTCAACACACGTGCAGTCATCTCACGTAAAGTGACAGCGAGCCAGATGATCATCGTACCGTATCGTCCTCATCCGTATCGACTGTCGCGCCGGAGCCTCTGCGATGCCGAATGGGAGGTGCACTCCGAGGGGAGAGCTCTGCGGGGCCAACAGCCGCGTATACGACAATTCTAAGTGAGCAACTTCAGGCAGTGGCAGCCATGGCATAGGCATACGAACTGCAAGCAATCAAGAGAAGCCTTTATGTCGGACATCACATACCTGATCCGGCAGCGGATCCGAAGGGCGCCACGGTACCCTTGGCCTCTTCCTCTTGCGCAGCCTTAGCGGACCAGCTTCGCTGGTGATGTTGAGCAGTCACGTGATCATCACTGCTGCCACCTGCAGCCGCAGCTCCTTCAGCAATGATCCCATCCTCCTCCGGAATAAGCGAGGGCAGCTCCAGGTCGCCGGAGCTCTTGCCCCTCGCGTGACCAATTTGTCGAAATTGCCGACTGTGCCGCAGGAACCGAGATCGTTCGTGCGCCAAATTAGAGGGGCTTTCTTCCGCATTCTGATCATTCGTATCACTGCCGTTAACTGTTGTTGCAGCGGCAGCTTGGGCTCCGGCGCGCTCCGGAGATCCCAGATTCGAGTTAGACGCTGATCTGGCAGGGCTCAGAACGGAATGCTGCGCGGGCGAAATCTGTCGTTCACGAAGCAAGTTGCACCACGTGACACCATCACTTGAGCACTCGGTTATGTCGACAACTTGGTTCAAGCGAGCGAGGGGCATGCAGTGTAACCAGCTTGTCAGCTTATGCGATTTAACACTAAGCAGGGTGAATGAATTACAGAACAGCTTCCGTCACCAGCTTACCGGTCTGCTGGGAAATTCATTGTTATACTGGAGCAGTAGGGACAGTATGTCGTAGGCCTGTGAACAAGCCGACCACACGGCCAGACCAACAGCCGCAGCAAGAAAAGCAATAGCGAGATAAGCTGCAAGGCAGAACCCAGAGTACAAGCACACAAATTTGCATTCGGCAGCTGACTCGAATGGGATCGCAATCCTCACGGCATGCAGAGCAATCAGGGCTGAAACTCTTACGTAATCGCGCTTCAGGAATGACCGAAACACGTAGCTGGTGTCGAACGTGTAGATTTCGATCGCGTTATCAAACAAAACGGCGGTGGTGCGCTTTTTCAGTCCGCGAATCTCCTCAAACGTCAATTGAATCTGTACCACGCACGCAAGTGACCGTACGGCATCAATCAGCCACACGCACATGCTGTATGTCACATGCTAGCTGCAGCAGCCATGATGCCGGCATTACTGAGTTACTGCAACAGTACCTTGGTTTGAAACCCTAGAATATTGCTGAAGAAGCACACGTAGTGCTCAGATATGTACATGCGGCCTTGCAGTAGAATACTCTTCTCAACCGCACACGCGAAGTCTGTGTACCATTTAACGAACCACAAGCGCCACGAACACTGGTAGATCAGGAGTCATTCCATGCGACGGAACGCCACGATACTGTCTAGACAGGGGATTGGGCAACGTGTGCCCTGCCCTGCAATGCACTAACAGTAGCACTAATATTAATCAAGCAAGATATGCCCTACCGTGCATAAGCACCTCGTCCTTCGGCACATCAAACAGCTTGTGAAAAGTGGCTTGTTTCTCCGCACCCTTCTGTGACGTCTGGGCGATTTTCTGCAGACATGCATAACGTAGCAACGCTGAGGCTATACATAACTTATCACATCTCAATAATCGATAATATATGATAACAGCCTATGTTTGCAAGAGTTAGCCATACATTGCGCAGATCGGTCTTAGAATCAGCCGTGTGGAACAAATACTTGTATGATTGATTAGGATCCACGTCAGGCTCTGGCAGGGGCTTGCTCAACAAGTCCGTCTGACAGAAGGCAACATTGATCGACACCTCAGCAGAGTATTAAGGGCTGTCCATACAATACCGGCGCCCGGCTATCGACGGACCGTCAGAAACAAAATACTACGGATTATAATCTATATAATAACGGCTGTCTCTTATACACATCTCCGAGCCCACGAGACTAAGGCGAATCTCGTATGCCGTCTTCTG
>ENA-ORBV01017864-ORBV01017864.1-microbial-mat-metagenome-genome-assembly--contig:-NODE-17864-length-10084-cov-5.581193_pt1 | contig 10084 bp, 7 predicted proteins | sample MGYA00237777_ERZ505514 | MGnify/ENA primary metagenome ERZ505514 (study PRJEB26160, sample SAMN06269048) | microbial mat metagenome | isolation source: Oligotrophic lake microbial mat | place... | reverse complement strand
GAAGCGTGCGTTGGCCGAATTGGTCACCCTGGCTGCCGTGATGATGGAAGGCCAGTACTGGACCGAAAAGGAACCCACGCAGGCCGAGGTCAAGACCTTCATCCTCGACAGCATCTTCACCCAGCTCCCGGACCCGCCCTACACCGAGACCGAGAAACTGCAGGTGGCGGACGAGGTCTATCGCCATATCTGGCAGCAGAGCGTGAGCCACGGATTTCAGGCGACGCCGCGTTCGCCGTCAGCTTCCGGTGGCATCAGCGCACGCTGAGACTGGCAAATACGTTCGCACCGTCGGTGCGGGCGCGGTCGGCGCCAGGCTCGGCCGCCAGCCGCGCAGCGTACAGCCAATGGCCGGTAACCGACGCTGCCGTCGGCCGCTGGGCCACCGACAACCAGGGCAGCGGGCGCGCCTGTGGCAGGCGTTGTGCCAGCAGACAAGCCGCCACCGATGCACCCGTGCAGTTCAGCGGCGACGGTGTCGGCGGGTCTGCAGTCTGTGCCGGCCAGGTCTGTATCGACAGGTCGGCGAACGGGTCCAAGCCGCGAAACACGTCCAGCGAACAAACCCAGCGCGACAGGTTGCGCAGCGCCGGTCGCATTTCGTGGCTCAGTGGCGTGGGGCGACGCAGCAACTGCTGGTATGCATCGCCCTCGAGTACCGCGGCATTGCGCAGGCCGTACAGGGTCAGATAGCGCGGCATGTCGCCCGCGTCGGACCGCCGATAGCGCCAACCCCAAAGAATACCCGGTACGGTCAGCCGCTCTGGCACATGTTCGTGCGCATGCCAGTCGTTGTAACGCTGCTCCAGCGCAGGCTCGACGTCATTCCACAGGGCGAGCAAAGCAGTGGCGTCGTCAGCCATCGGCGGCCTCGGGGCACAACAGTACCTTGCTTGCCAGTTTGCGATGCGCCAGCGCCATACCCTCGTGGGCTTGCGAAAGCGGCAATACATGGCTGACCATGGGCGCGATCTGCTGGCCCAATTCGGTCATCAAAACCAGCGCCCGCGGCCAGTCCGACTCGGGCGGCCGGAATGACCCACGCAGCTGCAACTGGCGTCGCACCAGCACGGTCAGATCCAGCGCCAGGGGACGTGCATGGATTCCGGTCACGACCACAATGCCACCTCGGCGCAGCAAGGGCAAGGCCTCGGTAATGGTCTGCGGCACGCCGGTCGCCTCGAAGACCAGGTCGAACGGTGCGCCGGCCGTCCAGGGCGCCGTCCCCTCGGCAAGCGGTTGTTGGGCGACATCGACCAGGGCGTCGAAACCCATGCGTTGCAATGCGTCGAGCCTCGCTGCATCGTCACGGCCGCTGATCACCACTTGCGCTGCGCCAGCGCGGCGTGCCAGTACCGCGATGCCCTGGCCTATGGTTCCCGGTCCCATCACGAGCACGCGCTGGCCTGCGAGGTCGCCGGCTGTACGCAAGGCCTGCATGGCAATCGACATGGGCTCGGCCAATGCAGCCATGGCATCTGACAGGGGGTCGGGCACGGGCACGCAATTGCGCTCGGGTACCCGCACCCACGGCGCGAAGGCGCCGTCGCGCGTCATCCCGATACCGGTGCGGGATTCGCACGCATCATGTTGCCCGGCGACACACGCGGCGCAAACCCCGCAGGTGACGGACGGACGGACGACGACACGCCGTCCTGCCAGCAGGCCTTCTTGCACCACACCGACGAACTCATGGCCGATGGTCACGGGCAGAGTGGGCGCCATGAAGCTGTAACTCGGGGTCCAGTCGTCCACATGCAGGTCACTGCCACAGATCCCGGCGGCCAAGACACGAACCAGCACCTCGCCGGAGACGACCGCGCCCGGCGCGTCCATGTCGACCAGTTCCAGACCGGCGCCGGTTCTTGTTTTGCGCAGGGCTTTCATCGGGGTGCGAATCGCGTCATTCGACGGTGATGCCGACTTTCTTGATGATCGTGCCCCACTTGGCGCCTTCGCTGGCGATGAATGACTTGAACTCGGCTGCCGATCCGCCACCTGGAACCAGTCCCTGCTTGACCAGCGCAGTCTGGATCGCGGGATCCTTCAGCACTGCATTGACGTCTGAATTGATCCTGTCCACGACCGCCCCTGGCGTGCCCGCCGGCGCGAACAGCCCATTCCAGGCCAGCGCCTCGAATCCCGGAAAACCCGACTCCGCCACGGTGGGCAGGTCGGGCATGGATTCCTGGCGTTTGATGCCCGTGACTGCCAGCAGCTTGATGCGGTTGTCCTGGACCAGCGGCAACAGAGCAGGTGCCACGGTCAGCAGCATCTGTACGTCACCCGAAGCGAGTGCCAATGCGGCCGGCGGCGAGCCCTGGTAGGGCACATGAACCGCCTTGATATCGGCTGCGCTCAGGAACAGTTCCATCGACAGGTGGGAGGAACTGCCGATACCGACCGAGGCGTAGCTGACTTTGTCGCCCTGCTTTTTGGCCCAGGCCACGAACTCCGGCAGGTTGTTCACTGCCATTTTTGCGGGCACCGCGAGCACATTCGGTTGCGACGTGGTCAGGATGATGGGGATCAGGTCGGTGGCCGGCGCGTACGGCATTTTCTTGTACATGTACGGTCCGAAGGCAATCGGTCCGTTGAAACCCAGGCCCAGCGTATAACCGTCGGGCGCGGCCTTGGCCACGGCATCCATGCCGATCATGCCGCCGGCGCCGGACTTGTTGTCGACGACGATGGGCTGCTTCCAGCGCTCGGAGAGCTTGTCGCTCATGGTCCGCACGATGATGTCCAGCGAGCATCCGGCGGGGCAGGGCACCATCACCCGCACGGGTTTGGTCGGCCAGTTTTGCGCCATGGCGGCAGTGCCCAGTGCGCAGCCCAGTAACAGGGTGGCGAGTCGTTTCATCATGTCTCCAATGGGTGTGAGGGTTGGCGAGGGTTGAATTATTGGCGATCGGGGTTGATACTTCAAAGATCATTACAGTATGCACGGCATACCCGTTGCGTATGGGGAAGCCCATGGAGTTGCGGCACTTGCGATATTTCACGGCGGTGGCGGAAACCGGCAGCTTGAGCCGCGCGTCCGAGAAGTTGTTCATGGCTCAGCCCCCGCTGTCCGTGCAGATACGGCAGCTCGAAGACGAACTCGGTACAGCCTTGTTCACGCGCCATCCGAAAGGGGTTTCCCTGACCCTCGCCGGCCAGCGTCTGCTGCCGCAGGCGCGCGACCTGCTGGAGCGTGCCGGCAGACTCGCCGATCTGGGGCGCAGCATATCGGCCCAGCCGGGCAGCCTTCTCGCGGTCGGATACGTGCCATCGGCCAGCAGCACCGTGTTGCCGGACATGGTGCGCAAGTTGCGCGCCTCTCACCCCCTGCTGCGCCTGGAACTGCGCGAGATGACCAGCGACGAACAGATCGAGGCGCTGGTCGGCGGACGTATCGATGCGGGTGTCGCCCGCAACGCGCACCGCCATGTCCGCGTGGGTGTGGCGTGCGAAATACCCGATCCGTTTTGCCTTGCCGCACCAACGAGCGACATTCGGTCGGCGGGGCGCGCTGTGGATCTGAGTGACTTTGCGCAACACAGTTTTGTCGCCTTCACACGCCACAGGGGGCCTGCCTACTTCGACCAGTCGATCCATCTTTGCCGGTTGGCCGGCTTCAGTCCCCGCATCCGTTACGAGGCGAGCACGTTGCACGGCGTGCTCGATCTCGTGGGTGCGGGTCTGGGCGTTGCGTTGGTGCCGGCGACCGCATGCCTGATGGGCAGACCGGGTCTGCGCGTGTCTGCACTGCGCAAGAGCGCCAAAGGCGAGGTGCTGGCTTTGCTGAGACGCAAGTCGGACGCCAACCCGGCGCTTCCCCTGCTCGAGAAGGCTGTGGGTGCCGTCTTCTCGCGACTTGCATCACATGTGGAGCGCGTGCTGCGGATGGGCTGATGGGTTAAACCCCAACAGGTCGTGGCGGTTTGAAGTACTGCTGGCACCGGAGTGGCCAAGAGTCACCCGTATCATGGCGAACCGCCGCGCTGGAGGAACCGCAGTGTCGATGGCGGCTTCTGCCAAGTCTCTGATAGTGGATGGGTGATACTTTGTTCATGAGGCCACGCCGTGTGGAATCAGGCCGCTGAAGCTTGCCGCGTGGCGGGCAAAGCATCGCAGTAAGTGTTGATCGCGCCAGAACATTCTTTTCCAGGCTACAGCAGCATCGCATGTCCACACCGACGCCTACGGCCGTGACCACGCCTGTCACGAGCGCTGCGACCCATTCATCGACCGTCCGGGCCGTTCCCTGGATGGCTGGCTGGCTGCTACTGATGGTCGTGATGGCGGTGGCGGGCCGGCAGGCGACAGGCGAACTCGATGTGTTCCAGGTGATGGAGGTGCGATCGCTGATCGGGCTGGTGCTGCTGGCGCCGCTGGTCTATGCCGCCGGCGGCCTGCGCGCGATGCGCACGGCCCGACCCGGGTTGCACATGCTGCGCAATACCGTGCATTACGGCGCGCAATACGCATGGTTGTATGCGCTGACGCTGATCCCGTTGGCGCAACTGGTTGCGCTCGAGTTCACGATGCCGATCTGGATCTTGTTGCTGGCGGCGGCTTTCCTGGGTGAGCCGCTGCATCGCTGGAAGGTCGCCGCCGTGGCGTTGGGCGTGGTCGGCGTCGTGCTGATCGTGCAGCCGGCGCAGGCCGGGGTCAGCCCGGGCCAGGCCATCGCACTGGCCGCGGCGGTCGGGTTCGCCGTGTCGGTGACCTTCGTCAAGCTGCTCACACGCAGCGAAGACGCCACCCGGATCATGTTCTGGATGCTGGTCGTGCAATCGGTGCTTGGTCTGTGGCCGGCGCTGGCCACCTGGCGCTGGCCCTCGCCGCCGGTGTGGGGCTGGTTGTTCGTGATCGCCTTTTGCGGCACGTTCTCGCATTACTGCATGGCCCGCGCGATGCACCACGCGCAGGCCACCGTGATCGTGCCGATGGACTTCCTGCGCGTGCCGCTGACGGCGTTGGCGGGCTGGGCCATCTATGCCGAGCGTATCGACCTGCTCATGGTGCTGGGGACGGTGCTGATTCTGGCGGGCAACCTGCTCAATCTGCGGCGCATGCCGGCCGGCCATTGACCGCCTGGCGTGAGTCTATCGGGCGTTTGCCGCCGCGCCAGATGGCTTGCGCGCCAGCAGTGCCAGCGCGGTGCGTACCAGCATCGCGCAAGCGGTGCCGGCCGCGGCGCCGCTCAGGTGCGCCGCATTGACGACGTTGAAACCCCAATACGGATCGAACGCCATCGGCTGTGACCAGGCCTTTTCGGACAGCAGCTTGATCGCCAGCGCCGCGAGCAGCACGGCTGCGGCAATGCGTGATCCGGGGCGCCAGGCATGGACGCCCAACACTGCCAGCATCGCCATCAGCAACCCGGACATGCCGGCGTAGTAGCTGATCTGTGGCCATATTGCCAGCGCCAGCGTGCCTAGTGGCCAGGCCAGCAGCACGGCCAGCGTTGCCGGCCACTGCGCACGCAGGAATACGCCCAAAACCGCGAGCACCAGCAAGGCCCCCAGGGTCACCAGCCAATGCGCCGGGGACAGGTGCACCAGGCTGGCGGTCCACAACGTCGACGGATGCTGCAGCCACGCGCCCGCATGCCACAGCAGCATCAGCTGGCGGGCGCTGCCGTGCACCACCAGGCTGGCCAATGCCAGCGCGCAACACAGGCCGACCCAGGCCAGGTGACCGTCAGGCCTGCGCAGCGGGCACTCCTGACGTTATCGGTTCGCCAGGGACGGTTGGTACGGCGTCGCCGCGCCCGGGCCGGCGCTGCAGCCGGTGCAGCAGGCGCCGACAGCCATTGCCGAAGTCGTCGATGTAGGTGAATACGGCCGGCACCACCAGCAGGCTCAGCACCGTGGAGGTGATCAGCCCGCCGATCACCGCGATCGCCATCGGCGAGCGGAAACTGGGGTCGGCCACGCCCAGGCCCAGCGCGATCGGCATCATGCCCGCGCCCATGGCCAGCGTGGTCATGACGATCGGCCGCGCGCGTTTGTGGCAGGCGTCGAGCAGTGCATCGACACGCGACAGTCCATGGTCGCGCCGCGCGACGATCGCGTACTCGACCAGCAGGATCGAGTTCTTGGTTGCAATGCCCATCAGCATGATCAGGCCGATCAGCGAGGGCATCGAAAAGCTCTTGTCTGCCACCAGCAGCCCGACGAAGGCGCCACCCAGGGCCAGCGGCAACGCGCACAGGATGGTGACCGGGTGCAGGAAGTCCTTGAACAGCAGCACCAGCACGATATAGATGCAGAGCACACCGGTCAGCATTGCCAGGCCGAAGCTGGCGAACAGCTCGCCCATCACCTCGGCGTCGCCGATCTCGATGATCTTCACGCCAGGGGGTAGCTGTTTGACTGCCGGCAACAGGTCGACCGCCTTTTTCACGTCACCCAGCGGCAGGCCGGAGAGTTCGATCTCGAGATTGACATTGCGCGCACGGTCGTAACGGTCGATCACCGCCGGCCCGCCAGTCATCTCCAGCGTCGCGACCTGGCCCAGCATGACTGGCCCGCGTGTGCCCGGGACCGTCAGCCGCTCGAGCAACTGCAGGTTGGTGCGCGCCGTATCGTCGAGCCGAACCACGATCGGCACCTGGCGCTGAGACAGGTTGAGCTTGGGTAACGAGACGTCGTAGTCGCCCAGCGTGGCGATGCGCAGCGTGTCGCCGATCGCCGCGCTGCTCACGCCCAGGTCGGCGGCACGGGCGAAATCGGGACGCACCGCGATCTCGGGCCGAATCAGGCTGGCGCTGGATGCCACGCTGCCCAGGCCTGGAATCGTGCGCAGGTCGTTTTCCACTGCGAGTGTGGCTTTTTGCAGTGCCACCGGATCGTCGCCGGTCAGCACCAGGACATATTTCTCGCCCGAGCCGCCCAGGCCGACCTTGCTGCGCGCGCCGGGCAGTCGTTCGAGCGCGGTCCGCATCGCGTTCTCGATGGCTTGTTTACGCGGCCGTGTACCGCGTTCAGTCAGCTTGACCGTCAGCGTGGCCTTGCGCACCTCGCTCGATCCCTGCGGCGCAAACGGGTCGGAGCCGGCGCTGCCGCCGCCAACCGTCGTGTAGATCCCTTTCACATGGTCGACGCCGGCCACCAGCTGGCGCGCCTGCTCGGCCGCGCGCACCGTCTGCTGCAGTGTCGAGCCGGGCGGCAACTCCAGGTAGACCTGGGTCTGCGAGTTGTCGTCCGGCGGGATGAAGCCGGTGGGCAGCAGCGGGATCAGCATCACCGAGCCGATGAAGAAGGCAGTGGCACCCAGCATGGTCAGGAAGCGGTGCTTCAGGCTCCAGCCGGCCATGCGCAGGTACAGCTTCATCCAGCCGGGTTCCTTGTATTCGCCCTTGATCGGCTTGAGGATGTAGGCCGCCATCATCGGCGTGAGCATGCGCGCCACCACCAGCGAGGCCACCACCGCCAGCGACGCGGTCCAGCCGAACTGCTTGAAGAACTTGCCGGCGATGCCGCTCATGAAGGCGGTGGGCAGGAACACCGCGACCAGCGTGAAGGTGGTGGCGATCACCGCCAGACCGATCTCGTCGGCGGCCTCCATTGCGGCCTGATACGGGGTCTTGCCCATGCGCAGGTGGCGCACGATGTTCTCGACCTCGACGATCGCGTCATCGACCAGGATGCCGATGACCAGCGACAACGCCAGCAGCGTGACGGTGTTGATGCTAAAGCCCAGCAGGTACATGCCGACAAAGGCCGGTATCACCGACAGCGGCAGTGCCACGGCGGATACAAAGGTCGCGCGCAGGTTGCGCAGAAACAGCCACACCACCAGCACCGCCAGCGCGGCACCTTCGTACAGCAGGTGCATGGAGCCGGTGTACTCCTCCTGCACCGGTTCGACGAAGTTGAACGATTCGGTGAGTTCGATGTCCGGATGCGCGGCCTTGAGTTCGACCAGCGCCTGCTGCACCGCCGCGCCGACCGTGACCTCGCTCTCGCCCTTGCTGCGCGAGACCTCGAAGCCGACCACCGGCTGGCCGTCGAGCAGGGCCGCCGAACGCGGCTCGGCAATCGTGTCGGAGACGGTCGCGATCTCGTTGAGCCGGATCCGCCGGCCGTCGGACAAGGCCAGCTGCAACTCGCCGAGCTGCTGTGCGGTCTGCACCGTGGCGATGGTGCGCACCGGTTGTTCGCCGCCGCCCAGGTCGACCCGGCCGCCGGCGCTCTCTTGCTGCATCTGGCGCAGCTGGCGCGAGATGTCGGCTGCGGTGGCGCCCAGCGCCTGCAGCCGCATCGGGTCGAGCGCCACCCGCACCTCGCGGGTCACGCCACCCACCCGCGTCACGCCGCCGACGCCACGCACCGACAACAGCCTGCGCGTCACCTCGTTGTCGACGAACCAGGATAGGGCCTCGTCGTCCATGCCCGCGACACCGGCGCGCGGGATCGAACGCACGGTGAAGGCCAGCACCGGCTGTGCCGCCATGTCGAGTTTGTTGACGATCGGGTCACGCAGGTCGCCGGGCAGGTCGCTGCGCACCTTGCTGACCGCCGAACGTACGTCGTCGACCGCTTCCTGCACCGGCTTTTCGAGCTGGAACTCGGCAGTGATCGTGACCGAGCCGTCCTGCACCTTGGTGTAGATGTGCTTGAGGCCCTGCAGCGATGCAAGCGAGTTTTCAATCTTGCGCGCGACCTCGGTTTCGAGCTGCGCTGGAGCCGCGCCGGGCAACGATGCGCTGACGGTGACCGTGGGCAGGTCAATGTCCGGGAACTGCTGCACCTTCATCGCGTTGAACGACAACACGCCGGCGAAACACAGCAGCACGAACAGCATCACCGCCGGAATCGGATTGCGGATCGACCAGGAAGAAACGTTGATCATGGCGCGGCTTTCAGCGTGAGGCAGATGCGGCTGCCACCGGCGCCCCGGCACCGTCGACCACGCGCACCAGGTCGCCTTCGTTCAGGAACCCCGCGCCGCTGGCGACCAGCCGGGTGTTCACGTCAAAGGCACTGGTGATCTCGATGCGGTCGCCGGCCTGGCGTCCGGTTTGCACCTTGATGCGCGAGACGCGGTTGTCGTCGCCCAGCTTGTAGACATAACTGAATCCATCGCGCAGCACCAGCGTTGACTGCGGCACCAGCAAGGCGCTGCTGTCGCCGAGTTCGAACGCGCCGGACGCGAACATGCCGGGCTTGGCGGGGCCGGACATGTCCCGGGTCGACGGCAGGTCGACATAGACCAGCGCGGTGCGGGTCTGGTTGTCCACCGTCGGCCCGATCATGCGCACCTTGCCACGGACTTCGGCGCCGCTGGCGACCTTGATCAGCGCCGATGTACCGCGCTTGATGCGCCCGAGCTCGCTGGAGGTGACCTCGGCGCGCCATTCCAGCCGGCCCTGGCGGATCATCCGGAACAACTCGGTGCCAGCGGGTACGACCGCGCCCACGGTGGCCGCGCGCGCCGCGATGACACCGGCGTCCGGTGCCAGCACCTGGGTGTGCCTGAGCCGCAGCTGCTGCACCTCGAGCGCGGCGTTGGACGCAGCCAGCCGCGCCTGGGCAGTCTGCTCCAGCGTCAGGTACTGGTTGATCTGCTGCGTGCTCAGGGCGCCGGAGTCCTTCAGCGTGCGGGCGCGTTCGGCGTTGCCGGCGGCCTCCAGCGCGTTGGCCTGGGCCTCCTGCAGCTGGGCGCGCGCCAGCGCCACGTCGGCCTGAACCGGGGCCGCGTCGAACGTGGCCAGCACCTGGCCGGCACGCACCACGTCGCCCACGCCGGCGCGCAGCTCGGCCAGCCGCAGGCCGTTGGCCTCGGTGCCCACGCTGGCTTCCTGCCAGGCCGCGATGCTGCCGTTGGCGCCGAGCTGCATCGGCAGCCGGCCCAGCTGCGGGCGCACCGTGGTGACGGTCAATGCGGGCTTGGCGGTCTCCGCCGTTGCAGGGGTGGCGGAAGCGGCCGGGTCGGCATTGCTGCCGCGGGTCCACACGACGACCGCCGCGGCGGCTGCCAATGCCAATACGGCGATGATCAGGGCCTGGCGTTTCAGTGTTGTACTCATGGTGCGTTTTCTTTTTGCGGGCACGCGGCGGGTGGCCGAGCCCTTACGGTTGACGGAGGG
>ENA-ORBV01017862-ORBV01017862.1-microbial-mat-metagenome-genome-assembly--contig:-NODE-17862-length-10086-cov-3.987112_pt1 | contig 10086 bp, 9 predicted proteins | sample MGYA00237777_ERZ505514 | MGnify/ENA primary metagenome ERZ505514 (study PRJEB26160, sample SAMN06269048) | microbial mat metagenome | isolation source: Oligotrophic lake microbial mat | place... | reverse complement strand
CCATCATGCTTTCAACCACGCCCAGCGTGATCCCGGCGCCGACGCCAGCATCAATGGCGTTGCCACCTGCCTCGAGGATCTGAAACCCCGTGGTCGCGGCCAGGTAATGGCCGGCGGCGCACATGTGCCGGGTGCCCGTGACGCGGGCGCGGAACGGCTGAAACGGACCAGCTTGTCGTGTCATCGGCGGAACTCTTGGCAAATGGCGGGGTAAACGAAACGGCCGCGACCGGCGGCGGCACAGGCGGCCACCACGGCGCCGATGAACGCCTGGCGCGCAATACCGAACCGTGCCCGCGAAACATTGTAGGCATCCTGCGTGACGCGCACCTGCAGCGCGACAAGTTCGCGTAGCGCTGCGCTCGTCGCATCGAGCGCGGGAAAGAAGGCACCGTCGAGAAACGAGGACAGTCGCGCACGATCATTCACTCGAATCGTGTCGGCGAGTTGCTGCGCCTGTGCAAACCCAGCCGCGATCGTCGGTGTGATGCGCTCCACCATTTCCGCTTCAGCGGGCGTGAACCAGGTGGCGAGATACGCCGTCCACGACGAATCGGCGCGCGCCTGCGCAGTCCGTACGATTTGCTCGGCGCTGTCGGCCGACACCGTGCCCCGCTCGACCTTCACCGCCATGTCCGACACGGCGTGTTGCAGTTCATCGTTGACCGTGTGAATGAGCGCGAGTGCTTCCACACGATCCTTGAACACGCTCTCGAGACTGCGCAGCGACAAGCCGAGAAACGTCCACGCGAGTCCTGTCGTGATCAGCACGAGCGCGAGCAGTCCCGCGAGCGCCGAGGGCAAGCGCCGATTGGCGAGTTCCCGTTGTCGCGAGGAGGGGAGTGTTGTCGACACGCGTCTAGTACCGCGCCAGATAACGATCGAGCTCCCAGCGCGTGACTTGCATGTGATACTCACGCCATTCGGCGCGTTTGGCAGCGAGAAAGTGCTCGGTCACGTGCGGTCCGAGTGCGTTGGTGAGCAACTCGTCCTTCTCGAGTTCATCGCATGCTTCATCGAGCGTGCGTGGCAGTTCGTCGATACGCAAGCGTCGACGTTCGCGGTGCGACATGTCCCAGATATTCGTGTTCACCGGCTCGCGCCAATCCGCTTCGGTTTTCACCCCATCGAGGCCGGCGGCCAGCATGACGGCCAGCGCCAGATACGGATTGGCGCTCGGATCGGGGGTGCGCAGTTCCACACGCGTTCCACTGCCGCGGCGATCGGGCACGCGAATCATGGGCGACCGGTTGCGCAGCGACCACGCCGCGTGCACGGGCGCTTCGAAGCCGGGCACCAGTCGCTTGTACGAGTTTACCAGCGGATTGGTGATCGCACACAGCGCGCGTGCGTGTCGCAACAAGCCGCCGATGTAGTGCAGCGCGGTGATCGACAATTCCCACTCGCGCTGCGGATCCCAGAATGCATTCTGACCGAGTTTGAACAGCGATTGGTGCGTATGCATGCCACTGCCGTTTTGTCCGAACACGGGTTTGGGCATGAACGACGCGAACAAGCCGAACTGTCGCGCCACTTGTTTCACGACAAAACGGAATGTGGCGATGTTGTCGGCGGTGCGCAGTGCAGCCGCGTAGCGGAAATCGATTTCGTGTTGTCCGTGCGCCACTTCGTGATGCGCGCCCTCCACTTCGAAGCCGAGCTGCTCCAGCACATCGACTATGGCGCGGCGCGCGTCTTCGCCGAGGTCCATCGGTGCGAGATCGAAATAACTGCCGACATCGTGCGTGGTGGTGGACGGTCCCCCGTCGGATGTTGCCTTGAACAGAAAAAACTCGGCTTCCATGCCGGCATTCATCGTAAAGCCCAGCTCTGCCGCCTGGGCAATTTGCTGACGCAACACGTAGCGCGGATCGCCGGCAAACGGGCGCCCGTCGGGATGGTTCACATCGCAGATGAGTCGGGCAACGCGCGCGGCGGGATCGCCCCACGGATAGACCTGAAACGTGGAGAGGTCCGGCGCGAGCAGCATGTCCGACTCCTCCACACGCACGAAGCCTTCGATGCTTGAGCCGTCGAACAGAATGTCGCCCTTTAGCGCCTTGCGGAACTGCGACGAGGGAATCTCGACGTTCTTGATGACCCCCAGAATGTCGGTGAACTGCAGGCGCAGAAACCGGACCTGCTGCGACTCGGCGAGTTCGAGGATGTCGCTCGCGGTCGCACCGCTCAAATCGGCGGGCACGAGTGATCGGGGAGTGCGGGGCACGAGCCGGGGGCGAAGGGCGAAACCAACGGGCAGCACGACCTGGCTGTCCTGTCAGACTAGAACGTGCGGTCGGTCAATGGAAGTGTGTGCGGCGCTCGCCTAGCTTACTCGGTCCATGACTGCTTCGCCTGCTTCTTCGACCGGTGGCCCTCTTGGCCCCGGCAGTTTCTGCGCCGCCTGCGGCGCTGGCCTCGCTACCGGCGCGCGATTTTGCCATCGCTGCGGCACACCGGCGGGTGAAGGGGTGCCGGTGGCGCGCGCCGTCGCTGGCGCGCCGACGAGCGGCGGCGGGCTGGCGGGCGTGCTGCCATGGGGGGTCGCGTTTGTTGCGCTGCTGGCGCTCGTGGCGATGGTCGCCGGTCGCAACTTCGGCGCCGCCAAAGGTAGCCAGGTGGACGGCTCCGTGAACGCGGTGGCCACCCCGTCGATTGACGGCCCCGGACTCGGGGCGGGCCCGCCGGGCAGCGGCCCACGCGCGCCGGATATCTCGAACATGTCGCCTGAAGAGCGCGCCGACCGGCTGTACGAACGCATCATCAGCTACGCTGAAAACGGCAAGCCCGATTCGGCCGCGCTGTTTGCGGTCATGGCGTTACCTGCGCATGCGTTGCTCGAGAACATCGACAACGACCGTCGCTATCACGCCGGTCGGATCGCGGAAGTCGCCGGGCTCACTGATTTCGCACAGGCGCAGTCGGATACGATTCTGCAAACGGACGCGAACCACCTGCTCGGCGTCATTCTTGGAATCCGCGCCGCGCGCCTCGCCAAGAACGAGACCAAGGCGAAGGCGTATGAGCAGCAACTGGTGCGCGTGTTCGACGCGGAACAAGCCAGACAGCTCCCCGAATACGACCAACATCGCGCCGAAATCGCGATGGCGATTTCGAGCGCGCGCGGAGGGGCGTGACGAGCGCAGTTACGCCTCCGTGGTGGGTGCCTTCGAGTGGGCGTCACAAATCAAAACTCTCGGCATGACTTGACTCGGCGTTTCGAATCGAGTATTAGGGGGTGCATGGTTTTGATCCCCAGTTGTTTCCGACGTTACCCGAGAGGAGGCGGTCATGCCGCGCAGTGACGACGCATTTCACGATTTCCAGTTGTCCCACGGCGATCAGCCGGTCGCCCGACTGGACGGCTATGGCGCCTCGTACGATGAAGAGGAAGAAGAGGACAGTTACCGCATTCCCGACGAGGAAGACGGCAACGGCCTGTGGGACAGCGCCGAAGACTCGGATGACGACGACGACGAAGATGCGTTCGTGACCGAAACGGAGGAGGAGGAGGACGATGTCGAGGAAGAAGAAGACATCTTCGGCCGTCCGCCGGCCCGTCGCGGACGTCCGCCTGGAAAGAAGACCGCCGCGCCAATCGTCGTCGAAGTCGATGACGACGGCGATGATGATCTTGGACTCGATGACGATGGCGCCGACGATCTTGATGACGACGGGGCCGACGATGTTGACGACGAGGGCGACGACGAGGATCTCGGCGACGAGGACCTCGGCGGCGATAACGACGACGGCCCGCCGATGAAGGCGCCGAAGGCCGCGAAGGTCGCGAAGGCGGCCGCCGCGCCGAAGTCGAAGGCGGCCGCGAAGGCGGAGTCCAAGCCCGAACTCAAGCCGGAAACACAGCCAAAGACGGCCTCGAAGCCGGTGAAGGCGGCGGCGCCCGCCAAGTCTGCGCCGACGAAGGCTCCGCCGGCGAAGAAGGCCGCAGCACCGGCCAAGAAGACCGTTGCACCGGCTAAAAAAGCGGCCGCGCCCGCGAAGAAGGCGCCGGCTGGAAAGAAGGCAGCGCCCGTAAAAAAAGCGGCGCCGGCCAAGAAGGCCGCGCCCTCGAACAAACCGGCGCTGGCCAAAAAAGCTGCGGCCAAACCGGCCCCAGCGAAAAAGGTCGCGGCCAAGAAGCCGGTCGCCAAGAAAGCGGCCAAGCCCAAGCGTCGCTGAGCCCGTCGCGGGACCCGGCGTCAACATACCGCCCGACCACGCTGCAATGCGTGGTCGGGCGGCGTAGTATTCAGGCATGACCGTCACACGGCCCGCCGGGCGCTCCGACGTCGAGGATATTCCGCTCGCGCGGCGAGTCCTCGACGCCCTGCCTCTCACCATCTACTCGATCGATCTCGAGGGCCGCATCACGGCCGCGAATCGCTCCTGGTCGCGCTTCGCCGAGGACAACGGCGCCGCTCAGCTTGCTGGCGAAGACCAGATGATCGGCTGTTCGATTTTCTCCGCCATGGCCGACAACGCGTCCCGCGAGCAGATCCAGCGGGCCATGACTCTGCTGCGGGAAGAGCGCGTGCCGATGGTGCGTTGGGAGTTTCCCTGCTCGTCACCGGACGAAGAGCGAATTTTCCTCATGCACATTTCGGCGCTGTATGGCCCGAATGGCGTGGATGGTTTTGTGTTCTCGACGGTGGATATTTCGGCCAGCCACCGGTCTCGCGAGGCGCTGATCGACACCGGCATCGCGCTTTCGCACGCGATCGATGTGGGGCGCGTGTATGAGGAAGTCTCGCGTCAGGTCCGGCGCGCGGTGCCCAGTACGGGCGTCGTCATTGCGGTGGCCGACGACGAGACCGCCGCGATTCGCATCGTGCATCGATGGGGCTTCGCGTCCGCTGGCAGTGCCGCCTCGCTGGAACAGCGACTCATGCCCACGTGGCTCGAGGCCCTGGCTGGCGGTCGCATGGTGCTGAGCGAGGTCGATGGTCACCTTGAGATTACGGTGCCGCTCACGAGTGCCGAAGGGGTGCTGGGCGCGATTACGCTGGCCACCGAATCGCTCGATTCCGCCCAACAACTCGACGAGGCGGATCGTGTCTTTTCGGTGATCGCCGCGCAGACCGCGGTCGCGATCGAACGCGCCTGGCTGGTTCGTCGCGTGGAGCACAAGCGCCGGCTCGAAGCGATCGGTGAGGTCGCGGCGGGTGTGGCGCACGAGCTGCGCAATCCGCTGTTCGGCATCTCCTCGGCCGCGCAGCTGCTGCGGTTTCGCGCGCGCGAAGATCCGGTGGTGGAGAAGAACGTCGCGCGTATCCTGCGTGAGGTGGACCGCCTCAACAAAATGGTGACCTCGCTACTCGACTTCGGGCGGCCTGCCGCGGCGCATCTCGCGCCGGGCGATCCGGAGGCCATCTGGGACGAGGTACTGGAGGTCGAATCGGAGCGACTGAGCAACGCCGGTTTGCTGATGCGCCGCGTGCGGCCCGAGCATCCGGTGCGCTGTCTGATCGATGCGGAGCAACTCAAACAGGTGTACCTCAATATCCTGGTGAACGCGGTGGATGCCGCACCGGCCGGTAGCGAACTGGTGTTGGTCTCCAGTGTCCTTGTGAGCGGCGGTTGGCGGTGCCGCCTGAGCAACGGCGGACCGTGCATTCCGCCGGAGGTCCTGCCGCATGTGTTCGAGTTCTTCTTTAGCACCAAGCCCGGTGGCTCTGGCATCGGCTTGGCCTTGTGTCAGCGTATCCTCGACGAGCACGGTGGTTCGATTGCGATCGATTCTGTACCCGAGGCCGGAACCACCGTGACGCTGGCGCTCCCGCCCACGGCGGCCTCGTGACCCTGTCCGTGCTGGTGGTCGATGACGACGACACGGTCCGAGAGACGCTGGTAGAGTTTTTTGAGACGTTCGGCCACACGGCGCGAGGCGCGGCGACCGCATCAAGCGCCCGCGCCATGGCCTCGGCGCACGCACCGGATGTCGTGGTGCTTGATCTGCGCCTTCCTGACGCCAGCGGCCTGATCCTGCTCGACGCGCTGCGCGCGGACGATCCGGATGTCGGAGTGATCGTGCTGTCGGGTTTTGCCGACGTGCCCACCACGGTGGGAGCCATGCAGCGCGGAGCGGCCGATGTGTTGGAGAAGCCGGTCGATCTCGAAGCGCTCGTGGCGGCCGTGGAACGCGCGTCAGAGCGCGGCCGCATGCGCCAGGAGCTGGCAGTACTGCGGGCCCGCGACCGTGGGCGCGACGCGCCGCCTGATGGTTCGCCGCCAAACGCCGGCCTGCCGCGAACGTTCGCGCAGTTGGTGGACTTGGCCGCTCGTAACCCCGACGCACCGGTGCTGCTGCAGGGCGAAACGGGCACCGGCAAAGGGTATGTTGCCCGACAGATCCACGATCGGTCGTCACGAGCCGATGCGCCATTTGTGGAAATCAACTGTGCCTCGCTCACCAGCACATTCTTTGAAAGCGAGCTGTTCGGTCACGAACGCGGCGCGTTCACGGATGCACGCACGGCCAAGCGCGGATTGTTGGAGGTGGCAGGCGATGGCACGGTTTTTCTTGATGAAGTCGCGGAAATGCCGTTGGAAGTACAGCCCAAGCTGCTGAAAGTGATCGAAGAACATACGTTCCGTCGATTGGGTGGCACGACGTCGCTACGCAGCTCGGCTCGTTTGGTGGTGGCGACGAACGAGCCGTTGGCCGAGGCAGTGGAGGCCAGACGGTTCCGCGCGGACTTGTACTATCGTCTTCAGGTTCTGACGATTCTTCTGCCACCATTGCGAGAGCGACGAGACGACATAGCGCCACTCGCTGAATCTTTGCTGCCGAGGGGCGCCAGACTATCGGCGGCAGGCCGGGGGGCGCTGCTTGAGTACAACTGGCCCGGCAATATTCGTGAGCTGCGAAATGCGCTCTGGCGAGCCAGCATTCTCGCCGAGGGCGCGCCGATCGCGCCGGAGCATCTCGGGATTTCGGCTCCCTCGACGGCCGCCCTGCCCGGCGTGTCGACTTCGGTCATGACGCTGGCCGACGCCGAACGACTGGCGATTGGCGTCGCCCTCAGGGCGTCCGACGGCAACCGGACGCGCGCCGCCGCAATGCTTGGACTGGCGCGCTCAACTCTGATCGAAAAGCTTAAGCGGTATTCCGAGCTATCCTGACGCGTCACGTCGGTCGCTGCCCACTGGAGAGCGCAACCTGACAGTTAGCGGCGCTTCTTTATAATAGCCGTCCGCTCTCCGCTGACCGATTTTCAGACACTGCTTGTTAAAAGCGACTGATAAACGGCCGCATTGCATGTCAGTTTTGTGATGCAGAGCATGCGCATCGTCTTGATCAGGAACGACTTACAGTCGCCAGGGTTTCTGTGGCCCGATTCTCGCTTGTAGAGTCATTATGAGCATCGGAGACGTGAAGCGTGTGTTGGTCGTAGAAGACGAACAGTCCATTCTTGACATTCTTAGTGAACTGTTTGATGTCGAGGGAAACTCGCTGGTAGCGGTTCAATCGTTACCCGAAGCCCTCGAGGCGCTCCGTACGAAGATGTTCGACTTCATCGTCACCGATCTTCGGTTGGGCGGTAAGCGGGACGGTGGTTTGCAGGTGATGGCGATGGCCGGCATGGTGTGTCACGAGGCCACGGTGCTGGTGCTGACGGCGTATCCGGATGATGCGAACCGTCAGGCCTCAAACCGGTTGGGCGCGCTTCACTTTCTGGAGAAGCCAGCCGACTTGCATACGATTGCCACTTTGGCCAACGAGGCCGGTGTCAGTACGGCGTTTGGCGCAAGTGCGGGCAAAAGTTCGCCTGGGCTGTCCGCGGTCAACTAGTTGAGATGTTGGGTGGTTTGAGGAACTAGCCGCGATTGGGAGATTGTGGCCGTCGTGCAATGGGGAAGCAAGTGCTGACGAAGATCCTCGGCACCGGAAGTAGTTGTCAGGTCTGCTCCGCGGGGTGGTGGTGATACTGGGGAGTGTCACGTGGGCGGCCTGGCAACTTCTGGTGCTCGAAGGAGTCGTTGACCCTGTTTTACGCGTTCCGGCGTAGATACTGCAAACGACCAAACGTATGGTCGTACAGCGCGCTCAGAGATCCAAGCCCCTCCAGCACCAAGCGGAACTGCCGCACGCCGGGCTGAGCCAACTCCGCGTCGAGCAGGGCGAGTTCCTGCCGGAGACGCTGCTCCAGACGCCGACTCAGCGCCGACGCGGTCTCATTGGGTTGGGCGTAGACCGCTTCACCGACGCGAACGAAACACTCCGCCCGCTGATCAAGACGAAACTCGTAGCGCACGGCCACCGGAATGAGTGGCACGTCGGGCATCGCGCGGGCGAGACGCGCCGTGAGGGACCTGAAGACCAATGGCGTGCGCGCCGGCAAGAGCTCGCCTTGCGGCAGCACCCAAAGGGTACGCGATGGACCGCCGGTCAGCAGCGTTCCGGCGTACGCGGGGAGGGCGCGCAGGTCGTCGAGTCGTTCGGTCGTAATGCCGAAGCACCCCAAGCGTCTGAAAAACGGGTAGCGCTGCAGCTCTTCGCCGCGAATGAGGCCATAGGCCTCTCGGTCGAGGACCTGACGCGACAGGAACAGCGTCAGAATCGGGTCCCACCACGCGCTGTGATTGAGAAACGCGATGCTGGGCGCCGAGCCGTCCGGAAAGGGGACGCCCCCGAGCCACACGCGGGCAAACGCCCGTCGCAGCAGAAACCGGAAGTAGCGTGCCGCTGCACGCTCCGCCATGGGCAGCTTTCGCGCCTCGAGCAGCATAGGTCGACGATGCGTGCTTCGGAGCTGGAACGCAATGCGCACTTTCACGCGCTTGTCAGGGTTCAGCAGTGGCCGCGTGCTGCGCCGACACTGACGGGATCCTTTTGAACGGCCCGCGCGTTAGCCTGCGGGCGGCCGGCGCCCCTCGTTCAGGCGTTTGGGACGTCCCGATCGGGAACGTGATCGCCGCGACAAACGCTCAGGCTATATGGGCTTGCTCACTCTCACCATCTGACGATCCATGGCTGACACACCGGTCTCGTTGCTCCGCGCCCACTCGCGCCATGCGCCCTGGAATGCGCGCGGGCTCGCCGCTCACGCGTCGTCGCTCGTCGACGCCGCTGGCATGCGCCCAACCAACGCCTCCGCACGCGCCATGCCGAGCGCCCGTGCCGTTCGCTTTTATGTGGCCAACGGCCTGCTTGATCGGCCCGAAGGCGCGGGCACCGCCGCCACCTACGGCTATCGCCACTTGCTCCAGTTACTTTCCATCAAGGTCCGGCAGCGTGAAGGACAGACGCTCGACGCGATCAAGCACGAAATGCGCGAAGTCACCGGCGATGCGCTCGAGCGCCGGGTCGCGCAGTCGTTGACACCGGCGTTGGTGCTCAACGGCAACGGCACCGTCGCCACCAGCGATTCGCCCGCAACATGGCGTCGGCTGCCGATCAGCGATGGCGTCGAGATCCATGTCCGCAATGATTCGCCCGCCGCGCGCGACAGTGTGCTGCTGGCAATGCGTGAAGCCGTGCGCGGCGCTGTCGGCCGCGCGGAACTTTCAGACTGAACCCCATCACCACGATGCACCGCGTTCTGGTCACTGATGACGTCGACGCGGAAGGCGTCGCGCTGTTGCACGCTGAACCGTTGTTGCAGGTCGATGAAGTGGCGACACTGCCGGTCGCGGAGTTGCATGCCCGCATCGGCGACTACGACGCCATCGTGGGTCGCAGTGCCACACGCATCACGCGCGAACTGCTCGAGAAGGCCACGCGGCTTCGTGTCGTCGGGCGCGCCGGCGTGGGCGTCGACAACATCGATATCGAAGTGGCCACGGCACTTGGCATTGCGGTCATCAATGCACCGGCCGGCAACACAGTCGCGGTGGCGGAGTTGGTGTTCGGCGCGTTGATCGGATTGCTGCGACAGATCCCGCGCGCCGCCACGGGCATGCACGATGGCAAGTGGGAGCGCGCCGACCTGCTCGGCCGCGAACTCAAGGGCAAAACGCTCGGCATCGTGGGACTTGGTCGCATTGGCAGCGAAGTGTCGCAGCGCGCGCACGCGTTCGGCATGCAGGTGATTGCGTACGATCCGTACATCGGCGATGAGCGCTTCACCACGCTGCGAGTGCGGC
>ENA-ORBV01017861-ORBV01017861.1-microbial-mat-metagenome-genome-assembly--contig:-NODE-17861-length-10086-cov-5.492557_pt1 | contig 10086 bp, 6 predicted proteins | sample MGYA00237777_ERZ505514 | MGnify/ENA primary metagenome ERZ505514 (study PRJEB26160, sample SAMN06269048) | microbial mat metagenome | isolation source: Oligotrophic lake microbial mat | place... | reverse complement strand
TTCCGGTTGGACATCCGTCGCCCTCAGCAAATGGGCGCCGGATGTCCAACCGGAAGGCGAACCCCGAGACCGACAGGAACCGAACGCTGATTCACCCCAATCACGCATCCACCACGTGTCATGGATTCACCGATCCAACGGCACTCCATCATCGATTCACCCGCGGCATCGCCTTGAGATGCGGCGACAGCAGTTGAATCAAAGCGAGTGCCGCGACATAAGCGAAGGCTGAGAACGTGAACAGGCTCAGATAGCTGCCCGTCGCCTGAAGGACAAGGCCGACCGACTGCGAAAATACGATGGCCGCAAGCGAGCCAGCCATGGCCCCCAGTCCCACGACCGACGCCACCATCCGACGAGGGAACAGGTCGCTCGCCAGCGAGAACAGATTCGCGGCCCACCCCTGATGCGCCGAGGCCGCCAACCCGATGAGCACGGTGGCCGTCCACACCTGCGAGACCCGCCCGGCAAAGAGGACGGGCAAGGCAAACAGCGCGCAGACCAGCATGGCCGTCTTGCGGCTTGAATTGATCCCCCATCCCTTGCGCAGGAGCCACGACGAGAGCCACCCGCCCCCGATGCTGCCGAAGCATGTCATTGTGTAGATTGTCACCAAGGGCAGGCCCAGCGCCGTCAGATCAAGGCGGAATTGTTGGCTGAGAAACTTAGGCAGCCAGTAGAGATAAAACCACCAGACAGGCGCGGTCATTCCAAACCCAACGATGAGCACCCAAGCCTGCCGTTGACGAAGCAAGGTGCCCCAGGGAATCTTTTCCCCGGCCTCTTCCAGTGGATCGCTGCGAATGTGGGCCAGCTCCCCGGGCGAGACGCCCAAAGCCATGGAAGGTTCCTGATAGAATACGTGCCAAGCAGCCAGCCATACCAATCCGATTGCTCCGAGGAGAACAAAGGCGGCCTGCCAGCCCCAATTTACGGCAATCCAAGGCACGACGAGCGGCGTCAAGACCGCGCCGATATTTGCGCCGGAGTTGAATATTCCGGTGGCCAGTGCGCGTTCCTTGCGCGGAAACCACTCGGTCACCGCCTTGACCGCCGCCGGGAAATTACCCGCCTCACCCAATCCGAGTGCGAAACGCGCGACGCCAAACCCCATCACGCTGTGGGCCAGCCCATGTGCCGCGCAAGCCGCGCTCCAGAGGGCAACGGATAATGAGTATCCCGCGCGAGCGCCGACCCGGTCGATGAGCGAGCCGAACGCGAGCAGCCCGATCATGTAGGCGATTTGAAACGCCGTGACGATGTTCCCGTATTCAATTTCATTCCAGCCGATATCCCGCTGCAAGACAGGCGCGAGGAGACCGAGGATCTGTCGGTCCATGTAATTGATGGTGGTGGCCCCGAAAAGCAGGGCGCAGATCAACCAACGATACCGCCCGGAAAGCCGCCGGGCCACGAAACCCTGCAATGAGAAGTTTGATCGGTCCATCGATTTTCCGGTGTCCAGTGGCCTCTTGCGATTCGCGGTGCGTCATTTCCGCGAACCGCTGGCTCCTGCACAATCGGACCACTGCGGGATCAGTTCTTTTTCGGATAAAGGAGCGGGAAGTTTCCCTTGAAGGCCTCTCATCGCTGACGTTGACCAGAAAATACTCGGTGGCACCGGCGCGGGTGAAGCGACCCAGTTCATGGTAGATGCGACCGGGGTTGACCATCTCGGTCAATTGGTTGCCCTGATGGTTCAGCATCATTGTGTGATAATACGTTCCTTGCCCGGCTCCGACCCGCCCATTGTCGCGAATTCCGCCCGAACCGTCGTCGGGCCAGACGACCTCCCAATCTTTGTAGGCAGCGATGCACGTCCGCCAATAACGTTCCATGATCTCGGGATGTTTCGAATACGAGAACGGCACATCCTCGGGCCAGCGGAAGGTGACCAGCCCGAGAACATTGATGTGATGCATATTCAGAATCAGCCCGCGGCGGGCCGCCAACTCCTGGCAGCGCTCGTCGGGCAGGTTGAACGTGCCGGGCACGACCATGTTGCCGCGCAGCCGCAGCAACGTCTCATAGACGCGGTCCCACATCTCGAGCGAAAAGATGTTTTCCCGGAGCGGATCCGGCGCGAAGCGGCTGAGCAGATCCTCATCGTTGATGAACCAGCCGCGATAGCGGAATGTCGGAGCGCCGGAGGATCGGTCGAAATCCTTCCGCAGCTCAACCCGACCCCGAAATGCAGGTTCCTTGTCCACCCAATAATACCAAGGATCCACGCCGAGGACTTCTTCCGACAAGGCATAGGCCGCGTAAATCGCTCCGCGCAGATCACCGCCACCGGCAACCAAGGCGGTTCGGCCGGCGCGATCCGTTCGCACCCGGAGCACGAAACTCTCGGGACCGGAAGTCTGCGGCGTTAGCATTTCCTTCAACCACGGCGCTTTTGTGCCAAAATAGATGATCGATCCAGTCCACGACTGAGGCGGCTGCGTCAACACGACCGGCATGCGCCCGAGCACTTTGTACCAATCTGCCTTTACATCCGCCAACGCGCGCTGAATCGCCTCCGGCTCATCAGCCGCGACAACCCACGGTGTATCCACCGTTAGAACCATCGTTGTTTCGGTCATAAACTGATTCGTGCTGCCGGAAGAACGAATATCGGCACCCCAGGATGCAATGCCCCCCAAGAGCCAGCCCCCGGCGAGGCAGGCGGCCTTGGCTCTGGAAAAAAAGGTGCTTCCGGGCGGAATGAAATGATTCACCGGTGGATTTTTAAAATAAGTCGTGGGGCGGGAGCTGTCGCAAAAACGAGTGACCCGGTGGATTCTTGGCTACGAGTGATACACCGGAGTGGACTGCAGGGAAGTACCCCGAACAGGGCGTCAGGTTGGGGAGGCGGGCAAGCGAAGCTGAGCCTCGGTGAAACGCAATTCACGGAAAGTTATCCTTAATCTACCGGCGGCTTGACCTGCCTGCCCCGGGCACTCAGGGATGCTGCCCATGACGATGCGTGAATTGGCGCGGCTGGCTGGAGTCTCCCAAGCCACCGTTTCCCTCGCGCTGCGGAACCATCCGCGCATCTCGAACGAGACGAAGGCACGCATCGTCACCCTGGTCAAAAAGCACAAGTACGTCGTGGACGGCCGTGTGTCAGAATTGATGAGAACGATCCGCGTGCACTCCGCCGAGCAACTCACCGGATGCCTCGGACTCATCTCACTCTATCCCGAGGAAAAGCCCTGGCAGAACGTCAAACGCCGGCCCCACCTGAGTCGATTGCACCGCAGCATGGTCAAGCGCGCCGGAGAACTCGGATACCGGGTCGAGGCTTTTTGGGTCAAGAACCCAGAGATGACCCTCAAGCGGCTCGCCCAAATTCTCGAGGCCCGGGGTATCCGGGGACTGCTGTCCCTTGGCGCACCGGAACTTGAGGAGGAAATTCCGGGCGATCTCCGCCCGTTTGTGATCGTGACCCAAGGCACCAGCATTGCGACGCGGTTGCACCGCATCCTTGGCCATTGGGTCCATGACACCACCCTGCTGCTGACCACACTGAAAGCCCGAGGCTACCGCCGCCCCGGTTTGATCCTGCAGCAACATCAGGATGGCCGCAACGCCCACATCATCGCAGCAATGTATCTTTATTTCTCCCGCTACGATTTCGACCGGCTCGACATCCCGATCCTCTACGCCGGCTCCCATGTCGATCAGGAGGCCATGGGCGAGTGGTTCGATCAACACCGGCCCGATGTGCTCGTCTATTACGACCATGAAAACCACTTCCGCTCGATCGAGATCTTCTTGCAAAATCGGAAACTGATCGTGCCGAGGGACATCGGACTCGCCGTCCTTGACGCAACCGTGCAGATCGACGGCGTCTCGGGCGTTCACCAGAACATCGAGCAAATGGGCGTGAGCGCCGTCGAGATGGTGGTCAGCCGCCTGCAGCAGGGTGAAACGGCCTTGCCCAAATTCGCCAAGGTTGAATCCGTCGAGGGCACGTGGATCGAGGGAGAAACCCTGCGCTTGAAGTAACCCCCACTGCTCGCCATTTTGTCCATGCGTCATCTTCCGATGGGCCTTCTGAGCCCGCTCCTCTTTCTTTCCATAGGAGGCCGGGGAGTGAGCGGCCGTGCGGCGGGCTGAGCGCCGACCACCGGATCCAAGGCCGTCCGGAGCCAAGCGCGGGCATTGGCCAAGCGGGTGTGGTGAGCTAGCGCGCCGCCCGAATCGTTTTACCTTCGACCCAATCGCCTTCGACGCTGATGACTGTCGGGGTCACCGACGGACCGAATTGCCCGTGCTGAAGAACGCTGACCAGCAGTTCCACGGTGCTCTTTCCAAACTGTTCGAAGTTCGCCCGCACACCGCTGATGTTGGCCGGATGAGTGGAACTGTCGATGAGGGCGAGCCCCACATCGAGCGGCACGCGAAGCCCTCGATCTTTCAAATACTTTTCCACCACCGGACCAAAGCGTCGGTACTCACCGTAGATAATGACGTCCGGTTGATAGCGCCGAAACCAGCAATCGAAAGCCGCCAGCTCTGGCTCTGCGGTGGCATAGAAAATTGGCAGGTCCAAGTCGCCAAAGACGTATTTGGAAAAGTAAAGATAGATTCCCGCCACCTGGTGCAGGTTTCGCCCGTCTTGAAATTGCTGCAAGACGGCACCCGGCCGCCGATAGCCTCGCTCTTTCAACGTAGCCAGGAGTCGGTTGGTGTTCTGCGCAAAATGGCTGACGACCCGATGCAGCCGCGTGCGAATGCTCGTACCGCTCGTTACGATGGCGAATCTTTGAAGTGGAGCTGGAATCTCATCCTCCAGTTCCAAAGCGCCCAACGACAGCAGACCATTGATCCCGCGCGCCTCCACAATCGCGGCGAGCCGCTCCGGACGGAGCCCAGGCTCGCGCACCCAGAACGGCTCGATACGATAGCCCAGTTCGGACGCGCGCTGCACCTGGGCCTGCCGGATCCGTTGAAGATAAATGCGCGCGGGATCTTCCCACGGACGCGGATCCGGATAGAGCGAGATCAGTCCGAGACAGCCCCCCAGCTTGTCGGAGCCGTGATTCCGAATCGCCCCCATCAATTCCGACAGTCGCCCATCAACCACATAGCCGTGGTTCCTGGCCAAACACACAATCCGGCTCTTCGTGGCTTTGGAAATGCGCGGGTGATCGCGCAACGCCAGCGATACCGTGGCGGAAGAAACGCCGGCCAAACGAGCCAGCTCGCGGGTGGTCATGAGCAAAAGTGGGGAGGCAATTCCGGAAAAGATCAAGTTAACGGTAACTATTCAGGTCATTGCCGCGCCGGACTCCGACGGCATTTGGGATCCAGCCCATAGGTCCACTCCCCAAAAAACCCATTGATGAGCTGCGTGGAAGGCGGTCGTGAAAGCACGGCTTTGATTTAGCCCTCAAGAGCCAACCCGCTGGCCTCTACTCCACCCTGTCTTCCTGCTGTGAACCCAACCGAATCGTTTTCCCCACCATGATTACCCAACACACCCGCCGACCCATCCTCCAATGCTCCCGCCTCCCGCATCGCCTGGCGATCGCTTCCGCCCTGGCGGCGGCGATCTTCAGCGTCTTGCCCGTGTTCGCACAGTCGCCCGCCGCCCCCGCGACCGAAGTCGTGAAGCTCTCCGCGTTTGAGGTGACCGACTCCGCGCCCAATCGTTACCAGGCCGCCGAGGCGTCCAGCGGCGGTCGCGTGCGCACCGACATCTTCAACTCGCCCCAGACGATCAACGTCGTGACGGACGCACTCCTCAAAGACGTGGGTGCGGTCCGCATTCTTGACGCCCTCAAATACGTCCCCGGCGTCACCGAGTCCACCCTCCCCAACGGCCTCGACCGCATCACCGTCCGCGGCTTCCAGATCGACGGTGCCACCGTCGACGGATTCTACGACATCACCCAGGGCAACATCGACCCGCTCACCATCGACCGCATCGAGGTTGTCAAGGGCCCCAACGCCATCCTCTCCCCCACCGGCAGCCCCGGCGGCACGATCAACAACGTCACCAAGAAGCCCCTCTTCGTCAGCCCGCGCAACAGCGTCCGCCTCGAATACGGCGTCTTCGACGCCGGCAGCATCGAGATCGATTCCACCGGCCGCATCGGCGACGCCAACAGCAAGTTCGCCTACCGCGTCGTCGCCGCCATCCGCGACTTCGACAACTACTACGGCAACACCAAGACCAAGCGCCACACCCTCGCGCCCTCGCTCGCCTACCAGCTCAAAGCCGGCACCAAGCTCATCCTCCAGGCCGAGTTCTCCGACTGGCGCGCCGGTGCCTACCTCGGCATTCCGATCGATCCATCGTCCGGTTCCAACAACACCGCCCGGCTCCTCTCCGGTGTCTCCGAAACGAAGGCCGTCTACGCCGACGATATCTATCGCCGCGACAAGCGCTCCGCCTACCGCGTCCTCTTCACCAGCGAGCTCACCGAGCACCTTTCCGTACGCGTCGCCGCCCGCCAGGCCTACTACTACCTCGACAACCAAGGCCTGAATTTCGCGGCCAACAGCGGCAACGGCGGCGCCCGCAATCCCAACACCGGGCTCTGGACTCCCGGCATCGTTTACGGCCCGGCCCCGACCTTTACGTCCTCTCCCGCACCCGTGCAAAGCCGCACCTTCAACCGTGGCGGTCAGCGTTCGACCGTAAACGATAAGAAGCAGAACTTCCAAAATGACTGGGTCTACACCCGCACCTTCGGCGACGTGAAATCCACCACCGGCGCCGGCTTCGCCTACACCCGCCGCCTGCCCAACGCCGGCCAGAGCACCATCAACACCAACCTCACCAATACCCCGCTCAACTTCGACAGCATCGTCCTCGGGCCCCTCACCGACACCGGTGTCGTCAACACCCGCGAGAACAACAACGAACTCTCCCGTCAGTACTACGCCAACCAGAGCCTCACCGCCTTCGACGACCGCGTGATCGTCTCCGGCGGCGTCTCCAAATTCATCGCCCGCAACTCCACCATCCGTCTTCTCCCCGGCGCGACCAACAACGTTTTCATCAACAACGAGAAAACCACCGCAAACTACGGTATCGTCGTGAAGCCCGTCAAAGACGTCTCCCTTTTCTACGGCCATTCCGAAAACGCCTCTCCGGTCTCGACCAATCTCACGCCTCCCGGCACCCCCGATTTCTCCGTCGGCGATCAAGACGAGGTCGGAGCCCGTGTCCGTCTCTTCGACAACCGCCTGCAGGCCGCCGTCACCTATTTCAAGATCGCTCAAAACGCCTTCTCCGTCCCGAACCCCGCCAACCTCACCGTGCCCGCCCCCGTCCCGCCCGCGCCACTCCTCTATTCGGACCGCGAGGCCAAGGGCTGGGAACTCGAGGCCACCTACGAAATTCAAAAGGGCTTCACCGTGATCGGCAACTACACGAGCTTCACCAACCGCGATCCGAATAACATCCCCTTCCGTGGCACCGCCGAGAAATCCGCCGCCGCTTGGGCCCGCTATGAATTCCAGGACGCCACCCTCAAGGGCTTCAGCCTCTCCCTCGGTGCCAACTGGACCGACGAGCGCCCCGGCGACTCCGCCTCCGGCTTCACTCCCGCCAGCACGCCGACCCGCCTGATCGCCAATCAACCCTCGTTCTATCTGCCGGCTCGCACGCTCGTTGATGCCTCCGCCGGCTACACCCGCGGGGCTTGGACCTATCAGGCCAACATCGACAACGTCTTCGATAAAAAATACCTCGCCGCCTCGCTCTCCCGCAACGCCGTCTACGCCGGCCCGGGCCTCAACCTCCGCGCCTCCGCCACCTACCGCTTCTAAACCCAGCACGCAGACCAGCGCGTTCCCGCACGCGCCCTCAGTCATTGGCCGTCCTCGTGACGGCCAGTTTTATTTTCCCCCACCCGCCCGTCCTCCCATGCCCAAACTCCGCGCCGCCCTCATCGGCACCGGCAACATCGCCCGACAACACGTCCGCGGCCTCCGCGCCCATGCCGATCGCGCCGACCTCGTCGCCGTCCTCGACGTCGATCTCGCCCGCGCCACCGCCTTCGCCGCTGAGCACGGCGTCCCCGGCGTCTTCACCGACACCGCCGCCTTCTTCGGCGAGGCGCACCCCGACCTCGTCCACATCTGCACGCCACCCAATTTTCACGCCGCCCTCGCCATCGCCGCGATGGAAGCAGGAGCAAATGTCCTCTGCGAAAAACCCCTCTGCGCCTCCCTCGCCGAGCTCGACCTCATTCAGGCGGCGGAAAAACGCACGGGCCGTTTTTGCGCCACCGTTTTCCAGATGCGCTACGGCTCTTCGGTGCGCCACGTCCGCGCCGCCATCAACGCTGGCACTCTCGGCCGCCCGCTCGTCGCCGTGTGCCACACCCTCTGGTTTCGCGACGCCGCCTACTACGAAGTCGCATGGCGGGGCAAATGGTCCAACGAACTTGGCGGTCCCACCGTCGGCCACGGCATCCACGCGATGGATCAACTCCTCTTCATGCTCGGCGGCTGGCGCCGGCTCACCTCCGTTGTCCGCACACTCGACCGCACCATCGAGGTCGAGGATGTTTCCGCCACCCTCGTGGATTTCGACAACGGCTGCGTCGCCAGCATCGTCAACAGCATCCTTTCCCCACGCCAGGAGACCTACCTCCGCCTCGACTTCCAAAAGGCCACCGTCGAACTCAAGCACCTCTACGCCTACAGCAACGAGAGCTGGAAATTCTCCGTCGCCGACGGAGCCCCCGTCGAGCCCATCGCGGCGCTCTCCGCCCTCCCGCCCAACATCAGCGCCGACCACGTCGCGCAGATCGGAGCGATCCTCGACGACATCGCGCACGGCACGGTCCCTTTGACTGCCGGCAACGAGGCCCGCCGCACCATCGAGCTGCTCACCGCCATCTACAAATCCTCCTTCACCGGCCTCCCCGTTGAGCGCGGCTCGATCATCGCCGGCGATCCGTTCTACTCCAGTTTCCACGGCGGCCATCGCCTCAAGCCCGTATGACCACGATCCGCCAGATCGAAGTTTTCCCCGTCGGCGTGCCCATCACGCGCGGCTTCACCTTCGCCTCCGGCAACGCCGGCGAGGTCGGGCAAAAAGCGGTCCTCGTCTTTGTTAAAATCACCGCCTCCTCCGGCGAAATCGGGTGGGGCGAATGTCGTCCGATGCCCACGTGGTCTTACGAGACCGCCCACTCCGTCGTCACCGCCCTCCGGCACCATCTTATTCCCGCCGTGCTCGGCCTGGAAATCTGGGACCGCAGCGGGCTCCACCTGCGGATGTCTGCCGCCATTGGTCGTGGCCCCAGCACCGGCCAGCCGATCGCCAAGGCCGCCCTCGACCTCGCGCTCCACGATCTTTGCGCTCGCACCGCTGGTCTCCCGCTCCGCGCGTTTCTCGGCGGCAATTCCGCGCCGGTTTCCCTGCCGCTCAGTTGGACCTGCACCGCCCACACCGCCGACGAGGCTGCAAGCGACGTCGAGACGGGTTCCGCCGCCGGTTACGCCCATTTTAATTTCAAAGCCGCCGTGGCCCCCGCCACCGATCTCGCCGTTGCCCGCGAGCTCGTCACCCGCGCCCCAGCGGGTGCCTTTATCTGGGCTGATTGCAACCAAGGCTTCCAACTCCACGATGCCGTCCGCATGGCGCAGGCATTCGAGCAACTCGGCGTCGCCCTCCTCGAGCAGCCCCTCGCCGCTGATCAACTCCACCTGATGGCGCAACTGCGCGCCCGAACGACGATCGCGCTCGCGGTGGATGAAGCCAGCGTGAGCCCAGGCGACTTCTTCGCCCATGCCCGCGCCGGTTTGGTGGACTATCTCGTCGTGAAACTCACGCGCAGCGGTGGACTCTGGCCCACGTCGCAACAGCTCGGCGTCGCCGCTTCTGCGGGCCTGCCCTTCGTCGTCAGCGGCCTCACCGATGGCCTGCTCACAAAACTAGCCGCCGGCCAAATCGCCGCCGCCGCCGGCGTGCGCCGCCCCCTCGCCCTCAACGGTTCGCAGTTCCTCGACGAATCGGCGCTCTATTCCGCCAAGGCTCGCGTCGAGCACCATGGCTCCATTCACCTCGACGCCTCCCCCGGCATCGGCGTACACCCCGACGAAGCCCAGATCCGCGCCCTCTCGCTGCCTGCC
>ENA-ORBV01017860-ORBV01017860.1-microbial-mat-metagenome-genome-assembly--contig:-NODE-17860-length-10086-cov-8.207313_pt1 | contig 10086 bp, 6 predicted proteins | sample MGYA00237777_ERZ505514 | MGnify/ENA primary metagenome ERZ505514 (study PRJEB26160, sample SAMN06269048) | microbial mat metagenome | isolation source: Oligotrophic lake microbial mat | place... | reverse complement strand
GAATATGTGATCTTGTATTGTTTTTAAAAGAGAGCCACGACGGAGGTCGCATAGTTCGTCTTCCTTGTTCCCCCCGGTTCCCTCTTGTTTGTTTGCTTGCTTGCTTGCTTGCTGTTTGGTTGCTTCGGTTAATTGGTTTATTGATATGAACGAATAGTATATGATTAGAAAGTCGGGTTACTTGCCCGGCTTCTCCTCCACGGAGACATTCTCCGCAAGTCATTACTCGATAGTAACGGTACGGGAATGAACATCCAAGGGATGCTTTTGGAAGTTGGGATCAATCCAAACACCTTCTTCACCGGGCCCGCTCCATTTGATGGTCTTCAAAGTATTGCACCAATCATCCGGGCATTCCTTTTCGCGGTAGCTGGTACCTTCCATGGTGAGCGGTGTGTACTTTTTGTCTTCAGGGGCCATGTTGGCTTCCCATTTGGGAGGTAGGGCGTATTTGGCTTCCAAAAGATGATCGACCTCGTTCCACCATTTGGGGTAGTAATGAACAAAAATAGACGAATACCAACTTCCATTCAATCTCCTGGGTCGGCCGTGGTTGCACTTGCTGGACTCGTAGAATACCAAGTCGCCCGATGTTAAAGAAACTGTAAGACAGAGGGAGAAAATTAACGTATGAGTTTTCATCTTCGATTAGAGAAGTACCGAAAATTCCCCGAGGCTCGTTGCTGTTCGTCGGTCGTACCTTCATGAGTATTTCCGTTGAAATCTTCGATAAAAATGGGCCAATCTTCCGCGTCCTCGCTTTTGTCGATGTGCAAAATGAACGAAACTGAGACATAAGAATGGAGATAAATATTCCAAAAAAGAGTTTAGGTGTGAGTCAGCCAACAGGAACAGTTACAATAGACTCGTATGCTGGGCCAAACAAAAAATATCAACGTACCAACATGCGTATTCATTTTGTCCACGTGCATCCACAGCGCACTCTCATTTTGATAAAGACGGAGACCATAGGCATTGACGGGAAGGACTTCAATTCCGGTCCATGCCTCAACATAGGGCTGCAATTCGTGCAAGACGCGATCCATCAAATCGGGACGGTCAATAAAGAGTGGTTGAACGGGGGCATCAATGACTTCATTCTTGGCTTCCAATCGGCTGTCCCCATTGGCCAGACCATCTTTAATGGCATTGCGCAAATCTTCCATCAAGTCTTCGGGGGCACGGGTCAACCCAAATCCCAGTTCCGTAAAATTGGGAGCCAAGGCGGCATGGTGCAAGGTTTGCACATAGCCTTCAAATTTTTGATTGTAATCATCGATTTCCGCGACTTGTTCCAAACGTTCCATCATGAGTTTGGACCATCCCGCATTGGGGGGGATAAATTTGGGTGGCCAGGTATAATTACGGGCATGATATCCTTGGAGTCGTTCCGATTCCGTCAAAGCCAGAGCAGACACCATCAGATAGGCCGCGGCACAAGCCGTCGTCAAGAACTTGATCATCATCTTTTTAATTGTGTGGTATCTGAAATTATTGGCGTGTTGTGCAAATTCAGTGAACGAGAATGGAATTTTGATTGTACCGAGGAGATTGCTCCAAAAGATAAATTAATGAGCAAGTTGTGAGAAAGCTTTTTGGTTTTTATCTCGTAACCCAGCAAAAGATCCTGATGCCAATGACCGCGTGAAAATAATCCGAACTCAAAACACTCAGTTCGTTCGGATTCTGCATGACTTCTTGGCACCTGTTCAGTCACGAGTTATGTAAAATTAGTACCATCACAGCCTGGCCGTCTTCTCGTGACTACTAAAAAATGGGCTTCCCATGGCGAGAACTGTTTAGACGGGGTCGCGTTAGATCTGTTGTTTGTTCGCGTTGGTGGCTCTTGGTTGCGTGAGTCACCACGATTAGCTAGTAATAACCCGGTGAGGGTTTGGCTTCGATTTGGGTCATCTACAGCCTGCAATCCACAACCTAGTAGCAAAACAAAGATAAGGATGAGCCAAGAAAGTTCCAGATCTTTCTCTAGAATTCTCTTTGGAAAAGAGCAACTACTTTTTACAAAATAATAACTAACTGTTTAGGTAGCATGCCTTCTTTGCTTCATGTTGTGGGAAAAAATCCACATTGGCAATGGAAAAAAGATCATTTCACAAAAAACTTCCAATTGCACATTGTGGCTTCAAATTGAAGCATTTTAGGGAACATGTGTTTGGTGCACTGCACTAGCCATGCAGAAGCTGAATCCATCCTTGAAGAACGCAGTCTGTGCATCTGAAGTGCATGCGTCAGCATTCCTCTCAAGTGTCGAAGAAACTCAATTGCGTGTTCAATGTGAACATGTCCCTCCACTGACACTCTTTCAACCCTCATTGCCTCACCCATGGGGCACATGTTGCTGTCTACCTCTGCTACCGATAGCTTGCTACAATTGTGCTGTAGCAGTGCTTTTGCTGTCACACTGCTGTGTGTCCAGGATTTCCTTTTCAAGTGGATTTTGGTTGGGTGCACACATGCCCTAAAGTTTGATGCTCTATCTTCCAACGACTATTATTTTTGATCTGAGATGGCGCGAATCAATGGTATGAAAATCATAGCGAAGATCTCACTGTGAATCTTTCATCAGCACGGAAGCTAAAGTAACAGTCATGTCCTTTAACTTTTATCTTTGTGCACCTCGATCGCCTCACATCACTCCTCTAACCAAAGGTTCCAGACAAAAATGATGGCCAAGATGGTCCCGCTGATCTCGTGCTACTTAGCCTTGTTGCTTATGGGTAATGGCGTCCATGGATTTGCGCGTGTGAATCATCGATTACAATCGGTATCAACAGTAACCAATTTCCACCGACCAAAATCTACAGCAATCCCCAATACAAGATGGACGACAACAACTAACTTACAAGCCCTTCCTACAACATTGGCTACTACTTTGGAAATCCTACGTGGTGGTGCGGCTGGTGCCGCAGAAGTCGCCTTGGATATGGGGCGTGAAAATATGAAACTCTCCAGTATGGCTCTTTACACCACCATTACCGCCCTCATCATGAATGCTTGTTTGCGTCTCTACACGAGTCAAAAGTTCGAATTCGGGCACGATCAGGATGGAAAGAGGCCGCGTTCCATTCAAATTTTGGAATCCATTTTTACGGCCACTTCCATCGTATGCATTGTCTGTGGTGTGTATACTTCGGTATTATTCTGTGTCTTGGGCATTTATAGTCGCGAGGCACTGTGGATGAATAATATCGAAGGATATTTGTTGTTTCAACAGGCAACGGCTGTGCTACGCAAATGGGGATTTCGAAGCTTTTTAATGACCTCATTGAGTTTCTTGACTTGTTTCTTGACCAGTGTCGTGGAAAAAACCTCCAACGAAGATAGAGCCGGACAAATTATCTTGGTCGTGAGTATCCTTTTGGTCTTGGCGGGTTGTTTTAAAATCCATACTGTCTTGACCTTGGCGACAAAGTATATCTACACAGCAGCAGCATGTGCCAAGAATCATGTGGCTTGATGAATAGTGCATGTAGTACTGTAGGTGCACCACCACCCTACATAAACGGTCTTGGACTGCTTCTGGTATGACTGGGCCAATTTTGGTCTTACGACAGACTGGCCTGTATTTTTATCACGATTTCTGATATCTTGTGTAACAATCATAGCAGAAATTACTACTGTAGTCAAACCCAATCGATTTCAAAAAAGTACAAGTACATAAACGCGATATTTTTAGTACCTAGCTAGGTGACGTGTCTCAACACCTTTGCTACCTCTACCCATACTCGCCAGAGTACTTTTTTCTTGCATGATGCATTGGCGATTCTGTACATGATATGGTTAGACTCCTCCAACATATGGAAGGCTTGCTTTTGGCGAATAGGATCGACTATGGAATGGTGGTGAGTTACATCGTTGCTGTTTGTGCCAAGCAGCAAGGCACGGGCCCAGTCTGGACTCGACGGCTAGCAAGAACATTGTTGATCAACAAAAGGTGATATGGAAAATGTCAGAGTAACAATCCATTGCCTCCTCTTGCCTAGTGGACAACCTGAAAAGATGTCCCACAATGCCCCTTAGAAGACACCTCACAAGACTTCTTTGTTGGATCCCAACCAAAACATTTTGAAGTGCAAGCTAAGGTTGCAGATAAATGTATCTGCCAGAAAGACACAAGCCAATAATAAGAAACTTGAGCTGTTGGTCCAACTTTTAAATGGGGTGCACAATTCAATCTCTGATGGCGATGGCACATGCAGAGGATGGAGGGTGGTGACCAGCAGATTAGCCATGAATTGCGAACCTCAACTGAAAACCCTCGAAGATTTCTTTTTGATCATGCTGCATCTTTCATTTCATGTTTTTGAGTCTTGCAACTTGTAAATTGTTCAAACTTCTCATTGTTTTAGGACAAAAGGCTGCATTTTCATGGCTTTCTTGAGAGCAATTCCCAGCAAAACAACAATGTTTGTCACAGTGAAAAGTCAAGGCAAAAGCCAAAAATGATTCTGACATTTCTAATGAAATTGTCTTGCTTCCTCAATGAAATCCAAATGGCATCCTTCAATCAACAAATTGACACAGACAATTTTCTTCGAAGAAATGGGGTCTGTGACTTTGAACAGAGATCATTCACAAGCCTCAAAATTTCATTTGCATGACACATTTGTTGGTAAATCAACAACTCGCAACCTGTTCCAATTGCAAAATGTCAAAGAGTTGACAAATTCCATCAAGTTGCAGAAAATGAAAAGAAAGTCACATGATGGCTTGTCAAAAATCAAGTCGACAACCACACCTTTGCAGCAAATGACAGATCGTGGGACAACATGTTGTCTGTCAGATTCAAAATCAACCACTCTCATCTGTTTTTGCACATGACTGATGCAAAGGGCACAAAGGAGGAAATGGATCCATGATTCGTTTCAAGAAGACTGCAATGAATGGCACTGACATTGCACACAATGCTTTTTGAAGATGACAAGCTAGAACAAGTGACAGCACAATCAGCTTGGATGCTTGCACCTGCATGATGGTCCATTTTGATGGGGCATGTCTGCAAAACTCAAGTGTCATTTTTGATGTGCCCCTTGCTTTGGGTGAACGAAAGAAAGCATGTTGTAAACTTGCAACTTCAGGCGCAGCGATGGATGTGCTGTTCCTTTCCTCTTGGCACATGCGTTTCAATTTGTTTCTTCCATGGAGAGACCACTGCTGCAGCAGGGGTTGTCAAAAAGAAGCCACGACTTCCACCAGGGTTTTTGCCAGGTGTTTGCTGTGACATGCTCTCAACCAATCAGAATTAAGCACCAATTCCTGGTTGCACGATTCAAAAACACATGTTGACCACCCCAGCCAGTGATTTTGCCAGGGTTTTTGCAAGGTGCTGGTGCAAGGTGCTGGTGCAACGACCACATCTGAAGACAACGCAATGCATGCATGTCGCGTTGAAATGGCAGATCGACTGTGGCACTAACCGCAGTGTGCTTTCGACGTTGGCCGTTGCGATTGATCTGTCGTTGGTTCGTTCGACTCTGCTGCTGGCTCTGCTGGCAGTTTGTTAGGGTGTTTGCAGTGGGTTGTTGCAGTCATTCGCATCCAAAATGGCACCCAAATGGGCAAACGCGACAGCATGCCTCAGTTTTCGAAGCGAGTGCTGTTTCCAAGGCATCTGAACGGTCTTTTGAACCACCGCTTGAAGCATGGGCTTCACCGTTCAACTCAAGACGATGATGGCGACAGTGTCGAAGAAGCAAAAGACGCTGTGTTGGCTTCCACAATCAAACATTGCGAAGGAAAACGTTGTTTGTTTCGTCCCGCTAAGAATCAAAAAGGCCAAGCCGACCGCTTCTCCGACGACCTTCCCCCTCTTGAAACGGTTGAACAAGCTGCAGGCGCTTTGGAATGGTTGACACCTGAAGAATTCTCACAGAAATGTTGCATGACCAGAGCGGCTTTCAATTGGGTTCTCAGTCAGATGGAAGATCACAAAGAATTCACGACAGCCGGCAACGTCAGAAAAGGATCACCCCAGGCACCAGTCGTTCACCAATTGATGGTTTTCTTGAAACACATTGGCACTGAAGGTGTTGGATTGAACAGCCGAAACCAAAGGCAAATGTTTGGCATTGGTCAAGGAACGGCCGATGTTCATCGTGATTGAGTGATGCGAGCGATTCTGAAGCTTTGTCCAACTTGCTGCAATTGGCCGGACAAAGAGGAAGGAAAGAGACTTTCGAAGAAGGTGAAGAACAAAACTGGTTTTCCGAACGTGGTTGGAATTGCTGAGGGCACCTTGTTTCCACTGGCATTTGAACCGGAGACCGAGGACGCTCCCGACCACAAAGGAAGAAAACACACTTGCACTTTGACCGTCACGACCATTTGTGATTGCGACCGAAAGATCCGTTATCACCATTCTGGTCATCCTGGATCTGCCCATGACAACAGAGTTTACCAAAACATGGATTTGCATCAAAACCGTAAGAACAGTTCAGTGAGAACGAGTTCAATCTTGGCGACTCGGCCTTCTCAAACAGTCTGTTCATGGTGTCATCTTTCAAGAAACAAAGTGGCGAAGAAATCCCCGAAGAACATGAAAGGTTCAACAAGTTGTTGTCGAAGGTTCGGATGCGATCGGAACACACAATTGGAATCTTGAAGGGACGCTTCCCTTGGTTGCGTTCCATCCGAATGAAGATCACGAAGAACAAGAGATCGCTTCGTCGCATCCTTCGATTGTTGGACGCCACTATCATTCTACACAACATGCTGTTGACGTTCAAGGAAAACATGGATGTTAGAGACTGGATTGACAAGGACAAGGATGACATTTCGGATTGCGATGCGGAAGGAAGAGAAGAGGAAATGGGCGAACTTACCAAGTCCATTCCCGAATGGATGCCGAACGATGCTCGAAGAAGCCAGCTATTGAATTATTTCCAGGACTTTCTCTGGCACACTTAGATTAATCTAATCACTTAAGAATCATTCCTGTTTCGTTTCCTAGGACTCGTTTGCTTTGGACTTTCCGTCTTGGCAATCGCATCGATGATTCGTTTCGCCTGTGGAAGAACAATCAAGATGAACTCATCACTTTTGCCGTCATCCTTCATCTTGTTGTACTTTTCATACAGTTCAAACTGAAGCGACACCTCTTCTCGTTGGGAAGCCCAGTCAATGGAATCCGCCTTGGCTTTCAAAAGTTCCAACTTCTGCTTCTCGATGGACATCACTTCGGCATGCTGCTGCGTCATCAGCTTGATGCGATCGGCCGAACTGCTAGTGGCCAATGAAAACATCTCCTTCGTCTCGGAATCGATGACGGAAATGGAACCCGCTGGACTTTGAGAACGAATGGAGGAAGCTTTGGCGGCAGGTTTCTTGTTTCCGTCGTCTTCATCATCATCGTCGTCAACTTCAGTTTCTAGGGGATCGCCATCGCCATCAGAGTTGTCCAAGTCATCACTAGTGACAGCAGGATTGGAACCAGCCCTGTCTATCATCACAGGTTCCCAGTCATAATAGAAAGGACAACGTTTGTTTACGATGGTGTCAAAAGTTTCTTTGCTTTTCTCAAGAACACCCTGGCCAGTGTTGTTGATCCAATCGTTGCAACTTCTCCAACTCTCTTCACGAGCTGCTATCATTGTCTGGATAGATTCCCAGGTTCGTTCACTCATAGTTAGGTTGTTCATCTTAGCCCCTATGACCATGCAAAAATGTTTCTTCGTCAATCCATTCTCACCCTTGCCTCGATACTCAATGTAGTTATTAGGTGTGGTTATCCAATCATTCAAAACATAGTTCAATGTGACAGTTGGAGACTCCGGCTTACCATCGTTGTGCCAACTGAGTTTCTTCGAGGGGTTCGCTAATTTAACTATGGCATAGTAATGCTTTCTAGTGCAACAAACAGAGTTATCAGGACGTGGGGCCAATGGCGGTTTCCCTACGTTGGGAAGAATCCTCCTCATGTAGCACTCCAAATGCACCATCTTCTTGCATTCATCCACTCCACAGATGTATGCTATAGCTACCTTGCCATTGAACGGACACAACTGTGTGTCACATCTACCTACACCTTCGTTGTCTGGATGCTCGATGAGCGGCATGTTGTCTGTCGCATTGAAATGCTAATGATTCGCATGGAAAATCGCATGTAAACTACACTAGAATTGAGTGGTGGCCGGCTTTTGAACCTAAACCAGACTCTGAACTAGCTGCAGATGTCGGAGAGCACCCAATTTGTCCAACGCAATGTCAAGCAAAAAGAAGCGCACGAAATGTCAATCACACGGCACGGAACATCAATCGAACTGTCGTGGGACACTTTGCCTATGTTCTAGCGTGTGACCCCCAATCCTGGCCGGTACTTGTACCTAAACCGGAAGCCAATTGAGCTGTATTCGTCGGCAAGCACCCTGCAAGAGGTGCGTCGGCACTGCTAGGCTGCAGAACAGAGCGTAGCAGATTGGATCGTCGAACGAGTAGCACGAGCAGCATGGATGGATGGATGGTGCTAGACTTCTACTTGTTGCGTGTTGTCTAAAGATGTGGTTGTTGTACCAAAATGTGCCTCGCAAAAACCCTGGTGGCAATTTGGGCCCAGGCTAATTCCAAGGCACCACTTCAACCTAATAGGTTATGTGGCATTCAATGCTTAGAAACGAGTGCCACATTGAATTTGGATGGTTCCTGGCAAAAACCCTGGTGATAGCCCTGGCTTCTTTTTGACAACCCCCACTGTGCGTTAGATGCTTGCGTGGTTGGTGCTAGTGCCAGTAGCTGTGGCGGCACAGACACACAGCAAATGTTAAAAGGACATTCGAGGCCTGGATGACTTACATGCGACAAGGGAGATGGGGGAATGACTTATGGTGCTGCACTTTGTTGCCTGTGTCGACATGTCCGCCAGATCCAAATTGTCGATTCGAGCCTGCGCAGGAGGTTTCAGGTGAGCCAAACATCAGACGCACACTTTCACCAAAATCAAACTCGTGTGCCCTTGGCTCATTCGTGGGCTCATTCTTGGTTGAGCCGAGAGTGAGCCAAGAGTGAGCCGAGAGTGAGCCGAGAGTGAGCCCAGCAGTGAGCTCAGAAGAGAGCCCAGAAGTGAGTCAGCTGCCAGCCGTTGAGCCAGTTCGAGTTTTCATGTGAATCCAACGACTTCTGGTGCTGAAACTGCGTGCGCCGGTTGAACCTCAATGACTCACTGTGATCACTGCTGGGCTCACTGCTGGGATCACTGTGCACTGGGCTCACTGCGCACTGGGCTCATTGTTGGTTGAGCTGAGAGTGAGCCGAGAGTGAGCCGAGAGCGAGCCGAGAGTGAGCCCAGAAGTGAGCCAGCGTTGATGGTGAACCCATGTGCGACCTGATTGGGCTCACGTGCGACCTCCAGCCACGGGCGTGACATCAGCCGAATCCTTCTTGGACCAAGGATGGGAAGCAAAACTTTTTTTAAGAATCACCTCAACTGCAAGAGAAATCAAAATTGTTGAGAGGTTCAATCAGATGTCCATGTGTGAGTCACATCTGGTGTCACACGAAAATGTGAAGGTGAACCTTTGATGGACAAAAAGAAATGGAACTCAGAGTCAATGTTTGTTGTGTCAATCTTTCAAAAATGTCAACAATGTCTTTTTTTGTGTGTCAGTTGGTGCATGATCACATGAATGGTGGCTGCTCCCAAATCAGTAAAAAAATGTCATGTTGATGCATGTCATGTGCAGTGATTTTGCAAGCATTTGAAACAAGAGTGTCGAATGAAATTGAATTTTTGTCCATTTGAAGAAGTCCAGTTGACAGTTGACAATCAAACATTTCCAATCTTTCACTCAAAAAGAAGACAAGGAGGAGTTAAAAAGTTCAAAGAAGACAAGCAACATTTGGATTTGGAAGAAGAAAGGCTTCACAAATGTCAAAAAAGAAAAATGAGTTTGACATGGAAAATCATTTCAAAAGCATCATCATGTTTTTGGGCTTAGTTCAAACAGTTTTGCACTTGTGACAGCAAAGAATGGTGCCTTTTGCATGAAAATTGTCACATTCTTGGGGTCGAGGCAACATGAAGATGACAGCCGACTCTTGGTCTGACACAATTCAATTTGAACTGTTGCTGAA
>ENA-ORBV01017859-ORBV01017859.1-microbial-mat-metagenome-genome-assembly--contig:-NODE-17859-length-10087-cov-3.438462_pt1 | contig 10087 bp, 14 predicted proteins | sample MGYA00237777_ERZ505514 | MGnify/ENA primary metagenome ERZ505514 (study PRJEB26160, sample SAMN06269048) | microbial mat metagenome | isolation source: Oligotrophic lake microbial mat | place... | reverse complement strand
CGTGGGCTCGGAGATGTGTATAAGAGACAGGTCGATATCATGCGCTGCACCCCAGCGTGATCGCAAGGACGGCATCCTCCAGCAGCAGATAAACCGTAGCGCACGCAGACGGCTGCGGGGTCGGCTCAATGGCCGACTGAGACGATACCGTTTGCCCTTTGGTGGATGTGAGTACTTTGCATCCGAAAAAGGTGTGCTTAGGGAAACCGGAAGCAGAAGATATCACCGCGTTTGGATCGTCTTCATGACCAATGGAGACCACAACTTGCGAAGAAGTCGATGCGTTCGGCGCCGGCGACCGGTAGGCAAATGCGTAACGAGAGAACTCTACACCACAAAACCACTGTACTGAGGGACCACGGCGGCAGCGTGGACAGAGGAGTGAACGCCAACGTACCGGTGATCACGGCGTAGCCGCATTCCGGAGGCAAGCCCGTGGTGAAAAACTTTTTGTGCTTCTTGCTCTCTTGAACGTAGTTCAAGCCGGGAAACGTAGCTGCATGTGTGAGCCAGATCGTGGTTCGTCGGTCCAATGGTGTCACGCTGAAGGCATGCACGCCCACCGTATATAGCAGCAGGTCCACGTCATTCTTCACGCCTGACAAACCAAAGCCCACGTCAACAATGCGAGCGTCATCCCAATAAACATGAATTCTTGAGTCGGCTGATCACTGTTCATCAGAGTTCTTACCGATCTGTAAGCGATCTGACTGAAGGTGATCGGGGTCACTCTGACAAAGGAACGAATTCGCACCAAGGGATTTGGAGTCCAACAACGCGCCATCGGCGCCAAACAGAAGAACTTTGACATCCTCCAAGGAATCCGTCTCAGACACTGTTGATAATCGAAATGCAGACGGATCAGCACGGACACCAACCCATCGCAGTCGAGTACGGTGGTACAGCAAAGCAATACCGATATCAGCAGCATCTGCCTGATCCGCCACATAGCACGCAGGTGGTAACACCCTGGGCATATCAGAGTCGTTAGGACCGTCTGCAGTTGTATACTTGTCCAGCTGCTGCTTGGCGAGTGCAACTACGGATCATCGTTGCATCAGACACCATCAACCGCGATATACAGATGACAATTCATCACATACTCAGATCGTCATCCATGTCAGCGTCATCCATATCTTGCTCGTCGCCATTGGCAGCAGAATCATCTGTTTGCATGGGCACGACCTCGGCTTTGCCTGTGGCCGAGGCGGGATTCGGGGCACCGCCCGATGCATCTCGACAGAGATAGGGCCCATTGGAGACGACGAAGAGATGTAACCCGTCGGGAGATACGTGGGTAGCACAGGGAGAACCGAACGTGTTTGGAGTGATGCATTCCACCTTCACGTGACGATCGATAGATAGCTCGTACAATACCTGCAATTCAGCAGTAGCGCGTGTGTATGCAATGGACACCGCGACCATGGGTCACAGCGCGGAAGCAGACTCGTACGTACCGAGCTCCCGGATATCGATGCGCTGGTGGCGATGCTTTGAAACGTAATCCAGTGTAGCGAGTGAGTGATTCTGGATGCAGGATGGCTCTGAGGAACTTTCTCTTCACTCGAGACCGAAGACGACCATTCGGCGAAATCGTATAATACACAAGCAATGCGTCCATCTGCGATCACAACACCAAGTTTCAAGTTCGACCTTGCGATCGAATGCTTGAGCGACTGCGCAACATACCAGGTAAGCGATGTACGGACTGAATCGATGCGTTAGACAACTGAACTGCCGCTGTGATTGTAGGTCGACCACGGAAGGCGACAGAAAATCTAGCGCCAGACGGTACAGCAGCAGCGGTGCCAGTATGACGAAGAATGAGCAGTTCCCCGCCACTGAGAGTCACAATCAGGTGATCTGGCACCCCTGCTATCGATAAGCCCGTGCCGGCATCCATTCGCTCAAAAGAGTACACCGGCTGAGCTGACTCCGCGCCCGTTGCCTTCACGTCTTCCAAGCTCCATACTCCGATCCGATCGACGTAGAACAAGCGCAACCGATGCTCAGTCGACGTGTCTGGCATGACCGCCAGATGATTTGTCCGGTAGGACCGCGAGAGCGTGTGTAAAGAAGACAGCTTATCCGAGCCGGGAAGAGCGGGCTGCAACACTCGGCCAAGAAGGCATTGCTTTTGCTCCAATATCGCTGACGAATCTAATCGGTATCCTGTGAAAGTTGTGTTCAACAGCGAGTGATTCAGTGGCGGACGAGATGTCGCCATGATTTCTCCAATTCAAGTGCGCTAATCCGGTTACAATATGCGTTGCAGGAGGGCACTGGGCAATCACGATCTTGAAGCCGTCGCGGAGGAGTCTCCACACGAAAAAACAGCGTTCAGGACGCAATGCGTCAGTTCACGTCATGGACAGGGCTCCGAACCCCTCCGAGGCCACAAATCCGGTAGATCGTATGGAAATGCTGGTCAGCCCTCGCTAAACATTTCTTGATTAGCACGGTTTCGTTGAGCTTTCATGACGAGACAACGCTCGTTCTTTCTACGCGACTGTTCAGAGCGGCCTTAGCTGATTGGAGCAAACTTACGTCAATTTATCTGCGATATCTTGTGTGGCTACCGCAATGTCCCAATCGAATGACGCTGCTATCGTAAGTGTCGCCGCTGTATTGCTCAATTGATGCCACGTCGACAAAACCGATTCTGGTGTTCTCACATGAAATTCACACCGTTCCTCGGGGTATCGAGATTCTTCAATCGATTGCTCTGACATGACTTGAACCTCATCTGTAGAAGCAAGGCAAGGGTGGAAAGCGTAAGCTGGCCAACCGCGTTGACGCTCCAGCCCCCGTGCTGGAACACGTGTCAACTGAAGACACGAAGCACACGGTGATGGGTGATGCCGATGATGCGCACGTGCAGGATACGCAACGAGCGTCGTCGCTCGCGTATACTGAACCAGAAGCATCGGAGGTCAGCCCACCGCGACGCACATCGAGAGTGGGGCTGAAGTCCGGACCAAAGGATGAAGACGGCAGTCCGGATGACCGCAGTAGGTGGTGGCTATTGCAAGTGTTTTCAAGTCGAATAGCCCACTCGCGATATCCTAGTCCGCCTTCTAGTTTGTCTCGTTTTGCTGTAAGCTTCTCTTCAACTTCCTATGTCTTATTTACATGGATTTTCTTCGTCAGGCACCAATACCGACAACTGGGAACCGGTTGAAGCACCGTCTGGCGAAGACACTTCAAACGATAAGGCTAGGAGAGCACCGCGTGCGTCCCCGTCCAAGAAGCAGATATCCTCTTCGGGCAGTAAAGCTAGCTTGCCATCGCTGCCTGTGCTGGAACACGCGGCAGCCGATATCGCGGCTTCAGATGCAACCAGGGCACAGCAGGAGGTATGGATCAGGGGACCTGATGGATGCTAGAGTGTGTTCTCAACGGGCCCCAGCATGTGTGTCGATGTCTTGTGGATCTAGACCCAATTGTATCATACGTCATCTGTTGCTCTTACCTAATATATGTGGCTCCTTTCAGGAAATCATCTCGAAAGTACAGCACGCATATCACGACAAAGACAACGGTTTGGTAGCCATCAGCCGGTTTCTCGGTCGAACCATTACGTACGCCGCGTCACATGATTTGCCAGATTTGTCTGCTCGCTTATTGAGGGCGCTTGTGCTGGACATTCGCAAACAGGCCGCCGAGAGAACGTATCGTGACGTTTGTAATTGGCAATCACTCGGCGGGAAAATCGTCCTACATTAACTGGTACACGAACTATCGAGCGTGATGGCAGGTGAACCGGTGGCCTAATTCTTGCTTACGGCTTGCATTGACCGCTCGCAGGTATATTGGCGAATCGATTCAAAAGGAAAGCGTGGCTATGGAAACATCGAGTTTTGTGATCGTGTCAAGTGGTCAAAAAAGGACAACCTTGAAGGGTCACACTACGCTCAAGTAGGTGTCTGATGCGAACCTGTGAACATGGGGCGTGTCGTAACGAATGCTTTGACCACTTCGTTTCTTGCAAGCGGCAGTGCTCCTCCTCTCCACGGCTCGCAATGTACACGCAGCTTATGTGTTTCTGTACTGTCGACTATGCAGGATGTTTCCTTTCCTAAGCGGAATTGAGAAGCTGCAGAATGCAACCGAGAATATCTCCACGGAGGTGGCCACTTCGCAGGTAACACGATACGCTGGTAGAATCGCAATCCTCACGTGATGTCAAGCAATCCGCAAACTGCTAATTCCACAGGCGCGAAACTTTCCCCGTGTGGACTTTATTGACACGCCCGGCTTGGTTGATGGTACGCACCTACGCTTGAATTTTTCACACAGGGAATGAGTTGCGCTGATGGGAGTTTCGCTCGTTTTCTTTGCGTGCGCTGTCTACAGGCGAGTTCAAATATCCGTTTGATATCGATCAGATCGTGCTGTTTCTGGCACAGCAAGTGGATTTGATCTTCGTGTTCTTCGAGGACCATGGTCTGGCCAATGGGCTGTGTGGCCGCGTGGTTCAAACCCTCAATTCAGACGCCAAATGCCGCGTAAGCTAGCAATCATTCCTCTAATGTCCGCTGATCACACGGTGGGCAGCGGGTTGTGTGCGCACGCTCAAGTCTATGATGCCTTGATTGCAATGCAGACCAAGTTGCATTATTTCTTGACCATGGCGGACAAGATACCGACCGAGCCGGAGCGCAGTCGAGTGATGGCTCAACTGTCGCAAAGCCTGTCTGCGCGTCTTGCAGATGGTACGATCCTGGGCTGGTTGGTTAGTGTTGTTTGCTCAGTAATTGAAGATGGCTCTTCGTGTGTGGTGTTGCGAATCTGCTGCACTTGCAGGTCCCAAGCTTTATGGTCATGCGCTAAAAGTGCACACGATCTTCCGCCCGTGTGATAAACCTGGACAAGACATCGTTTCATCGTCATCAGCTCGCGAGTTACGCTCGCCAACTCGGGGTGGTAGCGATGAAAAATCGACTGCCACCTCCGCTACTGGCCTCCAATCGTGGAAGAAGATCAAAACGGAGCCGTTCAACCAGGTGTACGAGACGTTCGATATGATCGATCGAGCTATCGAGGATAATGTGCAGCGTCACGCTGAGTTGCTAGAGAGCGACTCGAAAGCGCTTCAAGCTTCCGTTGAGGAGTAAGTTCAGAGTGGATGCACTGCCTGACCATGATCGTTGTGCTGACGTGCGTTTCGTGTTGCGGTGTGCATGTCAGAGCCTTGCAGCAAGACAAAGCGAATCGCACGTTCAACCGACGCTCCTACATTGCGAGGTATGTCAACAGAGATCGCTCATTTTCTGCCGTTGTTCTAATCTTGGTTGTTATATGGTCGATCAGCCACGTCTTCACTTCATTTGCGTGGACGATTCCGCTGATTTTATCATTCTATCTCATCCGATTCGCCGAGCTTTTGCTGCCCACGTAAGCATCGTTGCGCGAGATGGTATTGGGTATAATCGGCTTACATTACGGTGATTCACGTTGTCCACATAATGCAGAGGCTGGGCGAACAATGTCGCTGGAGCAGCCATTCGGAAATTCATCAACACGTTCGCATACGTGCCTTCCATTGTCAGTCAAGGTGAGGCTGTGAGCACTTAGCTTGCACTATTGACGGTCCTCATCGCGTCCTTCCTCTCATTTGCCTATTCCGATGTTTGTTCGCAGGCGAATTCCGGTTTCATGCCCTCGGGTTAGCCGTTTTCATCTTTCTACTGGCGCTCGGAGGGGCTCAGGTTCGATCTCAAGCAGCCTGCGTGCACTGGTTGACGTTGTCACGGATGATTTGGTTTGCTCTTCATCCTGATGCTTTTCAGTTGCTGAACCATTTGCGGCGCCCCATTCGACCGGACGCCGACGTGCGTAAGTTGCGTGCGTGGAAGGCGCATCTGGATGGCGTGCTAACTCCTGATACCGGTACGATCTTGTGGATGCTGTCGCAGTATCGGTTCACTAGGACACTTACAGCAATGCGTTGTGATGCGTCTGTTTGTGCGTGACAGGTTTGAAGGATGCTGTGTGGCGTTTGTGCACCAGTGCATTGCCTCAGCGCCGCGTGTGAGAAAGCATGGAAGACATTTTTGCGCATACTTCCTCAATACAGCATTTCCGGCATAATGAACCCACTGAGCTTACATGAACCAGTTGGGCGGAGCACACATTCACATTCAGTCAGGAAGACCGACGGACAGCAGCGTACTCATGCTGTAATATCTCAACCTCCAGAAGTGGTATGCCCATGACTCAATCACGACGAATAGTACTGCTTCCTCAATTTTAGCTTCGTTTTAGCTACACGGAACAAGCTTTTCACAATCTTGTTCACAGACAAAAAGGCATAGATTCGGAGATCACAGTATCAGGTTTCCAGCGACATGAAAATCTCCGTACTGTAGAAACGCAGCATTGGATAACACATGAAATTGAGCGATATGCTTGCAACACGAGTAACACGCTTGGCTCTGACCAGCTGCGATTGTCCCTGTGTCTTGCCAACGCTCGACCATGCGACAGAATGCCGCGGCTGGCGGGTTTCCATACAAAAGGACAAGAGCATAATGAAACTACTTCTTCAGAATGAAATAGCCACCCAGCGCAACGGCAGTGATGATAGCCAGCACGATGAATAACAGGCAGCATTGCTTCTTGCGCGCTTTCTTCTGGTAATCCTCCGCCTACATAACACCCGAATGCTTTAACAATACGGCGGCTAAAAAGCAAATATCTTGAAAGTTGTACATACCGATTTCAGCTCTTGGGCACCCGACACAGTCTGTTCCTTCGCTTCGACGATGTTTCGCTCGATATCGTCGAACTGTTCCTGTTGTGACTCCACCAGTGTATGCAGATCTCTGAACATTTCGTTCAGGTCCCGCACGTCTCGCTCGATTTCCTGAATGACGCGGTTCCTTCGTTGAATCTCCTGAGCGTCAAATCTCTGAAACTGCACGTCCACATCCTGGTCCAGAAGGGGCGCCGAAGCGTCATCCCGACGGTCATCCAGCGCCGAGCCCCCTGCTGCTGCACAACAACCGAAAATAAGCGCTTCTGCGGAACTAGAAAAACGATAGACGTAGGCACACAATCGCATACAACATGTTTCAATAGGGTACGCCTACCTGACACAGAGTGAGACATGACGCTGACAATCTGTTGCTCCTTGGTCTCGACTTCGCGAGACAGCTGTGTGTATTTATCCAGCGGCTCTTGAAACTGCTTGGACAGCTTCTGGAGCATCATCTTCTCTGTCTCAGAAGCCGGTCTGTATAGGAAGGACGAAGGAACAAAGTTGAATGCGAATACGTGGCAGCGGACAACAAACGTCATACTTGACATCTTTCATGACCCTTAGAATTCGCTGACAGAGGTCTTTGCCTTCATTTCTTACGCGAGCCAGATCCTGTCGGTACTTGTTGTCGTCAGCTGCAGTGCCCATTTTGGGCAGCATACGGGCGAGCGTCTCATTCTTCTTGACGAGCTTCTGAATCAGATCAGAGATCTCTGCGTTCTGCCCGAGAGGACGGCGACCAGCGGCGTCGCCGTACTGAGACATTGGAATAGCTGCTCCTTGCGGCGATGACCGGCTATGCATACAGGTTGAATACGATGATACCGCGCTTTGTTCAAGAGAACGCGCGAAAAGGGACTGCGGCGGAACGACAAGATATATAACCCCTCTGTTTGGCACACTTTCTGTTCAGGCGCTGCGAACAGGCCGGGCACGAAAGCCACCGGACGTTCTGTTGACATCAGCAATCTGCTCGCATCTCATCCAGCGATCTGCACAGCTGTGGTGTTCCCATCTCTCTTATGCCATATGCATAGATAACACTTGTGACGTGCGGCTGGTGCCTCGTGTGAACGGCAGGATGGGACACACATCTTGGGCATCGTTAGCGCTTCTGATTGCGCTCGCCATCGTGTTGTTGGTTACAGCGACTGTTCCTCAAGAGCAGGACAAACCCATTGAAGCGGCGGCGAGCATTGACGATGCAGTGCCTGCGTCGTCTTGTGACACACCAGCACCCGAAGCGGTTGCAGCGGAGGTGGACATTGATACGATCAATTCCGAGCAAATCGTTCTGTTGAAGCCTCCGCAAACCCCGCCAGCTTGTGCACCAGTTGGAGGGCAATCTGCCTCCAGTCCGACCGAGGCGGATGACGCCGGTGCGATTAGATTCGTGAGTTCGGTGGCGAACGAGACTGTGCATCAGGATGTGAACGTAACGAACAGCACCGCTGTCAACAACACTCAAGTGGTGAATGGCACAGCGTCGGCCAACCAAACATCCCCTGTGGACGTCGCCAATCACACTGCGCTGCCGGTTATTCAATTTATCACGCCTGCACCGGCGTCTGATGCTGCGTTGCTGGATGGTCGCTTTAACTATGCATCTTTCGATGCAGGCGCGAAGGTATATATCGCATTGCTGCCGATCTTTCTCCCTGCTAGTCTTACGTGATGTAACCTATGAACGATCTAAGATCTTGTCGACCAGCCCTGACATGAAGCAAAGCTCAGCCATGCTAGTGTCCGACAATGATCATTACATGATGGTTCCTTGCTCGTCAAAGAAATGGTTTATCTTGCAAGTACGCCCGGCCCTGCCATTTGTACCGGCATACCCTCGCTCAACCATGCGTACCTGTTTCATTGCCAGTTATCGGAAGAGGTGGTGATCGATACTCTTATGATCTCCAACATGGAGCACTACTCTTCAGGTTGATGAGTCAACGACACGTATTCACGCTTGGATTTGCTGATCAGATTGTTCTTTCGTCCACAACAGGATTCAAAGAGTTTCAGGTGCTGGGCAGCGAAAGTCATCCCACGAACAGTTGGCTCTTGTTGGGAAACTTTCGTGCAGATAATGTGAATCGCAAGCAGGTGTTCCATCTGAAGCAGAAAGTGCTTGTTCGATATCTCAAGTTTCGCCTGCTGACGCACTACGGCAACGAATACTTCTGCACGCTGACCGCCGTGCAAGCATTCGGCTCTACCATGTTAGAGAGTTTCCGGGACGATATTGACAAAAGCACTCAAGACGGTGACACTCACAGCACTCTGTTATTACGGTCTCTAGGCCTGTCCCTGGATGATGTCGAAGGACCTTCGCTTCCCTTGCCCACTCCAGCGCCAGCGCCGGGTGTCGCTAGCAGTACAGGCGTCGCGCCTGTGGCTGATTCTATCATCGGGTCCATTATTCATAAGGAATCGATGTCGCTCAATTCAGTGAACGTCATCGTGGACTCGCAGCCATCCTCGCTTGATACATCTGCTACTGGAATTTCTGCGTCGTCAATCGCGACCAGTGAGCTGCCAATCCCTCCGCAGCATGGGCAGACGCAAGACGCTGCATCTGTACCGTCTTCAAGTGGTCACACCGCGCCAATAGCTGACGCTTCCTTATCCAGTGCAACTCGGACCGTGAGTGGTGTCGCTGCCAACGAGTCGATTGCCGACATAGCACACCCCCAACAACCGTCTGATTCTGGTACGGCTCCTTCGAGTACAGGCTCACAGTTCCGCGCTGAGACGATAACGCCAACTTCAACAGCTCCTGCTACTGTTGCATCGACCTCGAGTGCCAATACCGCAACGGCACCCGAGTCTGTTGTACCTGTTGAAACTGCGGACCCCACGGCCTCGATGAGTTCGAGTGGCACGCAGCCGTCCGTCAGCACGGAGAATGATGCGGTGGATACACAGTGCCCGTCCCCGTTGACAGCGCCGCAGGCATCCTCTTTGCATGGGGATGGGGCACAGCCTGTACCGACAGTTGTGCACATCGACGGCCTTGCAAGTGATGCCGCAACTGGTTTTGCAGATTCGGTGCACGAAGCTGCAACGTTCAAGAACAGCTTAGTTCCACTGCACGCGGTGCTCGCATCTCGTGGGCCTCAGGAAAGCATTTTCAAGAAGATGGCAAACCGAAGTAAGTTTTGTCGTGCAGATATGCCACAGTATCGACCACTAATCCGATTGTTGTCTCAGTTAAATCGCTGGAAATGAATCAAGAGATGCTGGGAGTCCGCCTTGAGGAGGAACTGAAACGTCTGAGCACTTCGTTAGCGGCTATTCGGGATGATGTTGACGCTCTGCGCAGTGGCT
>ENA-ORBV01017857-ORBV01017857.1-microbial-mat-metagenome-genome-assembly--contig:-NODE-17857-length-10087-cov-4.742158_pt1 | contig 10087 bp, 10 predicted proteins | sample MGYA00237777_ERZ505514 | MGnify/ENA primary metagenome ERZ505514 (study PRJEB26160, sample SAMN06269048) | microbial mat metagenome | isolation source: Oligotrophic lake microbial mat | place... | reverse complement strand
CGTTCGAACCGGCGCGCCGCATGCGGCGCCAGCCGCCGGTTCTCACCCCCCAGAACCGTGCAATCTGCCCCGTAGCGTGCTCACCCAATGGGTGAAGGAGTCAAGCGGCAGAAAAGCCCAAAGAATCACGGTGCTATGGGTACTAGGAAGCGGTCAACTGAGGTTTCTAGGATAAAGCGACTGGGTTTGTCACCGAGCGCGCGAGCGGATCTACAAACGTCTTTGGTCCAATCGCAATTGACGGCCGCGTGCCTGCAAAAGCCAATCGAACGGTATGTTCACCCTTGAACGCGAAGCGTAAGTTACCGGTACCACCGGCGTCGGTATTGCGAGCCGGGCGCATCGGAGTCGCCGACTGAATTAAGCCACTAAGGGCTGCGGACGCCCCAAACCTAGTGTTGCCACCCCAAGCCGCATCCGCGATCTTGAAGTCATGACTGACATTGGCATCGACCTTGAGATAGTAGGCATCGCAGCGATACTGGAATGCATACTCTTCCAGCGCAGCCCAGCTATTCATGGATCCGCCCAAGTACAGTGTGCTGTCGCCAAACTCGGCCGGCAGACAAGCCTGACTGACTGCCAAACGCAACATCGCTGCTCGGCCCAGGCGTTGTACAGCCGCAAATCCCAGCCCGACGACGTGTGACCATCGCCATGCGCCTGTTTTCATGACATTCCTCTCTCTGCGGCCCGCTCGCAGCACGACAGATTTCTTCGACTGCATCCCTTTGAATACGATTGCGTAACAAGCTCTAGCTTGAACCATCTTGAGCGCACCGCTATGGTCCGCGCTCGTTGAACTGCGGATCACAATCATGCGTCGCAAGTTGGTTATCGGTAACTGGAAGATGAACGGCACTCGTGCCGACGCACGCGCATGGACGATTGCCGCATCTACCGTTGCCAATGCCTGCTCAAACGTGGATGTGGGCGTGCTTCCTCCTTATGTGTTTGTTGATCTGGCGGTCAGCGTGGCCCATGGGTCAAAGCTCATGATTGGCGCTCAGAATCTGGCGGCCTACACAAACGGTGCCTACACGGGCGAAATTTCCGGTGCAATGCTGTTTGAATCGGGTGCCCAAGTGGTCCTGGTCGGACATTCCGAACGGCGTCATGTGCTTGGCGAATCCGACGCAGTGGTCGCGCAGAAATTCGCGCAGGCACAAGCAGCAGGCATCACCCCAGTGCTGTGTCTGGGTGAAAGCTTGACGGAACGCGAAGCCAACGAAACGGAAGTCGTGGTTTTACGACAACTCAATGCGGTCATTAGTGTGGCAGGCGCTGCGGCGCTCAGTAATGCCATATTGGCCTACGAACCCGTATGGGCAATCGGAACCGGGCGCACCGCAAGTCCGGAACAAGCGCAGGCAGTGCATGCACTGATCCGTGGCGCGATCGCTCAGCAGGATGTTATGCTCGCTAGTCGTATTCGGGTCCTTTACGGCGGCAGCGTGAAAGGATCGAATGCCGCGGAATTGTTCGGTCAGCCTGATGTCGACGGCGGACTAATTGGTGGAGCCTCACTGGTGGCCGCCGACTTTGCCGCAATTTGCAACGCAGCCAACCAGGACGGTTGAGTAAGGAACCCATGAAGATTGCATCTATCGTTTTATATTTGGTCGTCACCATCGCCATGGTCGTGTTCATCATGCTGCAACGCGGATCGGGCGCAGCGGCGGGTTCGGGCTTCGGTTCAGGCGCATCGGGCACAGTTTTTGGTGCTCGCGGTTCGTCGAATTTTCTGTCGAAAGCGACCAAGTGGTTGGCAGTAGCGTTCTTTGTTTTGGCAATGAGCATGGCCGTGTATGAAGCGCGAGTGGGGATTGCGCGTAATCAGCAAGCGGACCTGGGGGTGATGGGTCAGTTGCCGGTGCCCACCACTCCGGCAAATGCTGAAGTGCCAGCGGCGGGTGACACCGCTGCCGACCTGCCGACCGCGACTACTAGCGAAACTTCAGCGCCAGACGCAAGCGCGGAGTCCAGTCAGGCCCCTGCTGCAGGCGAGACCCCGGCGGCGCCAGCAGGGGAAACACCTGCAGAAAGTACAAGCGGCGAGGATAGGAAACCGCAATAATCCGTTTTATGCCGACGTGGTGGAATTGGTAGACACGCTACTTTGAGGTGGTAGTGGGGCAACCCGTGACGGTTCGAGTCCGTCCGCCGGCACCAAATTGAAACGCGCTCGAGTGCGGGCGCGAACGCCGACCGGCCCCATGCCGACGGCACCAGGGTCATTAGGCACCGGGCAGAGGTCGACGATTCAATTATTGCGTTCATCAACGCAGCTTGAGCGTCAAGATTCATTGGCAAGTGCTTTTTTCGGGAGTCATTCGGGCATGGATCTGCAGCAGTACCTCCCCATAGGCCTGTTCCTGATCGTATCGACGGTGATAGGGCTTTCTTTATTGTTTTTAGGTTCGTTGTTGGGACCTAATCGCCCGGGCGGAGAAAAACTCTCGCCTTATGAATGTGGCTTCGAGGCTTTCGAAGATGCGCGCATGAAGTTTGATGTGCGCTATTACTTGGTCGCGATCTTGTTCATCATTTTCGATCTAGAAATCGCCTTTCTCTTTCCTTGGGCGGTGGTGCTAGATGAATTAGGTTGGGCCGGTATTGCCTCAATGGGCATATTTCTTGGCCTTTTGGTTGTTGGCTTCATTTACGAATGGAAGAAGGGAGCGCTCGAATGGGAGTGAGCGATATCTTTCACAACCCCACGCCGATTGGCACGGTTGATGACATTCTTCGCCCAGATGCCGATAACCCCCTGATACAGCGTGGTTTCGCCGTCACTTCGGCAGATTTATTGATCAATTGGGCGCGCACTGGATCAATGTGGCCGATGACCTTCGGTCTGGCCTGTTGCGCAGTGGAAATGATGCATGCCGGTGCGGCACGCTTGGATCTTGACCGCTTTGGCGTGGTGTTTCGCCCCAGTCCCCGACAATCAGACGTGATGATTGTCGCCGGCACGCTGGTCAATAAGATGGCACCCGCCCTACGCAAGGTCTACGACCAGATGCCCGATCCAAAATGGGTCATTTCTATGGGCTCGTGCGCCAACGGTGGTGGTTATTATCATTATTCGTATTCGGTGGTGCGCGGCTGTGATCGCATTGTACCGGTTGACATTTACGTTCCTGGGTGTCCACCAACCGCTGAGGCTTTGGTCTACGCCATATTGCAATTACAAGCGAAGATTCGTCGCACTAATACCATTGCGCGTTGATCCATCTAGCAAGGCGAACGATGTGCGATATGCAAGACGAGCGGACTAGGACATGACTGACCTACGCAATGCGCTGCTGGAACAAATCCAGGCACGTTTTGGCGATGCGATATTGAGCACGCGCGAAGCCCTCGGGCAATATACGATCGAAGTTGCCCTTGATCACGTACTGGAAGTGGCCAAGACGCTGCGCGATGACAAAGTATTTCGCTTTAGTCAGCTGATCGATTTGTGCGGTGTTGATTATCTGTCATACGGCCAAGACGAGTGGGAAACCAACTTGGTGACTGATCAAGGCTTCAGTCGCGGCGTGATAGGTGAAGGTCCTGGGCGATTTGCCTGGGAAAATCGCCCGAAGCCCGCGGGGATTCCCAATCGTTTCGCAGCCGTTGTGCACCTATTGTCCATCGAACACAACGTGCGCTTGCGAATGCGCTATTTCGCCGCTGACGATGGGCTGCCAGTGGTGCCGTCGGTGACTGAATTGTGGGGCGCCGCCAATTGGTTTGAGCGCGAAGCTTTCGATTTGTTTGGCATTGTCTTTGAGGGACATCCAGACCTGCGCCGCATCCTTACTGACTATGGTTTTATCGGCCACCCTTTCCGCAAAGATTTCCCGCTGATTGGCAATGTGGAAGTTCGTTACGATCCGGACAAAGGCCGAGTGATCTATGAGCCGGTATCGATTGAACCCCGCGTTGGTGTGCCCCGCGTGATACGTGAAGATTCACGCTATCTGCAGGCGCAAAACGAAGCCGGCGGTCACAACTAATGGCTGAAATCCGCAATTACACGATGAACTTTGGCCCCCAGCACCCGGCCGCGCATGGTGTGCTGCGTTTGGTGTTGGAACTCGATGGCGAGACCGTTGTGCGCGCCGATCCGCACGTTGGACTGCTCCATCGTGGCACGGAAAAATTAGCGGAATCAAAGCCGTATAACCAGTCCATTGGTTATATGGATCGCCTCGACTATATGTCGATGATGTGCAATGAACACGCCTACGTGCGCGCTATTGAGCGTCTTTTGGGTGTCGAAGCGCCGATTCGCGCGCAGTACATCCGCACCATGTTCGACGAAGTCACGCGCATCCTCAGCCATCTATTGTGGTTGGGCAGTAACGCGCTGGATCTCGGTGCGATGACGGTCTTCCTGTACGCATTCCGCGAGCGCGAGGAACTGATGGACGCCTACGAAGCGGTGTCGGGTACACGGATGCACGCGGCCTACTATCGACCGGGCGGCGTCTACCGTGATCTGCCTGATGAAATGCCAAAGTACAAAGAAAGCCGCTGGACTAAGGGCGCTGACTTGAAACGCCGCAACGAATGGCGTGAAGGCAGCATGCTCGATTTCTTTGCGGCGTTCTGCACTGATTTCGTCAAGCGTATCGATGAGTACGAAACGCTACTCACCGATAACCGGATTTGGAAACAACGCACGGTCAACATCGGCGTGGTTTCCCCAGAAATGGCGCTACGGATGGGAATGAGTGGCCCCATGCTGCGTGGTTCGGGAATCGCGTGGGACTTGCGCAAGAAGCAGCCCTATGCTGCATACGACCAATTGCAGTTTGACATTCCAGTTGGCGTCAACGGCGATTGTTATGACCGCTATGTCGTGCGCGTCGAGGAACTGCGGCAGTCCGCAAGCATCATCCAACAATGCGTAAAATGGCTGCGCGTCAACCCGGGCGACGTGATGTTGCGTAATTTCAAAGTTGCGCCACCTTCGCGTGTCGAGATGAAAGACGACATGGAAGCACTCATACACCACTTCAAACTGTTCACGGAAGGCTATTGCGTGCCGACCGGTGAGGTGTATTGCGCGGTCGAAGCACCCAAGGGTGAATTTGGCGCTTATATCATTGCCGATGGTGCCAACAAGCCCTTCCGCGTCAAACTGCGCGCGCCAGGATTCGTGCATCTTTCCGCGATGGATGAACTCGTCCGTGGCCATATGCTGCCGGACGTAGTTGCGGTGATTGGCACCTTGGATATCGTGTTTGGAGAGATTGATCGATGAAGGCCCGCCATTTACAAGCGATTCCGCGGGCTATCGACCCTAACGAGGTGCTTAGCGCTGATAGCCGAGCCGAGCTTGAGGTCTGGTTGGCCAAATATCCAGCCGACCGTCGTCGCAGTGCGGTGCTCGCTGGTTTGCGTATCGCACAAGACCAAAATCAAGGCCATCTGACCGAAGATTTGATCGCCGCAGTGGCCGGCTACCTCGGCATTCCGACGACGCAGGCTTACGAGGTCGCGACCTTTTACTCTTTGTTTCATATCGGCGCCTGTGGCCGACACAAGGTTTCGATCTGTACCAATATTTCGTGCTGGCTGAACGGCGCCGAGGCGCTGGTCGAGCACGTTGAACACAAACTGGGCATCAGCACGGGTGAAAGCACGCCCGACGGCCGTATTCATCTCATCGAAGAAGAAGAGTGCCTCGCCGGTTGCGTGCGTGCACCGATGATGTGGGTAGATGGCCACTTTCACGAACAGCTGACGCCTGAGAAAGCCGATCACATTCTGGACGCTTTGAAGTGACGCCGATGGAGCCGATGAACCCACTAGGTCTGGTGCCGCAGGCGCATAACGTCTGCTTCACGACCTTGCACTTTGAACAGCCGTGGAGCTACGACAGTTACCTAAAATCCGGTGGCTATCAGGCACTGCGCAAGATATTCAGCGAAGGCTGGACGCGGGAAAAGGTGATTGACACCGTCAAGGCATCGGCCCTGCGTGGACGCGGCGGCGCTGGCTTTCCCACCGGACTAAAGTGGAGCTTTATGCCCCGTACGGCACCGGGCAGCAAATACATATTGTGTAATTCGGATGAATCCGAGCCGGGCACCTGTCACGACCGCGATATTCTGCGCTACAACCCGCACGCCGTAATCGAAGGCATGATTATTGGCGGCTGGGCGATGGGCGCCACCGCGGGCTACAACTATATGCGCGGAGAGTTTCAAAACGAACCCTTCGAACACTTTGATGCGGCCTTGCGTGAGGCCTATCAACACGGTTGGCTGGGCAAGAATATCCTAGGCTCCGGATTCGATTACGATATTTACGCAACGCTTGGCGCTGGCGCCTATATCTGCGGCGAAGAAACCGCGCTGATGGAATCGTTGGAAGGGAAAAAGGGTCAACCGCGTTTCAAACCACCCTTCCCCGCCAACTTTGGCTTGTATGGCCGGCCAACCACCATTAATAACACCGAAACCTTTGCATCCGTGCCGGCTATTATTCGTAATGGCGCCGAATGGTTCTTGCAGATTGGGAAGCCGAATAACGGTGGGCCGAAGATATTTTCAGTGTCTGGGCACGTGCAAAAACCCGGCAATTTCGAAGTGCCATTAGGCACGCCTTTCCGCGATTTATTGGCGATGGCGGGCGGTTTGCGCAACGGGCGCAAGCTTAAGGGTGTGATTCCTGGCGGCTCATCAATGCCAGTATTGCCGGCGTCGGTCATGATGGACATTACGATGGATTTTGACAGCCTGCAGAAGGCGGGTTCTGGCCTCGGGTCAGGCGCCGTCATTGTCATGGATGACAGTACCTGCATGGTGCGTGCACTTACCCGCATTTCGCGCTTCTATTACCACGAATCCTGCGGCCAATGTACGCCGTGTCGAGAAGGCACCGGTTGGATGTACCGAGTGCTCAAGCGCATTAGCGAAGGTAAAGGCACACTTGACGATTTGCATTTGTTGAAAAGTGCTGCTGGACAAATCGAAGGACATACGATCTGCGCATTTGGCGAAGCCGCTGCATGGCCGGTACAAGGCATGTTGAAACAGTTCTGGCCGGAGTTTGAATATTACGTGACGCATAAGCGATCGATCGTTGGCGATACGACGAGGGCCGCGGCATGAGCGCACAGCCGACCGGCCAAACCGCTCCCGATTTGGTCAATATCGAGATCGATGGTCAGAAAATGCAAGCGCCGAAAGGCTCAATGATCATTCAGGCTGCCGATAAAGTTGGCATCCAGATCCCGCGCTTTTGTTACCACGATAAACTGGCGATTGCCGCCAACTGTCGCATGTGTCTTGTTGACGTTGAGAAAGCGCCTAAGCCGATGCCGGCCTGTGCTACTCCGATTATGGAAGGCATGAAGGTCTATACGCGCAGCAAACGCGCACTCGATTCCCAACGCAATGTAATGGAATTCCTGCTGGTTAATCATCCGCTCGACTGCCCAATTTGTGATCAGGGCGGTGAATGCGAATTGCAAGACGTGGCGATGGGTTACGGTCGCTCGGTATCTCGCTTTAGCGAACGTAAGCGCAGCGTGCCTGACGAGGATCTCGGTCCTTTAGTTGCCACCGATATGACGCGCTGCATCCATTGCACTCGCTGCGTGCGTTTTATGGATGACATTGCTGGCACCACCGAACTTGGCGGTATGTTTCGTGGCGAGCATATGGAAATCGGCACCTTTATCGGTCGGTCGCTGCGTTCTGAACTGTCTGGCAATATCATTGACCTATGCCCCGTTGGCGCACTGACCAATAAGGTGTTTCGCTTCCGCGCACGTCCCTGGGAACTGATCGCCCGCGAGGCCATCGGTTACCACGATGCGCTCGGTTCCAATATGTACTTGCACCTGCGTCGCGGCGAAGTGCTGCGCACTGTTCCACGCGACAACGAGGCCATCAATGAAAATTGGCTCTCCGACCGCGATCGCTATAGTCATCAGGGTTTGGCTCATGCAGATCGACTCACCGCACCGCGTATTAAGCGCGATGGTAAGTGGGTCGACGTGAGCTGGGACGTGGGTTTGAAGGCTGCCACCGACGGGCTACGCGCTGTGCTGTCCAGACACGGCGCTGAACAAATCGCCGCGCTGGTGAGCGCCAATTTTAGCGCCGAGGAGCTGTTCCTCGTGCAGGCTTTGGTGCGCGGTCTAGGCTCACCGCATATTGATCATCGTTTGCAGCAATTGGATTTCAGCGACGACGCCGCGCAGCCCATCGCGCCTAGCTTCGCTACGCCAATGGCGCAATACAGTAGTGCGCGCGCCGTGTTGTTGATCGGTAGCAATCCACGCCACGACGCGCCCCTATTGGGCCATCGTGTTCGCCAAGCTTGGCAGCGCGGTGCACACATTCATGCGATCAATCCACTTGGGTTCGATCACCATTTTGAGCTGGCGCATGACTTGATTGGTGATCCAGCCCAGCAAATAGCCGATCTGGCCGCAGTCGCTCGTGCACTCGCCCAGTTGCGTGGTGTCGATTGCAGCGGCGAGATTAGCGATTGGGCCGCACGCAGTAGCCATGCAGCCGCGGCGCAGGCAATCGCTCAAAGCCTAAATGAGCGTGAAGCCTCGCGGGTGCTTTTTGGCGACCACGCGCTGCGTCATCCAGCTGCGTCCGTTTTACGTCGAATCGCTCGCTTTATCGCCGACCACAGCAATAGCGCCTTTGATGAGATGCCCAGTGGCGCCAACAGCGCGGCGGCATGGCGGGTAGGCTGTGTGCCGCATCGTGGTCCGGGCGCGTCGCAGGTTGTTCAAGGCGCCAATGCTTGGGAGTTGACCGGCACCCCACGCAAGGCCTATGTCCTCTATGGCAGCGAAGTCCCAGAAGACTGCGCTGACGGAAAAGCGGCTGGGCGCGCCATTGGCAGTGCAGATTTCGTGCTCGCGTTTAGTGCTTTTACAAATCCTGCGTTTGACAACCATGCAACGGTCATGCTGCCGATCGGTCTGCCGCCGGAAATTGATGGCTCCTATGTCAATGTTGATGGCACGGTGCAATCGTGTGCCGCCGGCGCCAAATTACCGGGAGAGGCGCGCGCCGGTTGGCGCGTACTGCGCGCACTCGGGGAGGCTCTAGGTCTGGCCAGTTTCAACGAAGTGGATTTTGCCGCTGTGCATGCGAAAGTTCGGCCATTGTTGACCGGCGGCACCGTCGCAAGTGCCCAAGCGACAGATCCACCTATGGCCATCGCCGACGGCGAAGGACTGGTTGTACAACGCTATCTGTCCATCTACCGCGTAGACGGCGTAGTAAGACGTTCTCCGGCATTGCAGAGCACCGTGATAGCCGAATCGGGTGAGTTAGGGATTCACCCAGAAGACGCGCTCGCCTTAGGGCTGGGTCACGCGGGCACCGTGAGTATTGGCGGGCAGCGCTATCGTTGCATTGCAACAGACGAAGTGCCACGCGGCGTCTGCCGGGTGCCATCAGCTTATGCACACACGGCGGCACTGCCCGTCACTGGCCAACGCATCCAGATTGAGCGGGTGAGCCATGGATGATCTCTTCTTAGTCTTATGGACCTTGTTCAAGATTTTGTTGATCAGCGTCCCTTTGATCATCGGCGTGGCCTTCTACACTTTGGCCGAGCGCAAAGTCATCGGTTTTATGCAAGTACGTCTCGGCCCGACAGAAATCGGTCCGTTTGCGTTGCTGCAGCCGTTTGCTGATACCACCAAAATGCTCTTCAAAGAGCTGGTCATTCCGACCAACGCCGATCGCACCCTGTACCTGATTGCACCGCTGTTGACTTTGGCACCGGCCTTTGCCGCTTGGGCAGTGGTGTCATTCGACGAAGGCATCGCGCTTTCGCAAATTGACGCAGGCTTGTTGTACCTATTGGCGATGACCTCGCTGGGTGTATACGGAGTGATCCTGGCAGGATGGGCGTCGAACTCCAAATACGCTTTCTTAGGCGCGATGCGCTCCGCCGCACAGATTGTGTCCTACGAAATTGCGATGGGATTTGCACTGGTCGGGGTGGTTATCGCCGCCGGTAGCCTAAACGTCGAAAAGATCGTACTCGCACAAGCAGGTAACGCCGGATTCTTCGAGTGGTTCTGGTTGCCGTTGTTGCCCCTGTT
>ENA-ORBV01017856-ORBV01017856.1-microbial-mat-metagenome-genome-assembly--contig:-NODE-17856-length-10087-cov-6.035265_pt1 | contig 10087 bp, 2 predicted proteins | sample MGYA00237777_ERZ505514 | MGnify/ENA primary metagenome ERZ505514 (study PRJEB26160, sample SAMN06269048) | microbial mat metagenome | isolation source: Oligotrophic lake microbial mat | place... | reverse complement strand
TTTAATTATCGTTGCTCTTTTGTTATCAACACCTACACTAGCAGCCAACACAACAGGATACGCATGGAGTGAATCAGTAGGATGGTTCGACTTTAGAAACACCACAGTATCAACCACCAACCTAACAGGATACGCATACAACGACAACACAGGATGGTTAGTCATGGACGGAGTTACAAACACAAACGGAGTACTCGGAGGTTATGCATGGAGTGAATCAGTTGGTTACTTCAACTTCTCTAACGCTTCAATATCAAACGGTAACATCACAGGTTATGCATACAACGACAACACAGGATGGTTATCATTCTCTACAGGTACAAATGTTACAACAGCATGGACACCACCAGCTCCAACACCAGCTCCCTTACACAGTGCAGGTTCATCAGGAGGTGGAAGTGGTTTCTCAATACCAATGTCTCTTCAACCAACCACAACTCCATCAGTCAACACACCAACCACAACACCCCAAGTCAACACACCAACAACAACACTGTTCAGGATGCTTAAACAAGAGCGAACATTCTTCCGCAACACAAGCAGTCTGAAGCCAAAGCTCAACGCTACACAGAAACACCTTCGAATGTTGCATTGCCTGGAACGAATCGACCCTTTAACCATCAACAGCAATGGTCGAACACAACAAACTCTCAAGCATGTCGATCAACACGATGAAGTCCATGTCGATGAGAAGTGGTTCTTCGTGTGCAACGACGGAGAATCCTACATTCTGGTTGCTGATGAAGAAGAGGCGCCCAAGCGATCAGTCAACCACAAGTCGCACATCACAAAAGCAATGTTTATCTCGGCCATTGCCAAACCACGTCGACTCACCGATGGCACCTGGTGGGATGGAAAGATTGGCATCTGGCCTATTGGACGTTTGAAGCATGCTCAAAGAGCATCAGCCAATCGACCGGTTGGTGCGGCTGAATGGGAGGCTGAGTCTGTTGACCAAGCCAAGTGCAAATGTTTGCTGTTGAATGACATCATCCCTGCCATTGTGGATTCGTGGCCGACTGCAATTACAAGGATCAACATGCAGCAAGATGGGGCCAAAGCACACCTTAAGCCAACAGATGAAGACTTTAACAATGAGTTGGAAGCGCTTGGCTTACAAGGTAAGATAGGTTTGCACACTCAACCAGCTCAGTCGCCTGATTTGAACATCAACGACTTGGGCCTTTTTGCCTCTCTTCAGTCAAGGTGCCATTGCACAACTCCAACGAACGAGTTAGAATTGATCGCCATGGTGCAAGCTGCGTTTGAAGACTATCCCATGGCAACTCTGAAGAAACTCTGGTGTACTCTACAGTCAGTGATGAACGAGATGTTCAAATCAACAGGCGACAATCACTTTAAAATTCCTCATGTGAACAAAGACAAGCTGGTGCGCGAAGGCCGGCTTCCTGTGGTGTTGCCAGTGGAGCCATCGGCTACACATTATCTAGAGGACGAATAAAACAGTGCCATCTACATGGTCAACCAATCTACTGTGTCTGTCTTGCAGTGAAGCTGCTCAGAGGCATCAACGGCTGTCAGCCATCTTGGCAGGTCTCTTGTTGAGTTTAGCGTGTTCACTTGAAAACTTGAATAGGACAATCAAAACTTTCGTGTCACTAAATGGAGGGAATGAAGCCTGCCGGCGCATTAATAGAGATTCAACTTTTATGTTCATCTAAGTAGTCGAACCAGCTACAAGTTGGCATCGCCTCCGTAGAATTTGTACTAGGCCTACATGTTTGGTGTCTGTCCGTCGTTCTCCATTAACTGTGGGTTGGTGTGCTACAATTGGAACGGAGGAAGTAGAACCGCAAGGTTGGGTTTTCTACGTGGGGCCGAGCCGAAACGTGGTTATTTAGCTACTAAAGTAGACTGCTTGTAGTGAGTTACGAGAGCCCCTCTGTTACGAATGGAACCTAGTAGAGTGGAACTACCAGTGCCAATGGAGCACTGCTAGATTGTTTTGCACACTTTTGTCAGCACTGCTAGCTAGTAGTAGCTACTTGACTACTAGTAGTAGACTAGTTAGACCAATGCAGGTCATTGACTTAATTCTTGGGACAATGACAACAGAAACAGAGTCACTGCCACACTCGGCAATTTGCATTTTTGGTGGTTTTTGACAATCAAAGATCTTGTAGCACCAGAACTTTGAAACCAAAAATGAACAAAGATGTGAAACCTTTTTTGATTTGAAAGCATGGCAATTTGGGACAATGCAATTTTCATAAGACAGTTAGGTCATTCATTTTGACTGCTGAAAACATTAACAAAAACCTGATGAAATCCCAAGATGCCGCGGGCTTTGATGATGAGTGAGCATGCTGCATTCAACGATCATTCAGAACTGACAACTCGATTCCATTTTTAGCTCAGAAGTTCTCTGAGTTCTTGATTTCTTTATCTGAATTTCTTAAAGCAAGCCCAACCAAGCAAATTTACAACCCAACCAAAGATGTTTGCATTTTACTCAACCATGCAATTGCACTCAACGGAAAGAACATGTAACAATGAAATGCTGAACAATGGGTGAATGGACAAGCAAAGGACCAAAACAGAAACACTCTAATGATTGCACACTGATGCTCTAAGACAGATGCAACCACAAATGACAGCTAACACCAATGGGCAGCACAAAGGGGAAGTGACTCACATTGCTGCTAACAGTGAGCAGCAACACACACACAGAGAAACGCAAAGGGTCAGAGCGATGCAGGTGCCCACATCAATTTGTGCAGGACAACCATTTCCCTGCTTGTCTTCATCCACACAAAAACAATCATTGCTATCATTTTCCATTTTGTTTTTCCCTGCATGCTACAGTTTTTTTCAGTTCAACAACCTTTAAGAAATATCTAACGTTCAGTTGTGGCGCAATGGACCAATGTTGTCTCTTTTCTTTAATCTTCTTGCCTTTTGCAACACGTTGGTTGAATCCATCCTAATTTTGGTTTTCACAGTTCTGCACAACCATTGTGGTACAACAGGTGGGTTTCCTGATCATCATCCTAACCAAGATAGCAACTTAAAACCAATTCAATGGTTTGCTTTTGCGGCACTTTTTAATTGCCACTTTAATTTTTGAGATTGCTTGGAGAAAGTTTGCCCCCCTCTTGAGAAAGGCCGCCCAGGTGGGCGTCTTCGATCTGGACTCCAACCAAATGACCTAAACCACGCTAGTAAGAAGCTACAATAGTAGCTAGAGTAGATAGTAAAATGAAGAGCAATGCCGGACATCGTGGTACCACGGTCTACTGGAACCGCCATCGTACGCGTTGTGTGCACGGTAGATCTGTTCGCGGTTGCGGGAAAATGGCACTCAACTGCTTCTTGGCTGCTACTGGTAGTTAGCTACCTAGTAACCGTAGTACTGTACAGGCAACAACGAAACAACTGCTGCAGCCACAGCACCTCGATCACTTGATCTACCTACCACTACCGCCCATTGCCTCAACCGCTTTCAACTTATTCGTTGCAGCTGTTTGCAACCAGCAGCGTAAGCATCTGCTCGAGCAAGTTGCGTCTACAACGACAAAAACCTGCAGTACAACCATTGGCATCCACGTAGTTTCAAGCCGGCATCAAAAACACGTGTTTTTTTCTCTTGCAAATAATAATAATGGGCATTGTTACGATTATTGTCCAACAAAATTGCCGCAAGTCTCAACAGCTTCGAGATGAATTGAGATCGCACAGCATTCCGTTTCAAGAACTCATCCTCGACTTGGACGAGCACGGTGGCGGTGCGCCTGAGATTCATTTTGACAATCATCCCGTCCAAGGTGGCATCGAAGAATTATTTACCATTCTTCGAAAATGGCGTGTTGTGACTGCAAGCGACGGTACTTCGGAACTTGTACCTCGACTTGCTCTCACCGCCGAACAGCAACAGCAGCAACAAAGCGGGGAGGAGGAGGAGCACCTACAAGACGAATCCATGAACATGCTGCTACTAGAAGGCAATAACACCTGCAGCGACCGCGACCAAAATATGAGTCGTGGAAAGATATTTTCTCCTAATTCTCCCCAAGAAACAGCCGAAAAGTCTCAATGCTTGGTTGGCAAAGACGCCACCGACGACGCCAACAAGGCCTACCTTGGCAATCGAGACGACCTAGCGTGGGAAGGTGATGGTAGTTTTTTACTTGACTCTAAACTACCTGCGTTGACCAGATTTAATCGAATGGAATCCAGAGGAGAAGATCCAATCGTACCACGAGCTTTCAAGGGGTCGTCTCATGTTCTGCGAGTTGCAGTAGGTAGTACACCACCGCGGATTTTTGACCGTCCTCCTAGAGGTAGTACTCATAGTCAAGACCGTCCTCCTCGACGGGGTACCGCCAAGTGCATCGATGTGGAAGAAAAGCCAGTCGTCACGAATCCAAATTTCGGTATTATTGGAAAGTCCGTGCAGCCGCGCAAAATGAAAATCAGTGACCTCACCAGCGAGGCTAGCACCGGTATTTCCAGTGGCTCTCCAAATCGTGCAAACAGCAGAGGTGCGATGCAAGATCGCCCTCATTTGAGCACCATTTCCCCCTATGAAGACGTTCCAAGGAAAACCAAAATTGAGCACTCTTTTAGTGCTCTAACTCCAACGACCGTGGCTTCGACGTCGTCTAACAACGCCAGTTCGTCACTACACCAAGAATATACGCATCAAGAAAGCGCCCGCAGTTTCTATAGCCTCGACGACAAAGACAATCAGAGCTTTGCCGGAGACGGCTTCCAAGATGAGCTCGAGCTTGAGGATATTGTTCCCCCCTTGACCAATATTAGCTACCTTACACCGACAGGAGCCAGCGCCAACTGTGGCAGCAACAACAATGACAATAGCAACTCCAAGCTCCAAGCATCATCCGTATCTAACATGTCCATGTCGCTCAATGATCTACAAGCAGATCTGTCCGAGCGGGAAGCAGGGAACCATACTGTTGCTACCACATCGGGTTCACCCGCCAAGGCGAAATCACGGGGTATAGATGAGGTCATGCCTCTCAGCTCTCCACAAAAAGCACCCAATCTTGCCCTCATTGATCCAAACTCGAATAGTAGCACGCTGTCGTCTTCCGACCACCATCGCCAAGCAGCGTCTCCCGGTCGAGCTTTTGGAAAATCTTGGCCGGGCGGCGGGTTGTCATCTTCTTCCGATCGTCAAGCAATGTCTCCCGGTCGCGCCTTTGGTAAATCTTGGCCCGCCGGCAGCGGCTTGAGCACGATTTCCGATCACAGTCCTACCAAGGCCTTCCCTAGCTTCGACCCCAAAGACTCTGCTGCTGTGGCTCCGAATGCTCCCATGACGGGTGTTGTTGGATCTTGCCAGAGACGAACGGCTGCAATGATGCAACGCTCCGGTAATACAAAGTTATCCAACTCCAACTCCAATCACAATGGGAGTAATTCAAGCTCCACCGCCACCTTTTTTTATGACCTGGGAAGATCTACGCATTCGACAACGGACTTGAGCGACAAGGACAGCGGCAAACTTTTGGTAGAGTTACCATTTGGAAAGCCCATGACCGTACTGCGAGCGACGCAAGAATTGACACGGATCATCCCGCGAGGATCCCTCAAACACAACTTGACGACCTATATTAATTCATTCACAGGGACAACGGCGACGACAGCCTTTGCCGAACACTACTGTGTTGGGAGAGAAGAAGCCGAAGCACTTGGAAAATCTTTGTACCGGGCGAAAATTATCGTTCATGTCCTCCATGACCACGAGTTCGAAGATACGAGCAAATACTTCTACCGCCTACAGTGCCATCAAACACCCGAAATTCTCAACTCTCTCGTTATCTGGCAGGACGAAAAGTCTCTGTTGAAACCGAGCTCGGACGTGATGGGCGCCATCCACGTCAAGCTACAGGCATTGATTGACAAGACCACCAATAGCCAGGATCGAGTCAACTATTCTCACGCTCTCAAATATCATAACGATATGCTGGACGAATTGGAGTATGCTATTTGTGAACTGCAAATGGTGCAAATGGGGCGTATGGATTCCAATACCGTGTTGGCCTTTGGGCTGAATGTCTTTCAACTCTTCATTCACTTTGCCTTTATGAAAGTTGGCATTCCTGACTCCAAGGCGGGGCAAGAGGCCTTTTGGAAGACTATGAAGTTCAATATTGGAGGGAATTTATATTCCTTAAATTCTTGGTGGAACGGAATCTTGCGAGGGAACCGACGAGGACCTCACGGACCGGCACCCTTCAAGGCTAGCGATAGTCGCATGCTACGAACTCTACCCAACCCAGTAGATCCCCGGGTTCATTTTGCGGCTGCAGCCACTCATTTCGTCCGGCCCTTACTATTCTTCAATGCCCAGGCTCTCGATCGAGAGCTAGACCAAGCAGCCATGATATACTGTGAACGGGAAGATTTGGTCTCGCTGGATACGGCGACGAATCGTTTGACCCTGTCACCGCTGTTTCAAAAGTACACGACTGATTTTGCGTCCTCCATAAAGGCACTCCCCAAAGAGATTATGGTTTGGTTACCTGCTGATAAAAAAGCACACATAGAGAGCGCATTGATGGCTGCGAAAAAGATCAAGGTGGTATTTGATGGTGACCGTAAAGCTTTTACGTGGCAAGATTACGCGGGTGACTACTTTCGCTTTGAGAGAGCACCGGAGGCCGAAGTCAAGGGCCTCTTGACAAAACGAATGACTATCAACGGGACGGAAGTCAAGCGGGAAATCGGTGCTACTTCTGATTCGACTCCAGAAAAAGGTGAACTGGGCAACGGTGACAATACCAAATCGGACGATTGAGTGAATGGGGTGGCAGCTTTCTACCGTACTTAGCGCCTAGCTAGAAGGCGACAATTGACTACCTGAATACAATACATGTCATTTATAGAAGAAATGTAATTAGCATGCCCTGCTGTGATACTAAATATGCACATCTAAATTTGGCTAGCTAGCTAGGTAGTAGTAGTATTCAATTGGGCAACATTGGTGGCGGAGACGAAAAGCGCACTTGTTCCAAGCGTGTTTTCGCAGCATCATTTAACCCTAGCGCTATTAAAACTTTCAAGGTGTACTTCGCGTGCAAGCGCTGTGACAAATGTTGTTTGTGACACTCACCACTGTGGAAGACCTGGCAAGTCATCACCAGCGGAGTAGCAAATCGTCGCTTTTCAGCTGGCTACAGTAGATACTGTAGATAGTAGAGTAGCTAGCTACTAGCTAGCTAGCTCCACCAACCGCCATTTTCTTGCTTGCTAATAGCTACTAAGCGGTGCAGGCTACAGTAGGATAGCTCTAGAGTGTTGACTTGGCCCTTCTGTCATCATCACTACATTCTATCTTTATTTATTAAGATAGGTAGCTACTAGTAGCTTGTTGTTAGCAAGCGAACGATTTGAGGGATTAGTCTTGGCTACTACTATATACGAGCAGTCTGACAGTTGGGACTGACTCGTGCTTGGTCCTGCTCGGCAATATTGATTTCATTCAATCGGCAATCGCTTGTTTTGGTTCGTAATTCCTTATTCCCACAACCTCTGCAGTACTCCAAGACTTTATAACGTTACACTTAGGTTCTCCACGTGGCAAAGCAACGAGTATCAACATCTACTAGCTAGTGGATTGCGTAAGTAGAGGTTTCTTGTTATTTCACCTCTCGTCTCCAAAATAATAAAAACAAAAAGGTGGAAGAAACAACAATTTACTCCCCTCTTTTCATTAGCAAGACACTTTCAAGATTCCCGTCAACATTGAAATGGTCCGAGGCAGACGCCTACGAAGGGCGTACAACGCCGTCAATGGTCAAGAGGAAGAGGAAGACGGTCGCAACGCCGCCGCCTCCGGAGCAGCAGCTGCTGCTGACGGCGGTGAAGACGTTTTTGTCGACGAAGAACAAGGCGGCATATCCGCCACTCCGCCATCGTCATCCTCGCGATTGCAATCTGGACGTCGTCGAAGACAATACCAAACCGTCAATACGAACGGAGACGACGATTTGGAAAAGGATGATGATACGGTAGAGGAGGACATGGATGGTAGTGATGATGATGACGACGACGATGATGCAGGCGGCGACGAAGTCACCCTTGTCATTCTCGATCCGGCCCAGAAAAGGTTCCCCGTGAAAGCCTTTACGCACTGGACCATTGCCAAATTCAAAGCAAAGGGACAAAAGGTCCACAAGGTGCCTCCTGCATCGCAACGTTTGATCTACAGAGGGCAGTTGTTGCAGGATCACAAAACACTGGAGGCTGCGGGCCTTGTCCACAATGAGATGATTGTGCATTTGTTTCCCAAACCGCGGGTTGTTATTCAACAACATCAAGCCAACGGGGCAAATGCGGGTGGCTGTGCTACCAACGGAGGGGACAACAATAATAGCGACAACAACAATGATTCTCCCGGTGGCGCTCACATTCCTCAAATTGTGTTGAACCCCGATGAAGCCAATAACCGGGCTTCCATTTTGGTCTTGGGCAGCCCAGATTTCTTGGAAGCCCAAAACAATGTCAAACTTTTTGCGTTTTTGCTCATGGTGATTTCATCCATTGAATTGTTCAATTTGATTTTGATTCTCATGGGTGTCCCCCCTGACAACAACACCAACGCCTCTCGCAATGATGGCCACGGCAACAATCCCTATGCATCTACATCCAATGATGACGTCTTCCACTTTGGTGGTTATAATAGAACTGACCAAGATCCCTATGGCTATAACAACAACAACAACGATCCCTACGCACACGCAGATCCTTACGAACAAGCACAAATTCAAGCAGAAATGTCCCAGTGGCATCCCCGCAATAACGTGGACATGGCTATTTCAGCCTTGGGCGTCTACGTAGCTATGTTAGGGATTCGTGCCACCAACGAAACCACCCTTCTTTTGGCACGCCAATATTTGGTCGGAACCGTGATTGTGGGAATTTCCTGGATGCTTTTCAATTATTGGTTCACGGTTCACGTGGACGAAGAATTCGATCAACTCCGACGCGATGAACGACACAATCATACCTTTCCACCTGGGACAGGTCTCACCAATGGCACGGCTCCGCCCAATATTTACGACGACGATGTCATCCCGTACAAGTCCGATTTTGCCTATTATCAACAGAATCTGAGTCTCATGATGATTCCAGCCATGGTATGGATCCTTTGTTGTGTCCGAGCGTGGCAATTTCAAGCCCTGTTGGAAGACGCGGAGCGAGAAGCGGAAGAACGGATCCGCAATGAGTTAGCGCAGCATGGGTTTACGCCGAATGGTGAGCCGATGGCAGCGGGTGGAGCAACGCCAGCCGAGGCAACGGATGTAGAAGGAGGCGGTACAGGACGACGTACTGCTAGAAGAGGGCGGGGACGGTCGTCTCAACAAGAAACGGATGTAGAGGTACAGAATGACACTGCTTTAGAGTTGCAGAATAACACGGCTGAGATGACATGATGCAGCCAAGCGGCAGTTCCCAGTCCAAAATCGGAAACTCCTTTGCTACGTCCAATATGGCGCTCGCCGAAGCAGACACTTACAACCGTATTTGATCGTCACCTTGTTACATAAACAATAGGAATTTACTCATTTGCCATACTCAGAGAATCTACTTTAGGAATCTACTTTGTGAGGCCGGGAGGAAGCTTTTGAGGGAAAGGAAACAACATAATTTGGTTTCAACGTTCATTTGGTTGCCTCGGAACCGTACTCATCTTCAACGGTTGTGCTAGCTAGCTAGCTTGCTAGCTAGAGATGGTAAAAGCTCCGGTCTAAAAATTCTATTTGACTACCCGACTGAGAGGTGCATCACGCCGCGGTTTTGAGGCATCCCGTCCCCTCTCGTTGAACTTTTCAATTTCTTTGCCGTCTGTCGCTGGGATAGACAGACAGGGGCAACCAAAGGTTGACCTATACCAAAGGAACAAGCTGGCTAGCTTGTAGATGCCATGTCGCTATTGGTGCTCTGGCTATTATACGAGCTGCTACTACATAGGGAATGCTGCTACTACCTAGGAGCTAGCAAGCAACTACTAGTGGGGCAAGGTACCTATCTACTAGTAGCTAGTACAGTAGAGGTTCACCACAAACAGCTAACAGGATATCCCTAACCCTTGGTAGAC
>ENA-ORBV01017855-ORBV01017855.1-microbial-mat-metagenome-genome-assembly--contig:-NODE-17855-length-10088-cov-3.899211_pt1 | contig 10088 bp, 8 predicted proteins | sample MGYA00237777_ERZ505514 | MGnify/ENA primary metagenome ERZ505514 (study PRJEB26160, sample SAMN06269048) | microbial mat metagenome | isolation source: Oligotrophic lake microbial mat | place... | reverse complement strand
TGCCGGTCCAGCGTTTCAAAATCACCCGTCGCGCCCATCGAATGAATAAGATAATAGGCCGCCGTCACACCCTGCATGGCGGGCACAAGTGATGTCGCATCGAGCAGGTCACCTTGCACCACAACGACGCCCGCGGGCACGCGGGACAAAAGATGTTCCCGCTGGCGCGCGACACATCTCACCTGCCAGCCGTCCTCGACCAGCAACGGCAACAATCGCCCACCGACATAACCGGTTGCGCCCGTCAGCAAAATGTTGCCTTGATTCATATCCCTTAATCTGTCCGAAGCATCACCTCGTTACGCCGCATGATCGCCGGCGTCCACGGAGGATCAAAATAGCCATACACTGGCGGCGAGAGAACACTCAAGTGCTGTTTCTTCATCCACGCCTTCAACTGGGCCAGCGACTCTGCCTCCTTCTTCGCATTCCGCCCACCGCTGAACCGTAGCACCGCGAACCGTCCCGCCGCCAATTCGCGCACCGTCACCGAACCATCCGACGGCTTGGGCACTTCGCCGGACTTCATCTTTGCCGGCATCACAAAAGCCATCGTCGCGTTGGTGGCGCTGCCGGACATGAAAACCGGCGTGGTCATGGCAATCTTTTCCTTCGCCTTGTTCCCACCGGTAATGAAGCGAAACAACCGCATGAACTCCCCGTCGCTGCCATTCGGGTTACCCAGTGGCGTCTCCACGATGGTCAACGTCGGGTAATCGCGCACCTGAAACTTTTCGTCCGACCGCACGACCTGGTAAGGCGCGGACTCGTAACCCGCACGCGTGGCCTGACAACCCGCTACGACAAGGGCAATCAATACAACAAGAATTAGAAGTGGAATCCACATTTTCTTCACTGCACAAAGTTAACCTGATCTTCCCCAACAAACAAATTATAACTAAAATAAGACAGTTCTGAACTCTACCAATTCCAGTACATATCAATCCTGTCTGTTCTTCTGTGCTTTCACAGATTTCACTTTCCTGCATTTTTTAATCTGCGTGAATCTATGCCCATCTGCGGTTCCTTACTGCTGCTAAAAGTTTTACGTATTTTGCATTTTTTCGTGTCTTCGTGCCTTCGTGTGAAATTGTCCCTGATTCTCGTTTGCACCTTTTCGCGGATTCACTCCTTCGCATGAAATCATCTTTGACCCTATGAACAAGCCATTAGCGAAGTGTTCAAGTCGTAATTTTCTTGATTACCATCATTACAACAGAGGTGCTCCACTTGCCATTTGGTTGACATAGCAGGCATTCCCCGCACACTCCGAAGGCATCATCTTTTTAGATCAACCAGCCTCAGATTAAACCTTATGAAAACATTCCTTTCCCTGTTGAGCATCCTCCTGATTGGAGCTGTAAATCTCACTGCCGCGGAAACAAAGTCAGTGCTGATACTCGTCACGAGCGCGGACAAAATGACCAGTGGCAAGCCCACCGGTCTCTGGCTCGAAGAATTTGCCGTCCCTTACTTGGCCCTCATCAAAGCGGGATACAAAATAGAGGTGACCACTCCTAAAGGCGGCGCGGCCCCTATCGATGACCGCAGCAAGCCCACTCCCGAACAGGAGAAGGCCTGGACCGAAGCCGCCAAACGTCTCAAAAACACTACCCCCGTTTCCAAGGTTAACGCCGACAAGTTTGCCGCCATTTTCATTCCCGGCGGGCACGGAGTCATGTTCGACCTTGTCAGTGATGAATCCTCCATCAAATTAATCGAAGCCTTCGAGCGCCAGGGAAAACCCATCGCATCCGTCTGTCATGGCCCCGCCGCCCTAGTTAAAGTCAAACGCGCCGATGGCACTTCAATCGTGGCAGGGAAAAAAGTTACAGCCTTCACCGATGCCGAGGAACGGTCCCTCAAACTCGAGAACGAAATGCCCTTCCTATTGGAATCACGTCTGCGCGAACTTGGCGCCAAAGTGGAAGTGTCGGAAAACTTTACGCCCCATGCCGTACGCGATGGACTTCTTGTGACAGGTCAGAGTCCCCCTTCCAGTGATGCCACTGTAAAACTCCTGATCGAGGCATTGAACGATGTGAAGGCGAAAGGGAAATAGAATTATGTTTAGGGTCTCAAACCATGATTCCACATGGTTGAGGAGACGATCCCATGAAACACCCTTTTAAGTTTCATTGATCCATAGACCCTCGCAACTTTCTACGGTGTTGTGCCTGAGGAAGTACGCAGACGAATCATTTTCTACATCCATAGCCTTGCGGACTTAGATCAAAAATATCGGCGGTATTCACACTTATCGTTTGACCTCGTGGGGAAGCTGTTTCCGCGAAACACGAATTCTGGAAAACCGTAACCACGCATTGATTTTACGCCAGTTACGGTTCTTGATCGGAGGATAATAGTTTGTCTGTTCCTTCGTATCCGTTTTGCACGGGGCCTAGACCGTTGACCCGTGGCACCAGTTTTCGTCTCAACTGGCCGGCAAATCATGACCCCACGCCCTAAACGCCTTCAGTGCGCCTTGTAAACTTATCGAATTACCAGCCGCCCGCTCAGGATCCCAATGGTTATCAATGAATCCACACAGAACATTGTTATATTCCGGCCCGATTCGCGAATTGCGCCTCGGACTGCGATCCGAAACAAAAGTCCATGCGGAATGTCCGGTTCGTTTCTTTGTCTTGGAAACCAACTCCGAATCAATTTAGGAGCACATTCAACCAAGTCTAGATCCGTTAGAATAACAACCGCGACTCCTGCTTTAACCATGTTGCAGACTGCCGGAATCATTTTCTTCAGATCACCACAACCATGTTTATTCAGAGGAAATCCCGCTGCCAATCGAAGCTTGATTCCAGTAGCACTGTTCTTCCCCTGAAACTCAACAAGCTTGCGGATTACTGAACAGGAAGGCGGGTCCTCTGCATAGGCATAACACGTGCGTTCCGGCATTTTTAGAGTTTCCCGATAGATTCAGATGTTCTTGGGAGCAGAATATCTGCAGCGCTCATACCAGCCTTTAATGCGGTCAAATCATCATTTGTTGGCATTTCAATTGACGTTGACTCGCCGTGCTTTCCGGGGTTCAGCACTAGGAACTGGCCTTCCATGCTTTTATCGGACAGCAAGTCCGAACTATGTGTGCTGATAATAATTTGGCCGCCAGCCTTTTTTCGGCTCCTTCGGGCATCTGCAATCATCCGCGGAATCTGCTCAACTATCTTGCGATGCAACCATAACTCCGGCTCTTCAAGCAAAATTAAATTGTCTGACGCCATCAACGTCCAGACCAAGGCAATCAACCGCAAAGTGCCGTCTGAAAACTGATCCTCCTGCTGCCATCCTGCATTGGGACGCCAGTGCACATATCGCATTTCAAGATGCGGGTACCCAGTATCCGTGTCTTTAACAAAACGAAGCTCCTCGAAATGCGGTATAACTTTCTTCAGGATCTCTTCTATCCGACGCAGACGGGACTCTCGAATCTTAAACGGCTGTTCCAGCTATTTCTTTCAAGAACCCTTGCCCAAACGGATCGCCTTCCGATTCCCGTGATACGAACAACTCGCTGTGCTTCAGTAACTGCGGCACCAAATGCAGATAAAGGGTACGCTCAAAAAACTGTGCTATCTCGCGAAATTCCTTGTTGCTGTTAATCTGCTCAAGCATGGTTTGAGTCAGACGTTCCGGATCTTGACGATCCTCATTGTCCGGGCGGCTAAGAATCCGCTTATCATTCCTAAACGCAGACTCCGCTTTAACCTGTGGGCGCATTTTACCGCTGGACTCAGTTGAAAATGACAACTTATAGCACCACTCCGGAGCGCCATCTTTAAAATCAAGGCCTTCGCGAAACTCCACCTCAATATCAACTGTTGGGTTTTGCCGCGCCGCAAGGCATCGCACTTTGGAGAGGCCGCCCCGTGACCTAACTGCCTGCTGAAATCCACCACCGTTTGGATTCACGATATCCCGCAAAAAACGAAACACATCGAGGAGATTAGACTTCCCAGAGGCATTTGGGCCGAGTAAGTAGTTCGTCTCAGCCAGCTCAATTTCTCCAGTTCTGAAATTTCTCCAGTTTCTAATTTTTAATTTGGATATATACATATTATCTCCACTGCCAGCGCTTTCTAACACACCTCTTTAATCGGCTCAACATAAGAAACGGCAGGAGCATCAAAGGGGTGAGACAAATTACTTGTCCTTTAAAAGCCTTTTCTACGTTTCTCGTATTGAATATTCATAAGTACGCCATGACCGGCTCATCGTTTGTCCGTCACTTCAGATTTTCTTAAGATTGTACCTCCTGTACAGCCGAACGGTATTCGGTCTCTAATGACGAGAACCCCGTTTGGAAGAGCTTTCACCATCCTCACTCTTGTTAGGTTCCGCGACATCTGGGATCGCATTAAGGGACGCTCCACTCCCTCCCTGCCTTGATCAGGGAACATTACAAAACAAAGGATTCGTAGTCTTCATGACAGCTTTCATTTGAACTTGTGTTGCAGCGTGTGATTAGAAAAACCCCTTTACCCGCAATGATTCCATCGCGTTTTCTTGTTCGTGATCCTGTGCTCGACCGGCACGTTCGGAAACGCGCGTTAATTTAAGTTCGTCAATGATCTCATCGATCGTGGAGGCGTGACTGCTAATGGGATTGGTGATCGGATGACAACCAAGCGAGCGGTAACGTTTGCCATCACGGGAAAAGTACAACGGTGGAATGTGGATGTTATAATATTTGATGTACTCCCAAATATTGGTCTCAGTCCAGTCGAGGAGAGGCTGGACGCGCATGTGCCCTCCGGGGCGCAGGTCAGTGGAAAAGAGACCCCATAGTTCCGGGGGTTGATTCGCTACATCCCAAACGGATTCCTCGTTGCGTGGGGAGAAGACACGTTCCTTGGCCCTGACAGGATCCTCATCCTTGCGGACGCCGGTGATCATGGCGCGCCAGCCGCCCTCCGCAATGGCCTGTTTGAGGGCGAGGGTTTTAAGTTGTTCGGTGACTTTGACGGAGGAATAAGTCTTTCCCGTATCCGGATCAATGTGTTCGTATCCCACCTTTCGGGCCAGGGCCTCCTCGTTCCTTCGGACGATCAGTTGGAGGTTATGATTTCTGACCGCTTCCTCCCGGAAGTGGTACATTTCCGGAAATTCATAACTTGTATCGATATGAAGTAGCGGGAAAGGGACGTGCCCAAAAAACGCCTTTCTGGCAAGCCAGAGCAGGACGCAGGAATCCTTGCCCATGGAGTAAGGCATGACAAGAGAGTCGCTGTAGTGGTGCCAAGCCTCCCGCATGACGTAAATACTCTGCTGTTCCAATTTGTAGATATCTGTATTCATAAAAAAGATGGCTGGTTGTGATTTGTTACAGGGGCCGCTCCTCTTGTTTCCATCCCGTTTTCCCAGAGTAGCGCCAGCAGTAATGGCTATCTGGTTCGATAGAGAAGAGGTGCAGCCAGCCGTTATCCATCAACTCCCGGACATTTCGGTGTTTCTCCAAAACCCGGTCGATGGCATCGCGCGGAGCCTCGATAAACACGCTCAACCTCAGGGGTTCGTGTATCCAACGGACACCGTCGTGGAGGGATTGCAGGGGAAGGCCCGTCTGCAAATCCCCAGCATTCCCCTGCCAGACACCGAGGACGCCGACGACATTGTGTATGACCTTGTTGCCGCTCCCGAAAAGACGATTGTTCACCGTGGAGGCGTAGTATTGAAGATTGATCCAACTCGCCACAATGACCGGTGCGGTCAGGATGAGTTCCAGAACCGATCCATCGGGATCCTGCGCGGCCGCGTAGTTATGAAGAAAGACACGACCCTTGAGGTTTAGCCCCTGGGTCCGCGACCGTGGTGCCGCAATAATAGCCGCGTTCCCGGCCAATCCCCATTCAGGGCGGACTTGTGACCAGTCACGACTCCGTTCCCGGATCCTTTCATCCAGTCCCGGGCTGTCGACGAAATCGTGGCAATCGAGTTTTTCCGAGCGTTCCTTCCGTGATAGTTTTGATGCCTCATCAAGCCACTGGCGGAGGGGTTCAATATCCGCCGTTTCTGTTGATTGGGGCAGGTCATCAACGAATAGTTGGACATCATCGGTTGTCGTATTATGCAGACCCGCGATAAAAAGGGTGTCATCGGGGATGTCGATATTCAACTTTCTAAGGCCGGCGCGAACGTCAGGATCATTGAAAAGAGTGGCGGCCAACCGTGCATTCACATCTCCCGCATGTCCACCGCAGGCCCCGCAGTCCAGACCGGATCCATAGGGATTGTTGCGGGTCTGGCTTCCGTGTCCGCAGATAAGGACAGTCTTCGCGAATCCTGAGGTCAGCCCTATATTCTTGAGCGCACCGGCAGCCATTGTAATGCGGCCAGCCGGATCGATGCCTGTCTCGTGGTGATGAATGGTCTGGTCCAGTTGAGGGGCGGTGGCGTATCCGCAGCATTGACCAGGTGAAGAGTCGGTGGACAGTCCGAAGGCCTCCTTGAGAAGCTTGATGCCATAACCCATGCCCATCGTTTCGACAAAGGAGAAGCAGGAAACCGCGGATGTTGTGTAGGCATTCCATGCCGTTTTGAATCTCCGGTTGGAGACAAGTCCTTGATGGAGATGTGACTCAGCAGATTCTGAAGACTTTTGCAATCCCTCGCGGATTTTGATCCGGGGCGTCAGAAGAACCGGACATTGGTCCTGACCGCGGTTCTGGTCCAAGGGCTGATATTCAAAGGTCATCCCGAAAAATCCTGCGAATCCCAGCGTTTCAATGTCACTGGATACCGATTCGAGATTTCTCCTGAATAACTCCGAGCGAACATCAATGCAGAACACCGCCTGCATGAGACGCCGTCCCTGTTGGGGGGACACCTTTCTGCGGAGTAAACCCTGCATTAACTGGTGCTGATATGAGTTTTCCAGCGCGAGTTGCGCCAGCAGACGCGTCAGGATATCGCTGCCCGGGATGGTTTCGTGGGAATCGAACTGGGTGGAGAGTCCGGATTTCCATTGGTTCCGGAGATCTGCGTTCATGCCTTTGAAGAGCAGAAGTTCGTAGGCCAGTTTAACGGCCAGAAATTCAATCAGCAGGCAGCTATCGTCACCTTGCATTTGCTTTTCACGGACGCGGTACTGGATGTGGGAACTCCACCCTGCCACACTCATCAACTGACGGTGCAGAAAGTCCTCCACACCGGTTTCAGGGATGCCCAGTGTTTGAATCGCCTTCCATATGGTTTCCAGTGGTTCAACTGGCAGTGTGCTAACAAAGGGCCGGAGATCTTTCAATCCCATGACGAGGGGATTGGCATCGTATCTGGCGGCCTGGCGCCAGGCACTGTAGAAGGGCATTCCCCGCCAGGGCATCCGCCAAGATGACTGTCCTTCGTCAAAGTATACAGAACACCATTTGGATATTTCATCCACGATGAAAGACGTGAGGTCTGAATCCATCTGTCCGTCGATCCAGTCGGCGACGGTTTGAATCCGGCCGGATTCCCGACTCATTTTTCCTGCTTGCAGGGCCTTGCGCAAGGCTGCCAAATTCCGCGGACCGATGACGTCCAATTCAGGGGCGACACCGCCGTTCATGATTTGCCCGCGCGCGGCCGTGAGGTCGGATTCCCGGATGTGTCCTCCATCGAGTTTTTCGATGTAGTAGGATGCGGGCATCAAGATATCGCCATGACCTACTCTTTGTATGAGCCGTGCGGCTTCAGGGAAAGGCCTTCCGGCCAGACCCATGAAAGGATTGACGGCGACGAAATTCCGCAGGGGCCAAAGGGGCGGAATGCGACGAGTGGCAGAAAGAACCGTGTCATGAAAATTCTCTGGCATTATGGGATCCATATTGTTTTTAAACCGGGGAGATCTGAGATCGGTGGGTATCGTGTTCATGGGTGTGACTTTCCGGGCCGAGGGCCCTGTCTGGTCTGGGGAATTGGCCAGAGGGTCGTGGTGATGCGATTGGCCAGGGTATTGAAATAAAAACCATTCCGTGAGTGGACATAAAGGGCGCGGAACATTCTGCCATTAACCCACAGGGGTATCCGGGACTGGAAGATGAGGATCATGAAAAAGGCGATCAGGAGTAATGCCATCATGGCGTAGTCCCAGGGAGTGTTGACAGGTGAATAGGCAGGGAGAATGGGGGCAAGAAGATGCCTGAAGATTTGATGCAGAATCAGATATGCCGCGCCCAAAAATGCCGCCGTGCCCAGTCCCTTGACAATGTTTGAGCGGTCCATGGATTGGCTCCAGAGGTTCCATGTCATGTAGCACAGTGACATGAGGAAGATGCCGCCCAGAACGAGAGTGTCAGGATTCTTGAGGGTGTCAAAACCCGCAAAGGCGATGCCTAGCGCACCCAGAAGCACAGTGAGGATGACGGCCCCACACAAGGCGCGAAAGCTAGTCTTTCTCTCATGAACTTCTGGGGTCCAAGAACTGCGTGACAGGCTGATTATGCTCCCGGAAGCGAGAAAGGCGTGGGCTTTGTAGAGCGAGTGGGCCACCAAATGGAGGACTGCGAGTGAAAATGCCCCGAGTCCACATTGGAGTATCATGAATCCCATCTGGGCGACAGTTGAAAAAGCCAGGGCCCGCTTGACGCTCGCGTGGGTGAGCATGACGAGCGATGCAAACAAAGCCGTAACCGCTCCTACCAGTACCAGTAGGTGGAGGGTTCCCGGAGAGAGCGTCATGAGTGGACTGAGTCTCACGATGAGAAATCCCCCGGCGTTGATGATTCCCGCATGCATGAGAGCGGAAACGGGCGTGGGAGTTTCCATGGTGTCAGGCAGCCAGCTATGGAAGGGAAACTGAGCAGACTTGAGGAGAGCGGAGGCGGCCAGAAGCAGGCATATCCCAGACACCGTCCCGGTGACAGCTTCAGATCCCGCGTTGTGAAGCCGGGCTGCCGCCTCAAAAATCACATGAAAATCCCATGTATGAAATTGATGATAAGTCAGAATGATAGCGCCTAGCAGGCAGAGATCGCCCATCCGGCTGATGATGAATTTTTTACGCGCCGCCAGAAGTGCCGCCGGGCGATCAGGGTAGATCACCAGTAATTGATGCAGGCAGAGACTTGTCATACTCCACGCAAGGGCAAAGAAAAGCAGGTTGCCCGAGATGATGATGCAGAGAACGGAACCGGCTGTAAGACACAGCCACCGTGTGAAGCGCTGCTGATGGATGTCGCCGTCCATGTAGTGGTAAGAAAAACGCAGGACCACGGCTCCCAGGAAAGAAACAAGGAGCAGCAGGATAGCTGATAGATTGTCAAAATAGACCCCTAGGGAGACAGGTCCCCAGAGGGGAAGACTCCAGATGACGGGGCCTCCGATGAAAAGAACTAGGGTAGCCAGGAGGGCGGTGGCAAAGGCCGCAAAGCCGAGTGTGACGCCCAAGGCTGCGGTCCGGCGTCCGGCAGTTGTGGATGTCCGGGGGCGGAAAAATATGATGGAGAAAAGCAGCACCGGAGAAGCGGCAACAGTGAGGGCTCTGAGTAATTCTGAAAATTCGTGCGTCATGGGTCGTCCTTTGTTGCCCGTCACCCTAGGACCCCGGCATTAATATATCCAATATATGTTTTTTACATTATCGATATATTTAATATATTCATGGCATGTCCTTTCTGAACTACCACCATCTCCGTTATTTCCGGGCGATCGCCAACGAAGGCAACCTGACGCGGGCCGCAGGCCGTCTGAACATCTCCCAATCAGCTTTGAGCATCCAACTGCGCAAGCTGGAAGAAAATCTCGGGCAGGCACTGTTCGAGCGTGAACACAAGACCCTGACTTTGACAGAAGCAGGACGTATCACCCTTGAATATGCCGAGTCCATTTTCCGGGCCGGTGAGGAAATGATGGATACACTGCAGCACCGGGGAGGCAAACGCCGACAAATTCTCAGGATCGGAGCAGTGACGACCCTGTCGCGGAATTTCCAGATCGGGTTGTTGAAGCCCCTTGTGGATCACCCCGATGTCGAGTTGGTCATCCGGTCAGGCAATCTTCGCGAGTTGCTGATACAACTGGAGGCCCACACCATCGATCTTATTCTTTCCAATCTCTCGGTGAACCGGGACGCCAACACTCGGTGGTACAGT
>ENA-ORBV01017854-ORBV01017854.1-microbial-mat-metagenome-genome-assembly--contig:-NODE-17854-length-10088-cov-4.174908_pt1 | contig 10088 bp, 7 predicted proteins | sample MGYA00237777_ERZ505514 | MGnify/ENA primary metagenome ERZ505514 (study PRJEB26160, sample SAMN06269048) | microbial mat metagenome | isolation source: Oligotrophic lake microbial mat | place... | reverse complement strand
CGATAGGACGAAGGGATATAGAGAGCCAAAGCGATAACGTAATGGACCACGACACGCCAAGGCTGATGTAGTCAGTGATCCGGCTCCGGCCGGTGGGGACGCAACCGTGCGAGCCATTCCTGGGGCCTCCCGCCCTAAAACTGAACAGCACGAAAAAGTTCTAAGTGAACAGTATTGGGGCTAGCCCTGACGATCCACTTTCGTCGTTCCCCACATCTGTTGAGGATTCACAAAAAAGACCTTTAGCGAAAACAGCGCCGCCAGATTCATCATCAAAAATGTACGAGCCCAACTGGCGCTCCGTCCCACCACAGGTACACGGCTCAACATGTTACTGCACACCGCCAGCCCCACCAGTACCAGCTCATTGGCGGTCAAGAACCACTTTGTCTCACACTGCGGCAGCAGAGCCGTCGCGAGGATGATCCCCAACAATATCCAAGGCAGCAACAGCCGCCCCAATTTGTGCGAGACAAAGTGCAGCCACATTCGGTGCGGTTTCCATAACAGTTCCGGATGCCAGACAAAGATCTGCCACATCCCCCCCAGAGTCCTCATGCGCCGCCGCCACTCCCCGCCAGCTTGTGTCGGATAGTCATAGGCAATGCTCTGGTTGTCGAACACGATCCGGTAGCCCGCCCGGTATGTCTGCAGGGGCAGTTCAGCATCATCAATCAGGGTATCCGGCCGCAGCCGACTGCACAATTGACGGCGCATCGCATACAGACAACCCGTTGTATTGAATAATGAATACTCCGCCGAGTGCCACCTCCTGACCCACAACTCATAGCGCCAGTAGAGATCCATGTCTTCCTGCTCCCCGGCGGCTCCTCCCCGCTTTAGAATCTTTAACTCCCCGGTGACTGCACCCACCGTCGGATCAGCAAAATTGGCTACCAGCTCACGGAGTGCACGCCGGTCTAGCTTCTGTCTTACATCGGTAAAGAAAAGGATTTCGCCTTGTGCTTGTTCCATGCCAGCATTGAGCGCCATAGCCTTACCCCCGCGCTGCAATCCGACATACTGCACTCCCCGCCCAGCATATTTTTCCACTATCGCCGCAGTGCCATCGTTGCAGCCATCCCCCAAGACCAGAATTTGCAGTTTTGCGACCGGATAATCGAGGCCTAGCAAGCTGTTCAGCTTGTCGTCAATAAAAGCTTCACCGTTGTGTACCGCAAGTAAAACACTGACCGTGGGTTCATGGTTGGGATCCTTGTGCACCGGTAACCCTTTTGACGGTAACAGTTTCAACAGTAAAGGATATCCCACCAAAAAATAGAAAGCCAGCAGTGTAAATCCACCCAGAACGAACCACGGGCACAACTCTCTGATCATCTCCGCTACGCCAGCCTGCATTGTCACTTTATCTAGTAAAGCGCAGTTTTGTCAGATTCAACGGTTCGAGGCTCCACCGTTCGAGGCTTGTTCTCTAATTCCACCTTCATGCCCGCCTCTTGCTGCAACACCTGCGAAAGCGCGTGAAGATCCGTCGTACTGTTGTCCTGCTTCGGCTCGGGCTGAATCGATAGCTTTGTTTCGCTCTTTTTGATACCATCCACCAACAGCTTCATCACTCCTACCGAAACTAAGAATAAGATCAGAATCATCGCGTTTGTGCACAGCCCTTCTTTTGGTCCTTTTCGGCAAAATTTGTGCCCGGTTGAGTATTTATTTCAATAGGTGTCGGGTGACTGGTAACAATCGAAAGCTGCCCATTCGGCATCACGTTTCATGAGGTGGCTTGGAAGTCTTATCGGACTTGAATCTCCCGGTCGTTCTGGGATCGCGCAATCACGTTATAGACTTGATCTGCGCTGATCTGATCAAAGATGGGCCGATCGGTTTGGAGCGTGGATCCCGTCTCACTGACAACAAATTGAAATGGCCGCAGTGAAGACAGAAATCGAAGGCACTCCACCGGATCAATGCCGGTGCGGCGAACGACATCAGGATGGGCTTCGATAACCACGATCACGTTCGGTACTGCAGAGATGGTGTGCGCGGCTCCGCGAAGCACAGCTGCTTCTCCGCCCTCCACGTCGATCTTGATCACCACACTCTCGGTGTCCGACAATTGCATGGCGTCGATCGTGGTTACTTCTATTGGTCCATCTGGAGACGGTTCGAGGAAAAACTGGGTATGATTGATCTCCATCCCAGGGGAGAAGCGTATTTCAGGTGCGGCAAGCCGACCACGGCCATGGAAGTCCGCGATGGCTATTGGATGAGCCTGTCCCTGAATCCCTTTGGGCAGCCGCGAAAGATTGAACTTCAGCCACGGATAGCCTTCGCTATTCGGCTCGAACGCGACAACCAAAGAAATGGATCGAGGCCCACTCTGCGCCAACATTTTCAGGCTGAAGACCCCAATATCAGCACCAATGTCAATGAGAGTAACAGGGTTCGGAAGCTGCTGGATCTCCGCCCCTAACGCGGTGAATAAATCCTCTTCATAGTTGTCCAGATCGATTTGGTCATATTCGTTCCGCGCAATAGGAACAAGGATGCTGAGGGTATCCGTCAGGTGGAAATTGACAGGACGGCCATGTAGCCAAGTTTTCGCAAGAACCGTAGAATCAACGCACTCCCGCGAATACAAGTGCGCTGCACGTCCTTTGCGGCAACATATAGCGTAGGAGCACGAGCCCTGGCCAAGCCAGCTGAAATTTCACGAGTATTCATTAGTATTGAGTTTTTACCGCGATAATGAGATAGACCTTTCGTATTCATGCTGATGTCCACGGTTCCCGACGGTTTGGTTGTAAGCTAAGGATTCCCATTTGTCGCCCAATATGCGCGTTCTTGTTCTTTCCCCCCGTCCCTGCCTGCCCACCAACACCGGTGCAAAGCTCCGCGAGTTTCACATGCTCCGCCATCTGGCTAAACACGCTTCACTACACCTCCTCGCTTTTCATACTTCAGGTCAGCCCCTTGCGCTGGATTTTGCCACCGTGCAGTCCTTCCTGCGGCCGCCGCGCTATACGTTCACTAAGATTATCTCCAGCATCGTTTCCGGAACTCCGCTTTCGATTCTTAATTACCGCTCAGAACCGCTGGCTCAAGCACTCATCGAGCTGTTGACCAACGAGTCTTTTGATTGCATCTGGCTTGAAAGCATCCACATGGCAGCCTATCTGCCCGAGCTCGACCGCCTCGTCCCCGCGTTGCCCCGCATCTGGAATTGGCACAACATCGAAAGCGAGCTTCTGTTCCGTTATGCCTCCCAGGCCCCCACTCCAGCTCACGCCTGGTATGCCCGTAAAACAGCAGGCGACCTAAGCCGTCTCGAAAAACGTATCCTCTCCGCGCCCTCCTCTTTGCATCTGGTCTGCAGCCAGCGCGAAATCGAAGCCATCTCAGCTACTTCACCCTCGGCTCGGCTTGCTGTGCTGCCTAATGGAGTCGATGCTTGCGCGTTTACGCCTGCCCCGCTCGAAGGCTCGCAAAACCTCCTCTTTGTCGGCTCGCTCGATTACCCGCCTAACATCAACGGCCTGCTATATTTTACAAGCGAAGTCTGGCCTGCAATTCACTCCCGCCATCCGCAGGCCCGGCTCCAGATTGTGGGCTCCAACCCCACCCCTGCCATTACCCGCCTGGGCACTCTGCCTGGCATTGAACTCATTGGCCCCGTGCCCCTCGTTGAACCCTTTTACGCCTCTGCGCGGCTGGCCATCGTGCCGCTTTTTACTGGCGGTGGTACCCGGCTAAAAATCCTTGAAGCTTTTGCCGCCGGCGTTCCGGTTGTCTCCTCCACTCTTGGCATTGAAGGCATTGACGCTCTGCCTGGTGAGGATTTTCTTACGGCCGATTCCACTCCCGCCTGGATCGATGCGGTCTCGCGCCTGCTATCGGATCCGGCCGTTGCCAATACCCTGGCCGCCAGTGCTCTCAACCTTGCGCGTTCTCGCTATGACTGGGGTATCCTCTGCCAGCCGCTACCACAGTGGCTGGATTCTCTGGACTGAAGTCCTCGATTGTAGCCAGCGGTCAGGCAAAATCTCTGCCATATGCCTTCCGGTAAACGCCCAGCAATTGCTCGCGATGCCGTTGGACAGAAAATTCCTTTACTTTCTCCCTGCCCGCTGCTGCCATCCGCTCGCGCAAATCCCGATTCCGGATCAGTTGCCGCAACCGCTCCACCAGAGCATCTTCGTCTCCAGCCTCCACCAGATATCCGGTCTGGCCATCGCTCACCAAGTCTGGTGTCCCGCCCACCCGTGTGGCTAGCACTGGAAGTCCAGCCGCCATCGCCTCCAGCACCACATTGGGCGAGCCCTCGCTCCAACTGGGAAGTGCAAACACATCCGCCCGTTCATAGAAAGGCCTCACATCGCGCTGTTGCCCGGCCAGCCAGACACGACCGGCCAGTGCTCCTTGCGCTGCCTTGGCGGCGATGGCTTCCCGTTCCAGCCCGTCGCCCACCAACACCAGCTGAAAATCCAGAGACTGGTCGTCTTCGGCCACTCTTTCGGCCGCTCGCAATAGTCCCGCGTGATTTTTCTCTCCAGAAAATCGCCCCACGTGCAATAACACCACCGTGTCCGGACCCACCCCCGGCACCGGCAGTTGCTGCCCGCTCGCCTTCCATGTCCCGATCGCGTTTGGGATCACATCAATCCGCTCTCCAGCCACACCCTTTCCGCGCAACTCGGCTGCAAAGGCTCCGCATACAGTTACCACTCGCCCCGCCCCCGACAAGCTCCACCGATCCAACTGGTTGTAGAATTTTACCTTCAGGTTTTCCGCTGTATAGCCATGATGAAAGGCCACCCACGGATATCGTTTGGTGCCTACGGCCAGACGAAACAGAAAATGCGATTTCACGCTGTGGGTTTGTACGAGGTCTGGCTGGATATGCTCAAGGAGCTTTCGCAATGCTGCCGGTACGCTGCGGTCATAGGCGCCTGCCTCCCGCACCACATGCCAGTTGAGCCCGGCCTCATTCACTGCTCGCAGAAAAGCATTTTGTTCTGTTTCTGCTCCCCGCACGTAGCTCACTATTTGCAGATCTATCCATTCACTTGCCTCCCGGCCAAAGCGCAGCAGATTTTTTGCCGGGCCGGTGACGGTGTAAGCCTCTATCATCGCCGCCACGCGCAGCCGTTTCACTTTAGCGTGCCCCGATACGCAGTAGCACCGCTTTTACCGTATGAAACAGAATCATCATGTCCAGCGCTATTCCCATGTGCTTGATGTAGTAGAGGTCATACTCTAATTTTTTCCTGGTGCTTGCTATGGAATCTTCCGGCTCGTGGTGAATCTGCGCCCAGCCCGTTATTCCTGGCTTGATCCGGTGCCGCTGCGGATACAGTGGGATGTCGGCGAGTAACTTGGCTTCGAGAGCTGGCATCTCAGGCCGTGGCCCCACCAGGAAGATGTCGCCTTTCAATACATTGATCAACTGGGGCAGCTCGTCGAGCCGCGTGAGGCGAATCCATTTTCCGACCCGCGTGATCCGCGGGTCATTCTGCTGAGCGCGTACCGGCCCGGTGAGTGCGTCGGCATTGACATACATCGACCGGAATTTCAGAAACGAGAACGGCTTGCCGCCGCGTCCCAAGCGGGTCTGCCGCAGTAACGCCGGACCTTCTGAATCCAGCCTTACGGCCACTGCCGTCAGCAGCATGAACGGCCAGGCGATGGCCAGCCCCAAAGCGGCCAGCAAGCGCCCATAAATCTCCTGTGTCATCACCACCCAGGCCCGTGGCCGCAGAGAGGCCGAGAAGATCAACTGATTGATCGTCACCGAGTCTACCGATATTCGCCCGAACAGGTTCTCATAGAGATCCCCCATGTTCTCTACTTGAATCCCCTGCATGCTGAAGCTCAATAATTGTCTGGAAAGCTTGTCGTCGAGATCAATTGTTCCCGATACCGCAATGCGTTCCGGCTTCAGGCTTTCAATCTGTTGGGACACGGCGCTTTCGATCGCCAGGGTTTCCACGCTCTGCATATCCTCTTCGCCCGCCTGCCTAAAGCAGCACAATACCTCATATCCCAACTCAGGGTGAGCTTGAATCTGTTCAAGGACTTGTCGCGAGACGCCCGTGTTGCCGACCAGCACGACCCGTTGCCGACCCGCTGTCCCCAGCAGCACTTTTCTGTACCAGACCCGCCATAGACTGAGCGTTACCATCACCAGCGGTCCGCCAAATAGCATCAGCCAGCGCGGCATTTCGTACCCTGTACGCGAGTAGCTTACCAGCGCCTGTATGATCATCGTGAAGCCCAGCACCAGCATCAGATTCTCAATCATCATCCGGCTGCTGGCTGACTGCAGTTCATCGTATAGCCCCAGAAAATACAGCACCAGCAATATAGAGGCGCAACTGATCGCCGTACTCGGCAGCGTGCGCTCATCGGTTATGTAGATAGTGAAGTCGTAGGCCCAAAAACGTTCCGATTTGGCAATTCCCCATGCGGTAGCCAAAATGGTCACGTAGATAACAAAAATGTCGCCCAGCAACAGTAATAGCGTTCGAATCCGCGGCATTGTTCTTGTAAAAGAGGGCATCTCAGCAATCCCTCTAGTCATTTGAACGTAGCACGATATCCCTGTAGCTTTCCTCGGGTCCTGCATCCTTTGTACTTTTACGCCGCCCCGGCACTGGCACTTTGTGCCCTTGGCATCCCCTGCCTGGCGGGGTTACACTACTGATGTGGGTAGAATGTTGTCTTCCAATCCCGTGCTTGTTCCGGCTCCACGGCCTATCGTTGCCCCAACGGTAGCCGTAGCCACCACACCAGCCCCGGCAAGACTTGCGTCCGATCCGGCTGAATTCAACCCTTTGCGAAAGTTTGCCGTCTTTTTCGGCCTCATCTATCTGATTGTCAAAATTAGCTACGTCACCGAAGCGGTTCAGTTTTTAACCGGCATCAAACTGTATCTGGTTCCTCTTACGCTTACCCCTGCGGTTCTATTTGTACTTGCCAGCGGTGGCCTCGCTCGTGTTTTCCGTCTTCGCCCCACGATCCTCTGGATTTTGTTCGTTCTTTGGATGGCCGTTTGTATTCCCAGCAGTCACTGGCCGGGCGGCTCATTCGACCGGGTCTATGGCTACATCCGCTATGAGCTTGCCGCGATTCTGATCCCTGCTGGGGCCTTCATTGTTTGGAAGGACATGCGCCGGTATTGTTATGCCATGGCAATCACTGCCTTTGGTGTTCTGTTTACGGTCTACTTTTGCTCGAAGATGGGACAAGACGGGCGCTTGACGCTCGCCTTTGCCGGGTCGATTGGCAATTCCAACGACCTTGCAGCCATCCTGCTCATGCTTGCTCCGTACCTGATCTACTGTATAATTGACCCGAAGGTGTTTTCCTTTTTGCGCATCTTGTGTTTCGGTGCGCTCGGTTATTCCGGCTATGTCATTCTCGGATCGGCTTCCCGTGGGGCCTTTCTTTCGGTCGCCGCTGGATTTCTGTTTTGGTTATGGAAGTCTTCCAGCCGCCAGCGCATATCCGCTTTGGTCCTGGTTCCTCTGCTTGCTATTCCAGTGGTTGTCCTGCTACCAAGTGCCACTTTCGCCCGCATCTTTAGTGCCGTTGGTGAAAAACACCTAGAGGCCGAGATGTCAGGCGATGCCCGCTCCCATCTTTTCTGGCAGAGTGTCCGTTTTACGTTCGAACACCCTATCTTCGGCGTCGGCCCCGAGCAGTTCACCGCCTATGAAGCTCACATCAGCAAGCAGGAGGGTAGGCGCGGTGCCTGGCACGCCACGCATTGTTCCTGGACTCAGGTTTCCAGTGAAGAGGGGCTTCCGGCACTCTTCTTCTATGCCACTGCTATTTTTTCGGCAGGATTCTTAGGGCTGCGTGTCCTGCGCCGGGCCCGGCAACTCGGCAATACCGAAGTCGCCAACGTTGCTTTTTGTTTTCTGCTCTCGATGGTAATGTACTTCACTTGCATCACCTTCCTTTCCAATGCTTACAGTTCTGTTCAGCCTATGATCATTTCCGCCTCGATCGCCCTTTACTTTATTGGTAACCGCGCTCTCGACGAAACCAATAAAAACGAGCGGCCTGTTGCACTGCCGCTAGGCAGCTTTCCAGTCCGCTCGTTTGCCTGATTTAAGCTTAAGTTCTTACTGCTTCAGCAATTTCGGCTTGCCGGCTGAGACTACCTCGTCGCTCTCCGACAAATAATCTACAACCACCCAGTGATCGCCCAGCCGTCCATCGAGACTCGCTATACAGGGAGATGTGGAGCATGTGACTACGGTTTGCCCGCCCGTTGGTGACGTGAAGGTTGCCCGTGCTTTGGCCGCTCCGGTGATTCCACTCACATCAAAGTTGACATTGGTAGAAACCGTGAAGGCTGGTTGCGCTCCGCCCAGCCGAACTGCCGGCCACTGATGGGCCATGCCAACGCCAAACTGGAATCCATACCACTTGCCGGCGCCAAGCGCTGAGTTAGTTGCATAGATATTCTCAAGCCCGTCGCTGCGCGCCAACCCCGTCGGAGTGAATGCATCGCTACCCCACTGATTGGCGTAGAACTGATCGCCCAACGTCTTTAATTCCTGCGATGGATTGGCTTCGAATGCCGCCCTTACCGCCGATTGTGCTTCAGCCAGCAAAGCCCGTGCTGCGCCACGGTCGTCCCGGCCCGTGCCGTGCGAACATTGCAGGTTGCGCCAATTAAATCCTTGTTGAGACGCCTCAAGCAATGGTTCACACATCGGAAACCCACGGCCGTAATGAAGCCCACCGGTGGCCGGATCATACCCTGTCTGGATCAGCCAATTCCCTAAAGCTGCCGCCAGATTTTTGTAGTTCTGCGCCGTTTGTCCGTTCGCTCCTTGACTGGCATACATCATCTGCAATGCCTTGATACCAGCCATAAAAGGCTGCTGCCCACGTCCGGCCAGATTCGCCCGGTATAGATACGCCGTGCCTGAATTTCCCGCGTAGGGACGATTCAGGGTGATCGAGGTAGGTGAATTGTAGGTACAGCTATACACCGTCCCGTAGGTTGGATCCTGGGGGCCGCTGGCAATGATGGTTACGTAATCATCACTGTACACCTGCCAGTTCACTTGGCCGCTGTTGCCAAGCCACTTCGCCGCCAGTGTTACGGTTGCTCCTTGACCTTGCCACTGGAAAGACACCGTATAGGGAGCGCCATTGCGACCCCCGGTTAGCGTGATGCTGCGGGGTAAGGTCCACTGCGGAACCAAATTCGGTCCTGTACTCTGCAGGGTCGCGCTGCCATTGAAAATGGTACCCGTTCCGCTGCTCTGCACTGGACACATAGCTGCCGTCAGGCCGGTTCCGGTAGCAGCCGTTGAGGCATTTGTTACCGTAAGGGCCGGATAGTGCGTTGTATTGAAATAGAACCCTGAAGCGAACGAATCGTCTTCCCGGCGGCAACTGTTGTCCCGCGCATAGTTCTCATCGAGTTTGGCCTTCCAGTAGCTCCGCTGGCCGGGTTCGGCCGGGTTGCCTGTATCAAGCGGATCGAACATCGCCGCAAAGGCGAGCCACATCATCATGTAAGCGGTTTCTCGGACATCGTCGTCGCAACTCACGTTGATTTTATTGGCACCCGTTTGGGCCATCTTCCGGATTGCATACCAGTTTTGCTCGCGGCCATCGAGCATGGTTCCGGCAACCACACCAGCCATCGCTACATTACGCGGTGTGCTGGTCCCAATGCCCCAGCCTTCATCAAACAAGGGTTGCTTCACCCAGTTGTCGCCAATTTTCCGTGCTGCCTCCCGGGCCTTGGTCCAGCCCGAACGGAAGTACATGGCATAGTTAGCCAGAACTTCGTCGTAAAAATTGGGGGTTCCGTTGCCCCCCTGACTCATCCAGTACTGGCGTAAGCGGCTATATTGCTTGTTTGTTTGTGCACCGCCGACTGCTTCGAGTCCACCGCGAATGAACAACTCCGTGTTACTCAAGCAGGCGGTGACGCCAAACAGCGTATGGCCTTCGGTGTTATCTGTCCTGGTCCATTTTGGGGCCAGAGAGTCTTGTCCAAACTGCACAAACGAATAACTTAAACCGCTGCCGACATCGGCGTCGGCTGGCCATGGCCTGCTCATTGTCAGTTGCGTCGTGCTTGCGATGGATTGAAT
>ENA-ORBV01017853-ORBV01017853.1-microbial-mat-metagenome-genome-assembly--contig:-NODE-17853-length-10089-cov-3.966440_pt1 | contig 10089 bp, 5 predicted proteins | sample MGYA00237777_ERZ505514 | MGnify/ENA primary metagenome ERZ505514 (study PRJEB26160, sample SAMN06269048) | microbial mat metagenome | isolation source: Oligotrophic lake microbial mat | place... | reverse complement strand
ACGAGATTCGCCTGAGTCTCGTGGGCTCGGAGATGTGTATAAGAGACAGATATCGTACTCACTACGCGTCTACCGCGCTCGCGCATCGCCTCCGCGTCGCATGGTGCAAATCGAGACACAAGAGCACCGCCAAGCCAACCTGCACAAAGGCTGCCCCTCCCCCTCCCTGCCTAACTCCATCCGCCTGCATAATTGCTGGCACTCGCTACCGCCGCAGCGGCCGCACTCTTGTGCCGCAGGTGCGCCTTGTCCACGCCGCCCGTCGCACGCTTGATGGCGGCCGCCAGCGCCGCCGCGCCAACGCCCGCGCTCGACCCGATGCTCCTGCTGCTGCCGCTCCCTGTGGCGCCCTCCCCTGTCCCGCGGGGCAGCTGGGCACCGCTGTAGAGGCCAAGTCCGACGCCGCTGCTGCTGCTGCTGCTGAGACTGCCGAAGCCGCCACCCGGTGCACCGACGCGCGCACCAGCCACCGCCGCGACAATATGCGCCGCGTCAACGCGGGCGTGCGTCCCGCCGCTGGAGCGCGCGATGAAGTGCAGGTGCCGCGAGCTTGCGGCCGAGTCAGCCGCCTCCTTGGCGCGGTCTCCAGCGTGAGGCGCCGGCGGCGCCAGCGCCGAGGATCCGGTGGTGACGAACTTCCGCGCCGGCTTGTCTTGCGCCACGGCGCACGGCGCAGGCGTGGCGCGAGGCGCCTGCGGAGCGGCAATCGCCGAAGTCGATGGCGCTGAAGGCTCCGCGACACGCGCAGGCTGGCTCGACGGGGCAAATGTGAAAGGCAGCCAGGCGCCGCGATCGTGTGCAGCGGACGGCAACGCGGGTGGCGGTGCGGAGGCAGCGCCGGCCGCTGCCTCCGCACCGCCGTCACGATACGCGTTCGGATAGGTGACCAGGGTCAGGCCGGCCGCCTTCGGTACGCCCTGCTGCACGGGATGGCCCGAGATCGCCATCGAGCCCGACGTGCCGCCGTGGTAGGCGCCCTTGTATGAAATGATGCGCGGCCGCCCGGTGGCTGCTACCACAGCGCGCGCCACGGTTTCGTTGGCATCGGAGCCGGAATGGCCGAGCCAGACGCGCCCCTTTGCCCGCTCTGGCACGATTTCGAGCAGCCGCTCGGCGAGTTCCTGGCCGACATCAAAGCGCAGTCCGTCCACGAACAGCAGGCATTCTCCTTCAGCTGCGGTCTCGCCCGCCGGGAAGATGTAACCGTGCGCGGCCACCAACGCTTGGTATTTACGCGTGAGCTCCTCCAGCCACGGGGCATAGACTGAGCGGATGGCCGCATGCAGGGCCGGTACGTCTTTGGCGCGGTGAAGTGACCGCAAGGCCGCCAGCGCCGCCGCGTCCGCCTTCCATCCCTGTTCAACATACCAGGTGACCAGCTCGTCCGCGGTCGCACAGGTGGGCACCGTCCGGGTGGCCTCAGCCAACTGATGTAGTGCCGCCATGCTTCGGGAGAGCGGGGCCTCGTCGAGCTTGGCCCACACCCACGACCGGCGGGGAGCGTGCTCTTTCTCCAAGTGGTTGAGCTCGTGCCTGGCGGTGTGAGGTGCCTTTTGCTCAAGAGAGGACAACGCGGTTCGCAGTTCATTCTCCTGCTTTTCGTTTTCCGCCGGCCATGACTCCGGGTCCAGCGCGAGAATGTCGGACGGCTGCGCCTGATCCAAAGCGACGCGCACTCCACTGTAGAGGCCCGGGGCCTCACAGAACCGTCCCCAGAGCTGCCGCCACGCGTCGGCTTCCCTCCGACCCAGCCGCTCCGCGGCATAGAGCGGTGGCTCCTTTTCCGGATCAAATTCGTATTTGTCGCGACAGCGCGATCGAAAGGCATGCCAGCGCTCCTCGCCCCATTCTTTCCGCACCGTGTCGGGCGAACCGAGCCAGGTCAGTAGATCGCGCGGGGTGTCACCAACCACAATGTCGTCGAAATCCGCGGACTCCAAGCGCCCCTTGTTGCGCAGTTGATCGACCGGCGTTTTCGCCAGCATCGTAATCGCCGCCCTGAGCGAATCGCGGGTCTTCTCATCGCCGGCCACGTCGAGACCCAAGCCCTCGTCCGCCTGGAAGAACGCTTCCAATGTCCAGTCACGGCCGTTCGGGTGAGTCCAAATCGTGCCGCGGTAGAGCAACTCCACCAGCGGCTGCAATTCCGGCGAGCATTGGTCAGCGGCGCGCAAATGATGCCGCGCGACGCCGGGCAGATACAGCACCGGCACCACGGTCTTCGGAATCTCCACTTCCTTGATCGTGCCGGCGATGGCACATTTCAGCCAGATCACCGGCCCCTTGCGTTCCTGCGGGGCGTAGTCGCCCAGCATCAGCAGCTCGGGCATCAGGCCTTGCAACTGGACGACCACCGGCGTCCACACACCATCAGGATCAGTCCAAAGGATGGCTACCGGCGCCTCCTCGGCCCCCGCGTGGTAGCCGTCCGCTGTCGCGCGGAGCCGCTGGACTAAGATTTCGAGAATCGTGACGGACATTTTTTGGATTAACTCACTTCCCGTTTTTCCCTGTATTGCTTCATGCGCTCAGCCCAACGCGCCTCGGCTTGGTAATTTGATAACGCGAACCCTTTCATCGCGCACTGATCACAGCCAAAACGCTCGATGTGGTAAGCATTGCGGCCGCATTGCATGCAGGGGACGTAATACATCTTCTCATCGTGCTGCCGACGCGTCGCGCATTCGCCCAGCAGCTCTCCTGGGATAAGGTGCCGGTTGTATGGTCCGTTCGTTACATTGCTGCGCAACCGTACCGATCCTCGGCTCTTGGTGACCTTGCCTGAACCACCAACATCCGACTGCTCGCCGCCATCTCTGTCTCCTAATTCGTCCGCTCGCGGGAGCTTCAAGCCGAACTCGAGGTCGGAGATCTCCATCGTGACGGAGTCCTGCATGAGCAACGACTGAGCTTTGGCCGTAGCGACGCAATTGTGGTCGATTGTCACAATCAACTCCAACCGCTCCATCAACGGATCGCCCATTGGATCCACCGTCACACTGAAGTTGCCATACGGCAGCCGCACTTCCGCTGGACCTTCTCGTCCAGGCCATCGGTTGCGCGCCAAGACGAACTTCGCTTTCTGGTCTCTCGGATCGACGCAGTAGAACGACACTTTCTCGCTGATCTGATCGCCCTCCAGTGGGAGAGCTTGGCCGGCGCGCATTACCGGGAAGTAGACGTCGTCGGCATTGAGGACTTCGATCGGCTTAGCGAGCGTCACTCGTGCTCCGTCGTGTGCGATCCACGCGGCACCCTCTGCAATGATGGTCGCCGCATTGGCCACCGTGCGAACCCGAGCAGCATCGAAGTATTGGATGAGACCCTCACGAATTGCCGGCATAGCGGCCATGCCGCCCGTCACCAGACAGAGTTCGATCGCAGTGCGCGGAACTGCGACGGCGCTGAGTAGCCGTTCAATCGTGCCCAAGCCTTCCTTCAGCAGGTGCGAAGTCGCGTCCACCAAATCGGCTTTGCTGATCTTGATGTCCAGATGTCGGGCTGCGCCATCTTGCGCGAGCATGTCCTTCACCAACAACAGTGCTTCATCACGTTCCGAGAGGCGGATTTTTGCAGCCTCGCACTGGCTGATTAGGCGGGACTCCGCCGAGGCCTGCATCTTGCTCCAATCGGCCTGAGGAAACGCTTGAGCGTGTTTACGCTTCGCTAGCTTCACCAACTCCAGATCGAACTTGTCGCCCCCCACCTCATTATCGCCCAAATTTAGAATCTGGACCATGGTGCCTTGGACGACACGACAGAGCGTAAGATCAAGGGTGCCGCCGCCCCAGTCGAATACCAGCATGAGCTTACCTTCCAACGTGGTGCAGAGCTCGTGAAAATTTTCCTGCGCGCGCAGGTAACCGTAGAGGGCCGCCAATGGCTCATGCACGAATTGGTGGACGTGAATCCCGGCAGACAGCGCCGCCTTCCTCAACTCACCTCGCGCTTCTCCTCCCATCGCGACAGGGACCGTCATAACCGCACGATCAAAACTAAATTCCTCACCTCCCGACTGCACCCCGTCATTGCGCACAAAGCGAAGCACCTCGGCGACGACCTCTGCGGCCGGACGATTCACGCCGCCGACATGGATTCCCGTTTTCGATCCGAGGTACATCTTGGGCGATCTGACCACGTCGCCGAAGACCCCAAGCCCCAGCTGGCTCATCTGGTCCTTCGCCTTGCGGCCAACGACCACGTTTGCCCCTTGGTACCAGACGACGGAAGGATGCGGCCTTCCCTGCGAATCAGAAAGGACGTGCGCGTGGTGACCCTTGTTATCCGGATTTCGCTGGATTAACGCGGCGACGGAGTTGGTGGTGCCGAAGTCTAGTCCGAGGATTTGAGCCATGTGGCCTCCTTTTGGATGATGTTGGTTAAGCTGTCGGTGCGGTCTAAAATGACATGGACCCGGACTGGCTCCATTGACGCCGAGTCGTAAATATCCCTCACCAGCGGCTGAATCTGGTCGTTCAGCAGGCCAGCCACCTTGGCGCGCAGTTGCTTCTCGGTTTGACGTTTGACCGCACGGTGGTCGCCGATGTCCTGGTTCAACGCTTCGATCGTGGAATCCCGTTGCGCCAATTCCGCGCGCAGTTTAGAGGCTTCGTCCTCCGATCCCGCCAGCGCCTTCCGGAGCTGCTGGATCTCATGCTCATTCTCGCCGATAGAACGTTCACGCGCATGCACCGCTTCACTCAGGTCTTTTAGCTCAGCGTTAAAAAGCGAACCGACCAACAACAGCGGGTCGCGAGTGGAAGTCCGATGCAGCTGAGAAGCGACCAGCGAGCTTAGCTGAGAATTCGCAACGGCTCCAGCATCCGATCCACTCGGCAGAAATACGCGGGCTGCGAGTTTGACGAACTCCTGGTCGGTAACCCAACCCTCCAGTCGTGCCACCCAGAGCGTGAGGCGTACCGCTGACTGCTGTAAGTGCGCCTCCTCCTTTTCGCGGGCCGGAATTGCTCGGACGAGCTGCCACACGCTATCGAGTCCCTTGGGTACGTCCCCCCAAGCTCTTTCCGCCGGCGGAACAAGTTTTTCCAAGTAGCCTTTCGCGACAAAAATGACCTGTTTCGCGACCTCGGATTTGTTGTCCGAGAGCTCGGCCAAAATGAGTTCCAGGCGCTGTAATGCATCTGCGCTTTGGGCGACAAGCTGGATGGCTGCGTCACCGTCAATGGAACCGACACCGGGCAGCGGCATTCGTAGTGCCGCGGAAGTGTAGGACTTAACCGCAATCGTGTTGTCGCGTAGGAACTGAAGAAGCGGCTGAGCACGCACTGGTTCCCGTTTGGGTTTGGTGCCGGGCTGGGCCGACTGAAGTTTAGACTCACTCATGCTTGGAGAAGGTTTCAAGCTGCTTGGCAGCCCACGGACCAAAGCTGTAGTCGTGCACCAGCGCCCGCAGATGGGGAAGCGCCAAACCATGGTCGCCGGCGAGAAGCGCGGATGCAGCTAGCAGCATCGCGATTTTCGGTCGGTCAAATTCCGTGATCGGATAGGTCCGACCATTATCGACCTGCCCACTTTCGATCCCGACCGTTGGTCGTTTGGGGAAATCACCGACATAAGCCAAAATTGCCGCCGTCACATGGTCGACCGGGCACGCTGCAACCATAGCGGAACGGTCGCCGAGACCCTTCGGCGAGCTTGGCGTGTGGCCCACCGTGAAAAAGGGTGTGAAGAAGCGATGGCCAGCCTCCAGTGCGGGTACTGGCACTGCCGCGTCGGACCAAAAATTGTTCAAATTGAAATCGATTGCGGCGAGGACGCTAGTGGCGAGCCGGGTATGAAATTGATTCAAGACCACCCGGGCGCTGCTCAGCTTCCCCTTATATTCTGCCAAATCGACAACCGTGCCTGCGGAAGCGTCCTGCTCTTTGATTAGAATGCCGATAACGTAGTCCGCCAGGGCCCCGGCGTATTCGCGTGCGGAAACATCTGGCGGCACGGCGGCGAGGAATTTCGCCACTGATGCGGTCGTGGGGACCGGAACAGCCAAGAATTTTTGAAAGCTAAGATCGACTTGCGCCAACAGCGTTGGGTCAGGAATCGCGACGCGTACCACGGCTTCAATCTCCGCGCTCCGGCCGTCAATGGCCCGCTCGTTGCGAAGCCACAGTCGATAGGTGGCGTTCGGCACCTTGGAAAATCGCGCCGCCAATGTGTCAGGCGGGATTTCACTTTTTTGACCACCAGCCGCCTCCACGGCACAGGAGGTGGCAAAGATTGACACGATGCCGAGTAACGCGCTCCGGTCGCGAACGACGAACTGCGTCCCTGCTTCTCGCCCAATTTTCAGGATAGGCTGCTTTAGCGGATGTGCGGTTCCAAAGTGGCTGATCAGCGATTGCTGGGTGGACACAAACTGGCCGCACAGCTGGCAACGAATCGGTTCCGGCCGTTCCCGTTTGAAAGGAAAGGCATCGCCCCATCGCTGCGTATCCGATTCTTGAATCCAGCCAACTGTAGGCATCGTTCAGCTCCTATTCGCCGCTTGGCGGGCGGCACGCTTGGCCGCAGGGGTGTAGTGGCAGGAGTTCCAGCGAGAGCCGTTGAACTCGCGAGCGCCGGGGAAGTCGTCGGTTTCTTCGTCCCAGCTCCAGAACCAGGGGAAGTCTTTCTTGGCGCGCTCGGGTTCGGTGCCGCGGTCTTTGTCCCACTTGATGTTGGGCTTCGCGCGGAGGATGCCGGCGTCTTTGCGGCCCACATCGTTGGCGAGGAGGAAGGGGCGGATGTTCATCCGCACGCCATCGTTGACGTCCGGCTCCCAGCCGATGGGCAGTTGGTGCAATGGTTTCCAGCGGACGAAAATGTCGTAGGGCGGCTCGCCGGCGAGAATGGTTACGAGTTCAATTTGCAGGGCTTGGGCGGCGATCAGGCGATCTTCCGAGCCCGCTTCATTGCGCTTCAATCCGTCCTGCTGCCGGCGGATCCAGTCGCCGAGGTAGCTGTAGGTGAGCGTCTCGAGGAGCTTGCGGCCGGCGCCACCGGAGGCGGCGAGTTGGTGGTAATTGACGAGGGCGTGGAAGCCGTCGGACAGACCGTCCCAGATATGCCAGATGAAGGGGCGGTGATGGAAAAGCGCGCAATGCTGGGCGAAGAAGTCGTCGAGCAGCCAATTCTCGAGCGACTTTGCCTTGCTGTAAGTCGCCTCGATCAGGGTGTGCTCGTCGTAGCTACCGAGCGCGGCCGAGAGAAGCGTGCGGAGACGCTCGGCGCCGGCCCGTTCTCCGCGCACGGGACAAAGGCACACGATACCATCATTGTCGGCGTGTTTTTCTAGCCCGTCGGCTTTGAGCGCCGAGCAATCGGGAAAACTCGAACCGGTCTGGCGCGGCCACTGGTAGCCGAGCAACCGGGCCACAGCCACCTGCAATCCCGCGTCTGCGGGAGTCGCACCGACGGGGTGGCCGTTAAACAACCACTGGGTCGGATCGCTTGAAACAGGCTTGGGCAATCCTTGCGGATACTTCTCCGCCGCAACTTTCTGCCAGTGCGCGAGATCAAACGGAACTTTGCTTAACGAAGAGTTCGTGACCTTCAGCGCTTGGTCAATCTTCCGAACCTCTCGGCCAAAGTCTCCCGATTCACAATAACACCATATTGCAAGCGTGTCAGTTGGACGCTCCGGCGTAATAACGGAGGAGTTATTATCAAAAATCTCTCCACTGTATAGTGTCGCCGGAAGCGCACCCATCTGTGAAATAACGACGCCGACATTTCCCCACGCCGACATGCCGCGGAACGTTGCGCCTTCTTGGCAAACCTCCGTCATCGCACCATGTCCGTCCTCCCAAAACAACACGTGCTCGCGACCACCATACAACTGGGTCTCGCCCACTGTGCTTTGTTGAAGCCTCCAGCCCGCGGCAAGAGTCGGAAGCTCCCAAAAGCATTTACCAAATCGCGAAAAATCGCTGGACGCGATTCCTTGCCAGCCGTTTGCATATTTCCGCAATAGAGTGGTGCGATTGACGGGTTCTAAACTAATTCGCGTATCAGGATTTTCTAGCTGGTCGTGTTGCACTAGCGCCACGCACTCTTCTGAGATCAAATGCGAAGCCTTTTCCTGCGGGCTATTTTGTTGGGCTACATCAACGCCGAAAAATGTTTCCGTGCGTGAGGTATTGGAATTAGTCAATATAGCCAAACTTATATTGAAATCATACATCGGGGTTTGGAATCCTTTTGGCCCGAGACGGACAACGCCGTTGATGTGTTTAGAGCGAATGATCTCCACTCGCATTCCAATGTAATTTCCCAAAAAAAGCCAATTCTGCGGTGTCACAAGAGCGGTCGTACAGCGAGCTGCGCAAAAATTGAGACAGCATTCAACGAAGCACGTAGCAAGGTCCGCTTTCGCCTCTGGATGCACTCGCTCACAGTATTCCATCAACACTTTATCCTGTTTTTTTCGTCCGAGGTAAGGCACGTTGGTGGCGACGAGCGTGAATTGATCGGCAAGAATTTCCGCCGCCTTGGCCAGGCCGCGCGCAGTCACGGCCATTTCCGCCTTCGCCAAGGCTTCGGCGGACAAGTCGTCGCGCTTGGCACTTTTGGCTTCCTGCGCCAGTGCCCTTTCCAGCAGCGGCTGGAGTTCATGGAACGCGGCCACCAGCAAGTCGTCCTCGCCGGCGCGCGGGTTGATGAGGCTGCCGAGGACCGGGGCATTCTTGAATAGCCGGTAGAGACGCTCCATGCCGCGTTGAAGTTTTTCATTATTCCCCGCGAGCGCGACCCACTCCTTTTCCGTGGCATTCGGGGCCAGTCCCGAACAGGCGAGATGCAGCGCCGGCAGAACTTGATGGCCCGCGAGCTTCCACGCGGTGAGTGCGAGGTTGAAGGCAGCAATCTGCGTGCAGCGCTCGTCGAGTTCCAGTCCGTATATATTGTCGCGGAGGGTGGCGTGGACCGCTGCGGCGGCACCGAGGTTTTCCTCCTCCATCCGGAGCCGCGCGAGCAGCGGCAGCGCGAACACCGCGAAATGCCCAGAGCCCATGCAGGGATCGAGGAACCGGATTTCCCGCGCGTGCTTCGGCCAGCCCGCGAAGGTGCCGGCGGCAGGCGTCCAGCTCTTGGTCTTCCCGTCCTGCACAAAGCGAAGGTAAGTCCACTCGACCTCCAGCCCGTCGTGTGAACGGAGGGCCGCCTTGGCCCGGGCAGCTTCTTCACTGACGGCGACAATTGGCCCCAACTTGCCGGCCCACCACGCGCCGAGGGTGTTCTGGAGGAGAAACTCCACCATGTAGTCCTCCGTGAAGAGCTGGGTGACCGGGGAGATTTCGTCGGCGCCGATCTTCACGCCGGACTTGTTGACCTCATCTTTCCGTTTCGCCTGCCAGAATTGGTAGGTCCATCCCAGGGAGTCGTCGGCGAGGAACACCTCGCGGGGCAGATCCGCCACGAGCTTCTCCAACTGCGTGCGGGTTTCGCGGGCGAGCGGGAGCGCGAGCACCGGATCATCCGCGCGAAACACCTCCGGCAGCATCCGCTGCGCGAAGCGACCTGCGAGTTCCCAGTTGTCCACCCCGGCATCGCGCGCGAGCTCCTCCACGTCAGCGAGCGACACCGACACCTGGTGCTCAGATTCGAGGAGCTGACCGTTCTCGGCGAGGAAGCGGGCGAAGAGCATGCGGTGCCACTGTTCGTAGGCCACCTCCTCGATGAGCCGCTTCTCGCCGTCGCGCGGGTTCCCCTCGCCCAGCGCGCGCTGGCGGGCGCGAAGCTCGTTGCGATGGATTCGCGCGTCGTCGGCAAGGCCGTTGGAGTATTCGCGGTCGACCGCCAGCACTTCGAGAGCGGCTTTGGCGGCTTTCTCGGCAACTTCGCGGGCTTCGATGACGGTCTTTTCGAGCTGCTTCCGCAGTCCGGTGGCTAGTGGTGGCATGCCTGCGCTCCTAAATGATGACGGGGTTGCCGGCGTCGATATGGGCCATGATGTCGGTGCGCAGGGCCGCGAGATAGCTGTCCACCTCGGTCGGGTTGTTCAGCGTCGCGCCCTTCGGCGAAACCTTGACGGCGGTAGGCTGGAGCTTTTTCGCCGCCTGCTCCCGCGCGCGTGTGACGTGTCCGGGCAGCGCC
>ENA-ORBV01017852-ORBV01017852.1-microbial-mat-metagenome-genome-assembly--contig:-NODE-17852-length-10089-cov-4.561027_pt1 | contig 10089 bp, 7 predicted proteins | sample MGYA00237777_ERZ505514 | MGnify/ENA primary metagenome ERZ505514 (study PRJEB26160, sample SAMN06269048) | microbial mat metagenome | isolation source: Oligotrophic lake microbial mat | place... | reverse complement strand
TTCAAGCAGAAGACGGCATACGAGATTCGCCTTAGTCTCGTGGGCTCGGAGATGTGTATAAGAGACAGACCTTGGACGCACACTATTCGAAAGAGCAACGACCCCCCAGCTTCAAGCCTGATCCAAATAAGCGGGCCAGTCTTTTGCTTTTTTCACGCCCGGTGCACCGCCGATCGATCGATGTCTTCAACTCTCTTATTGACTTCTTAGTGCACATGCAGATGACACCTTCAGCTGTATTGCTCACCTTGCTATTAGCCACATTGGACAACTAAATACTAGCTACAGTAGTACTGCTGCTCATGTGATATTGTAACACAAACCTCTCCAGGATACCGGTAGCATTGTTTGTGACATCCATTTGAGTAGCTAATTTTATTGTTCTATGTGAAGAGAACAAACGCTAGTTTCAACTTCTTCGGTGGAAAAGGCAATTTTTGGTGAACGTTGGTCGTACTGTACCAACCTCGAAAAAGAGTTCTATCGTGCTTCGGCAAACAAACCAATCGGAGGGCGCTATTACAGTACCAGCACACTAACTGCTGCTAGTGAAAAAGAAACTACAAACGACATTATGTTGGAAAGTTTAGGATTCTTTCGATCAGCTACGGCCAGTGATGGAAAGAAATCCGACCAAAGCCGAGCGTACGAAGAGAGGCAAAGCTTGTTACTGAGTAGCGATGGAGATGCAGCAGAGGCAGCAACAACAACAACACATCGAAGGGTGCCATCTGCACCAACTTCTGGGGACTCCACCGCGTCAGCCTCCAATAATACCACAGGAATGAATCCACAAGATGATTTGGAGCAGGCACCAACGGGAGATTCCGTAGATGACATACTGCCGACCTCTGCTTTGAGCAATACTAGTATTGCAGACCCTCTACTCTCCACCGCAGCAGCAGCCGTTTCGGCCAGTTCATTAATACCTACCGAGGAAGGACCTCAATCTTTGATACAGGAAAGAGGACGCGGAAAGTCTACCATTATAAAAAGAAAAAGCGGTACTGGACGGCGTCGAAGGAAGCGACGAACACGTTCCAGTTCCAGTCATTCCGAAAAAACAAATAAATCAAGCACGCCCTCGGGCCCGCTGGACGCTCTCTGCACCATGTGTCTACGGGCACTCTGCTTAGATCGCACCATGTTGCGGAACACGTACGGCTGCATGAATGTCATTGCTAAAATGACCGTATGGACGTCCGTTCTTGCCCTGGCAGCGGCGGTGGTCTGGTATTCCTATGAATTTGCCAAGAATGGGTGCGTCTGTCGTTTACACACAAAAGCTTTTCTTGGGTTATTTTGTTTTCAGAAAATGAAATTGACTCACTTTTGTTTGCTCCCTTCACCATTGGAACATTTGATGATTTAGAACGGATCCGCATCTGATTGCATGGTTCTCCGCCGGCGCATTTGTACTGCTTGGTTTCCCCCTCAGTATGGGGAGCATTGTGGCTCATCTTGCCAATTACAACCAACCGCACGTTCAGTGTTACATCGTTCGTATTCTGTGGATGGTACCTATGTACAGTATGGAAAGTTGGCTTTGCTTGCGGTTCCACGAATATGCTATTTACATTGAGACTCTTCGAGATTGCTACGAGAGCTTTGTTTTATATAGTTTTTTACAGTTCCTTATTGAAGTGTTGGGAGGAGAAGACGCATTGATTTTAATGTTGAAGGACAAAAGTCCAACAAGGGGAAGCCACATGTGGGGCTTGCAATGGTGTGTTAAACCATGGTTGATGGGCCAACCAGTGCGGCGGAGCGATGACGAGTATGACAACGACAAGACTGCCTCGCCAACCCCTCACCAACGACACCAAAAAAGCCTCAAACGAGTACATTGGAAGTCGCCATTCTTCACACATTGTAAATTCGGTGTACTCCAATATGTGTTGCTGAAGTTTGTGTGCAGCTTCCTGGCGATGATACTGGAAATGAATGGTGTTTACAAAGAAGGGAATTTTACGCCAAAAGGTGGATACCTCTACATTTGTTTCATTACAAATTTGTCTCAATGCTGGGCGCTCTACTGCTTGATTTTATTTTACTATGCTACGCACAATGAACTGGGACCCATCCGACCTGTTGGTAAATTTTTGTCAGTCAAGGCCTTGGTCTTTTTCACCTGGTGGCAATCTGTAGCCATCAGTATGCTGTATCAAATGGATATGATACCACACTACAACGACTCCAAAACAACAATTAATTTATCCCCCGAGGATGTTGCCAAAGGTCTCCAGGATTACCTGATTTGTATTGAGATGTTCTTTGCTGCAATTGTTCATACACTTGTCTTCCCACATACGGAATACTCGCCTCAAGAAGTTGAAGCCAGAGCGCGAGCATTGAATCAGAGCGGAACCAACCCCAACTTGTGGCAGCAACGAAAACGACTAGGTCGTCATCATCAGTATCATACTACCCAATTATTGAGAAACTACCATCACAACCGCGACGACAAGAGTGCAAATTCAGACGGCAAGTCTGCTTATACGCAAGGTGATCGAAGCTTCTTCGATCTTGAAATGACCACACTATCATCGGGTGGCGCCGGCGGTGGCGCGGGTACGGTTTCCTGGGAAGAACCTGCTACGACTGACGGAAATGGCAATATTGTCATCCTCCCTATAAGTGCGAACAGGATACGGTCTCTTAGCGCTGACAGTATCAACAGTGACCTGAGCCCCTTGATAAGTGGAGGCAGCCATGACTGGTCCGCGGCGCACGCAGGAGGCCCCTCACCGGAGTGGGATGCTTTAGCAGGCAGGAGCAGCAGCTTTGATAGCAATAACGGCCGCGCCCATCCGCCTCTTTCTGATTCACTCACTGCGCAGCACCACGGGCAACCGCCACCGTCACTGATGCAGCCCACATTGAATGAAAGGCAGAGCACAATCGACGAAGGCGTAGAGGAGGATCATTGCGTGGATAGTGCTGATGACGAGGATGGCGACTACGAAGACGATCCTTCGGGATCTGAATTTAGCTCGGAAGGCGAAGTAGACGAAGCAACCCTGACACCAGAAGTGATTTCTCGCCCCACTGTAAAACAAAATTTCGTCCAAGCCTTCATGGACAGTGCCATTCCTCGAGACCTAAGAGACAACACAGTCGGCATCGTCAAGGGCGACTATGTCGTAGAAAAGAAGACATTGCTGCATCATGCAACGACATCTGACCACTACGACCTTTTTTCGCAAGCTCGACGAGCAACATTTCGGGCAAAGGACGGAAGTGTTGCAAGCGGCAGTAGGAGCAAATGGGCACGCCCGGATAAGAAGTCTTAGCAAGTCATTTGATAATTCTTCCTTCGTGCTGTATGCGATAGTCGTGTCAGCTGAAATGAGAGGAAACCTTCCTTCTGGCTAGCTAGAACTTAATACTTCCGGCCCGTGCATTACGGTACGGTCATTGCGTTGTGGGGTTGCGGGCCTTCACCAATCTATCCTGCGACTGGCGGCGTTTTGGAAACCTTCCATTTATCTACGTAAAAGTCTGTAATAGAACCACAAAGTGTCTCTGAACCGCGCTTGTTCATCTCTAGCTATTATTCGTAATTGTTAGTATTATTCTTTGTTTTTAAACTGAGCCAGCTGTGGGCACAACCATAACGACAACTAAGGATTGCGATGCACACCAAAGTGTATCACTCGCTTGAAACTACAAAATGTTGAATGTTTGTTGCTTGATGCTTCTCTTCTTTGAGGCGTCCTGATCACAAAGATCAGAGACGCTTCAGGCTTTTCTTCTTACTCATCTTTCCCGATTTCCCATTACTGACCGTCTTTCGTACATTTCCACTTCCGCTTTTTCCAGATCCGCTAGTTGTTGCTCCATTGTTGCTTCGTAGAGGATTCGATCGCGACACAGAAGCATCGCTCAAAACATTCGTGTTTGCTGTTCCGTCTTTCGAAGATGGACTACTAATACTACTAGCGGGTTTCTTTTCGTCGTCTTCTTCGTTCTTTCCCGTTTGGAAAGGGCGTCCATGAACATCCGCCATGAGTTTGGCCCGTTTAGCGTACTCCGTGTAAGAATCCATGAAAAGCTTGCCAGCTTCGTCGTTGAGTGAACTTTCGGGGAATGGAATGATCAAAAGGCATCGAATCACACTGAGCACGTGGGCAAATGTCGTTTCCGGAGTCCAATCTTTTTTTAGCGTGTTGACACAAATAGCTCCCGTTGACATGTCGACGTTGGGATGATAAATCTTAGTTACGAAGAAACCTCGCGGAGGCGCTGATGGGAAGTCGCAGGAAAGAACAAGCTTGAGCTGGAAGAACTTCCCTTCATACGGAGTGTCTTGGGGGCCTTGGATCTCAGCCTAGTAGAAGCAGAAACAGAAGGTGTGTGTCAGAACCACTGAAGACTATCCTGGTGAAATGGCCCAACCGCAGCTTTCTCGTTTCGTCAAAAGGGTGTCAACCGCCTTCCAAACATAACGAGAAAAACCGAGTAACAGAAACCCGAACATTCACAACAAGACAATCAACTTACCACAACTTCTCCTAGGCTAGTTGGTACACCTGATGATCCATCAACTACAAGCCGAATACCCTCCGGCGGGGTCTTATGCAAATCACGGATCTCACGAGCAACACGAGCGAGCGTACGAGGCGGCAAATTCTCACTGCTACTCCCGCTGCTGCTTCGATGATAGGGTCTGTAGGTTGTCGTTGACATCTTTCTCTAAATGAATCAACGGAAATTAGAATGTTCAATAAGTCTGACTTTGACTTCTACTACTAGTATAATAGCTACAAGGATGAAGATACAAGTAAGTCACCAGTGATTTGTCGATAGGCCCCAATGTGTGGTGTGTATGTATCAGTCTTTTGAAGAATCAATAATTCACCAGATTTGACGGCAACGAGAAAATGAGAAACAAGACACTCGCAAAGAGAGCCTGCATGGAGTATCAATCAGCACCAGATTTACCAACAGAAACGATGATGTGAACTGATCAAACAGGAGGCGAGGATCCTATAACTCTTTCTAATTACGAAACAAAAAAAACATTAAGTAACACTTTTTCGATACAGAAAGTGTACTCGTTCAACGCTCACGTGTGCCGGGTCATCGCCGTTCACGTTTCTCGCACCCACTCTCTATTTTTCTTTCCTCACGTGATTAGCAAGCCAGGAGCTACAACCGGGATCGGTAGCTCTAGTCTACTCCGAGTAGCTATTACTCGAACTCGTAGGGACCCAAAAGAGTGAGTAGTCTAGGTTGCTGGTGTAGTTTGATAGCTCCCTACTACTAGTAGAGTAGAGAGTAGCGCCAACTCCGGATTTCCCCAAACGCTCAAGTTTATTTCTAACTGAAAATAATGGAAGGAGAGCGACTGACAAGATGAGCACTCAGCCCAGGTGGGTGGGAAAAGACTGAATGCAGTGTACCGAGTAAAGCACTCACTTAGTACTAGCTAGCTAGTAGCCAAGTCGTAGCCGGCGGCCGCCATGCAGGGGGGTGTTCCGAAATAGCTTAGTAATATTTGTTCAAACTAGTACTTTCAGCAATGCCGTGCACCTGACCCACCAGCTACTGCAGCACGGAAATGATAGCTTGGTGTTTATAAAACCGGCGACACTGGTGACTGAGTGACCCCCGCCCAGGCAATATAACAGGTGGGACGCAGACCGAATGAGGCGGGAACCGACAAGGCGGGCTTCCGGCTTCTGTTACATATTGGACGCATCATAAGCTGAAGAGGGAAAAAACTGAAGAGGCCATGCCGGCAAGGCAGGCCGGGGCTTGTGAAGAAGCAACGAAGCCCCTCCTCACAACTGTCTGTGGTGTTACTACTTCTTGCTTTGGCCGCAGTGGCTGCTTGCTTGCTGGGCTGCCGACTGTCCTGAGTGCGGGTGATCCTCGAATGACTGACTTCAGCGAGGTGCTCAGCCTACTCACTCAGGCTGCCGGCCTGTGACGGAGACGGATTCATTCATGCGTGTGATAATTTTATTTCCTAGATTGTCTAGCCAACCGTGACACTGTAATAGTACGCAAGTGCCAATCAAGATGAGTATCGACTACATATAGCTACTACCGTGCGCGGCTATTATCCTACTAGCTTAGCTAGCTAGCTAGTAGTAGTACTGGTAGCTAGCTAGGCACAGAGTATCTTTGGCCGTGTAGCCATGATTCGACAATCTGTGTAATTCTATTGGCGGGTAAGATGTGGGAAAGGCACCCGTCATTTATTTGTGAGAAGCCCCACGTACGTTTGATGTTTCAAAAGCGAACGAGACAAAACATCCTAAAATGAGCTTCTGGGGAGAGGAGAATTTCGGCAGCTTCAGCCAGTTGAAACTCAGAATTTAAGCCTAAGTTGCACTCCCTAACAGGCTCAAACTAATTCAGGTTAAGGATAGGGCTATCTTTACGTAACTATCCTACCGTGATGTACGTGCAACGCATGCGCACGAGAGAAAGTACGTCATCAACGTGGGAAGAAAATTTGTAGTGTAGACGGATCTCTTTCTGTGAGCACTTGAGCGCTAAATTAAGCCTAATTCCACAAAGACGAATTCATTCCGTTGTTTTGAAGTTTGGTGAGTTGACCATGTTAACCATGGTAGCATTTACCGCTGATGACACAGGAGGACGATGGAGTGGCAGATCTGACCCCCCTGTGCCTTGGTTGAATAGCCCGTGAAATTTGACACTTGAGGACTGAGTCTGTCATTGCGATCCTCGAGCTCACATTATGGAGGTCCAACGCAAAGGCTCTTTTTCCTCTGTGGATGACGCCGTCTTGTAGTTTCTGCAGGCAATATGAAAGGCATGGATAATCGTATATACTCGCTAACGCGGTTTTCTCTTTGTGCGTAGCAGGTTTGAAAAACAACAGATATCGAGTTGCTTCGCTTCCAGAGATGGCACAGTCAGGCATCCGATAGAGTTCTTTCTTGTCCGTTTGTTGGTTTCTCTCGCACTGTGCATTCCATCGAAGCAGTCAGTAGATTGCCGCGGGAAGGAAGGCAGGCAGGTGTGAGACAAGGGGTGCAAATCTGGCTGTCGAAGAGCCAGTGTAACCTGAACTATGTCATCAACATCAAGGGTAAGGATATATCCCATCTATCCGCTTGATCGATATATTTGTTGGGCTCGTCTAATTCTGTTGTCATGATATACAGGGGGATCAAAGCAGTAGCGACGACAACAATCCAAACAATAGAACAGGCGTAGGCTTGCTAGGGGGGCATGAGCAGCATGTTGGGCAGACTTCTGGTGGCAGCGATGCAATTGGGACACAACACCATGCTCATGGTCACCAGCAGCAACCAACAGCTTCAGTTTCGCGCGAGGACTCCACAGGCGAAGGTAGTAGCTCAATAGACTTCTTAGGACCTAGAACTGCACTGCAGCATCAGCAGCCTGTGCATCACCATCCGATTCAGTCTATACCAGAAGACCGCGCCAGTTCGGGCTTCGCACAGCATCCGTCAGCAGATAAACAGACGGAGGGTTGTTCGCCTGATCCTCACTCTTCTGCTACCACAACAGGAACCACCTCTACCCCTACAAGTGTGGGCAACTCCACTTCGCCACCTCCAAATGAGAGCGCCAACAAGACAGGGGGGGCTGCTCCGCAGTTCCCCAGCGGCAGCAGCCTACAGGCCGGTCCTCAGGGGCATGTCCTTCATGGCCAAGGTTCTTTTTTGCCATCATCCCTGGCAGAAGGGATGATGGGACCACGATATGGGCCCTCGTCGTCGAATCCAGTAGACAACGCTGAAATAGGACCGTACAACACCTCACCAGGGGATGCTAGCCGTTACAACGCGGCAAGTTTTCCCTGCGCGATAAAGTTGCTGGTGTCCAACAATGTGGCCGGATCTATCATCGGTCGCTCGGGTCAAACGATCAGTGATCTACAGTCACAGTCTTCTACAAGGATAAAGCTCAGCCAGACAGGTGACTACTACCCTGGGTCACAGGATAGAGTATGCTTGGTGCAAGGCCAACTAGAAAACGTGAAGGGAGCCTTAGGCCTCCTCCTCGATAGACTATTTATGCTTCAAGAGCACCAACACTCTCAGCATATGGCGTGGCAGTCGAATCGAACGGAGGGATCTCCTCCGTTTGACTTCGTTGTCCGTATCCTTGTTCCGAGCTCGAGTTGTGGTATGATAATAGGGAAGTCTGGGTCAAACATTCGCCAGATGGAAGAAGCATCGGGTGTAGCCTCCGTGCGGCTTTCTCCAAAAGATATTGTTGACCCGAACTATCCTTCCGCTACAATCTCATCAGCAACGTCTGAAAGAGTCGTTACTTTGACTGGGGCGACTCTAGAGAGTTGCTTGAGGTGTTTGTTCATCATCATCGAAGGGATGACATCACATCCCGACATATGCCGCTACACGAACATGACCACGAGCTACTCTCGCTTAATGCCCGACCCTTTTACCGCCGGCCAAGGAGCAATAAGGCCAGGCCCGCCCCCCGAGTCTTCGCAGAGCGGGGAAGCAAACCTGTGTGAAGGCTCACACTACGGACCACCGCAACAGGGCGGGATCGGTAGGCGGGTGTCGTCTTCTCCCGACCTGTCGGCGCCGTTCCTTACACACCGACCAGCACCGATGCCGTTGGAGCCAAGACCTGCTCCGGTTGGGCCGCACGGCAACAGGGACACTCTAGCTTACAAGCCAATGATAGGGGGGCCGTCTTCCTCATATTCTCCTATAAGGCCGATGGCTTCACCTAGGATGCCCCAGAGCGGCCCTCCTATGTTTCTGCATCCCCTCATGGAAGATCCATCCATATCTACGTCTGCCCCTCAAGTTTCAAGTAGCATGTCAGCACCCGATCTGATGGCGCTGCAGATGGAGTCGATGCACCTTTCGACATCCCCTCAGCAGCACCAGCCGCCCCCATCCACAGGTCCATCTCATCATGACTATCCGTTGTTCCCATCGCCACAGCTTGCTCCGCCTGGACCCGCCCATGCTGGTTTTACTGCACAGGTTGTCGTACCAGACAATATGATAGGATCAATCTTGGGACGCGGAGGCAGAACTCTCAATGAACTTCAAGCTCAGTCTGGCACAAGGATAAGAATTAGTCAACGAGGGGAATATATTCCTGGCACTCGAAATCGTATTGTGATAGTACGAGGACCGACCGCTCAAAGTGTCAGTTTAGCTCAATATCTGATGGGCCAGCAAATGATACTCCCCAGGACCGCCACTTATCAAGTTCCTACGACTCAAGCACCTGGCATGCAACCGTTTCACGACGACCAGCATGGCCATCTCTATCACCACGACTCACATCCACAACCGGCACCGCCGTCATCGCAAGCACCTCAACCTCAGGGACAACTAAACCAAAGGACTGCCCAAGGCGGCCCTGGAACTGGTCATTAGTTGGCTACACATTCGTCGCCAATTTTTTGATTTTTGGTTTCATCCCATCTCCACACCTCAACACCGCATCCCAGCGCTCACGACTCATATTCACATTCACTCCAGCTAGAATAATACATTTTGACTATAATACCACCAACCCGCTTCGGGGGTTTTCGGGTACAAAACCCACCACGCACAGCATCATATCTTATCATCAGTCCAAGTGATTGCCGTGTAACACGTTGATGGCTATAACTCTAGCAGTCGTTTTCACTTTCATTACGCACCGGCCGAGATCGAGCACGTTAATAGTCATTAACTGTCATTTATGTTTGCAACATCCTTTGATTTGATTCATTTTACTGTCGCAATGTTGCGCTTGTCGCAACTATCTGATATCATTGGAGACTCTTGCCATCGCTCAGATGTCAAGAGTTTGGTTATACTACTAGCTAGAGCTAGCTAGTATTCATATTTAAGATCGGCATTGTGAATTGAGAGGTCACAATTAAATGTTATTCTTTTTCTGCGTTCCAGCTGCCCAAATTCGAGGCGAAATTCTTTTCATGTCCGTTCGTCATCCGTCCGAGCTAATGTGCGCATTGAAAAATCCAAAAATAGAAGCACAGTTCCACCAACTGTTTTGTACTATCATCACCATTCCGGATCTGTTGTGACCGGTCTTAAGACTGACCGCAGTCTTAAGATTGACCGCAGTCAAAGTTGAGAC
>ENA-ORBV01017849-ORBV01017849.1-microbial-mat-metagenome-genome-assembly--contig:-NODE-17849-length-10091-cov-3.324546_pt1 | contig 10091 bp, 7 predicted proteins | sample MGYA00237777_ERZ505514 | MGnify/ENA primary metagenome ERZ505514 (study PRJEB26160, sample SAMN06269048) | microbial mat metagenome | isolation source: Oligotrophic lake microbial mat | place... | reverse complement strand
TTCGTCGGCAGCGTCAGATGTGTATAAGAGACAGGAAGAATGCGTTCGAGGCGCTGACTGATGTCGACGGTCGAATCTGCACCAATCCGACCGGGAAGTAATCCGTCGCATTGTTCCTGAAGTGCAACAACATGACGCCGCGGTTCAAGTCGAGCCGCGGCGTCGGTGTTTCACGACTTCACACCGGCGTCGTCTGAACCATGAAAGTGCTGGAGGAAGTTCCTTGACGACGGTACGCAACGCGATGGCGCGCCAGATACGACTCGCGATGGACGCGGGTGAGTCGACTTATCTGCGTCAACCTTCGATGGGCTGGAGATCCTGGTACGGGTTGCCGATCCTGCTGCCCGTGCTTCATACGATGTTGGCCTGGCTGTCCCGGCCGTCGGGCATTCTCACGGGTCAGGATGACGCCAGGTACCTGCTGCTGGCGCAGTCGCTGGGACAGCTCCAGTATCGCGACCTGATGTGGCCGGATTCCCCGCTCCACCACATGTATCCTCCAGGCTACCCAGCCCTCGTGGCGCTCTGGTCTGCGTTTGGAGGAGATCGATTCGAATGGCTCGTTTTGCTCGGCGTGGCGCTGTCGGCCGGCACGATGGTGATGGTTTTTCTCTCGATGCGTCGGGTCTTCTCGGCTGGCGCCGTCATGGCGTCGATGTTGGTGCTGGCGGTCAACCCTGAGTTGATATTCTGGTCGAGCCAGATCCGGCCGGAAACGGCGTTGGCATTCTGCCTGATGCTTTTGGTCTTCGGCGCCACATGTCTTCCGGGCAGCTCACGCCGAGAATATTTGATGCTCGGCGCTGCGCTGGCCGCCCCGCTCTTGCGGACTGCCGCTGTTGGGGTGCCGGTGGCACTCGTGCTCTACCATCTGTCAGCAAGGCGCTTCAATGCCGCCGCCAGAGCCGCCCTCGCGACGGCTTTGGTGGTGGGTCCGCTACTGTACTGGACGCTGACCGATACGAGCATGGTGGTCGGCTCTTCCTACGCCGCCGACTTCTCGGTCGCTGGTGGTTCGAACGAGTCGATGCTTGGGGTGTTGTTTCAGCGGGTACTGGCGAGCGTCCGCTATTATGCGACGCAGGGCCTTCCCTGGATATTGCCTGCCCCGACGATCAAAGGGACGATCGTTGACAATGTCCTCATCGTCCTGATCCTGACCGTTGCACTCATGGCCGGGCTTGCGGTTACGGCTCGCAGGCAACCGGTGGCCGTGTACGTGCTGGGGATGTCCGTCGCCCCGCTCATTGTCTGGCGATTCGCGCTTGGCCGATTCATCGTTCCGCAACTTGTCCTGCTGGTGCCAATGCTTGTTGTTGGTCTCATGGCTGCGGGAGCACGTTTCGGCCGTCGCACATCGATCGCATTGGTGTCACTGTTCGTGATTGCCGTGGCAGGTGCTGGCTTCCATCGCACTGCGGGCACGCTGCGGACGGCGATCTCCTGTGAACGCGGCGGGACCTACCCGGATGCAAAGTGCGTCTCAATGGAGGAGGCTGCCTTCTTCGAGGCCCTTCGCTTTATCGAAGATTCCGTCCCCAAACGTGACATCATCCTGTCGGCCAAGTCGGAGACGATTTCGTATTACTCAGGTCGGATCACCTTCCCGTTGGCGGTGATCGCGAACAGTGACAGTGCGGTCTTTTGGAATACGCTCGAGCACCATCGCATCGCACATGTGCTCCTGTCGGCACTTCAATTCAATGAACGGAGAAGACTCGCGCCGCTCTTGACGAAACGTTGCAACGATCTCACGTTGATGGCGGCATTCGAGCCTCATACGTACCTGTTCCGACTCAAGGCGAGGCGCCCCGATGTTCCGGACGCCGACGTCAGTGTGCGAGACCGATCGCCGGCACGGAACGCCTGTGACGCGTTGGCGTCGTATTTAACGATTCCCGAACCAACCTGATCGCAGCATGTCGGGAGACGATGCCGAGTGCGGCGACGCCTGGCCATGTCGCAGGCGGACATGCTACATCACGAACTCGGCTGGCATGCGACTTGCTCGAGTGCAAGAGGCAGGCACTATTTCCGACCGACCAGTCACGGCGACCCTGCGACTTCGGACGTCATGTATTCTCAAACGGGACTCCACACATGAATCACGACGGCACGCAGAGAATTCTTGTGACCGGCGGCGCCGGTTTTCTGGGTTCCCATCTTTGCCAGCGCCTCCTTGCAGACGGCCATGACGTCCTGTGCGTGGACAATTTCTTCACGAGTTCGAGACGCAATCTGCAGGAACTTCGTGACCACCCTCGTTTCGAACTCCTTCGCCACGACGTGACACATCCCTTGTTCGTGGAGGTGGACCAGATCTACAATCTCGCGTGCCCGGCTTCTCCGGTTCACTACCAGCATGATCCTGTACAAACCACGAAGACGAGTGTGCACGGCGCGATCAACATGCTCGGCCTCGCCAAGCGACTTGGGGTAAGAATCCTGCAGGCGTCCACATCGGAAGTGTACGGTGATCCGGCTGTCCACCCGCAAGTGGAGGAATACTGGGGCAATGTGAACCCGATCGGGCTGCGGGCGTGTTATGACGAAGGGAAACGGTGCGCCGAAACACTGTTTTTCGACTATCGCCGTCAGCACGACCTGCAAATCAAGGTCGTCCGCATTTTCAATACCTATGGACCGCGAATGCACCCGAACGATGGGCGGGTGGTTTCGAACTTCGTCATCCAGGCGTTGAGAGGCGAGCCCATCACGATGTACGGCGATGGACTCCAGACTCGTTCCTTCTGCTATGTGAGTGACATGGTGGACGGATTCGTGAGGATGATGGCAACCAGCGCCGACGTCACCGGTCCGATCAACCTCGGCAATCCCATCGATTTCACGATGCGGGAACTGGCGGAGTTGACGATCGAACTCACGGGTTCTTCATCGCTGGTTGTCACTCGCCCTTTGCCCGAGGACGATCCACGCCAGCGCAAACCGGATATATCCAAGGCCAAGGCACTGCTGGGTTGGACGCCGAGCGTAGAGTTGCGCGAAGGTCTGTCCAAAACGATTGCATATTTTGATGCGCTGCTCTCGAACCGCCTTCCCATGTAAAGTGCGAGGCCGCCCACAATAGGTCGTTCGTCAGCTGTTTGTGATCGACACCGAAGTCGATTGCAGCGCGCCTGCGACCATTTCATCCACCAACAGCGCGCCGTATGGACGTCGCCGGTAAATCTGTGCCATTTCGGTAAAGCCCGCTTTGGTGATGCCACGCGCCGACGCGACATTTGAGCGTTTGCACCAGATGAGCGTTTCGCGCCCGGGTGTCTGTGTCCTGATTCGGTCCACCATGGACGCGAGCAGCAGTGGATACAGACCTCTCCCGCGGAATTCGGCGGCGGTCTCGAACGAGATCAGCGCGGCGAAGTCACGCGTCGAACGGAGCTGCGCGTTCACTTCCGTGAGTGCCCAGTTTCGGGTTGACGACACCAGAACTCCCCAACTGGCAAGCTGCTGGCCGTCCTCGATGAAGAACAGCTCCGATTCTTCCGGAAGGCTTTGCATGCACAACCGCAGCCGCTTGGGAAATCTGGACGCCGAACGTTCCGTCGCCGTAATGCGCAAGCATCTTACGCCAGATGCGGTGGCCGCGTGCGAGGGTTTCGATGCGGAGTCGATTCGAAAAAGCGAAAGGCCATCGCGTTGATCGGCAATGTTCTGGGTGCGCTCTCGAAGTGCCCAGTATGCTTGCCTGATGCCTGGAAGGATCCGTCGCACTTGCACTGTGTCAAAAGGCGGACGCCATGATCATTCACCTTCGTCAATGCGCGAAAGGTGTAAATCGCTTGTGCACAGTCGTGAACTCCAGCGCGTGCTCTGCTGGCCGATGGCTTTCGGACGACCGGTTGGTCTTGTACAGTACCGAAACACTTTCGTCATGCACAGGCGCCAACGCAAGGACCCCCGACGCGATTGCGCCGCCTTCCAGCTGCGCAGATGAGCGTATGGAGCTGAAGCCGTGCTCGATGAGCACGAAGTCCGCGACCGTCCCGTGAAGCGGCTCTCTCGCGTGCCCAGCCGCGCTTTCGAACCGTCTGAGCCAGCACAGATGGACCAGTTCCCGGGCATCGCTCACCGTGACCATGATATCGCCCGACTCGAGGCGCGCGATTGATTGCGCGAGAAAGCGAAGCAGTACATCTCGATGCACATCGGGCCCCCCAAAGCGCAGCAGATCCTGTACGTGGTTGACACGCACCTTGAATGGTGCCGCCACGGCTTCGGCCGCGTGCCGGCAGCGTTCGAGAAAGTCCCGGTCGATTGTGCGCGCTAGCTGGTAGATGCGGTCGCCCCCACCAGCGCCGTTCGATCGCTTCGTTACACGCTCGCGGCGATCAGGCAGCATGCGTCGCGCCAAGGTGCCGGCCGATCGGCGCGCGCTCTGGAAAAGCGCGTCAGCCGCGGTGAATCGCACATCGAGCGACTGCACATCGTCGAATCGATCGGCAAAGCGCTCCTTGTACGTGCCGCCGGGCGTCAGATCGAACGCGTCGAATCCATCCGCGTTGAGCCGCTGCGACAGCATCAGCAACAGAATCTTGCCGGGCGAATGACGGCCGTGGTGCGGCGCGTGCGCGATGAGACCGAGGAGGACGGATTTCCCATTGATGAGTCCGATGTGGGCCGCCAGCAACTCCTCTCCCGCCACCAGAATCGCGACGTGCGCGAGGCCCGCGCAGTCCGCCAGCGCGAGATGAAAGCGCGCCTTTCGGGGATCGTCACGAAATGGCAAGGAGTCGTGAACGGCACCCTGCCGGGCATCGCACATGGCAATGATCTCCGGAAGCCACGGTGCCAGCTCTGCGGCACTGCTCAATACCCGGAGTGAGACCTCACCATTTTTCGCGAGCCGCCTCAGCTTGCTGCGGTTTGACGGCTTTCGGAGCGAATCATGATTACCGCCTCCGCCGGAGTCGAGCGCGTGCATGCCACGGCGATGTGACCGGACGATACACAGCGGGGAGAGGGCGCCCTCGTAGGATTCTATCCACGGGATCGGTGAGCCCGGTGCCAAAAAATGGAATCGAATGCGCTGCGTCACACGGCGCGCATCGAGCTCCCGGAGTGCCCCGGTGATCACCGCATCGGAGGCCCATGGCAGCGCCAACCAGGTGTGGTACTCAGCGTGATGAGCGCCCACGTGCACGACCTCAGAGGAGCCGACCAGCCGCGCGAGCAGCAACAAGCCGCAGAGCGCTCCGTCCACGGTGCGACTTTGAACCAGCACGGGTTCGTACAAACCTCCGTACACGCTCCACCACGCATCGCTGAACGCCAGCCCCTGACATACGGTGGCCCACGGACAGTCTGCGTGCAATTGTGTCCACTCCTGACGGAACGAGGCGTCGTTCAGCGTCCGGGTGGCCGCCTTGCCAGTGGTGATCTCCGTGGTCACGCGCCGTGCTTCGGAGCGTTCTGCCACGCTGCCGGCCGCGACGGCGTGGCTCTCGGCCTCTTCGCGAACGATGGTCACGGGTACACTGCACAAACTGACCGAGCGACGCTCCGCGCTCGTGCTTTGCAATACCGCATCGAAGATTCGGGAGGTGGCGAGGTGCGGGCAAGGGAAGAGCGCACGACGAGGACTCGTCGCTCTATTCCCCTGAAGACGCCACGGCATCGCCTCCGGTAACAGGGATCGGCCGAAATTCAGTGCTACGAAACCCGCTTGGTCTTCCTTCTCAGAAAATCCATGAGAATGAACTGCCCCAGCGTCATCGTATTCGTGAAATACGCCTTGCCCCGGCTGATCTCACACATCCGCCGCACAAACTCCACCAGCGCCCGGTCGCGCGCCAGCATGAACGTATTGATCACAATCCCGCTCTTCCGGCACGCCGCCACTTCGCGCAGCGTCTCCGCCAGCACGTAGCCGTCCAACCCCATGCTGTTCTTGTAAATCTGCCCATCGGGCATCGTCAGCGCACTGGGCTTGCCATCGGTAATCATGATGATCTGGCGCATGTCCTTCTTCTGCCCCATCAACAATCGTCGTGCGAGCCGCAACCCCTCGGCGGTGTTCGTGTGATACGGCCCCACCTGCGCCGCGGCCAGTTTCGAGATCGGAATCTCCTCGGCGGAATCGTGAAAAAGCACCACACGAATCGAGTCGCCGGGGAACTGCGTGCGAATGAGGTGCGTCAGCGCGAGCGCCACCTTTTTGGCCGGCGTGAACCGGTCCTCGCCGTACAGAATCATGCTGTGTGATGTATCCAGCATAAGCACCGTGGCACAGCTCGATCGGTACTCCGACTGACGCACCATGAGGTCGCTGTAGTCGAGGTCCATGGGCACCTCGAGCGAGCCGGTGCGGGCCAAAGCATTTTTGAGCGTGGCCGCGACGTCAAGATTGAGCACATCACCAAACTCATATGGCTTACTCCAAGCGTCGGCCTCGATGCCGGTGCTCAGGTGCGGTGTTTCGTGCGACCCCATGCTGCTCTTGCCGAAAGATCCGAGCAGATGCCGCAGGGTGCGACTGCCGAGAAAGTCCATGCCCTTGTCGGTGAGCTTGAACTGCACGTCACGCGCCGCCGCCTGACCCACCGACCCCTTGCCGGTGGCCGGCTGGTGTCCCGACGGCACATCGCCGCCCTGCTCGAGCGTGAGATACCCGTCGGCAATGAGGCGCTGCACGAGGCTGTCGAGCAGCTCGGCAAGCTTGGCCTCGGTGACTTCGTCGCCTTCACCACGCAGCGCCTTGAGCATTTCGGGCGTGAGCTGCCCTCCCTCGATGAGCGCCTTGAGGATGGCCTCCCGCAGCCCGTCCATGGACCGATCGGCGTCATCGCCGGGCTCCCCCCACCACGAGCGCTGGTCGGCGCCACCGGCGAAGCCGGACTGCAGCAGGAAGTCGCTGAGCTGGTCGAGCAGCGCCTGCAGGTCGACGGCGTCGGCCAGGGCGGGATTGAACTTGGTATAGCTGTGGAGGCGCACTGGACGGGACCGGCAAAAGAATCGGGAAATCGTGGACTGTTGATAGTACGCGCGGGACGGCCTTGGCGATCCCGTAGTGTTCAAGGGCGGTCATTTCTCTGTGCGTGGGCAAGAGCGCGCATCCCAAAGCTTGCGCGGCCCACGCGAGTTGTCAGACCGCGCACAGATACTGTGCGCATGATCCGCCTCGCTGCTGTTCTCGACACCACGCGCGTGTCCGGGCCCGCACGTCAACTCGCCGCCGTGTGTTCGCCGCTTGCGGCACTGGGGATCGAACAGCATGTGCTGCTGTTGCAGCCCGAACACATGCCGAAATCTGCGCTGACGGATTTCTTCGATGAGCAATGCGTCCCCTGTTCCAACGCGCATGTGTTGTTGCTACGAACGGCGAACCGTGCCGCTGTGCCGTGGATCGCATTTCACCACGGCGTGACCGCCGAGGATTGGAGAGCGAGATGCTACCACGCCATTGATCGCATCATGCTTCGATGCGCGGACGAAGTAGTGGTGGTGTCCGAATCACAGCGTGCACACGTCCAAGGCGCACGCCGGGTCAACGTGATTCCAAACGTGGTGATACACCAGCAGATGCACTCGGCACTGCGCTCGATGAACCTGCGGGTCGCCAGCAAGCACGCGCCCCTCGTGCTGTATGTGGGGCGCCTGAGTTACGAGAAAGGAGTGGACGTGCTCCTTGACGCGTGGCCCGCAGTACGGGCCGAGTACCCGCAGGCGACGCTTCGCATCGTTGGCGATGGACCCGCTCGTCGGCTGCTGGAGATGCACCCAGCGGTCACCCGTGAAGGGGGCTCCATGACGTTCGCCATCCTCGCATTGGCATCATGATACCAGCCTGACATTCTGCCGCAGATCGGGCGATCTTGCCTGCTCATGAACGCTGCGCCTGGCTCCCGAAATCCGTTCGCCGTACTCGCCCGCCACCGGGAGTACCGCATCTTCTGGACGGGACAGACGGCCTCGCTGGTGGGCACCTGGATGCAGTCCATGGCCCAGGGCTGGCTGGCCTTGCAGCTCTCCGACAGCGCCCTCGTCGTCGGGCTCGTGGCCAGCATGAACGCGCTGCCCATGCTGCTCTTTTCGTTTCATGCGGGCGCGTTGGCCGATCAGGGCGACCGGTTGCGTATCGTGCGCCTTGCGCAAACGGTGTTCCTGCTGGAGGCCACCACCCTCTGGTTGCTCACCTGGAGCGGACACATCACTGTGCCGCTGCTCATGCTGCTTGCGGCGGTGCACGGGGCGTGTTCGACCGTGGAAATCCCGGCGCGACAAGCGCTCGTGTTTGAACTCGTCGGCCGTGACGACCTGCAAACGGCCATTTCCCTCAACTCGAGCGGCTTCAATCTCGCACGCGTGGTGGGGCCGGCGATCGGTGGCGTGGTGATCGCGCAGCTCGGACTGGCCTGGTGTTTCGGACTCAACGCGCTCAGTTACGGTTTTGTATTGCTCGGCCTGTATCGCATTACTTCGACGCGTCCGCCAATCGATCCCAAAGACACCGTGGAGTGGAGCATTGACCTGGTGCGGGGTGCCGTGCGCTCGAGCAATCACCGCGTCCGAGACGGGATGCGCTACCTGCTGCAACCGGGACTGGTGCGCGACCTGCTGATGCTGGTTGCCGTCGGTGCGGTGTTCGCGGGCCCGATCATCACACTCATGCCGGTGTTCGCGCGCGACCGACTTGCACTCGGCGCCGGTGGTTACGGCTCGCTGCTCTCGGCGCTTGGTGTGGGCGGAGTGATTGGCGCACTTATGCTTGCGGGACCGCTGTCACAGGCGCGACGCGGCCCGCTGCTCGTCAGCGCAGCCGTGGTGTATCCCGTGTTGCTGCTCGCGCTCGCATTTACACACGACGCGTGGATTGCCTTGACCTTGCTGCCATTTGTTGGGGCGGCGCTGATCACCTTCAACTCGCTGGCCAACGGTGTGTTGCAGACGCTGGTGGCCGACGAGTATCGCGGGCGATTGATGGCGCTTTACGGATTGATCATCATCGGCCTGTCGCAGAGCGTGGGCGCGCTGTCGGCGGGTGCGATGGCGCGAGCGTTTGGTGTGCAATGGTCGGTGGGCGGCGGTGCGGTGATCACGATATTGTTCGCGTGGTACACACTGCGCAAGCGGCCGGAGTTGCGTTCGGCGTAAACGACGACAGGCGCGCGAAGCGTTCGCAGGATAGGCGGTCGCCACACCACTCGCACGCGCTTTCGCTTGAGAATGTCCGGTGGCGAGGTGCGTGTCGTCAGCTCGAGTTGGTGCCCATCATGGAGCGTATGCGACAGCAGCGGCGCGGCGGAACTCGCGGCGCGGATCGGCCGACGTCGAGCCGGATGGGCTGTCCGTGATGCGCAAAGCGGTGAAGCGCGGCTACGATCGCTCGCACGTGCCGATCGCAGTCGCGTGTCGTGTAGTTGTTCGCTTTTTGACGTCGAACACGGCGCGCTGCCACGCTCGTGTTTGCTTGCATAGCCGTGGGCGCTGTCACACCATCCCCGCATCTTGCTTGTTATCCCTAGCAACAAGGAGCGGTGTATGCGGCGTTTGATCCGTGCGGTGGCAGGGCTGGCGGTGTTCGCGAGCGCGGCGTCGGCGCAGGGGCGATACCAAGGGCCGTTGCCGGCGGAGGTCCAGTGGGACATCGTCGACCGCTCGGCCGATCGCGTGACGGTTGATGTGACGCTGCGGAACATCTCGGGCTACACTGCCAACGGCTTCTGGACACTCGGTTCCGTCTTCGCCAGGGCACTGACGCCGGAGTGCGTCATCTGCACTTTCACTGATCCGTTCAACCCACGGACCGTCGGTGCGGTCGACACTCGCGATTTAGGCACGATCTACGGGGACTATCCAATGATCGCGCGCGTCGACAGCTGGGGCTTCGGCGGCTCGACCGCGAACCTCTCCAGAAACATCGGACCGTGGTTCCAGTTGTCAGGTCTTTCGGCAATCGGCGGTGTGGGGCTGCTCGGCTGTACCATCCCCATCAATGACGGCGGCCCAACCCCTCCGCGATATCCGCTCGGCTATGCGGGGCGGACATGTGCGGATGAGGGCTTCACTGGTGCGGTTGCCTTCTCGCTCACTCTTGGTGGCGGTGGGCGAGATTGGACCGATTTCACCGT
>ENA-ORBV01017848-ORBV01017848.1-microbial-mat-metagenome-genome-assembly--contig:-NODE-17848-length-10091-cov-3.601658_pt1 | contig 10091 bp, 5 predicted proteins | sample MGYA00237777_ERZ505514 | MGnify/ENA primary metagenome ERZ505514 (study PRJEB26160, sample SAMN06269048) | microbial mat metagenome | isolation source: Oligotrophic lake microbial mat | place... | reverse complement strand
CCCGCCGGTTGGACGAAGTCGGCGGTGGCAGGAAGCTGTACTTCCATTTTGACCGCAGCAGCCGGATTCTCCAGAACCAGCCGATAGACTTTCTGGCGTATGCGGTGCAGTTCCTTTGGTCCCAGTTCGGTGACCTCGGTCAGCCGTGCCAGGTCCGTCTTGATCTGCAGGTACAGCGCGTTGATCCTGTGCGCAAGCGCCCGGTCGGTTACTGCATGGTGGCGGGTGCGCTCATCGTCTCCGTGCGCGATAAACGAGACGGAACTGGCCGCAAAAGTGGCTGCAGAAAGGCCGCTACGGCGCAAGCGCGCATAGAGGTCGCGATCTTCCGCCCCCCAGCCGGAGAAAAGTTCGTCATAACCGCCGATCGCATCAAAATCGTCGAGCCTACACACCACCATCCCGGCCAACTCGTGCGCAGTATGGTCGGGCCGCAAGAAACAGCTTGGGCGCAACGCCGTCGTCACACTGCGACCGAAATCCGGCCCTACCAGTGTGTCTGCATCCATGAAGCACACCCATTGCGTCCGGACTGCGCGCGCGCCCAGGTTGCGTGCCTTGGCAACGCTGAAGAAACGTTCACCAGCGGAACGCACCACCAAAACACCAGGGAAATGCGCCTGAACCCAGTTCCCACAGTACTGTGGGCAACTGTAGTCAACCACCACGCAGGCCAGGCCGGGTTGCCCGGCGATCAACGGCAACGACCGTTGCAAATGCGGCAGCCGACCCATGCAGGTAATGACCACCGTCAAGGTATTGGTCAAGTCGCCGCGCGCGCCCGTGGTGGCGGACAATGGAAGTGCTTGCTGCTCCACGATTCAGTATAACTTTCGCATGCTGCCAACAATGCCCGACAGCAGCGGCCCTGGCCGCCAGACAACCTTGCATCTGCTGGGGCGCTTCGACAATCCGCACACCGGCGCCGAACGTTCGCTGCCAGACCTCGTTGCTTCGTTGCGCGGTCGACGCGAGACCATGCTGTGGTCGGATGTCCCGGTGCACCCTCATTTCGCAGCCATGGGCGTGCGCGCGCTGCGCCCGCAAGAGGGCGACTTCCCCCGCGGCGGAACCTTGTTGATCGGTGGCGTCCATGTCGAATTGGGAGGATGGCTGGAACAGGCCCGGTTAGAGCGGGTGCTGCTGCGCTACAACCTGCCCAACCACCAGCGGCTGTTCGAATCCATCACGCGAATCCGGGACGCCACCGGAATCGAACCGGAACTGGTTTTTGTGTCCAAAGCGATGCAACTCTCGGTCGGCCTGCCGGGCCGGGTGGAGCCCAGCTTGATCCGAATTGAACGATTTCTGGGTGCGCGCACAGCGCGGCCGACCGGCACGCCGGTCACGGTAGGGCGGGTGAGTCGCGACGTGATCGGGAAACACGATCCGCAGGATGTTGCGGTCTACCGCAACCTTGCGGCGCGCGGGGTGCGCGTGCGCGTCATGGGCGGAACCTGCCTGGTTCCGTGGCTGGCTTCGGTGCCTGGCGTGGAGTTGCTGGCAGCCGGGACGGAAGACGTGGTAGATTTTTTGTGCTCGCTGGACATTTTCTTTTACCGCACCGGTTCGTTTATCGAACCTTATGGGCGTGTGGTGCTGGAAGCCATGGCGGCCGCATTGCCGGTGGTGGTGGCCGCCAACGGAGGATTTGCCGAACAGATCACCTCCGCGGTCGACGGATATCTGGTGCAGACACAGGAGCAGGCGCTACAGGTGCTGGGGGGCCTTGTCGGCAATCCCGAGTTGCGGCTGCAGATTGGTCAGGCCGCCCGCAATACAGCCATGAGCCTGCATGGCGCGCAGGCGGTGGCTATGCTCGTGGAGAACTATCTTGAGCGCGCTTGAGTTTTTTGGTGTCAGTTGCGAACGTAGGCAGTCAAGGAGCTGGTACTGATGGCGTGATCACACCGCGCTGCAGGCCGACTGCACCGGAGACCGTGCCCAAGTTGATCCCGTTGCTGACGACATTGGGCTTCTGGTACACGATACCGGCCCGGATGGCGTTGTCGCCAATGAACATGCCGCTAATTGTGCTATCGCCAGCGCAGAAACGCGCGCCGCTGATGAATATGTTGTTGGCGCTAATGTCGACGGTCTGGGTGCCGCTTTTAGTGAACTCAACCCTGACAGACGCGTTGGTGACCCGGCTGATGGCAAAGTCGACGGCCATCGTCGCGCTAACCAGCGAACCTACGATGGACACACCGGCATGACGCGCAGTCGGCGCAGTGCCGCCCACCATCGTGTAGAGGGCCGTCCCAGTGGTCGGCATATTGATCGTCGGTCTCCCGACTATGTAATGCACATCACGCAGGGAATTGGTGCCGTCGCCTTGGTCCACTGATCCTTTGGCCCAATAACCCCAGCCTACAAAATTGGGGTCGCTTGGCTGACCGATGCCGCCGGAGCTGGTCACAGGGCCGGTGGCTGCAAGAAAAGAGCCACCGCTATAACCGCCATACCCACCATACCCACCGCTTCCTGGAGTCCCGTGCATCAACAACTGGTTGCCGACCAGAAAAGACGGACCATCGACCGGAAAAATTGATTCGTTGTACAACTCATCCCGGCCATCGGTGAAGAGCGCCTTCATCTCGTTGGTCGCAAAACCAGTGCCGGACTTGACGAACACAGCCGCTCCGTTGATGTCACCGACGGTGTCGTCGTAACCGTAGTAAACCAATCCGGCGCGGCTGGCCTGCGCGCCGGTAAAGAACCCGTTGAAGTAGCTGTCCCCGCTGCCGTCTGAATAAAACTGGTTGCCTGACACGTAGCCGAAATCGCCGATCTGTACATTCACGGTCGAGCCATCCTTGACAAACCGTGTGTCGACAAAAGTATGCAGAAGGCCGCTCGAGAAATTCACGTTCAAAGCGCCGCCAACCAACTCGCCGACGAGACGGCTATGGCCCCCGTACGAACTGCCATTGGCAGTAGGTGCGGTTCCACCCGCCAAGGAATATGTGGCGCTGCCGCTGATCGGCATCTGTGCTAACGGCGTTGGGCGACCGACGATGAAATGCACGTCTGCCATCTCTTCCGCGGACGCTGATTCGCCGGCCAGGGTTAGCTTGGCTGCAGCCCAATGTCCCCAGCCGATCAAAGCCGGGTCGTTTGCCGTGCCGAGCGTGCCGAAGCTGGTAGAAGTCGTACCGACCTGCTCAAACGTGAGTGTGTCCCCCTCGCCCGTTGACACATGTTTTGTCAATAGACTGCTCACAAACGTGCCCACACCAGTGCTCGGGTCGGCGCCGCCGACGAGCGTCCCGTTGAGCGAAAACTCGTCGTACCCGTAAAAAATGGCAGAAACCCCTGGCAACACGCCATTTAACGATACCTCTGCAGGCAACTCGGGTTCCGGGTCGTTCTTGCGGGCGCTAGTCTGAAACAGAAGCGCCAGTGGGGGCAGGTTGCTGCCCAGAGCCGTACGGCTCGGCAGGCTGGTGCTGCTGGTGACGCGCGCGATCTCGCCGACCGTCAGGTCCACACAGCCAGCCTGCGTGCAGACCTGGATCGAATCTTGCTCACCCGCCACGTTCAGGCTGCCATCCGCGTTGTAACTGGCAGAAAATGCCGAGCCGCGAATGCCGATGGTGGCCGTGTTGGTGGTGACCTTGTAGTTGTCGCGGTTGCGCTTGCCAATCAAGCCGGTGATGGCGCGCATGCCACCGCGGAACAGGCTGACGGCAAAACTGTCCTTGTCAGGGTCGTTCGCGTCGGCATAGTTGCTGATATTGAACTGGCTATTCGGTGACAAAGACACCAGACCACCGTCGGTAAAGCGGATCTGTGCCTGCCCAGCTCCGCCGGTGACGATGCTGTCACCGCTTTCAATCGGCTGGCCCTTGCTCAAGGGCACGGCCGCGGTGCTGCGGCGCACGTTGACCTCGCCGGTGGTGAACTGCGCGATACCCGCAGCAGAATGGGCTGTCATCGGGTACACGGCTGCCAGTGCCATCAGCAGGGCGGCATTCTTGAGCTTGAAAGGATTTTGCATGGCGAACTCTTTGTTTGTCGGATGAACTGGCGGCCAATCAGAATGCGCGGCGCGCGGTGACAAAAATCTGCGTACGTTCGTAATCGTTGATTACGATGTTGGACTTGACACGCGTATACGAGATCTGCGGAGAAATTCGCCAGTCCTTCAGTCCGTTCCAGTTGGCACCGAGGGACAGGGTCGACTGGTTATCGTTACGCACCACATTGAACAGCGGATTTACGCCGTTGTATCCGCGATGTTCGTAGGTTAAACCCGCGAACCCAGTCCAGTCGGCCGCGACGTCCATCTGACCGCCAAGTCGGAAACCCGAGAGTTTGTGCCCCTGGAAATCGTTTCCGGCGGTTGTTGCCTGTTCTCTGCCCAGGTAAAAACCGGCGAAACCGACGGCCTTGTCCCCGAGTTGCTGGGCGTAGGAGCCACCGACCACCGTGCGATTGACGTCACGGACCGACGCCCCCGGGTAATGCAGGCGCGAGTACTGCAGGTACGCCCCGTACTGGCTGGTCTGGGCGCGCCGGTTCGTCCATTCGGCAATCAGCCCGTCCTGCACCCGCAATGAATTGCCGTTCTGCGAATAGTCGTCGTGCGTCAGCACCGCCGTAAATTCGTCCTTGTTGGACCGGTAGGCAACGCCGCCATTCACGGCCAGCTGGTAGTTGTTGAAAACCGAGTCACCCGGATGGTGCCGCAGGTTGGCATTGGCGCCACCGATCAGTGACAGGCGTGAGTCAATGACGTAACGGCCGTTGATTCCAGCGCCCAGGCCGAACAGCGTAGCGTCCTGTTTCACCGCGTTGGGATTGAGCGCGATCACCTGCCCGCCGAACTGCGGTACCGCAACGTTGCCGTTTGCGGGCCCGGCGCTCACATTGCTGTCGCTGCCCACCGTACCTTCCACATACCCGCGCCAGCCGGATTGGCCATCGGCTTCGGCGCGTTCAATGGCGCGCAAAAACGTATCAATCGTCGCCGCGACCTCCGCCGGCGCCCCATCCTGTTTTGCCTGGGCGAGCAGGGTGCGGGCCGATCTCGCGTCCCCCACACCAAACATTGCACGTCCGAGTTCAGCACGCGCCCGCCCATTGCGGGGCTGCACCAGCATCACCCGCTCCAGCGCCATAACGGCGCGGGCATGTTCACCGACCTGGTTCGCGGCGATGCCAAAGACAGTATCGAAATCCGGGTCGCCAGCGCGCTTGACCTCTTGCGGCTCCAGCAAGTCGTAGGCAGCGCGGCCCTGGCCGGCTTCAGCCAGCGCCAGCGCCTCCCGCACCAGTGCGTCTACCTCGGCGTGGGCGGCCAGCGGCAACAGGGCGGCACACAACACAAGTTGGCAGACGCGGCGCAGTTTGAATCGACTAGCGTTGTTCATGGCAAAGCAGGCAGAATTGGTATCGAACTGTTATACCGCGCGCCGCCCAGTAAGGCAACGGGCCAAATGGCCTGGTGTTGCGCTAACGCCAATTGCTCCGGCACCAGGGCTTTGGGCAGACCGCGATTGCCCGCCAGTCGATCCAGAGGCACACCGCATCGGTGGCACAATCGTCTGGTCAGCAGGCCCTTCCCATGCCACAGTCGCATCCGCCAACCGGTTCAGCCGTGACGCGGAAGGTTGATCAACCAGCTTTGACCGGCTAATGTTTCCTCAAGGGAAACGGAGTTCAGCGCACTATGAGTCAGACCATGCCACCGGGCGCGGCACCGGCGTCGGTGTACCACGCTTACCAGGGCAACACCTATCTCTTCGGCGGCAATGCTCCGTACGTCGAGGAGATGTACGAGAACTACCTGTCCAACCCGGGCAGCGTGCCGGACTCCTGGCGCGAATACTTTGATGCCTTGCAACATGTGCCGGCGGTGGATGGCAGTTTCGCCAAGGACGTACCGCATCTGCCGGTGGTAAATGCATTTGCCGAGCGCGCAAAACTTGGCGGTACGCGCGTGGTGGTGGCCAGTACCGACGTCGAGATGGGGCGCAAACGCACGGCGGTACAGCAACTGATTGCGGCCTACCGCAACGTGGGAGCGCGCTGGGCCGATCTCGACCCGCTCAAACGCAGCGAGCGCGACAAGATTCCGGAACTGGAAAGCGGCTTTTACGGTTTCAGCGACGCCGACCAGGAAGCAGTGTTCGACACCAGCAACACCTTCTTTGGCAAAGACCGCATGAGCCTGCGCGACTTGCTCAATGCCTTGCGCGAGACCTATTGCGGCACCATCGGCGCCGAGTACATGTACATGACCGACCAGACGCAAAAACGCTGGTGGCAACAAAAGCTGGAATCCATCCGCAGCAAACCGAGCTTCAACGCCGAGAAGAAGCGCCATATCCTGGATCGGCTGACGGCGGCTGAGGGCCTGGAACGTTTCCTGCATACAAAGTACGTCGGGCAGAAGCGGTTTTCCCTTGAAGGCGGGGAGAGTTTCATCGCGGCGATGGACGAGTTGATCCAGCGTGGCGGGGTGGTTGGGCTGCAGGAAATCGTGATCGGGATGGCGCACCGTGGCCGACTCAACGTGCTGGTGAACTCGCTGGGCAAGTTGCCAGCCGATCTGTTTGCCGAGTTTGACCATACGGCGCCCGAAGACCTGCCCAGCGGCGACGTGAAGTACCACCAGGGTTTCTCGTCCGATGTTTCCACACCTGGCGGGCCAGTGCATCTGACGCTCGCGTTCAATCCCTCGCACCTGGAGATCGTCAATCCGGTGGTCGAAGGTTCGGTGCGGGCGCGGATGGACCGCCGCGCCGACCCCAAGGGCAAGCAGGTGTTGCCGGTGCTGGTGCATGGCGATGCGGCCTTTGCCGGCCAGGGCGTGGTCATGGAAACCCTGGCGCTGGCCCAGACCCGTGGCTACAGCACCGGTGGCACGGTGCATATCGTGATCAACAACCAGATCGGGTTCACCACCAGCGACCCGCGCGACAGCCGCTCCACCCTGTATTGCTCGGACGTGGTGAAGATGATCGAAGCCCCGGTACTGCATGTGAACGGGGACGACCCGGAGGCGGTGGTGCTGGCGACCCAGATCGCACTGGACTTTCGCATGGAGTTCCAGAAGGACGTAGTGGTGGACATCATCTGTTTCCGCAAACTTGGCCACAACGAGCAGGACACCCCGGCCCTCACGCAGCCCTTGATGTACAAGAAGATTGCGCTGCACCCCGGTACCCGGCGCCTGTACGCCGACAAGCTTGCGGCCCAGGGTTTTGACGCCAATCTGGGTGACGAAATGGTCAAGGCAACGCGCGCCGCGCTCGACGCGGGTAAAAATACCTTTGATCCAGTGTTGACCAATTTCAAGAGCAAGTACGCCGTGGACTGGATGCCGTACCTGAACAAGAAGTGGACCGACGCCGGCGACACCGCTATTCCACTGGCCGAGTGGAAACGGCTGGCGGCGCGCCTGACGACCATTCCTGAAAGCGTGACGCCACACCAGCTTGTCAAAAAGGTGTACGCCGACCGCGCTGCCATGGGCCGCGGTGATGTCCCGGTGGACTGGGGTATGGGCGAACATATGGCCTTTGCGTCCCTGGTTGCCAGTGGCTACCCGGTTCGCCTGAGCGGAGAAGACTCGGGCCGCGGCACCTTCACCCACCGCCACGCGGTGATCCATGACCAGAACCGCGAGAAGTTCGACGAGGGCACCTACACCCCGTTGCAAAACGTGGCCGACGGGCAGGCGCCGTTCGTGGTGATCGACTCCATTCTGTCCGAGGAGGCGGTACTGGCCTTTGAGTACGGCTATGCGTCCAACGATCCCAACACACTGGTGATCTGGGAGGCGCAGTTTGGCGACTTTGTCAACGGCGCCCAGGTGGTGGTGGACCAGTTCATCGCCTCGGGTGAAGTCAAATGGGGCCGCGTCAACGGCATCACGCTGATGCTGCCGCACGGTTACGAGGGCCAGGGCCCGGAGCACAGCTCGGCGCGGCTGGAACGTTTCATGCAGCTCAGTGCCGATACCAATATGCAGATCGTGCAGCCCACTACGGCCAGCCAGATCTTCCATGTGCTGCGCCGCCAGATGGTGCGCAATCTGCGCAAACCACTGGTGATCATGACGCCCAAGTCGCTGCTGCGCGCCAAGGACGCCGCGTCGCCCCTGTCTGAGTTCACCAAGGGAAACTTCCAGACTGTGATCCCGGAAAACAAGGAGCTTAAGGCGGACAAGGTGAAGCGCCTGATCGCGTGCTCTGGCAAGGTGTACTACGACCTGGTGCGCAAACGCGAAGAACGGGGCATCGACGATACGGCCATCGTGCGCGTTGAGCAGCTGTATCCGTTCCCGCACAAGGTCTTTGCCGCTGAACTCAAGCGTTATCCGAATGTGGTGGATGTGGTCTGGTGCCAGGATGAGCCGCAAAACCAGGGCGCGTGGTTCTTTGTACAGCACTACATCCACGAAAACATGGCCGAAGGCCAGAAGCTGGGTTACGTCGGCCGCTCGGCATCCGCCTCACCGGCGGTTGGGTACTCCCATCTGCACCAGGAGCAACAAAAAGCGCTTGTGGATGCCGCGTTTGGCAAGCTCAAGGGTTTTGTCCTGACCAAGTAACGCCGTGCAACACGCCCGAAGAAAACTGTTGTCGAAAGAACTGATATGGCCATCGTAGAAGTGAAGGTACCGCAATTGTCGGAGTCGGTTGCGGAGGCAACCTTGTTGCAGTGGAAGAAAAAGGTCGGCGACAGCGTCGCCATCGATGAGATCCTGATCGATGTGGAAACCGACAAGGTGGTGCTGGAGGTGCCGGCGCCGGCGGCCGGTGTCCTGGTTGAGCTGGTGGCGGCGGACGGCGCCACGGTCGCAGCTGAGCAACTGATCGCGCGCATCGACACCGAAGGCCGGGCCGCTGCAGTGGTGGTAGAGAGCCCTGCCGCGTCGACGGCGTCGACGGCGGCGGCAACTGTTGCGAGCAGCCCCAAAGCCGGGATCCCGATGCCCGCAGCCGCCAAATTGATGGCCGACAACCAGCTCGGGGCTGGGTCGGTCGCCGGATCCGGCAAAGATGGCCGGGTCACCAAGGGCGACGTGTTGGCGGCAGTGGCCACCGTTGCCAAGCCTGCTGCGTCGGCCAGTGTCCCAACACCGGCCATCGGCCCGGCGCCGGCGCTGCCGCAAGTGGCCACGGCAAGGGTCGACGCGGGCGAGCGGCCGGAGCAACGTGTTCCGATGAGCCGCCTGCGCGCCCGGGTTGCCGAGCGGCTGCTGCAGTCCCAGTCTTCGAACGCGATCCTGACGACCTTCAACGAAGTCAACATGGCGCCGGTCATAGAGATGCGCAAACGCTTTCAGGAGAAGTTCGAGAAGGAGCATGGCGTCAAGATCGGTTTCATGAGTTTCTTCGTCAAGGCGGCGGTGCACGCGCTCAAGAAATACCCGGTGCTGAATGCATCGGTGGATGGCAACGACATCGTCTACCACGGTTATTTCGACATCGGTATCGCTGTCGGCTCGCCGCGCGGGCTGGTGGTGCCGATATTGCGCAATGCCGACCAGATGGGATTTGCAGACATCGAAAAGAAGATCACCGAATACGGCACCAAGGCGCGTGAAGGCAAGCTCAGCATAGAGGAGATGACCGGTGGCACCTTTTCCATCTCGAATGGCGGCGTGTTCGGTTCGATGTTGTCCACGCCCATCATCAATCCGCCGCAATCGGCCATCCTGGGCGTCCATGCCACGAAGGATCGCGCGGTGGTAGAGAACGGCGTTGTGGTGGTGCGGCCCATCAACTACCTGGCCATGAGCTACGACCACCGCATCATTGACGGCCGTGAGGCAGTTCTCGGCCTGGTGGCAATGAAGGAGGCACTGGAAGATCCGGCACGCCTGCTGTTCGATATCTGAAGGCCGCACATGGCTAAACAGTTTGATGTAATCGTGATTGGTGGCGGGCCCGGCGGTTACATCGCCGCCATCCGGGCGGCGCAGCTCGGCATGAAAGTCGCTTGCGTCGATGAGTGGAAAAATGCCGAGGGCGGGCCCGCACCCGGGGGCACCTGCACCAATGTCGGCTGTATCCCGTCCAAGGCATTGTTGCAGTCGTCCGAACACTTCGAACACGCCGCGCACCACTTTGCAG